>MAAC01011135.1_pt1 | contig 111036 bp, 95 predicted proteins | sample 1115981 | NCBI WGS metagenome assembly MAAC01 (sample SAMN04961126, study PRJNA320927) | seawater metagenome | isolation source: sample BD02T64 sea water enriched with oil for 64 days | place: USA:Gulf of Mexico | collected 2013-07-27 | reverse complement strand
ATTCTGAGCCATTGGCTCCCCTCACATTTTCCCTAATTTCCGTCTCAGTGGATTGTAATGACACGATATATTTTTGTGACAGGTGGTGTTGTATCATCTCTTGGTAAAGGGATTGCTGCCGCTTCCCTTGCATCTATTCTTGAAGCGCGTGGTTTACGTGTTTCCCTAATGAAACTAGACCCTTACATAAATGTTGACCCAGGAACTATGAGTCCTTATCAACATGGTGAGGTGTTCGTGACCGATGATGGGGCTGAAACAGACCTGGATTTGGGCCACTACGAGCGGTTTATTCGAGCAACCATGACTCGTCGTAATAATTTTACTACCGGTCGGGTATATCAAGATGTTATCGAAAAGGAGCGTCGCGGGGATTATCAAGGTGCGACAGTTCAGGTTATTCCACATATTACGGATGCAATTAAAGATCGCGTGCTTAATAACGGTCTTGATGTTGACGTCGTTATTGTTGAAGTGGGTGGCACCGTTGGCGATATAGAATCGTTACCGTTTCTAGAAGCTGTACGTCAGTTGCGGGTCGAATTGGGATCAAATCGAACGGTGTTTATTCACCTCACGTTGGTTCCCTATATTGCTACAGCGGGTGAAATCAAGACTAAACCGACGCAACATTCCGTTAAAGAATTGCGTACGATTGGTCTTCAGCCAGATATTTTAGTATGCCGCTCCGACCATAAGATCCCGGATTCATCAATTGAGAAAATATCCCTTTTCACCAATGTTGAACGGCGCGCAGTTATATCATTGCAAGATGTGAATTCAATTTACCGAATCCCTGGTGTATTGCATAGCCAAGGCCTCGATCAGTTTGTTGTAGAAAAGCTAGGGTTGGAATGTGGGCCTGCAGATCTTAAAGAATGGACTTCTGTGGTTGATGCTCAGCTTAATCCGCAACATGAAGTAACCATTGCGATGGTAGGCAAATATACTGAGTTGGCTGATGCTTATAAGTCGTTAAACGAAGCATTATTGCATGCTGGTATACACACTCGAACTAAAATCAATATTGAATACGTGGATGCTGAAGATATCGAGCGTGATGGTACGGATTGTCTCGCGTCTTGCGATGCGATACTGGTTCCTGGAGGCTTTGGTTTCCGAGGTACTGAAGGTAAAATAACGACAGTACAGTATGCACGAGAAAATAACGTACCTTATTTGGGTATCTGTTTAGGAATGCAAGTCGCGGTGATCGAGTATGCTCGTAATGTGGCCGGAATTACTGATGCTCATAGTTCCGAGTTTAAGGACGAGGGATTGACCCCGGTGGTTGGCCTGATAACCGAATGGGTTGCTGAAGACGGCAGTATTGAAACTCGCGACCAAGCGTCCGATATCGGCGGAACAATGCGCCTAGGCGCGCAGGAATGTCGCCTTTCAGAGGGCAGCTTGGCCCGAGAGCTTTATGGTAATGAGGTGATTCGAGAGCGTCATCGTCATCGTTATGAAGTGAATAACAAGTATGTGAGCCAATTGGAAGAAGCCGGCCTTAAAGTGGTTGGGAAATCAATAGACGATACCTTAGTTGAAATGGTCGAAGTGCCAAACCATCCATGGTTCGCTGCATGCCAATTCCACCCAGAATTCACCTCTAACCCGCGTGATGCGCATCCTTTATTTTTAGGGTATGTGCAAGCTGCTAAGACATACAAAGAAAGCCGTTGATTGGATAAAAAGGGCAGCATGGGCTGCCCTTTTAAGTGATAGAGACAATAAGCATGGAACAAAAAGTCATTTCATTAGGTGACATTCGGATTGGTAATGACCTTCCATTTGTATTGTTTGGCGGGATGAATGTGCTTGAGTCGCGGGACTTAGCGATGCAAATAGCCGAACACTATGTTCAGGTCACCAGCAAACTAGGTATACCGTACGTATTTAAAGCATCGTTTGATAAAGCAAACCGCTCTTCTATTAATTCGTATCGCGGTCCTGGAATGGATGAAGGGCTTAAGATATTTGAAGAAATAAAACAAACTTTCGGTGTTCCGATCATTACCGATGTCCACGAGCCGCATCAGGCTGCGCCGGTTGCTGAAGTCGTGGATATTATTCAATTGCCAGCATTTTTAAGTCGACAGACAGATTTAGTGCAAGCGATGGCGAATACCAACGCAATTATCAATATTAAGAAAGCACAGTTTTTGGCGCCTCATGAAATGAGCCACATTGTTAAAAAGTGCAAAGAAGCAGGGAACGACCAGCTTATTATCTGTGAGCGAGGTTCCTGTTTTGGTTATAACAATCTTATTGTCGATATGCTGGGGTTTGGTGAAATGAAGCAAACTGGATATCCAGTGTTGTTTGATGTGACTCATGCCTTACAAAAACCCGGTGGTAGATCAGATTCCGCTGATGGGCGAAGAGCCCAGGTTTCTGAGCTAGGGCGTGCCGGCATGTCCCAGGGTTTGGCCGGATTATTTTTAGAATCTCACCCGGACCCATCGCAAGCGAAATGCGATGGCCCGTGTGCGTTACCATTAGAAAAACTAGAGCCGTTTTTGGCTCAGATGAAAGCCGTTGATGATTTGGTGAAGAGTTTTGCCAACATCGATACAGAATAGAGTGAGTGAATAGGAAGCCATTATGCCTAAAATTGTAGAAATAAGAGCCCGTGAGGTTATTGATTCCCGTGGGAATCCAACTGTAGAAGCGGATGTTATTCTTGAGTCTGGTGCCGCTGGTTTTGCTTGTGCACCTTCTGGTGCGTCAACAGGCTCTCGTGAAGCATTAGAGTTGCGGGATGGAGATAAGGCCCGTTACAACGGGAAAGGCGTGCTTAAAGCTGTCGGTTTCATTAATAATGATATCAAGCAACTGCTAGTTGGAATGGATGCTACTGATCAACGCGCTATCGATCAGGCGATGATCGATGCTGACGGTACCGAGAATAAAGCAAAATTCGGAGCTAATTCTATCTTGGCTGTGTCATTGGCTACCGCAAAGGCTGCCTCAGTACACAGCGGTGTAGCTTTGTACCAATACATATCTGAATTGGTTGATGGTAAGCCAGGCCCTTATACATTGCCTGTACCGATGATGAACATTATTAATGGCGGTGAGCATGCTGATAATAATGTTGATATCCAAGAATTCATGATTCAGCCTGTGGGCGCTAAAAGTTTTAGCGAAGCGATGCGATATGGTGTTGAAATCTTTCATGAATTGAAAGCAGTACTTAAAGCGAAAGGCTTAAATACTGCGGTTGGTGATGAAGGTGGCTTTGCACCCAATCTACCCTCTAACGAATCAGCGCTTGAAGCGATTATGGAAGCCATCAAAAATGTGGGCCTTACTCCAGGTGAAGATATTACCTTGGCTTTGGATTGCGCAGCTTCTGAATTCTATAAAGATGGCCAATATAACCTTGCTGGTGAAGATAAGATTCTTGATTCAGCGGGTTTTGTAGATTATTTGGCTGATTTGTGTGATAGGTATCCAATCATATCCATTGAAGATGGATTGGATGAAAGTGATTGGGACGGTTGGAAGCTTCTGACTGAGAAGTTGGGCGATCGCGTTCAATTGGTTGGTGACGATTTGTTTGTGACCAACACCTCGATATTAGAGCAAGGTATCGACAAAGATATCGCTAACTCAATATTGATCAAGTTTAATCAGATAGGTAGCTTGTCTGAAACACTTGATGCTATACAGATGGCGAAAGATGCAGGTTATACCTCTGTTATTTCGCACCGTTCCGGTGAAACAGAAGATACTACGATTGCAGATTTAGCCGTGGCTACGGCTGCGGGCCAAATCAAAACGGGCTCATTATGTCGTTCGGATCGCGTAGCAAAATACAACCAATTACTTAGAATAGAAGAGTCATTGGGTGATGCTGCGGTGTACCGTGGTCGAGCGGAGTTTAAGAGCTAAGCCAGTTAAATAAGTAGTTCTAATTGCTTAATCTACGGAGATCACTATGAGTGACGATGCAAAACCTGTGGCAACATTGCCCCGCGTATTGTTTTGGTTGCTTGTAGTGATTTTTGTGTTTTTGCAGCTTCGGCTTTGGATTGGCGATGGAAGTTTGGCTGAAGTGTGGCAGTTACGTGGAGAAATTGAAAAGCAGCAACAGGAAAACCATGTGTTAGCTGAGCGTAACCGTCGATTAAGTGCGGAAGTAAAGGATTTGAAAGAAGGCTTGGATGCGGTTGAAGAGCGTGCACGCTCTCAGCTGGGTATGATAAAAAGAGATGAGACATTTTATTTAATCATCGACGACAAAAGTAAATAACCCATGACAATGCCACCTCGTTATTGGTGTGTCGTACCTGCAGCAGGTATCGGCAAAAGGATGGGAGCGCCTATTCCCAAGCAGTATTTACCACTTTATGGTTTAACTGTAATTGAACATACGTTAACTAAACTCCAGAATATTAAACAATTCGAAGCTATCGTATTGTGCCTGTCAGAAGGTGATGAATGGCGACCTAGCGTTGACTCTTCTGTGCCTATACTGCAAGCAAAAGGCGGAAAGGAGCGTTGTGATACCGTATTGAATGGTTTGCAACAGTTGTCTCCTAAAGCTAGCCCCAGCGACTGGGTGTTAGTACATGATGTTGCTCGCCCATGCATTCGTGAAGCAGATATTCAGCGGCTGATTTCTGAGGCCAGTGACCATGATGTTGGTGGTCTATTGGGTATGCCTGTAAGAGATACGATGAAGCGGGAAAACGGTAGTGGGGAGGTAAGTGAAACGGTGTGCAGAGATAGATTATGGCACGCGCTAACCCCTCAAATGTTTCGCGTGGGTGAGTTAACGCAGGCATTAGAAAAGGCTTTGTCAGAGAGCGCCACTGTCACTGACGAGGCCTCTGCGATGGAGTATATGGGTCGTAAACCTTTGTTAGTAGAAGGCCACCCTGACAATATTAAGATTACTCATCCTGCTGATTTAGCGTTAGCTGAAATGTTCCTCAAGCAGCAGGAAACTAAAAAGGAGGACTCATGATAAGAATTGGCCATGGTTATGATGTGCATGCGTTTGGTCCTGGTGATCATGTGATTCTCGGTGGCGTTACTATTCCTTACGAGCGCGGTTTGGTTGCCCATTCCGACGGGGATGTGGTGCTACACGCGTTGGCTGATGCTTTATTAGGCGCGGCAGCACTGGGGGATATTGGTAGGCACTTTCCCGATACGGATCAGCAATACTCCGGAGCTGATAGTCGGGTGCTGTTGAGACATGTGGTTGGCTTGATGAAAAGCGAAGGTTTTTCTGTAGCGAATACTGATATCACTATTATTGCTCAGGCACCAAAGATGTCCCCATATATTGAGGAAATGAAAGCGTGCATTGCATCAGACCTACTGGTGGAGTTGTCCTGCGTTAACGTCAAGGCAACCACCACTGAAAAGTTAGGTTATATTGGTCGCAAGGAAGGTGTGGCCGTTCACTGTGTTGCATTATTGCAGCTGTCTTAACAGAAAATAGAAATAGAGCACTTATATGTCTGTGGATTTCCAGTATACCCCCCATATATCAACATTGGCGTTTGCTTCTGGCAGCGCGCCAAACGCAACAGCCGAATTGAAGACTAGACCTGAAGATTTTTTGGTTGATGAAATACTGGGTTTTGAGCCAAGTGGTGAGGGGGAGCACTTGTACCTTCATGTGAAAGCGAGAGATTATAATACAGAGTATCTACTTGAGCATATCGCCCGAAACTTAGGGGTCGCTAAAAATTCTGTAGTATATAGCGGTCAAAAGGACCGCTATGCGGTAACAACTCAATGGTTTAGTGTTCATCTGCCTGGTAATGCTGATATTGATGTGTCAGTACTTGAAAACGAAAATGTGACGATCTTAGCGGCGAAGCGCAATCTCAAAAAGCTGAGAAGAGGAGCGCATAAAGGAAATAAGTTCACCATTCGCCTCAAAAATATTGCTGGAAACCAGCAGGATATCACTGCAGCGATAGAAGACATTCAGCGAAGGGGGTTTCCCAATTACTTTGGTCCCCAGCGGTTTGGCCGAGATGAGAATAACATTGCAACGGCGTTGGCGTCAGTTGCAGTAGGAAGATCCCCTAAGAAGCGATTTCAGCGCTCAATTGTGTTTTCGTCGTTGCGTTCTATGTTGTTTAATTTGTCACTGTCGCAGAGGATTGAGCAAGGCAGTTGGCGACAACAATTGGACGGTGATGTGTTTGCGCTAAGCGGGACGGAGAGTTTTTTTTCCCCTGATACATCTACCGGCGAAGCTGAGCAAGAGATTTTGGAGCGATTGAGTTCAGGGGATATTGCCATTGCGGGTGTTTTATTTGGCGATGGTGATATCCCTCAAAGCAAGAAGGCGCTAGAGGTTTTGGCTCCTATTTTAGAAACACATCAGAATATAGTGGCGTTTCTAATAAAACAGCGTGTGGCAGTTGCAGTGCGTCCATTGTCTGTATTGCCAAAAGATTTCAGCTTCGAGTGGGGTACTAATGATGAGCTGGAGTTGTCTTTTACTTTGCCTAAGGGTGCGTTTGCGACAAGCCTGTTAAGGGAGTTCGTTGTTTGCTAGGTCGCCAGTTGTAGCCTTGCAGCGAGGTAACGACAGGCGCGAGTTGGCCCAATAATAGGTTGAAATTTACTCGCTGTTTTTAACATGTTCTTTTACAATGATTTGTTATGCGTGTAAGACATCTAAAATAATAAAAATGATCTAACATCATTACATCGCTATTGATGTGTAAGCAGAGAGATAATCAGTGGATAGTATTGAGCTAGCAGGGATTGGAATGACTTCCCAAAGAACTCGGGAGCGTCTTGTAAAACGATTGCAGGAACAGGGTATAGAGAATCAAGACGTTCTTGATATTATTCGTTCGACACCCAGGCATATTTTTATTGATGAGGCGTTAGCTCATCGTGCCTATGAAGACTCCTCTTTGCCTATTGGCTTTAATCAGACTATTTCTCGCCCCTACATAGTGGCTCGGATGACTGAACTATTGCTGTCTAAAGGGGCTCTTAGTAATGTCCTTGAAGTAGGAACGGGATCGGGTTATCAAACGGCGGTCTTGGCGCAACTAGTTGGTCAAGTGAGCAGTATAGAGCGTATTCGCCCCTTGCAGGATAAAGCCCGAAAGCGCTTGGCGCTGCTTAAGCTACGCAATGTCAATCTACGGCACTCTGACGGAGGGATGGGCTGGAAGGAAAAGGCGCCTTTTGATGCGATTTTGTCGGCAGCGGCACCCTCTGAGGTGCCAGAAGAACTGCTTGAACAGCTTGCTATCGGTGGAATTCTCGCTATTCCCGTAGGTGAGCAGGAGCAACAGCAAAAATTACACTTTATTACCCGAACCGAAGATGGTTATGAGACCGACATTATTGAAGATGTCTATTTTGTACCGCTTCGTTCTGGCGTACGTATTTCTTAATTTCTAATTATTTTGCAATATAAGGTATTAACATGGCTGATTTAAGGCAGCGAGCCCTATTGTTTTCAAAAGGGGTAGCAATGGGGGCTGCTGACGTAGTGCCAGGTGTTAGTGGCGGGACCATCGCCTTTATGACTGGGATTTATGAGGAGTTGCTATCGAGCATAAAATCAATTGGTCCTGGCGCTGTCAAAATATTGTTTACCCAAGGTCCCAAAGCTTTTTGGCGAGCCATTAATGGAGATTTTTTGCTCGTACTTGTGGTGGGAATTGCAACTAGTATTGTGAGTTTGGCCAAGGTTATCACGTACTTGTTGGATGCTTATCCTACAATGCTATGGTCTTTCTTCTTTGGATTGATTCTAATTTCTTCTCTCTATATGGCTAGGCAAATAGGTAAATGGGGTGTCGGAAACACAGTGTCTATCATTGTAGGGGCTACTACTGCTTATATTATCACCATAGTAAGCCCTGCAGAAATCATAGCGACCCCTGGAGCGTTGTTTGTGGCGGGGTCTATTGCTATTTGTGCAATGATCTTGCCTGGTATTTCGGGTAGCTTTATCCTGTTGTTAATGGGCATGTATAGTCATGTTATTGGTGCTATCAAGGCACTGGATATGGAGGTGCTCGCAATATTTGCGGCAGGTTGTGTGACTGGCCTGTTGGTCTTTTCACGCTTTTTGTCGTGGCTCCTCTCGCGTTACCATGAAATGACCATGGCATTATTGACCGGCTTTATGTTGGGGTCGTTAAATAAAGTGTGGCCATGGAAGCAGACCCTAACTTGGCGAATAAATAGCCACGGCGAGCAGGTACCTTTGACCCAAAACAATGTTTCTCCGTTCCAGTACGCAGACATAACTGGACTGGAGCACCAATTATTTTCTTGTTTGGGCTTGGCAATGCTGGCTGTTATGCTGGTATTGAGCGTTGAATTAATAGCGAAAAGAAAACAGCAATAAAAAGTTGTCTAGTAAATGTATATTTTTCATCAAAATGTCATATTTATAAGGTGTTGATTAGTAGATTGTTTTGTAATAAATGCAAGATAGTATATTTCTTTTTGATCTAAGTGGTTTAGGTGTCCCGGTGGGCATTTTTGAAGCTGATTTTGGAGGGGGGCAGAACTTTACGTAATGAAATTGGATATAACTAGATTATCTGTTGTGGTTCTTTTTTGCCTCTTTTGCACCTCCTGTGTGCAGAGCAATTATGCGCCAGTGGCGGATCGGTATCGAGCTCCTAGCCCAGTTACCACGGGCACTCATGTTGTTAGGAAGGGTGATACGATGTTCTCTATTGCGTGGAGATACAATCGGAACTATAAGGCATTGGCTCGCATAAATGGTATTCGCTACCCATACAGTATCTACCCGGGACAAAGAATTCGACTTGCTGTTAACTCCATCACAAAGAAACGAAAAGTTAACACTTCTCCCAAAAAAGTTACCCGACAAAAGAAAAAACGTTATAAAAAACCCAAAAGCAAGATCAAACCGGTACAAGAAAAAGTTGCAAATCAAAGACATAAAAGAGTAAACATAGATTGGACGTGGCCAGCAACAGGTTCTGTGATCACTAAATTTTCCAGTAGAGGAAATGTGAACAAAGGAGTTGATTTGGCAGGGCGCCGGGGGGCGTCAGTTTTTGCTGCAGCGTCAGGTAAGGTTGTTTATAGCGGTCAGGGTTTGGTTGGTTACGGGAACCTGATCATTATTAAACACAATGACACTTACCTTAGTGCTTATGCACACAACTATAGGCTTTTAGTAAAAGAAGGAGACTATGCTAAAGCCGGGCAGAAAATTGCCGAAATAGGATCCAGTGGGGCGAATCGCAATAAATTGCATTTTGAGATTCGTCGAAACGGTAAACCCGTTAATCCATTGACCTATTTACCTAAGCGCTAGAAGGAACGGAAGCGTCGGGGGAATCAAGTAACGGGGCCGTTTATCGGTGGGTTTATTTGGGTTGTACTCGCTTACACTTGGACATATTGGGGTGTGGGGTGGGGCATAACCTTTATGCGTGGGAAGAGAGAGCAATGATACAAGCAGAAAGGGAAGAAGTCTTACTAGAAAAATCCGAGCCAGTAGAAGAAGTGTTGGCAGATATTGCTGAGGATCGGGTAATTGAAGATGCATTTGAGGAAAGGGCTGCAGAACTAAGAGCGAAACATAGGCAGATTGAAACTGATGCCGATGCATTCTTAGAAAAAAATGAAGGTGTGAAACCTAAGAAAACAGAGGTGGGCTTTCAGAAAACGCTGGATGCTACTCAGTTATATTTGAACGAAATAGGCTTTTCACCTCTTCTTACTCCCGAAGAGGAGGTTTATTACGCGAGAAGAGCACTTCGGGGTTATGAAGATGCTCGCAAGAGAATGATAGAAAGTAATTTACGACTCGTCGTAAAAATAGCTCGTCGATATGTTAATCGAGGTCTCTCATTGTTAGACCTGATTGAAGAGGGAAACCTGGGGTTAATTCGTGCGGTTGAAAAGTTCGATCCAGAAAGAGGCTTCCGTTTTTCAACGTATGCCACGTGGTGGATTCGACAAACCATAGAACGTGCGATTATGAACCAAACTCGTACCATTCGCCTCCCTATTCATGTGGTGAAGGAGCTTAATGTATATCTACGAGCAGCAAGAGAGCTGACTCAAAAACTGGATCATGAACCCAGCCCAGAAGAAATCGCAGAATTACTTGATAAGCCAGTGGGTGATGTGAAACGAATGTTAGGTCTCAATGAGCGCGTTTCATCTGTAGATACCCCGATGGGTTATGATTCGGAGAAATCCCTACTAGACACGATTCCTGACGCTAAGGTGTCAGACCCAGCTGAGGTCCTGCAAGACACTAACCTTAAGGGTAGTATTGATTATTGGTTAGATCAGCTACCGAATAAACAGCGAGAAGTTGTGGCGCGTCGGTTTGGGTTGCGCGGTTATGAAATGAGTACACTTGAAGAGGTTGGCCGTGAGATCGGCCTGACTCGTGAGCGTGTACGACAGATCCAAGTGGAGGCGCTTAAACGGTTAAAAGACGTGTTGGAAAAGCACGGTTTATCAGGTGAGTCTTTGTTTGGTGTGTGATTGAGCATAATTAATATCGACGCATAAAAAAACCGCTGATTTCGGCGGTTTTTTTATGCGTCGATATTGGTTTTTTGGGCGTATATAGCGGCGTGAACAGGGGAGGGTGTTGGGTAGTTTAAATAAGGGGGGAAGCGAGGTGGGCGGCAGAACCGCCCTTCTTTTTTTCAAAAGATGCAACGAGTATACGGTATCAGTTGCTCCTTTCCTACGAGCATTTTTTCATAATAAGTATACTATTTATTCCCTATTATTTACTCTGCAGTATTTTGTTTTTGGCCGCGTCAATTATTTATTGTCATTTAGTAAGGCTGGTTGCCTTTGTGGTTCTATGCCTTTGTAATCTAACGTGATTTCTTATAGTAATAATGAATGTGCGAATATATGCACTTTTGTTGTGCGATATATCTCACAAGTCTTGTAGGAAAATCTATTTAATGTCTGCCTGAATACACCTTTTGGTATTGCTTAGATATCTTAAGTAACTGTTATTTATGAGAAAAAATAATTATCGATTAATGTTGTCGATATAAGTGACGCTTACCTATCTTGCGCATTATGCCTGTTCTGATAAATTTATATCCGTGGCTAGGATGGCTCAAGGATAAACAGGGATGTGTTGTAGGGAGGTTGAGTAAGGATACTCTAACAGGGAAGTGAGGCAGGATGCTTCATAAGGGAATCAGAGCAGGAGCTCAAACAGGGAATGTTAAGGAATAGGGTAGGATTGGAACGATACAAGGATTGTTTTTAGGTCAGGAAGATCGGGCAGGATGCCAGAACAATGGATTGTTCGAGCGAGGTGGGGCGGCGAGAGCCGCCCTTCTTTTTTGGGCATAAAAAAGGACAGATAAACTGCCCTTTCTATTATAACCTGTCGCGTATCTATCGTTTTATCGAAAGTTAGCGCTCAAGCTTGTCTGCCTTACCTTCCACACCGTCCCAATCATCGGCGTCTGGAAGCGCGTCTTTCTGTTCTGTTATGTTAGGCCATACTTCGGCGAGTTCAGCATTAAGTTCTGTAAAGGCTTCTTGATCCGCAGGAAGTTCATCCTCGGAATAGATAGCATTAGCAGGGCATTCTGGTTCACATAGAGCGCAATCAATACACTCATCAGGGTGAATAACCAGGAAATTGGGTCCTTCGTAAAAACAATCTACAGGACACACTTCAACGCAGTCGGTGTACTTACATTTGATGCAATTTTCAGCTACCACAAACGTCATGGTTTAGAGTCCTCTCTCTAGGATTTATTCAGCGCGATATAGTACGTTACTTTTCTATCTATGAACAGGGTTACTATTGACACAATTGACACCAGGTCTAGTTCTTTTCGGTGAGCTCCTTAAGCCGATAAAGGATGTCCAACGCCTGTCGAGGGTTTAAGCAATCAGGATCAAGTTTGCTTAGGTTCTCAATTGCGGGGTGAGGTTTGCTTGTCTCGGTGAATAAATCGGTTTGTATGGGGGAATTTGCGTCTACAACAACGCTATTATTGATATCTTGTTTTTCTAGCTGCTTTAGTTTCTTTTGCGCATGGCTAATGACTTCTGAGGGTAGTCCTGCGAGCTTGGCGACCTGTAATCCGTAACTTTGGCTTGCGGGGCCTTCTTCTACCTTGTGCAAAAACAAGATTTGATCATCTTCCTCGTGGGCTGTGAGGTGTACATTGACGACCCCAGAGGTGGATTCAGGTAATTGAGTGAGTTCGAAATAATGGGTCGCAAATAGCGTTTGTGCCTGAATGTTGGTGGCTAAGTGGTTTGCGCAAGCCCAAGCTAAGGACAATCCATCAAAGGTACTGGTTCCGCGTCCGATTTCGTCCATGATGACTAAGCTATTTTTGGTGGCGTTGTGCAATATATTGGAGGTTTCTGTCATCTCAACCATGAAAGTAGAGCGTCCACCCGCAAGGTCGTCGGAGGAGCCGATACGAGTGAATATACGATCTATTGGGCCGATACGGACGTGCTCTGCCGGGACAAATGAACCGATATGAGCTAACAATGCAATGAGAGCTGTCTGGCGCATAAAAGTCGATTTACCGCCCATGTTTGGACCTGTGATCACCAGCATACGCCGGTGCTGGTCGAGCATGAGATCATTGGGGATAAAGGCGCCGTCTAATACCTGTTCAACCACAGGGTGGCGGCCAGCATTTATATGCAAGCCAGGCTCTTCAATGAGTTCTGGTTTAGATAGGGCTAAGGTATCTGCCCGCTCAGCAAAGCACGAGAGCACGTCAAGTTCGCATACGGCTTCAAAACTTGTTTGTAGCTCGAGTAGTTGTAAATGTAGCTTGTCTACAAGTTGGTCATAAAGCGCTTTTTCTCTAGCCAGTGCTCGGCTCTTGGCACTAAGGGCTTTATCTTCAAAGGCTTTCAATTCTGGGGTTATAAAGCGCTCGGCGTTTTTCAGTGTTTGGCGTCGAATGTACTCATCTGGCGCGCTAGCGCTATTAGCTTTGCTGATTTCAATGAAATAGCCGTGGACTCTGTTGTAGCCTACTTTTAGAGTAGAAATGCCTGTTCGCTCTTTTTCTCGTTCTTCGAGTTTTACTAGGAATTCACCGGCGTTTTCGCTGAGAGCTTGCAGTTCATCTAGCTCTGCATCATAGCCAGTTTTTATCACACCGCCGTCTCTAATGAGTACTGGGGGAATTTCAATGATAGCGGTGTCGAGAAGTGCCGCTAAATCTGGGTAGGTGCTAATCCTTTGCGCAATTGTTTGAATGATGTTTGCGTCTAAAGGTGCTAAAGCAAGCTGTAGATCGGGCAATAATTGTAGAGCATCTCGCAGACGGCTGAGGTCTCTAGGTCTTGCTGATTTAAGGGCAACACGAGCCAAGATTCGCTCGATATCTCCGATTTGATGAAGAATTTTTTGCAACGGTTCGTACTGGTAATCACCGAGTAAGGTCTCAATTGCATGTTGTCGCGAGAACAAAATATCTTTGTTTCGAATCGGTCGGCTTATCCAGCGTCGTAATAACCGACTTCCCATGGGTGTTTGTGTTCTGTCGAGTACCCAGGCCAAGGTATGCTCAAATTCACCTTGAAGGTTCTCTACAAGCTCCAAGTTTTTGCGTGTAGCTGCATCGAGAACAACGCAGTCGTCTAGTGACTCTACTCGAATTGATCTGATATGCGGCAGTGCGGCTCTCTGAGTTTCCTTAGCGTATTGGAGCAGACAGCCAGCTGCAGCGATGGCAACAGGTAGTTCTTCACAGCCAAACCCGGACAAGTCTTTGGTTTGGAATTGCTGTATGAGTGAGCGCTGAGCTGACTCAGTATCAAACTCCCATACTGGGCGCGCTCGAAATCCAGAGCGATGCTTAACATGTTTGCTCAACTGACTGCTGTCCGGTGCGAGTAACTCAACGGGGTTTAGTCTTGCTAATTCTGCATCCAGGGCTGGTAATCCAATGCACTGTGTGACGATAAATCGTCCACTGGCGATGTCCAGTGATGCGATACCAAAGTTCTCGTCATTACAGCAAATTGCGGTGAGTAAATTCTCAGAGCGTTCTTCTAATAGAGCTTCATCGCTTACAGTACCTGGTGTCACGATGCGAGCGACCTTGCGCTCCAAGGGGCCTTTTGTGGTTGCGGGGTCCCCAAATTGTTCTACCACTGCCACTGATACGCCCATACGCACTAATCGTGCTAGATAATTCTCAGCGGCGTGATAAGGAATGCCGGCCATTGGGATTGGGTTGCCACCAGACTTACCGCGAGCTGTGAGTGTGATATCGAGCAAGCTAGCCGCCGTTTTCGCATCATCATAGAACAGCTCATAAAAATCACCCATACGGTAAAACACCAATTCACTTGGGTGTTCGGCTTTGATGCGAAGATACTGTTGCATCATTGGGGTATGCTTTGCGAGTTGATCTGTCACGGCTGTCATTAACGTATGCTTATCTCTTGGTGGTATTTGAGTGGCAATGATATAGACCATTGGAAATAGGATCTAGCCCTGTTATGGGGTTCTTTTACTTAGGCGTTAATCAACTTAGGCTAATGCCGACAATATCAATGAAAAGTGGTGTTTGGGGAACAAAACTACGGTAGTATTTGCGACTTGTTTACTGGATAAAAGGGGCCAGCCACGTGGTGGACATGGGTCATGTTGTAATCGACGATATTGCAGCACGCATAGGAAAAGAACTATTAGGAAGCGGTATCAGTATTAGTACCGTTGAAGCTTGTACCGGTGGCGCAGTGTCCGCAGTACTGACGTTGAATCCTGGTAGTGGAGAATGGTTTGACCGTGGCTTTGTTGCTGTTTCAGATGAAGCAAAGAAGAAGATGCTTGGTGTCAAGGCGACGACTCTAAAGAAGAAAGGGGCCGTAAGTCAGGCTGCACTTGAGGAAATGATTAAAGGTGCGATCAAAAAGACCAAGGCAACTCTTGTTGTGGCAGTCGGTAACATGGTTGAGGAAAGCGCTGCCACAGAAGGTAGCCCTGCTGGTTTAGTCTGGTTGGGTTGGGCTTTGGATGGGCATATTGAGATGACTCGGATGCTTTTTCCTGGTGATGCGGAAGCTATTCGTAGGGGCGCAACGGCGCTCGCGTTACAAGGAATGTTGGTAAGGATATTGGCGTGGAAAGAAATCCACAAAAAAACCACTGAGGATGTTGGCGAAGAACAAAATGTTGTGCAATAATACTGTTCAAATTTACAGTAAATGTGTTTCGCATAACAGAATCGGGGATTAGATAATGGATGAGAATAAGAAAAAGGCACTCAGTGCTGCGCTAAGTCAAATTGACCGACAGTTCGGTAAAGGTTCTGTTATGCGCATGGGCGATCAACAGCACCAGGAAATTCCGGCGATATCCACAGGGTCTTTAGGGCTTGATATCGCGTTAGGTATAGGTGGTTTACCGAAGGGACGTATTGTTGAAATATATGGCCCTGAATCATCGGGCAAAACTACATTAACGTTACAGGTTGTCGCAGAAGCACAAAAACAAGGTGCTACTTGTGCGTTTGTAGATGCTGAGCATGCGTTGGACCCTGGGTATGCCGGAAAGCTAGGTGTTAACGTAGATGATTTGTTGGTATCTCAGCCGGATACGGGTGAGCAAGCACTAGAAATTACGGACATGCTAATACGATCTAACGCAGTTGATGTGATTATCATTGATTCTGTTGCTGCGTTAACACCTCGCGCTGAAATTGAGGGTGATATGGGTGATACCCATGTGGGACTCCAGGCGCGACTTATGTCCCAGGCATTACGCAAGCTTACCGGTAGTGTGAAACATGCCAATTGTCTTGTTATTTTTATCAATCAGATTCGAATGAAAATTGGGGTAATGTTTGGTTCGCCAGAAACCACCACTGGTGGTAATGCACTTAAGTTTTATTCGTCCGTTCGTCTCGATATTCGACGTACTGGCGCGGTGAAGCAGGGCGATGAAGTTATCGGTAATGAAACCCGTGTGAAAGTGGTTAAAAACAAAGTGGCGCCACCATTCAGACAAGCCGAATTTCAGATCATCTATGGTGAAGGTATTTATCATATGGGCGAGGTTCTGGATTTGGGTGTGAAGTGCGGCTTTGTTGATAAGTCTGGAGCTTGGTATGCTTATAAGGGCGACAAGATAGGGCAAGGTAAAGCGAACGCAGCTAAGTATCTAAGTGAAAATGCAGAGATTGCCGATGAGATTGAGCGGGATATACGCGCTCAATTATTATCAACACCGACAGATGAACAAGAAGAAGTCACTGAAGAGGTGTAATGGCAATGTAGTTACAATGTGGTGGTAACTACATTGTGAGAGCCGACCTTATTCCGTGATCGATCAAAAGGGCGCCATTGGCGCCCTTTTTCTGTGCCCCTAGATTTAGGCCCCCTATTTATTCCCTCATTTTTATTGGAACTTACCTTTACTTTTTAATGGTAATGATTATCATTAGCGTAATGTGTTTCAAGAAACCTCGGCTAGAGAGTCATTGGTCAAGGCAGCGTGGCGTAAATTAGCGTTAACGTAGATTGAATAACAGAATCTACCCACCTCTTTATTTGGTGAAAAGCTATCAGTTCAGCATTGGTTATTTATAGATACGGAGAAAGAACATGTCAGAAATTCGATCCCTGGTTATCTCAATAGTATTGGTGTCAACTATCATGCTTGCTGCAATGGTTATGAATACGACAATAAACAGTGTTGTCGTCGATGAGCCAACCGTATTTACACATTGATGCCGCACTCCAATGGGTGATGTCCTCTATTATTTAGGAAATACTACATGTCTGAATTTAACAAAAAACAACGTGCGAATAACGGCGTCGATTCTGTGATTAAAACGCAGAGTTTTGTGGCGGCAAAGCGATTTAAAACAGAAAAGGCCATTCGGTCACTGGAGGCTATTGCTTATAATGCGTCTTTAGCGGCAGATAGGGCGAGAGTGGCAGCGCTTGACGGTGAGGCCTCGTATTCTGTTTCTACGGTAAAATATGAACAAGCATTGGCGGCAACAGCACGAACAGAAATTATTTTGCGACAAATCTTCAATTAATAACGGGACAAACAATGTCGAGCCAGGAAATGTTAAACACAAATGAATCGAGTCTAGATATATTAGATTTGGATATGATTAATGCGTCGTTACGGAACAAGTCTCCATTAGAGATAGTTCGGTGGGCCGTTGGAATCAACAAAAAGGCTATCGTGACAACTAATTTTAGGCCATTCGAAGCAGTGATTCTGCATATGGCCACAGTTGCTGATCCTACAATGGACGTCCTTTGGATTGATTCTGGGTATAATACTCAAGCCACTTATCTATTTGCAGAAAAGGTCATTAAGGATCTATCGCTTAATGTTCATGTATATAATCCGCTAGTCACTGCAGCAAGAAGAGATGCAATTATGGGTGGTGTACCTGATGTGGACTCGGATCTTCATGATGAGTTTACTCGCCAGGTAAAACTAGAACCTTTTAAGCGTGCAATGCAAGAGTTCGCGCCAGAAGTGTGGCTTACCGCAATACGTAAAGATCAAACACCATTTCGTAATAATTTGGATATCGTTACCCAAGATGAAACTGGCTTAATTAAGGTTGCGCCAGTATTCTATTGGACGGACGTAGATCTAGAAGGTTACCTTGTGGAAAATAACCTTCCGGATGAAGAAGACTATTTTGACCCCACTAAGGTGTTAGGAGATAGGGAGTGTGGGTTGCACACTCAAGCTATAACTGCGTAAATAGATCGTTTCTCAAGTGCAAGGGCTGCCTTAGTGTGGCTCTAGTATTCGATGGTATGCCTAAAATCCCCACAGCATCCCGAAAGTAAAGCCGCCGTGCCGAATTTTGTAGGTGGTATCAGAATTTTCTAGATCGTCGCCACGGTATTGCCATTCACCAAATACATGAAACCTGTAGGACTTAGAATAGAATTGTTGTTGAATGCCCGTGGATAAGCCTGGAAATACTATTCTATCGGTGAGGGTAGTTTTTTCTGAACCCGCGATACTCACTAAAGATTGTTTTGCTTCAATAACGCCGATGATGAGCCTGCGGTTATTTTTACTGAGGATCAGCGGTTTGTTCTGATTAACTCCCCGATAGCTCAGTGAATATGTTGGAAAAATTTATTTCATCTTAAGCATCATCCATACATTACCACTAAAAAAAGGGCCAGAAATCTTCAGCCATTTTTTTAGTGGTAAATAGAAATCGCATAGATGTAAGGTTGTAGCTGTTATCAGGAGCTACTGATCTTCATAGGTCTTTTTGTATACCCGGTAGTATTGACCCTGTGAAATGCTACCGGACTGTGGATACATGTAGATGACGACACTGCCATTGCTCTTTTTATCGAGACGGTCGGATTCGTTACCGGTGGCAACTTTAGGTGAGCGTAACTCTTTCGTAGATGATTGTTGGGGTGTGATCAGAGTATCCCTCTCCCAAACATCAGAGGTAGTTGCGCATCCTGTAACGAGTGTACTGCAGCAAACTAGCGTTAAATGACGAATACGTTGTAAAGAAGATAGTAGTTGGAATTTATTGTGCATCTAGTACACCCTCCCCGTAGAAGAACTGTTCCCGATTTTTCTGTAATAACACATCAGGCGATGTTTCTGAAACAAAATAGACGAGCTGTGATGTCTTGGCGGGTAGTAAGGCCCGCTCACCCTGAGAAGCTATCCAGCCTTGGTTAAATAAATCTGGCCGTAGGTTTTGGGCAGTATCTGAGGTGTTGATAATTTGCGCTAGGGTCAAATAGAGTTCTTCATATTGACAATGTCCTAATGCATCTAATTGTAATGAATCACTCAAATGCCAATCGGTAAACCGGGGAGAGGATTTAGTACTGCTTTCTGGGCAATTAATGAGTGAGTCTGCCTCCTTAGTAAATACCGCTTGTTGGATTAGGGACATGGCTTTTTTTCGCGTATCAAGAGGCCAGTGGGTAGGAGGATGTTTGTCTTCAGGAACACTCAAAAATGACGAAAATCCAGGGTTGTCCGCCCACTCAGATGTTCGTTCTTGATTAAGTACATGCGCATTCTGAGGGTCTTCTGAAATCCAAGGTGTGATTAGAATAATCAATTCACTACGAACATCCTTACTGTAGTCTCTGCGAAATAGTTTTCCTAGTATGGGGATGTCACCAAAGAAAGGAACTTTATCGTGAACTTCCTGTTTGTCAGTTTCAATCATGCCGCCTATTGCGATAGTGGCGCCGTGGCGTGCTATCGCAGTTAACTCTACAGTAGATGCGGTAACGGAATCTATTGCAATCGTGGTAATATCACCTAGCCCACTGACTAAAGATATTTGGCCAGAATTTTTATTTAGGCTTGTGTTACTTTGTTCAATATCTAAAGTCACAGTTTTGTCACCGTTAATACGTGGCCAGATCGATAGCGATGTACCAATGTTACGCTCTTCTGTATCCAGCTCGAACGTGACGATTGTGGCACTATCATTAGTGATAGTATCCGTAGATGCGCCTGTGATAAGTATTCGGCCTTCGCCTATTGTGAGAGTGGCTTCTTTATTGTTAGCAGAGATAATATTGGGCTGTGCGAGAAGATCAATTCTGTTTTCTGTTCTTAATAATTCAATAGTGGCACTGAGCTTTTTCCCTGCAAGCCTTGCTAAAAAGGCCCCACCTTCTAAGGGGAAGTTACCTAGTGATAAGTCGACTTCAGGTACCGTTAAAATGTTTCCATCTTCGTCCACACCTGCCTCTAGGCTTCCTGTTTGGTAGTTGATATCGAAAACAGAGCGTTCTTCATCCCCTAGGGTTGCACGGATGATTTTCATTTCTAACAATACTTGTTGTGCGGGCTGGTCAATACGCGTGATTAAATTTTCGATCTCTTTAAGTGCTTGTTTGTCACTTGTTCGAACAAGTAACAGGTTATGGAGGTGATTCCAGGTAACATATATAGGAGGCTCAGAGCGCACATTTTTGTTGATGAGCTCTTTTTCGGTAACAATGACTTGATCGGCGCTTACAAGATCCGCTGCATTAAAGTAACTTCTGCGAGTTTCGACTTCGATATCTGAACTTCCGCTGGAACCTGCGCTACCCGATGAGCGACCAGAAGAGCTGTTGGAACTGTCGGAACTGGATGAGCTGCCGCTACCCCCCCCACCAAAATCCCCATCAAGTGAATAGCTCTTGTTTTCTCCTGGCTCGCTCAAGGTGACCCGAGTACCGAACAGTGATGCGATTGCATTTGCGGCATCGGAAATGTTTTGGTGTTTCAGCTCGAAAATACGGGTGATATAGTGTCTTTCGACAACAATATCTTTTTTGAATTCATCTTCTGTCATGATGTAATAAGCATTAAAGTCGGGGTTTTTTCTATACCATAAACCGCTGACTCTGCACAAAGCGTCTACGGTGCTCTCTACAGAGGCTTGTTTAAGGTAGAGAGATACAACCTTATCTCTTGCTGCTTCAGTGACGACAATGTTTACTTTTGACAATTCGCTGATCACGCGGGCGGCATCACCCACCGTGGCGGCTTTAAACTCAATTGTGCCTAGCCGTTCATGGGCGGCGCTTGATTGAGCGCAAAATGCTAGGGCGAGTAAGCAACCTAGGAGTTGGTTAAGGAGTGAGAAATTACGTTGGGTCATTGTACTACAATCCTCTTTTGTGCCGTGCCGCCAAACGAGCCGCTACGAACAATTAAGCTTAAGCGGGAGATGGATTCAATTTGAATTACATCCCGGCCGTTTCCTATGCCGTGTAACCCGACGGTATCGCCTTCGCGTACGACAAATACGCCAAGGCCCTCAATTTCTAAGAGCGCGGCCATTTTCCCTTTGTTCTTGTCTTCCTCTTTTCCTGTGATGATTCCTTTTAGGTACATGTTGGGTATTTTGAAATCACCGGCTAAAGGTGTGAACTCTACGTCTTTTTTGAGTGTGTAATTTTCGTTTTCAAGCATGATAGGCGTGACTGAAAAAGGATCTCGACCTGCAAGGGTGTAAGCGGCGGCGCGATAATTATCGCCTGCGCGAATAGGGTTTTGTGGTTGAGTTGCGGCTCTGGTGGGGATGGCTGATGAACCAAATTTGGATTCAACTCTTTTAATCGGTTTTGACGTTGTATTATTCGCGGCTTTGTCACGCACAGTTTGGTAGTAATCTTTTATAGTACCTACTTGCTCTTGAAGTTGAGGCGGAGCTAGCTCCGCATGCGCACTTAGGGAGAAAGCCCCGAAGAAAACAAGCGTCGAGAGTGAAAATATATAGAGTAATGGTGGAAAAAAGAGACGCATGATGATTTATCTCCCTCCTGTTGCTGCTGCAAAAATAAGCTGAAAAATGGATAGATATACAAAGGCCACTGGACCACCCATTAGAAGTGTTAATAAAGGGGTGATAAACGCTAGCATGCGTTGTAAATTGGCTTCTAACTCCCCGTTGTAGTAGGTCCCAATTTCATTCATGACTCGATCTAGTTCACCGCTTTGTTCACCAACTGCTGCCATTTTATAAAAAAGCTCAGGGAAAAAGGGTTGCTCTAAAGCTGCCGATAATGAAGAGCCTTCTAATATGCTACTGGCGGAGCGGTCAAAGCTATTTTTTAACGTTTCATTGGACGTAATACGCTCGCAGATTTTCATCGCATCGATAATAGTCACTCCGCTGGCGGTGAGCATGGAGAGAGTCCAACCGGTTTGTGCCATGGTGGATGTTGTAATTGCTGATTTTGCCATCGGGAGAGAGAGAAAAATACGATCAAAAAAACGTTTTCCAGGCAGTGTTGTGTAGGAAGCTAGTAGCAGGAAAATAGTGATTGCAGAGCCAGCGGCGAGCTCAGTGCCGTAGTCCACGATAAATGCAGAGACCGCCATCATATTCGCGGTGCTTGCTGGAATATCTGATCCGAGATTGTCAATAAACACTGACATTTTGGGAAGTACCCAAACGGCCATAAGTATCAATAGAGCGACGGTTCCAGAGAGCACGAAGACTGGATATATCATTGCCGTAGTGAGTTTTTTCTTCATATCCGCCATACGTTCGAGATCGTTGGCTAAACGCGATAGGACGGAGTCGAGTTCGCCGCTTGCTTCGGCACTGCGGACTAATTCAAAAACCTGGGGTTCAAATGCTTTAGGAAATTTCTCCATCGCTTGTGCAAAAGAAAGGCCGCGCTGAATATCACTACGGATTTCCTGTAGTATAATCATCATTCTCCGCCTTGGTGCAAGCGTTCCACATAACTCTAACGATTCTAATAACGTATGCCCAGACATTAGCATCAGACTAAGTTGTCGGTACATTTGGATATAATGGACTTTTTTGGGAGGTAACCAATTCGCTGGTAGTACTAATTTTATCTGTTCTCGTATATCGAGATCGGTGGGTTGGCTGCCGGTTCGAATGTTGGTGACAAAAAGTCCTTGGCCACGTAAGTTTTGCACTGCCTCTCGTTCAGTAGTCGCATCAATTTCACCCTTTATCTCTTTTTTACGGTCTTGTAGGGCGGTGTAAGAATATAAGGTCATGTAACGGCCTCAGCTTTTTCTGCGTTAACTTGTTGTTCGTAAATTGCTTCCCGAAATGGCATCACTTCCTCAAGTGATGTGTGACCATTGGCAACCTTGTATAATGCATCTTGCCAAAGTGTGTAAAGGTGGCTGCCCGCAGCTAAACGTATTTCATGGTCACCTGCACCCTCGGCAATGAGGCGGCTCATTTCATTGTCAACCCAGAACATCTCGTGTAGGCCGATACGCCCTTTGTAACCGGTCCCCATGCAAGCGGGGCAGCCGTTGGCTTCATATAATTGCACATTTTGTAAAATAGGTAATTCTATTAGAGGGGGAGTATCGCTAGGGCGGCGGCATAGTTGGCACAGTCGTCTCGCAAGTCGCTGGGCAATCACTAACTGTACAGTCGCGGCGATCATAAAATCCTCGCACTCCATATTACGTAATCGACTTACGGCGCTTGTGGCATTATTAGTATGAAGGGTAGAGAGTACTAGGTGACCTGTCATAGCTGCTTTCATCGCAGTTTCAGCGGTGTCTTGGTCTCGGATCTCACCCACTAATATGATGTCTGGGTCGTGACGTAGAAAGGACCTTAATGCTTGAGAGAATGAAACTTTGACGCCAGTTTGTACTTGAGTCGCGTCGGAAAGTAATTGCTCAATAGGGTCTTCTACTGTCAGTACGTTGAATTCTGTACGGTCGATCTCACGCAGTGCAGCATATAATGTTGTCGATTTACCGCTACCGGTTGGCCCTGTCACTAGTACCATGCCATGGGGGTAGGTTAGTACGTTGCGTACACGTTCCAGAACTACCGGGTTAAGATTAAGTTGGTCTAGCGCTAATGCCCCTGATTCTTGCCCAAGAAGACGTAGGGTAATTCTTTCTCCCCATCTGGATGGTAGCGTAGCGACCCGTAATTCATGAGGAGAGAGATTCCAATCGCTGATTTCATAAGCAAACCCACCGTCTTGTGGCATTCGTTGTTCAGAGATATCTAAGCTCGCAAGGACTTTGACGCGATTGATTAGCAAGCTTGCTTCACTGGTATTTAATAGTTTTGGATATGGAATGAGCTTACCGTCAACTCGCATCGCGGCCTTTAAGCCATTCTTTTCGGGTTTTAAGTGGATATCTGATGCGTTACATACGTAAGCTTCTTTCATTAAGTCATCAAACAGCGTGATCGGATCTTGCTCTTCTTCAGGGGCAGAGTTAGGTAGCTCACATTTAATGACAGATTTTAATGAGACTGGCTCTGCTAGTGCTAACGTGAAAGGAACGTTCACAACCCGCTTGACTGTGTCGATAGCGACTTGATCATCTGGGTCGGCCATTGCCAGTAGCAATTGGTCTTGTGAGTCTCGAACTGGTAATAGCAATCGACGTTGTAATAAGGTTGTGGGTAATCGCTCTAGTAGGTCGCTGTCGGGCCGGAGCTTTGACAATGTTAAAAAGGGCAGTTTTCGTTGTTCAGCGACGGCTTGGTATAAGACTGCGCGCGGTAAGCGGTGATCTCGTCCTATAGTGTCGATCACGGATAGGCGATCCTTACGGGCGACTTTACGAGCGAGATTTACGTTATCGATCGTTAGTAAGTTCGCATGGGTCGCTGCGTTAATTAAGGTGGCTTCATTAATGGCCATTTTGAGAGCCCGCCTGTGACATGAGTTTCGAAATCGACTGAGGGTGCTTTGCACAGCCCTGGGCTGTCTCAAGAGTAATCCAGCGATTGGAGACCAAATCCGCTAATGCTTGATCTAATGTCTGCATTCCTGTTTTGCGGTTGCTTTCTATCGCAGAATACAGTTGCCGAGTTTTGTCATTTTCGATGAGATTACTGACGGCTGAATTTTCTAACAGAATTTCCACCGCAGGAACGCGACCCAAGCCATTGGAAGTGGGAATCAAGCGCTGTGCAATGACTGCCCGTAGACAGCGCGAGAGTCGGATACGGCACATGTCCTGCTCGTTGCCGGGAAAAGCGCCAATCAGCCGCTCTACAGAACTCACGGCATCATTTGTGTGTAATGTTGAAAATACGAGGTGCCCTGTTTCGGCTGCAGTAAGGGCTGCGCGAATCGTTTCTATATCACGCATTTCACCAACCATTAGTACGTCAGGGTCTTCTCGTAGTGCGGCGCGTACTGCATGGGGAAAATCGATAAAATCCTGCCCCAGTTCGCGTTGATGAATGACCGCTTTTTTAGGTTGATGAATAAACTCTACGGGGTCTTCAATGGTAAGCATGTGGACTGCGCGTTGTTCATTTATTTGGTTTAGCATTGCTGCCAATGTAGTGGACTTGCCAGAGCCGGTAGCACCACAAACCAAAACCAAGCCGCTGTGAGCCTGTGCTAAATCATTGATGGCGGTGGGTAAATGTAGATCTTGTAAGTTGGTGAAGTTGTTTTCGAGGTAGCGTAAGGCGAGTGCCAAAGTGTTCATGCTGCGATAGGCGTTAACGCGGTAGCGATTCCCGTCATCAGAGGAATAGCAGAAATCGATGCTTCCCTCATCAATCAGAGGGTTCATGTTGCCATTCCATAGGCTGGCTAATAACGCTTCCAAGTTGTTGGCGGATAATATTTCCTCGTCTTTTTGTAGTTGCCCATGAACTCGGTATGCCGCGGGCTGTCCCGTAGATAGGTGGATATCAGACGCACCTAGAGAGAGAGCGCGTGAGAGAAATTTACTGAGAGGTGGAGTTTGTGTCATATGGCGAATACCAAATTAATACGCAAAATTTGTTGTTGCTCGACCCCTTGCCGGGCACTCATTTTTGGCTCGTCGGCGATTAGTTCTACTCTAATCGGGGCAACGGTGTAACTGAGAGTGCTAAGGTCGTCCAATAGCGTTTGTAGCGCAAAGTATCCTCCCCAGGCCTCAAAATTTATTAACGGACGTCCTGTGTGCTTGTCAATATCTGAACCCTCATCAAAGGTTGGTACGGAGCTAGAGTCTTTAGAGCGGCCGAGAGCTCCTTCTAAGCGAATAACACGCATCCCTAAGCCGCTTGCGAGTTCTGCTAGCTCTCGACGTAGGGTCTGTCGATGTTCAGGGCTGTCTAGGGGAGCGAATCGTTGTAGTAAACGCTGGAAATTACGATTGTCATCGTCAACGCTTTTCTGAAGTTTGCCAATTTTCTTTTCCGAGCCAGCGGTATTTTTGGTTGGAGGAGGGGTGACTGCACGGCTCTCGAGTCGGTTTATGCGGCGGCTGATTTTTTGGTCGAGAGCAACATTGTCTTTATAAATACCGTTAAACCACAGCATATAGAGTCCTAGTAGAGCGGCGCTCGCCAATACCAATATCTGAGTTTGTTGGGTGTTGCCTAGTCGAGTCCAGAAAATTTTCATTATGCCTCCTTTTTCCCGCGACTATTTTTATTGTCAGTGTCGTTGTTGACGGGGATTATCCATAAATCAATGGTGTAGCCGTTAAGTCCATAGCGGCCAATGCCCGATCGTATGTCGGGATCTGCGACACGATACTCTAGCCGACTGACCAATTGTTGTAGGCGTTCGGTAAATTGTGCAGCACTGGCATTGTCCATTGCCCAGGCAGTAATATTAAAACTATTTTTGCCTTTCTGTCGGGGTTCGACAATGCCGTCTAGCATGATGCGGTCGGTGACACTTTGGGATATTGCTCGAAGTAAACGCGGTACCAATCGAGTACGACGTACTACATTATTATTGAGGCGTTCCAAATTATTCTTAGCGTCAGTTGCTTGTGCCGTCAGGTCGGCCAATTTGTCACTGGTTTTCTTATAGGCACCTGAAATACTGTTGAGTTGTTTATTTAGTTGGGCTTGCTCTTTGTACTTTTTATCGAGTGTGTCGAGTTGTTGCTGTAGCTGCCGTTGCTGCATTACTGAATAGCTTCCATGTACAAACACAGTCAATAGCAATAGCGCGGGAATACCATAGCGGTATAGCTCTATATTTTTCCAAATGGGTGGAGGTGGCTCTCGAGGCGGGATTTGTGCAAGTTGCACTGGCTTTTTTTCTGGTGCGAACAGGGCGTGTTTGTGAGTTGTTGTTGCTACACCGAAAAAAGCAGCAATGACTCCGTCGGGGACTATCTTCTTTTGATCGAGAGTACAGCAGGCGTCTGTCGGAATAAGCCACTGTACCTCCCGTTGTAGGCGTGACCTGAGTTCCTCTATATCGCTATCTGAATTGGTCTCTTTGGCTTCTGCGGCGTCTATTGTGCGAGTGACATCGATCAGAAGTACGGCTTCGGTATCACTACGTAGTTGCTCAACGACAATGCCGTAACATTGTTCCGCTAGCGATTGATTGTGCTGGCGAGGCTGTTGGTGAAAGCTTGCAAGCTGTGATTTTTCTAATCGATAGGTGGAGACACTATCGTGATGGGCTTCTACGACTACGACATTGCCGTTTTCACTGTGCTTTGCAGCGTGTGGCGCCATGCTACCCAGCAGCGGCACAATGCCTGTTAGTTTTAGACCGTTTTGCGCAAACCCGGTATACCATTGGCGACGAACTCGAGTATCAATGCCGGCCGCTAGCCAGAGGTGTTCTGTCTTATCTTCGCTTACAAGCGTTTGCAGTTGCCAGCCGCAGGCCAGTTGTGCGTCGGTAACTGCGAGTTTTTCCTGTAACAGCAGAGAGTCTTGTAACTGGTCATTAGTAATCAGTCCTAAATCAATAGCAACTTCACCGTAGCGGGCAAGACCACTGCCGTTTACTCGGCGCATTTCCAACTCTACTGCAGTCTCGTGGCGCTGAGACTGAGTGAGCAATCCGCGTCCGACTAGAATAGCGCCAAGAGCATAAAGGTCATTGTTATCGGCAATCTGGGTTTCCAATTCCCAGCTAATCATTGATTCCATTTCTGTTGTTTTACGCGGTTTGTCTGCCTCAATAGGTAGGTCTAGCAGCGCGGGTAATGCACAGGTGGAAATAAATGCCAGTTGTCGTGGTAGCGATGCAGAAGATTGCTGAGAGAGTTGCTGGCGCGCTTCGCCAATCGCGGTAACGGCATCAATGGCAGTCGATGTGCCCGTCGCCAATAATTGCGGCTCTTCACCCTCAAAACCGATGAGCCCTAGCCATAAACAGTAACCGTTGTGTACGGCTAATAACTGTTGACCAGAGGTATTGGGTTTGAGTTGTGCTAGCCATCGTTTAACTGAATTTAAGGCCGACATTATTGTGACCTCCATTGTAAGGGGATCGGATTGGTCGTGGTGCCTATGTTGGGCGGTGCATTGCTACTGAGAGTGATGACATCAGAGATAGCTTGGGCGCTGGCAGTGGGGTAAGGGTTGGTTGTGCAAGTGTTTGTGGCGGTGTCGTATTCGTAGAGACCTATTCGCATAACACCATGGGGTAAGGTTAGGCCGATTGTGCCTGTATTGTCTTCTATGTGGGGTTCAAAGGAAAAACAGTTGGGGGATGCGCTGTCCTCTTCGCAAGAAGGAGATGCGAAGTCGTAGGCTGCAGATTGCCCTATATTTCTAATGTCGATATCTTGAGCAAGATTTAAGTCGGTGCTTAGATGGGTATCGATAACAACTTGACCGTTGTTAATGCGAATGATTCGGACGCAAATGTTTGAATTGCCACCAGTGAAGTCGTAGCTAGGGTTGGGGGAGGCTGTTGGGCATGTACCTGAATTATTATGCCCTCCCCAGGTTTTACCAGCTGCTTCGCAGTCGACTTGATTTGTGTATGTGTTGTCTGTAATGCATGATTCGAAATATAATGGCACCCAAGTGGTATTTTCCACACCGTCTATTTCAACGGTATCGCAAGTTGTCGCTGATATTGTTGTCGGGGATGCTTCGACGCAGTAGCTAAGTTCATCATTCCATTGGTGGTCTGCTGCAAGAATGCAGTCAACCTCGGCATTAACACCAACAAACTCATCGGCACGACACTGACCACAAAACGGCGCGTTACTAATAGCTAAGACTAAGGGTTCAGAGGGGAGTGTGACGCTTGTTTGTGTCGCAGGTAGCGTTGTTGATTGAAATGCGGAAGTACCATAGATTGCGCTTTCAGGATCAGTTAGATCGTTGTTAATGTCGTTGTCTAGTCCTGCGCTGGTAATTGTTAGGTTTCCATTTTCCAGTTCCCATCCCCACCCATTATTAAATCGGGTTTCATTGGTATCATCGGGGTCATCATCATCATCGTTACCCCAGCCATCTCGGTAGTCTTCCCTGATTGATAGAACATAAGGACCATTCCAGCCATGCCACATTTCGACATCTGCATCGTATCCCCAGGGGCAAGGGTCTATTGCATTATCACTGTCATCGTCACTATCTATTGTTGAGGCGATGGCATCTCCGAAAAGCAGTATGTTGTTATGATCGCAGTCCGCTGGTGCTGCGAGTAATTCATTAACGTTAAAAGGCAGCCGCCCCATGTCTGCGACAAAACCATTAATAATTGTTTGCCCATTAATGGTTTTTGTTTCGCCGGCGATCGCATCTCGTAGTTTTTCTAGTTTTCCGCGAGTTTCATTAAATCGGTTTTGATTATTATTGTTGCCTACAGTGCTCAGCGCCAAGGTCGCAGCGGTTGCCATCAACCCCAATACAATCAATAGTTCTACTAATGAAAACCCCTTTTGAACTGAGCGCATTTATATTTCTTCCTATACTCTTAATTTTTTATAAGGTTACTTGGCTGGGGTATCAATCATTACATTGTCAATTACAATTGCAGGCCCGCGAGAAAACGTATAAATATGATATCCAAACCAGGTGGCGAGGTATTCTGGAGCGAGTTTTTTCTGGATCGCATCTACCAGCGTATTATCCACATAAACGGAAATAACCGTGTCTTCGCTATCCGTTGCTGCAATGAACATTTGATATTCAACGGTTGGTACTGGGGTTATTTGCATGACCTCTAGTGCAGTATATAGATAGCCGGTATATTTCTTTTGCGGTAGTGATTTTAGTATGCCTGTAAAGGCTATTTTCTTTGGTGGAACAATGGATATTTTTCCTTGGTATTCGGACCGTTTTTGTTTTACAAAATCTTGCAAATCAATCGATGCGTATGGGCCAGGCAAGATCATTTCTTGTTGTATCAATCGTTCAGATGAGTGAGCATCGAGACTGAATAATAGTAAGCTCGATAGAGAAGATACACAGAATAAAATATGTCGTAACAAAGGTAATGTATTATGAGCTTTCACTTTGCTGTCCTGATAGTGTGTTATGGGCATATAGTAATGTCGTCACTGGTTTGCCCATTTGGGCAGAGATCGTCAGCGTCGTCACAAAGGGCATCGCGGGATAGGTTTGTACAAAAGTCCCCATCGGCTCCTGAGCTGACAATGACATTGCGGTCGTCGATATTCAGTAATACGTAAGGGTTACCGTAAGGGTCTAACAATACGATGGAATTTGGACAAGGGGAGGCGATACCTTCAGCACAATCAGGGTCGTTAAAATTGCCAGTAGTTCCTGAGGCTGAACCATTAATGCTCATGTTATTCCCGTTCGTAACTACCCTGGCATCGAGCTTCTTATCAATGTAAGGCCCACGCCAGCCACGTTGTGATACGGCATCCCAAGCGTTTAACCCGTTGGCTAAAGTCAACGCTTCCCAATTATAGGCTTCTGTATGAGTTGGGATTAATGCAGCATTAGTGCCATCTCCCGTCGGCCAAAATCCGGTGTCTTGGTGCAGCTGACGAACGGCATCTGCTAGTTCTGTTAACCCTGTCCGGGTCACCCCGTCGAGTTCGTTCTGCTCTGTGTTTGCGAAATTTGTCATGCTAGTAAATGCGATAACCGCCAAAAGACTAACGACAATAAGCAGCTCTAGTAACGAAAATCCAAATGGAGATTGAGTAACGTTATTGTTTATCATAGAGGGCGATAACATCGATGGTTGGTTTATACAAATAAGAAAGCGTGGACAGTGGCGATTTGGCCTGTGTTATCGCTTTAATATAAAAAAGCCGCCGACACTAGGTGGCGGCGGCTAAAGGTTGGTCGCTTAGGGGATATCGACCAACCTTTACACTAAAATAAATTCAGTGTAATTAGATGGTGTTACGACTTCCGTCCCATTCACCCAATTCTTCTTCTTTGGTGTCACCTGCGCCATCAACAATTGTCGTTAACGCTGCGGCATCACCCATTACGATTTCACCGGCACCGTCGTATGTACCGATATCCCATATGGCGATAAATCGATTGTATTCATCGGCTGAAACGTGTCGATATACGGGTACAGAAGTCATGCCACCAAGCTTGTTAGCTTCAAATAAACTTGATGCTGGTCCAAGTCCGGTTGCCATAAATACTGTATTGCCTAATGCATTAAACGCTCCATCTTCGGCTTGGCCGGTCAAGCGCTCTGAGCCGCCAACCCATACTGCAATGGGAAGCGGATCTGCGACATTCGCTGCACCTTCTGTTGGGCCAGCAGCGCCTTCAGCTTGTGAAAATACATTCCAGCCTGGTACATCGCTGCCGTCACCGGCCGTGTCACCATTAAATTGTGCTCGTACACCGCACCCGTTACCATTGGCAGATAAGAAGATGTTCCCTGCAACAACAGCATTTTGGCGACTGCCAATAAGATTCTGGATTTCGCCTGCCGCACAGGTTCCAAAGTCAGCAGGATCTTGATCTTCTGCTACATAATTGAAAGAAGATAGGCCAATATCGGCAAGCTGACCGAATTGTCCGATAGTAATTGTGTCCAAGCCAATACTTGTGTCATCAATCGCTAGCGCTTCCATGAGTACAGGGTTGTCTAGGGCTACAGTGTCTACCTGTACAAGTGAATCAAACCCGTTCGGGAATACGCCTCTGTTTAATACTCGGAAAGTACGAATGCCTTTGTTCATTTCATCCATCATTGCTACGTGAGCAGCAGCAGAGGCTCGAGCATCGGTATCCTGTAGTGCGATAGTCGCAGTACCTGCGATAGCCGCTAGAATGGCAACAACCACTAATAGTTCAAGTAATGTGAAACCGCTTTGCTTACTCTTAAGTTTGCGTGCCTTGCTGCGTAAACCTTCGTCTTGAATGGCTTCTACGTCTATGTTACGAAAACGCTTGAGGATATTTTTTTTGTTTAACTTCTTCATGTGCTACTCCGAAATATGAGTGTTTGGTTTAGATGGTAAATGTGCCTGGTGACCTAATGAATCACGGAGGCAGCGTTAGCGATCTCCACCCACAGGAGCAGCGCTTGCTTTGTTCAGCAGTGTCAGGTTTTGTGTCGTAGACCTTAAAACATGTTTTTGCAAGAACGAGCCGAATACTAAGTTAAGCTTAATGCTAATGCAAGTGATTCTCATTAAGGGTCGGAAATTAATTCCATAGGGTTATATGACTTCGAATTTATACGCGCTAAAAATGGATGGCGAGGGCAGGGTTGGAGCAAGGATGTTGGCGGGTTTTTCTTGAGTGGGTTTCTAGCTGGTTGTTATGGGAAGGGGTTTTGCGGCCTGTTTTAGCTCAACAGGTCGCGTTTAAGTAAATGTTTGATGGCAGATTCACTTGCTAATGCTTGATCGCAATCCAGAACATAACGGTATTGTTTGCCGCAGTGAATAATGATTTCTTTTTGATTACGACGCAGGATGCGCATTTCGATACGAATATCGCCAAAGCCATCGTGAGTAAACAGATCACAATAGAGCTTTGCCAATTGATCAAAGATCTTTTCATGTGCCTTTGGATTGGTTAGCAAGGTAGCGACTTCGGAGGTCCCTTGGTTGTTATTGGTGTTGCCTTCTTTGCTCATTACGCCTGTCTCCATTTATTAATGAGAATCATTATCATATAAAAGTGTGATTGTGACAACAGCGTTTGTTGTATAAATAGAAGTGATTAGATTAAATTGCAAACGATAATGATTCTTGTTAGTGTTTTGTTGGGTGAATGAGAGCACATGACTAGCGGCCATGTTTGTTACTAACGTATGCGAAAACGGGATGGTTGGGCGTGGGGCGATTCCTGGGGCGTTATGTCAGTTATAACGGTATCGCTCTGGAGTAACACTGCAACGTAACGGCTCCAAGTTAGATTTAAGATGATTACCACTAACGTAAATATAAGGAAAAACAATGAATACACTGATTAAGCTCTTCGCGATAGGATGGCTGTTTACGAGCATGGTTTCGCCGACATTTGCTGTGGGCGATCTCTCTAAGCAAGCACCCGTAGAAATAGGCGTAATACTTGGTGACAAAAACAACGCGATGAGTTTTACCCCTTCCACAATAGAGTTCGAAACGGGAAAGTTGTATAAGCTCGTACTTGAGAACCAAGGCCTGACAAAACACTATTTTACGTCCAATGGAATGGCAAGCGCTGTGTACACACGAAAAGTACAAATTAACGATTCCGACGGTAAACCTATGGCTGAAGTTAAAGGTAGTATTAATGAAATAGAGATTTACCCTGGTTATAAGGCGGAGTGGTGGTTTGTGCCTGTTAAAGCAGGAGTGTTTGGCGATCTACACTGCAGCATTTCTGGTCACTCGGAAGCAGGAATGCTCGGTAAAATAATTATCAAATGATGACAACAATGGAGGGCATCAAGGGTGGTGCCCTAAGTAAATAGCGATACCGTGTATAAGTATTGCCGCCGCTGCAAGCCCAAGTACTGATGGGCTCTGGAATATAAAAGCCAAACAACAGGCATAGTTACCGTATAGCTTGGATGCTTTTTTTAGCAGTAAAAGACCGGGTTGCGCCAACATCATCACTTCTCCTAAAACTTGTGCTTATAAATAAGTGTAGGAAGGAATATGGGGCTTTGCCCGATAGGGATAGATCGTTTCGAGATAGCTTTCTTCTTGCTAATGCGAATCGTTATTGTTAGCATTGCGATCCGTTAAAAGAGAGTGATTTATCACCGTCTAAATATCATCCGTTGCAATGCGATTACTGACTTTTCTTAAAACAGTAATTAGATACTTTGACCTACATTTTGGAGTTAACTCGTGAGTACAGCCCAACCTTCTGACCGCATACTCGGTTCCCGTGTATCTGGTAGTGACAAGCAATCGCCATTCTCAAGATTGTTCTTAATTATCAGTCTCGTTGTACTTGGAGTGAGTTTGACTGTTTTTGCCGTTACATTTTATGACTCCAGGATTCAGCCCCTTTCGGGTTATGGGGATGATATGGCTGCAATTGATGAGCTGAATGCGAGAGATCCGCGTGCGTTAAGTGGTGGTGATGTTACTCATTTTATGTTCGGTGGTGTTTCATTTGAGACGGAAACCGCCAATTTACCTTGGCAACTCAGCGCAACGTTTGATGCGGGCGACGGCGTATTTGAGCGTGCTTTTACCGAGGCAATCGTGAGTGGCTATAGAAGTGAAGCTGACGGCGTCGGTCCACTTTTTAATATGAATGCTTGCGAAGGTTGCCACGTCGGTGATGGACGCGCGGCGCCGCCGACTGAAAATGGTCAAGAGCTGGAAGGGTTACTATTTCGAGTATCGGTTCCTGGTACAGATATGCATGGCGGCCCTAAACCCCATCCGATTTATGGTGGACAGCTGGCAGATAAGTCTATTGAAGGTCATAAGCCAGAAATAGCGCTTCATATTGAATACCAAAATATCGTAGGCCATTATGCCGATGGAACAGAATATCAATTGCAAAAGCCGATCTACCTATTTCCAGAGCAAAACTATGGTCCATTAGGTGATGACGCAATGATTTCTCCTCGTATCGCCCCTGTGATGATTGGCATGGGGCTACTTGATGCAATTAGCGCTGAATCAATATTGGAGTACGCTGATGTAGATGATGCGAACAATGATGGGATTTCGGGTAAGCCGAACATGGTATGGAGCTTGGAGCACAATACACACATGGTTGGTAAATACGGTTGGAAGGCAGAAACACCAACGCTTGCTCATCAATCAATGGATGCGGCAATCAATGATATGGGTGTGACAAATCCGCTATTTCCTGTTGAGAACTGTATGGCACTGCAAACCGAATGTGGTGAAGCATTGTCTGGCATCACCGATGCTAACGTAGAGATGACTGAACAGCAGATGAATGAAGTCGTGACCTATTTGGAATTCTTAGCGATCCCTGGTCGTGGATACTTGGATAATAAAGATGTATTGAAAGGAGAAGCCCTGTTTAAGGAAGTGGGCTGTGATGGTTGTCACCGTGAAACCTTTGTTACCGGTACAGAGCAGCGTCAGCGTCGATTGCATAACCAAACCATTCACCCTTATACGGATATGTTGCTACACGATATGGGGCCTTTACTAGCGGACGGCCGCCCGAGTTTTGATGCGGATGGTTATGAGTGGCGCACGGCTCCTTTATGGGGAATAGGTATGGTCGAGACAGTAAACGGGCATACTCGATTCTTACATGACGGTCGAGCGCGAAACCTCGAAGAAGCCATACTTTGGCACGGTGGTGAAGCAGAAAAATCGCAGAAGGGGTTTACTCAGTTAGCGGCTGCTGATCGACAATCGGTTATTAACTTCCTTAAATCACTGTAGGTTTACCCTAGACACAGCGAGCCAGAATACTTGCTGTGTCTATCTTGCGATTCGAGAGGTCGTTATGCTTAGTATAAAACCAAAATCGTTGCGTGCAGTGGGTCAGTCTGAGATTGAACCGTTGCTTACAAAGCTTGAATCGATTGTTCTTGGAAAAACAGAACAGCTTCGTTTGGCGGTTTGTTGTATGTTGGCAGGTGGTCATTTACTTATTGAAGATGAGCCTGGGACCGGTAAGACCGTAATGGCACACGCATTAGCGACGGTGTTTGGATTGCAGTTCCAACGTGTGCAATTTACCAATGATCTATTACCCAGCGATATTCTGGGGTGTTCGGTATTTCACCGAGATAAGGGTGAGTTTCAATTTCAGCCTGGCCCCATTTTTAATCAAATAGTATTGGCAGATGAGATAAATCGCGCCACGCCTAAAACGCAAAGTGCGTTACTGGAGGCGATGGAAGAGCACCAAGTCACGATCGATGGTAGAACGCGTCCTTTGCCCGCTCCATTCTACGTGATTGCGACACAAAACCCACAGGATCAATTTGGTACATTTCCACTTCCGGAAGCGCAGCTTGATCGCTTCTTGATGCGTTTAGAGCTTGGCTATCCTGATAAGAGTGCGGAGCTCGCGCTGTATGCTGGTAAAGATCGGCGTCAATTACTCGCGGAGCTTCAAGCTGAGACTGGACCAAGTGAAATTGAACAGTGGCAAAAGCAAGTCTTAGCGATTGATATTAGTGATGCGTTATATGAATACGTACATGCGCTGGTTAATTATACGCGAGAGTCGAGTGTATTTCAGAACGGGTTGTCACCGCGAGCTGGGCTGGCAATGATAGTCGCGGCTAAGGCATTCGCATGGATGGAAGGTTCTACTTTTGTGCTGCCAGCCCATGTTCAAAAAATTCTTACCGCGGTGGTTGGCCATAGATTGAGATTTTTCGATGAGGGAGTTAATCCACGTCGGGCCGGGCAAGAACTTCTCGATAATGTAGCGATACCGTGAGTCGAAATAAGGCTCGGCGACATTTAGCGCTGACGCCTGCAGGTGTTGGTTGGTTAATTGTGTGTGTTGCTGCTTTTGTGTTGGCGACAAACTACAACAATAATATTATATTCATGTTTGCGTGTTTGTTGTTTGGTGTATGGCTACTCGCGTCTCTACTTACCTATCGCAATATGTCAGGGGTTAACAGCGCCCCTTGGCAAGTGACCCCTTGTTTCGCTGGAGGTGTTGCGCATTATCAAGTGTCGTTAACGAGTGATGATCAGCGTGAGCATTTTGAAATAGGGTGTGGCCAACATTCAGTGGATCTAATCAACGGTGTTGAGCACCAGTGGCTCCATGTTGAAGTGCCCGTTTCTGCGCGAGGTTGGTTTGTTCCAAATCAAAAAATGTTGTTTTCTACCTGGCCATTTGGATTGTGGAAGGTCAGCAAAGTCACGGAAGATTTGCCTGCATGTCTAGTTTACCCAGAGCCGTGTGGAAGTCAGCCTTTACCAGTGGTTAATCAACTAAGTAATGACCCGCAGGACATGGATGAGCTTTCAGGGGTTCGAGCGTATCAGTCAGGGGATAATCTGAGGCGGGTAGATTGGAAAGCTATGGCGCGGACTGAACAATTGACAGTAAAAGAGTTCGGTGGTGATGAGTCTGAGAAGATACTTTGGTTATCGGATAATAGTGTCGTTAAACATGTTGATAAGGGCGATCACCAGGAAAGCGATTTGAGGCAGCTAACCCGTTGGGTTATTGATTGTCATAATGCCGGTGTTCAGTATGGACTTCGCATTGGGAATGAGAAGCTAACTCCAGGATTAGGCGTTGGCCATTACAATAATAGCCTTCAAATGTTGGCGCTGGTTAGTCGAGGCTAAATTACATGTTTTCTCGTTTTCGCTCGCAGCCACAGTTTGTTGCTGTGCTTTTTTTGTTGCTGGTTGCGACGCTACCTGCGATCGTGAGACTACCGATGTCGGTGAGCTTGGTATGTTTGTTGCCGATGATTTTACATTTGGTGCCGCCAGGAAAACTGAGAAAGTTAGGCTTGGTTCCACTGCTATGTCTTTTATCATTTGTTATCTATCAGAGCTTTGATTCTTGGTTTGGCGGCGATGCTATTATGGCATTTATTTGCGGGTTGCTCTGGCTAAAAAGTAGCGAAGTGTCGGGCAAAAGGGATTTGTGGTTGATAATGTTGGCGGTGTGTATTGTGGTTGCATTGAACGCACTGTTTGGCATTAGTTTGTGGCAAATGAGCCACCTTTTTGTGGTTATGTGGTTGCTATTATTTAATGTGATGGCTTTGCAAAGCTCCAGTTTTCACTCAGCATGGCGATCTATCGCGCTGCGCTGTACAAGCTATTTATGTATTTCACTTCCTTTTGCTGCCGTTTTGTTTTTTATGTTACCCCGTATTCCTGGTCCGCTATGGGATTTGGGTATCGCGATGGGAGTGCCTGTCAAAATGATTCAGCAGGAGCAACGTCCCTCACCCATAACGGGTACTTTGAAATCTGGACAGGCGAATCAAAACAAAGGCAAAGACGTAGCGGTGCTTATCGCAGAATTCGAATCAATGATTCCAGATAACAATACGTTGTATTGGCGAGGTGCGGTATTTTCACACTTCGATGGTAGTGTGTGGCGGTTGCCTGATGGCTGGGATTCGCGTCGAAATGTCATGAACAATAGAATTCGAAATAAAGCTGATCTCGATAAAAGGGTGACGGATGGGTCTGACATTATTCGTTACCAGGTGCGGGTAGCTCCTCATGGTAGTTATTGGTTATATGGTTTGGATATGCCATTTCGCTCTGCACCGGAACTGGTGTTGAGTAAAGAGTATCAATTGATGGGCATACGACCTATTGAACGCGAATTCACCTATGAAATGCAAAGCTATTTACACTATACCATCGATGCTACATTGGGTGATGAGCAGAGAATGCGAGCCTTACAGTTTCCCATCGACACCAATCCGAAGGTTATGGGCCTTGGTCGATTGTGGGCAGGAGAAAATAAGAATGACGCGGATACGGTGGCGAAAGCGAAAAAGTGGTTTGTCGATGCAAAATTAACCCTGAGGAAGGGGCCGTCCGAGAACGTTGTAGATCAGAGCCTAGATGATTTTTTGTTTGAAACCCACAAGGGAAGTGCAGAACAGCTTGCCGGTAGTTTTGCAATGTTAATGAGAGCCGCAGGAATTCCCTCTCGAATTGTCACTGGTTATCGAGGTGGTAAGAATATAGCGCTCACTAATATTATTGTCGTAAAACAGGAGCATGCTCATATCTGGCTAGAGGTATGGCTCCAAGGTAAAGGATGGCAGCGTATCGAACCTGTGGATCTACTGAGTGGAATGGGTTTGAATGTACCGGTGGTGAAAATCAAAACGAAGGAGAAAGCTACCGAAATTCAAGATCAAAACGATAGGTCAAAAGCCAAAAAACAAGCTTCAACCCTAGCGTGTAACAAAGGTGGAGACTGCTCTTGGTGGGAAAGCGAGATTATTGCTCGATTATCAGCATGGATGCAGGGGGTGGAGCTCTGGGTGGTCCATTTTGATGCCGAGAAGCAAATGGATGTTATGGAAGAGGTGGGGTTTGAGCGAGGCACTGTTGGCAAACTATTATTCTTTTCTGGGTTGTCTATCGTGGTATTGATGTTGAGCTATATGTTGATTCCTCTGCTGATTGCATCGTGTTTGGGGCATAAGGATCGAGAGAAGGCCTCCATGCTGTACTATCGGCGATTTACGAAAGAGATGGCGCGGCGTGGGTGTGAACCGCAAGAAGGGGAGTGCCCATCAGAGTACGAACAACGTTTACTTGCTGCCTTTCCAGAGCATGATGAGTCGTTGTCATCAATTATGTCACTATTCATCATGATCCGTTACGGTGGCGAGGATGAAGATGCTGCGTTGTTAACCGAGGTAAAGCAGTTTTTGGCAACCACTTAGGTTTCGTTATACAATCCCTAAAGATAGAGTTCTATCATTTACATAGGTTTAGTAATAGAGAGTGGGAAAGTATGACAGCAATTGTTGAAGGCAGCCGAGTAGCGTTGAATTTTAATCTTACCTTTGATGATGGGGTTCAGGTTGATAGTAATGATGGCTTAGAACCCGTCGAGTTTATTCAAGGGGAGGGGATATTACTGGAAGTGATTGAAGCCGCTCTAATGGGAAAGTCATCCGGTGATCATATCGAAGTTACTGTGTCGCCAGAAGACGGGTATGGATATGCGGATCCTAGTCAAATTATCGAAATCCCCACCAAAGATGTACCCGAAGAGGCTCGCGTTGCGGGCGGCGTGATGACGGCGATTGATGATACTGGGGAGCAGCACGTAGTGATGGTTGTTGATGTTGAAGGCGACACGGCAAAAGTTGATTTTAATCATCCGTATTCTGGTCGAACATTGTGTTACGACATCACCATTATTAGCGTTAAATGATCTATCGATGAGTCATTGTTGGTTGTCCGTAATATAGGCTTCTATTGCAGATTTAACGTTGATCCATTCTTGCTGCAATTGAGATACATCTTGCTCAGGAATGCTGGGTGTGGTGCTGGATTCACGTATTTGATGCTCAATACTGAATGCCAGCACTGACAGCTGCGTAGCACCGATATTGGCCCCAACACTTTTTAACGAATGCGCCAGTTTTTGGGCGGTTTCAAAGTCAGCATTGTCTATCGCTTGCGCAATATTATTCGGGCTATCATGGTGCTGCTCAACCGCCAATCCTAATAATGTTATGTAGCGTGATAGTTTACCTCCCATCATGTCTAGACCTTGATCAAACATAATACCTGTAGATATTTTGCTTTGATTTGCTGTTGAGGCGATTGGGCGTTCGGAAGGTGCTTTGGGTGGCAGAATATGAGCTGTGCTTGGTGCCCACTGCTTGAGTGTTTCGGCCAACGTGGTGCTTTTGATCGGTTTGGTGAGGTAAGCGTTCATACCGCAGGCAAGGCACAACTCTTCGTCTGTTGGCATCGCATTTGCGGTAAGCGCGACAATGGGCAGTTCGGTGAACCCAAGTTTACGGATAACCCGTGTTGCCTCATAGCCATCCATATCTGGCATCTGGCAGTCCATTAGCACCAAGTCATATTGATGACTCTTCACTGCTGTCACCGCTTCGTGACCATCGCTGGCGATGTCAACATGGCAATTAAGTTCTTTCAGCATCATGGATGAGATCTCTTGATTTACCAAATCGTCTTCGACAACAAGCACCCTAAGCTCATAATGGGGGATCCATCTTGATTCTGTTGCGATGGTTTGGGGCTGAGGGGAATGTTGTGATGAGTGCTCCATAAGGAATGAGGCGAGCTTGTTGTATAGCTGATGAGACTCTAATGGTTTTGCAATATGGTGAGTGCAGTCATTAGAAAAAATAGGGTCATCGGTTTTTTCAGACAGATTCAGCAACAGTAGAGTAGGGATTGTCGCGAGGTTTGCCCCATAATGTCTAATCCGGTCCAACAATGAAATGCCATCAGGTATGTCTGCATGTTGATTGTCGATATCATTGTCGATAATCAATGCGTCGAATTTTCCTTTACGTAGTATTTTTATTGCATTGTCGGAGCGGGTGGCGGTGTAGATATTAAGCCCCCAATGTTCTAGTTGGGCGTGAATGGCTTTGGCGCTGGTCTTATTGTCTTCGATAAGCATGACCCTTTTGGCGGGCAAAGGGTGACTTTCCCAAGGGGCTTTATCGGTAGAGGGTGACGTGCGTAGAGGGAGAGTTACTGTAAATTCGCTCCCCTGATTGGGTTTGCTATAAACGTCGATGGTTCCGCCCATCAGGGTTGCCAGCTGTTTACAAAGGGTTAAGCCTAAGCCTGTCCCGCCGTATTTTCTTGTGGTGGTTGAATCTGCCTGAACAAAGGGTTTGAAGAGGTTCTTTTGTTGGGATTTACTGATGCCGATGCCGGTATCTTTTATGGTAAAAGTGATCCAAAAACGCTTGGCGCTGCCTTTGCTTGCTTCGGCTTGACTGGCGCTGATCAGTATTGACCCTTCATCGGTAAATTTCACTGAGTTAGAGAGTAAATTTAGGAGTATTTGATGTATTCGACCGGAGTCACCAATAAGGTAGCTGGGAATGTCAGAGGAGATGTAAGACACTAAATGAAGGTTTTTAGTTTGTGCGCGTTCGGCGACAACTTGTAGTGTTTGTTCGATAGATGACCGCGGGCTAAATGGCGTACGTTCGAGTTGTATTTTGCCGGTATCAAATTTGGATACGTCCAAAATATCGTTGACCAGATTCATCAGTGAGTGACTGCAGGTTTGGATGGTTTCCAAGTAATGCAACTGGTCGTCACTCAGCGATGTATTTGCCAGTAATGATGTCATGCCGATGACGCCATTGAGAGGCGTGCGGATTTCATGGCTCATGGTGGCGAGAAATTCAGTCTTGGTCTTTGCTGCAATTTCTGCGTCATCTTTGGCTTTTCGTAAATCGGTTTCGGATTGCTGCCTGAGCTCTATTTGTTTTGATAGAAACGCTGAAATAGAAAGCAAATCATCTTCATCAACGGTGGTATCTGAATCGATGTTTAATTGGCTTAGGTTGTTTTTTAACTGCTGAATGGCTTGCTGGTGCTTGGTGGCCTCCGTTTTAAGTCGGACGTTGACCGTGTATAAGTCGTCCGAACTTCTTTCCATATGTTGCTCTAGAAGGATCAGGTCACTTTCAAAATCATGGTATGTGGAATCAATAGCATCCAAAAGTGACGAAATTTCAGGCAGTTGGGTCAGTTCATCAGGAAGGTGTGATTGAATCTGTTCTTGTAGTGTCGGGTGCATACAGGTGAGGTCCGAATTGTTGTCTTACAAAAGGCGGATTCATGTCTTTTTCGTGAAAGCCTAATTAACTGAATTATAGAAGGTTTTTGGGAATAGTAAGAAACCACTGGAATACTCGAAATTGTGGGGGGCTGGTCTTCGTATGCGCTAGTAATAAAAAGTCAAAAATTGGTTTTTTATTCTAATTGGCTTCTGTACGATTGCCATGTCTGGGGAACTTTAGCTGGCCTGATGAAAATGGGTTACTGCTGAAATGTAACTGCTAGTAGAGTGTTACGGTTGTTCAATATTAAAGATAGGTTAGACGCCTGCGTTCACTCGCATTGGTGCTAACGTTTACGGATATCGGTTAAACGCTGAGAGATTAAACATGGGAAAATTAACGAATATGGTTGCTGAGGAATCTTCCTTTGGCAATCGCGTAAAATACAATGCGCGTAGAATTCGTTTCGCTGGGATTGGCTTGTTTGGCAAGTTAGATCAAGAGCGAACGCGTATTTACCAGCAGATTGCTGATAAAGGTAATGCCAATGAAAGCGACGGTATTGTTGCGAGCATGAATGCATTTGGCACAGGTGTTGTTTCGTTGGCAAGAGAAGAGAGCCAACGTATCTTTGATGAACTAGTAGAAGCTGGCGAAACCATTGTGAAGAAAGGTGGTTCGAAACCTGCTCCTAAGGCTGCACCTAAAGCGGTAGAGATCGCTGAAGAAGATGCACCCAAGAAAGCTAAGCCAGTACTAAAAGCAGTAGAATCTACACCCGTAAAGAAAGTTGCGGCTAAGAAAGCCGTAAAGAAACCTGCGGCTGGCAGCGCGGCAAAACCCGCTACACGTAAGAAAGCGGCAGAAGTGGTTGCGGAAGAGTTGTTGCTAGCGTTTGGCGATGCGAAGAGTAAAGTGTCTAAATTGACAAGCGCACCAGCTCCGGCTGCTCAGCTTGAATTGTATGCATTGTTCAAGCAGGGCGAAGAAGGTGATGTGACAGGACGACGCCCAGCAATGGCGAAAGTTCAGGAGCGTGCTAAGTTTGATGCACGACGTGAAATAAAGGGAATGAGCAAAGCTGAGGCAATAGATAAGTATATTGCTAAGGTAAATTCGCTAGTCTAACGCGAATAGCTGCCTTTGTTGAAAAAAGCCGATACAATTTGTATCGGCTTTTTTGTTGGCAAGCCAAAAACCTAAGACATGAAGAGAAAAGAGCGTGGACGATACCTATACCAAGCTAAAACACCGTGCGATTGATTTATTGAGTCGTAGAGAGCATGGCGAGAGCGAATTGTTTGATAAGTTGCTTAAAAAAGCTCCTAAGGAAGACGGGGTGAGTGAAGTTGTGCAGCGGGTTGTGTCAGAGATGGTGGCGTTGGAATATGTCTCGGACTTTCGCTTTGCTAGGTCGAGTATTCGAAGTAAGGCCCTTCAGGGAAATGGGCCACTTAAAATTCGCCAAGCGCTCAAGCTAAAGCGGGTTCCAGAAGAGGTTATTTCCAGCGCTTTTGATGAGCTGGAGATTGACTGGTTTGAAAACGTCGTTGCGCTTCGAGAAAGAAAGTTTGGCCTAGAGGCTGTTCAGGATATTAAGCTCAAAGCCAAACAACAGCGCTTCTTACAATATAGAGGTTATAGCTTTGATCATATCCAGTTTGCAATGGATGCAAGGGATGAGTTTTTAGAGGAATAATCTGTATACAGCATATATGCCTACTTGTACGGGGTTACCCTTAGTATTTACCTCAATTGATGATAAACTTGCCCGATTTTGACGTAGACCCACCAGATTCGGGAAGAATTATGAAGACTTCAGAAATACGCCATGCGTTTCTAGACTATTTTAATGGCCAGGGCCATGAAATAGTGGACAGCAGCCCCTTGGTCCCCGCCAATGACCCGACATTGTTGTTTACCAATGCGGGCATGGTCCAATTTAAAGATGTGTTTCTGGGTCGCGATAAGCGTTCGTATACCCGAGCAACCAGTAGTCAGCGCTGTGTGCGAGCGGGTGGTAAGCACAATGATTTAGACAATGTAGGCTATACCGCACGTCACCATACCTTCTTTGAAATGTTAGGCAACTTTAGTTTTGGCGACTATTTCAAGCGCGAAGCGATCCAGTTCGGATGGGCGTTTCTGACTGAAGTGATGAAGCTACCTAAGGAAAAGTTATGGGTGACGGTCTATCACGAAGATAAGGAAGCGGAAGATATCTGGATCAATGAGATGGGCATTGATCCAGAACGTTTCTCACGTTTGGGGGAGGCGGATAACTTTTGGCAGATGGGAGATACGGGCCCATGTGGACCCTGTACGGAGATCTTTTATGATCACGGCGCGGATGTGTGGGGTGGTCCTCCAGGAAGCCCTGAAGAAGATGGCGATCGTTATATTGAAATCTGGAATCTGGTTTTCATGCAGTTTGATCGACAGCCTGATGGATCGCTAAATCCGCTACCGAAGCCTTCGGTAGACACCGGTATGGGGCTGGAGCGTATTGCCGCAATCATGCAAAACGTTCACAGCAACTATGAAATTGATCTATTTGTAAATCTTATTGATGCCGTGGTAAAAGCCACCAATGCAACAGATATGGAGTCGAAATCTCTCCGCGTCGTTGCCGACCATATTCGATCCTGCGCCTTTATGATTGCCGATGACGTGGCACCTTCCAATGAAGGGCGGGGCTATGTTTTGCGACGTATCATTCGTCGAGCAGTACGCCATGGGAACAAATTGGGTGCTAAAGGTCCATTTTTTAGCACGTTAGTTGCGGCTTTGGTGGCAGAGATGGGTGGGGCTTACCCAGAGCTAGTGGCGAAACAAGCGCAAATAGAAAAGATATTACTCAGAGAAGAAGAGCAGTTTGCCAGAACATTGGATCAAGGATTGAAGATCCTAGAGCTGGCTCTGGAAGACATGGAAGGGACAGTTATACCGGGTAAAGTGGTATTTAAGTTAAAAGATACTTACGGCTTCCCTGATGACCTTACTGCCGATATCGCGAGAGAACGTGGTCTTACCATTGATCAAGAGGGGTTTGATCGTGAGATGGACAAGCAGAAAGAAATCTCTGGGGCAGATACTAAATTTAAGAACGATTATCACGATGGCCTCGGTGTTGAAAGTAATACCACTTTTACTGGCTATGACGATGATATCTCTAGCGCGACGGTCACGGGACTCTACGTTAATGGCGCCCCTGTCGCGGCAGTAGAAGAAGGGCAGTCTGCCATTGTTGTTCTGGATAATACGCCTTTTTACGCAGAATCGGGTGGTCAGATCGGTGATCAGGGCCAGTTTGAGTCGGAAAATGGTGTGTTTGTTGTTGAGGCGACTACCAAAGAGAATGACGCCCATCTTCATGCCGGTGAGCTTGAGAACGGTACATTGAAGATTGGCGATAGTGTTACTGCATTGATTGATGCACCCGCAAGGCAAGCTATTCGCTTAAACCACTCGGCAACTCATCTTATGCATTCTGCGTTACGTGAAGTATTGGGTGACCATGTGGCGCAGAAAGGTTCTCAGGTGACGGCCGATCGTTTGCGATTTGACTTCTCGCATTTCGAAGCCGTTACAAAAGAAGAGATCTTCAAGATCGAATCTATTGTTAATGCAGAGGTACTGTCAAACACATCAATCAATACCGAAGTCATGGCAATCGATGATGCGAAAGAAAAAGGTGCTATGGCGCTATTTGGCGAGAAATACGGCGATGATGTCCGTGTATTGTCGATGGGGCAGGATAACTACTCAGTTGAACTCTGTGGTGGAACTCACGCTCGACGGACCGGTGATATTGGGCTATTTAAAATCGTGTCCGAAGCAGCTGTTGCCGCGGGGGTTCGACGACTTGAAGCAGTCACTGGTAAAGGCGCGTTAGCTTGGGTATCCAATACCGATACCGTATTATCAAACATTGAGCGTCAGGTTAAATCTAGCAGAGACGATGTTGCCGTAAAGGTACAAAACGCCTTAGAAAAAGTCCGTAGTCTTGAAAAAGAATTGGAACGTCAAAAAGCCAAATTAGCCAGCAGTGCTGGAGGTGACTTGGCAACCCAGGCTCAATCGATCGGTGATGTAAAGCTGCTTGCGGTTGTTGTCGAGGGAGTTGACGGCAAAGCATTACGTGAAATGATGGACAAGGTTAAGGACAAGCTAGGCCGCTGTGTAGTTGTACTAGGTGTCGCTGATGGTGGAAAAGTTAGCTTGGCTGCGGGTGTGAGCAAAGATCTTACCAAAACTGTAAAAGCCGGTGAGCTCGTTAACTTTGTCGCGTCTCAAGTCGGCGGAAAGGGCGGTGGTCGTCCAGATATGGCAATGGCGGGCGGTAGCCAGCCAGAAAATTTGACAGCGGCGATAGCTTCTGTCGAAGCTTGGGTAAATGAAAAGTTAGGGTAAATGCGGACAACTTTGTAACTGAATCCAAATGGACCTATAAATAAAGCTTGCTAAGTCAATAGATTGGTGAGCTTTATTGGTTTTTGGTCAGAAACTTGGTAAATTACCGCGTCTGATTTTTAGTCAGTAAATACGTACGCTTATATTGTGTCCTCTGAAACGAGAAAGAATTCAACATGGCTCTTATAGTTCAGAAATACGGTGGTACCTCGGTCGGTACCGTAGAAAGAATCCAGAACGTGGCGAACCGCGTTAAACGTTTTCGTGATGACGGCCACGATATAGTGGTGGTTGTGTCTGCGATGAGTGGTGAGACTAACCGACTTATTGCGTTAGCCAATGAAATTACCACTGAGCCTTCGCCGCGGGAAATGGACGTGCTGGTGACGACAGGGGAACAGGTTACCATTGCTCTGTTATGTATGACCCTGGAAAAGGACGGCTATGATGCGCGCTCTTATACCGGCGGGCAGGTACGGATCTTAACCGATGAATCCCATGGCAAAGCGCGTATTCAAGAAATTGATGGCGAAAAAATGCGGGGAGATTTGGCGAAAGGGCGTGTGGTTGTCGTTGCGGGTTTCCAGGGAGTGAATGAGCACGGGGACATTACAACATTGGGTCGTGGAGGTTCAGATACGACTGGTGTAGCGCTGGCTGCCGCGCTAGGCGCTGATGAGTGCCAGATCTACACGGATGTTGATGGGGTTTATACGACTGACCCTCGTGTTGTTGATGGTGCGCAGCGCCTAGAGCGAATCACGTTTGAAGAAATGTTAGAGATGGCGAGCCTAGGGTCGAAGATATTACAGATTCGATCGGTAGAGTTTGCGGGTAAGTACAATGTACCATTGCGCGTACTTTCAAGTTTTGGTGAGGGTCCTGGAACCCTAATATCTGTCGATGAAGAGGATGATATGGAAAACCCGGTAATATCTGGAATTGCGTTCAATAGAGACGAAGCGAAGATCACAGTGAGAGGTGTTCCTGATATCCCTGGCGCGGCTTATAAGATCTTGGGTCCTGTGGGTGCAGCGAATATCGAAGTGGATATGATTGTTCAAAACGTCAGTGAAGATCATTCCACGGACTTTACCTTTACTGTGCACAGAAATGAATTTGCTAAGGCTAAAGATGTCCTAACTAAAGTTGCCGCGGAAGTGGGGGCCAAAGATGTGATTGGTGATGATGGTATTGCCAAGATCTCCATCGTTGGTGTCGGTATGCGTTCGCATGCGGGTGTTGCAGGTCAAATGTTTAAGATTCTGGCTGATGAGTCGATCAATATTCAGATGATTTCAACGTCAGAAATTAAGATTTCTGTTGTGATCGAAGAGAAGTACTTAGAACTAGCGGTTCGAGCACTTCATTCCGGCTTCGATCTAGACAAAGAAGAAAACTAACGTACAATAATGGCCTTATTCATTTAGAATGAATGATTGTTATTATTTTTTCGCTTCACTGAGGGCGCATTAATCTAGCGCTCTCGTGCAGCAATACTATAAAACTCCGGTCAGGAAATCACAATCACCCTGCATTAGAACCCAATTCAAGGGAAACGGAACTCATTCATAACTAAATAGTTGGATGAATTTCCTCAGTTGCCTTCATTTTTGACGTAGCTAGGCAATAATTACTGTAATGGACTCTCTATGGGATGCGCATGTACCCACCACTTGTGGTGGCTACGGTGTAAGGCTAGTGGATTGGACAGATTTTTTGCCACGGAGCACTTGAAGGAGAAGGTAGATGCTTATATTGACTCGGCGTGTTGGTGAGACGTTAATGATCGGTGATGAGGTGACTGTTACCGTATTGGGTGTTAAGGGTAACCAAGTTCGTATTGGGGTCAACGCACCTAAAGAAATCGCAGTTCACCGCGAAGAGATTTATCAGCGCATCCAGCGAGAAAAACAGAATCCAAATGTCGAAGAAGAGTAGCATACACTTTTTCTGACGAACCAGGATTCAATAAAAAAGCAGGGCACTCGGCGTATAATTCCGGAGTCCTGTTTTTTTTCGCCCTTTTTTTGACTTTTTTTTAAAAAAACGTGAAAAAACAGTGCCATGGGGTTGGCAAACGAAAAAAACATGGTAGTATTTGCGTCCTGTGAGTGGAGAGGTGGCCGAGAGGCCGAAGGCGCTCCCCTGCTAAGGGAGTATGGGCTTTAAATCCCATCGAGGGTTCGAATCCCTCCTTCTCCGCCACTCTTTATTTATTATCTGATTGCAAAGATAAGCGAAGGTTAAGAAAGTCAAAAAGATGAAATTATCGTTGACTTTCAAGAGCATAACCATTAATATTCGCACCCTCTTAAAGCGCCAGTAGCTCAGCTGGATAGAGTACCTGGCTACGAACCAGGTGGTCGGAGGTTCGAATCCTTCCTGGCGCACCATATAAGATAAGGGCTTAGCAGAAATGCTAAGCCCTTTTTCTTTGTCTGAAATTTACCTCTGTTCATTTCAATGTGTAGTAAGCCCAGCGCCGCTCCCCTTGTTTTATTATCTTTCTCTCAGACAATAACTTTTTTAAAAGATAGGATGCTCGAGGGTGTTCAACCTTGAGTAGTGTCTGTGTGGCTGAATTGTCAATGCGGCCGTTCTCTTGGATATAAGCAAGGATACTATCTTCGTCGCAGCAGGCTTGTATATGGGGGGCAGGGCTTTCACTCGCGGTTCTTGCATGGTGAATTGTGTGTTCTAGAATGTCGATATCATGAATGAAATGTAGGTGTGCTGGTTTTATTGTACCCATACGGCAGCTGATGAGTGCGTGCTCAATAATGTTCCTAAGCTCTCTCACGTTGCCAGGGAAGTCATAGCGTTGTAGCGCCGATATGGCCGCATCGGAGATGCTTGTGTTGTCTTTGCCCATCTCACCAGCCAGTTGTTGTAGAAAGTGCCTCGCGAGTATAGGGATATCCTCTGTGCGCTTCCTTAGTGGGGGGAGGGTGATGCCGTATCCAGCTAACCTAAAATATAAATCTTGGCGAAAGAGGTTATTTTTGACTTTTTCTCGAAGGTCCATATTTGTTGCTGAAACAACACGGACATTCGCTTTACTGAATGTGTTGCCTCCGACAGGGGTGACCTGTCCATCCTCAAGTACTCGTAAGAGCTTTGCTTGTAGTGCCAAAGGCATATCCCCAATCTCGTCAAGAAACAGGGTGCCTCCATTGGCGTCCATAAAATGCCCTGTGCGACTACTGACTGCTCCAGTGAATGCACCTTTGGTATGCCCAAAAAATTCCGAATCCGCAAGGTCTGCGGGTATAGCGGAGCAATTCACTGCAATAAAAGGTTTGTCCTTGCGGTGACTGCCGAAATGAATTGCGCGCGATATTAATTCTTTGCCTGTACCGCTTTCCCCCAGTACCAGGACATTCGTTCTATCTACTTGCTGTAAGCTTCGCACTTCCTGGAGTACGGAGGTAATCATAGGACTATGGCCTATAAATGCTTCTATACCCCATTGTTGTGCTTCTTGCTGCGTGAGTGCAGATAGGCGATGGTCGACTATATCGAGCTCTTTCTTCACCGCTTTGGTCTTATCAATTTGTGCTTGGAGTTGTTGGTTGACTTGCTGGAGACTCTGGTTCTGATTTTGTAATAAGAGATGTTGGCGTTGAATGGTGAGGTGCGTGTTAATGCGCGATAAGACCTCTTCACGCTGAAATGGCTTGGTGACAAAGTCAACGCCACCTACCGCAAACCCTCTTACCTTACTTTCTGTATCGGCTAAGGCGCTCATGAAGATGACAGGTACATCTTTTATATGTGTAATTTTTTTGAGAGCCAAGCAGGTCTGAAAGCCATCGATTCCAGGCATCATGATATCAAGCAGGACAAGGCTAGGGTTTTGTAGCTCAACAATATTGAGAGCATCTTCGCCGGACAGGGCGACGGCCAGATCGTAGCCAGCCCCTTCAAGATGAGAGACGAGAATATCTAAATTTTCTGGTTTGTCATCGACAAGTAGTAACAGTGGTGCTTCAGCCATATCAGCGCGAACTCCCAATTTATTAACTAACTATAAGCGAAGTTACGGGTTTCTATAGGAGTTCCGGCCCCTATAAGAGAATAAATGCGAATGAAAAGGCGAGGCATATTGCGGCTTAGAAGGTAACTGGCTGATAACGTTCGTGTTTGTATATTTGGTAGCAATATTGCAAATAATAAGGAAACGCGACTGATGATGATTGAGTGAGGATGAACGGTATGGAGTTAGCATATGCAGGAAATTCGGTTCCAAGTATTCTTGTGGTTGATGACGTGCCTGCAAATGTCGATATTCTTGTTGAACATTTGCAATATGAAAACACGCACTTAATGGTCGCGTTGAATGGAGAAGATGCAGTTGAGTTGGCGAATAACCGACTGCCAGATCTGGTTCTGTTGGACATCATGATGCCGGGTATGGATGGATATGAAGTGTGCAAAAGGTTGAAGTCAAAGCCGGAGACAATGAATATTCCAGTTATTTTTGTGACAGCGCGAGGGGAAAATTATGATGAGGCGAGAGGCTTGGCACTTGGAGCGATAGATTACATAACCAAGCCCTACAATATCTCTATATTGAAAGCGCGGGTTCGAAATCATTTGGAGATGAAGAAGAAAACGGACTTGCTAAACCACCTGGCGTCAATTGATGGCCTGACCAATGCACCTAATAGGCGTCAATTTGATGGGCTGTTAGATCAAGAGTGGCGACGTTGCCAGCGAGCAGCTAAGGCTTTGTCAGTCATAATGATTGATGTCGATTTTTTCAAGGCCTATAACGATATTTATGGTCATGGTAAGGGGGATGATTGCTTAAGGCAGCTTGTAACGATTATGCAAGCTGCACTGGAGCGTCCGGGTGACGTGTTAGCGCGTTACGGTGGGGAAGAGTTTGTGGTGATGCTGCCAGAAACGACAGCACCCCAAGCAATGGCTGTGGCGGAGAAATTACGCCGTCAGGTAAACCTGTTGGCGATTCCGCATGCAGCGTCGGAAATTTCTGATCATGTTTCTATTAGTTTGGGGGTGGAATCCTGTGTGCCAACAAAACAAAGTAACCGATCGGAACTTATGGATAAGGCGGATAAAGGATTGTACATGGCGAAAGCGCTGGGTAGGGATCGCTGTTACCTAAATATAGAGAATGTGTTGTTGGAGTCTCTAAGGCGAAACCAGTAGGGATTTGTCATGCTTTTTCTAGCTTGTGCAATACTAATATGACTAAGAACCAATGTTTTAGGGTCAATATGTCATGAAAACCCCAAGCGCTCGTCAGTCCTATTTACTCGTGTGTATGTCCTTGATTTTTCCTGTTCAGGTTTTAGCCGGTGATGATGAGGCGTTAGCTGAATTAATGGCTTTACTCAGTCAGGAAACGGATCTTGCTACAAAAACAAATATGAATGCGGACTATGTGCCGGGTTCGGTCACCGTGATGCATGGAGACAAGCTCAAGGAGATGGGGGTACAAACAACCGGAGAGGCATTGCAAAGAGTGCCGGGCATATATGTCAGTGTAGGAAATACAGGGCAGGTAGTGTCTGTTGTGCGAGGTGTGGGTTCTTCATTGAGTTCGAGTAATTTGAAAATCATGCTTAATGGTGTATCGATCAACAGTGCGGTCACTGGAGCGGCTGATTCGGTGCTACGTTTGCCTATCTTCCAGGTCGATCGTATTGAAGTCATCAGAGGTCCGGGGTCCTCCATTTATGGAGAATTCGCGTTTTCAGGCGTAGTGAACATTATTACTCGAGAAAATAATCAAGCAATACACATGAAAGGCGGAAGTAATGGCTATGGCCAAATAGATGTAGCCCTGGCGGGAGAAAGTGGTGGTGGGGTTGGTTGGGGGATGAATGTCTCTTTCTGGAATACTGATGGTACTGCTCGTGAATCAGGTGTAGATAACTTCTCATTTCATGGTGCGGGGTATGCGCCAAGTGATATTTTTGATCAAGAGCAAGGTCTGTTGTTGAGTTTTAAGGCTGCTTATAGTGGTTACCAATTGAGAGGGCAATATATCGAAGTGGAGCGTGGGAGTTTTTTTGGTCGAGTGGCGAAGAGCGAAGACGATTACTCGCCTAGAAAAGAAGAGCTGTTTAACGTAAGTCTGGTTAAAAAATGGAAGTTGAGCGACACGCTGGATTCTGTATTCACTACGACTTACCAGCATATCAATACAGATGAGGCAGAGCAGTTGGTGTTGCCTGCGGGAATTCCTTTGCCGGGCACGAGGCCTCCGCTCATCAATCCGGAAGACAATATAGAAGAAAGGGGGCAAGAGGAATCCTATCTAAAGGTCAGTGCATTATTTGATTGGCAAACCAGTGTTAACAACCAGCTAATGCTGATTTTGGAGGCGGCCAGGTTTGAGGTTTCTGATGCCTATAAATCCCTTGTAGGAGCTGACTCTGGCATGGTGTTTGAGGATGAAAAACCGGAGGCGTTAATTGATTCTGATCGGCGATATAATAGCGCAGTGTTGCAGGATCAATGGAAGGTATTCGATGGTGTAGAGTTAACGTTTGGGGTCCGTCACGATGATTATAGCGATATAGGAAGCCGCTCTTCTCCGAGGGTTGCAGGAGTGTGGCGTGTGGCAGAGAATCACATCGTCAAGTTGCAATATGCCGAAGCTTATCGTCCCCCAACTCTAGAACAGCGTTATTTTGGTATTAACTCTTCATCTGCGGAGCAGGCTAACGACTTGAGCCCTGAAGAACTGGCTAGCGCAGAGGTGAGCTACATCTATCGACAAGCGTATCGAAAAATAACGACAACCTTATTTCGAGCAGAATACACCGACCTTATTGAGTTGTTACTTATACCGGGGCAAGTGCCGACGTATCACAATGTGGGCGAAGTGAATGCGATGGGGGCGGAGTGGGAATGGGTAGAACAAATCAACGATAGTTGGCAGGTCCTCTCAAATATATCTTATGTGGAAACGGAAGATAAGTTGGATACAGATGAAGAGTTCACGGGGGTTGTTAATTGGCTGGCTAATCTCGGTGTGTTTTGGGAAATGACGCCCCATACCAGCCATTCGTTATTGTTACATTACGTAGGAGAGCAAGAAGGGGCAGAGCTACCTAATTTGGCATTGCCACATGTAGAAACGTTTGATGCCTACACAACAGTGGATTATACCTTAACGTATAAACCTCCCATGGGAGGGAAAGATCTATTAGTGCAGTTTGTGATTAAAAACCTGACGGATGAGGAGTGGGAAATACAATCGTATCCCACGCAGTGGCCAGAAGGGCTAACGCAGGGGGGGATAAGTGGATATCTTGGGATTGAGTATGGATTCTAGAGGCTTCTAATGTGATTGTGTTCAGTGGAAAAGAACCATCATGCGGCGAGTAGTGACTCAAGTAATTATCATGCTTTGGTTGGTGACGACAACGAGTGCGTCGACGGTAGCGGATTCGTTTACGGATAGACGAATTTCCGTAGGCCAAAAGCTATTTCGAACGATGCTCGTTGCCGATATGAATTATAGAAATAGCATTCTACCTGACGGCAATATCTATGTGGATATGGTTTATCAATATGATGAGGCTTTGGCACTGAGAAGTGCAGAGATGCTGACACAAGATTTGTCTGTTTTACATGAGGTGCCGGTTGTTATTCGTACCATTTCAATAAAGCAATACTTGGCGAGGGGAGGTCAGCCTTCGGTTGGCGTTTTTATCTCGGAAAAACTATCGTCAGAACAGCTTAAGAAAGTAATCAAACGTAGCATAGCGAATCAGCATATTCTTTTTTCCCCATTTGAAGGTGATGTCGAAAAAGGCGTTATGGCTGGGCTGTCTGTTGAATCAAGAGTGCGCCCCTTTGTTAATATGCGATCATTAGAGCTTAGTAAAGTGAAAGTAAAACCCTTTTTTATTAAGGTGTCTAAACGTTATGCGCCTTAAAATAAATATACCGCCCCACGCCATTAATAATGCGGTGATTAGCATTGTTTTCCTGTTTATGATGGTTTTCTTTTTAGGGTCCCTTTACCAGTATTGGTACAACGTGCTTGATCCGCGACTGCGCCTTGCCGCTGAAACCCAGGCCGAGATTCTTTCTCAATCTCAAGCGGGAGCATTATTAAAAGCGCTGGAGATTAAAGATGATATGCAGCGTGAAAAAGCGATCTTAATTGCGTTTGAGGAAATGCTGCTTATTACTGATCCATCGATTGATGAGCCTTTTATAAAAGGGGTTGCGTTGGAGGTTGATTATGATGTCGTCGCGGCCGTAAAAGGCAGTCTAGATCTGCGGGAGGGGACTCTTGACTGTGGCAGTTGTATTGACACAAAAATCGCAGTTATTGATGACGAACTCAATATGCTGGCGGTGGCGCATTTCAGTATGACGGACGCATATTATCGTTGGTTAGGAGCGGATCTTAAAGCGGAGTTGGTGACCCAAGCATTCATTATTCCTGCGCTATTTGTGGTCGTATGGGTAATCATACTGGTGTTGGTATATCGGCTGAATAAGGTGAATAAGAATATCGAAATTGCGGATCGAGCTAAAACACGATTTATGGCGAACGTGAGTCATGAGCTTCGGACACCGCTAAATGCCATCCTTGGTTATACTCAGCTATTTAAGAAAGATACGGGGATTATGGAAGCTCAGGGGCGCGGTGTTGATACGATTCATCGTAGCGCTGCCCATTTGCTGACGTTGATTAATGACATTCTTGATTTTTCGAAGGTGGACTCAGATGGGATTCAACTCATGCCGTCGGATGTGCCTTTGTTAGATTTTCTAAACACGCTGGTAGAAATGACTGCTGTACGTGCAGAAATGAAGGATATTAAACTCATTTATGAATTTCCCGAAGATCTGCCGGCAGCTGTTTTTGTCGATGATAAACGCCTGCGACAGGTGTTGTTAAATCTGCTCAATAACGCGGTTAAATTCACGGAAAATGGTGAGGTTACCTTTTCAATTGTGTTGGTTAATTCAAAAAAACACAGCGATGGTGATAGTTGTGTGTTGCGATTCACCATCGCAGATACGGGTATTGGTATCCCTCAAAGTATGTTGGAGGATATTTTTATACCGTATCGACAGGTTGGGAATTCAATGACTAGTGCGGAAGGGTCTGGGTTAGGTTTGACGATAAGCAAGAATCTTATTGCATTGATGGGGGGGGACCTAACAGTGAAGAGTCAATTGGGCGAAGGGAGTGCCTTTTTGTTTGACCTACAATTGTCTACGGTTGACCAAAAAATACATTCGACATCGACTCTTAGTACTCGTGTGGTGGGCTATGAGGGCGAGCGAAGGAATATATTGATCGTTGATGATATTGATTTTAATCGTGAGGTGCTGCGGCAGATGTTGCAGCAGCTTGGGTTTGTTGTCAGTGAACTTGATGGCGGTAGTGATATTCTGAAGCAATTGGAGAGTGAAAATACGGACCTACTATTTCTAGATATCTATATGCCGGACAAAGATGGTTTTTCGGTGCTGAATGAGATTCGTAGCGCTGGTTATCGAGAGGTACCAGTAATCGCGTTAACTGCTGCCGCTAGGGAAGATATGAGAGAGAAAATTCATCGTGTTGATTTTCAAGATATTCTAGAAAAGCCGATTGAAGAAGAGGTTGTGTTATCGCTGCTGGGCGAGCATCTAGGGTTGACATGGATACACTCTCAGCCTGATCAAAGTGTTGCTATTGCCGATATGCCTATGGTGCTACCGGATAGTAGAATTTTATTGGAAATGAAAGAGCACGCAGAAAAGCATAATATTCTCGCTATTCGACAATTAATAAAGGGATTGGGGGATTCTCCCGAATATGGGCCATTTTTGCGTCGGATTGGGCCGTTGGTAGGAAGTTATCAATTTCTCAAAGTTATCCAATTTATTGAGCGTGTTGAGTGACTGGCCTTGTTTGTAGATCCTGCTTGTCGATGGTGCTGCTATAAGCGAAAGCAGTCTTTCGCTATAAGGCTTCGGGCTTTAGTTCTACAGTTTGGGTGTTGGCCTATCTTTAATTGTTTGAAATTAAATCAAAAAATACCCTTTGGCACGTAGTCTGCTTTATTGTTATGACTGTCTGTAGTGTGAGGGGAATTGAAGTGAAAGAGCTATATCAAGGGTTATATCCAGAGCAAGGCCTGGGATTGAACGAGCATGAAAAGCGACTTATCGAAAGCTTGATTAGGCAACGTTTCCCTGATGCGGATCAAGAGTATATAGAAAGTAAAATTGCTGCCTATTGTGACGATGATAGTATTATGATCACAGCAGTGCCTTCAAAAAAGCAGTAGCGATGTTCGGTTGTTATTAAAAGCGAATATCAAAGCGCTATTGTGTTTCTATCACAAGTGTAAATATGCCCCGTGTAACCTAGGGGGCTTGCCCCCTCTCAATTGTTACAAAATCTATAAGAAAGCTTTAAGCGCTATTAAATACTATAAGCGGTTGCTTGTCTCGTATAAGCGTTAGCGGGGCTTGTCGTTACTTATATTATTTTGGCTCAATGTAATGTCCTGAAATCATGGAGGAAATTGCAGCTGGCATGTTGTCTGCTTTGTAATTTCTGCACCACACTATCTGGGTATCAACGCCATTGCGGCGAACGATGCACTTTACTTAGTTCAGGAGTTTCTACTTATGAATAACCGTTACCACCTTCTCACTACGATATGCATGACATTTTATCTATCCGCTTGCGGCGGTGGCGGTGGGGGGAGTAGTAGCGGCACGGATGAGTCAACGGGATTAACGGGAGTTATATTTGACTCACCCATTGGAAATATGGCGTATGACTCAGGCACTCATCAAGGCGTTACCAATGCTGACGGAGAATATCTATACGAAGAGGGGGAGAGTGTTGTTTTTAGTCTCGGTAATTACACCTTCTCCGGTGTGTCGGGTAAGTCAGTGTTGAGTATTATCGATTTGCTTGGCGATGAAGATATCAATGAAGACACCGTAAATCTTGCCCGTTTCTTACAGTCGATCGATAGTGAAGATGATGACGACTCTACGATTCAGCTGCCAGATTTATCGGACCTCGATCTTTCGGGTTTGGACTTCGCTTTGTCTGAAAGTGATTTTGAAGCAAGCCCTGAGGTGCAGGAAACACTCGAAGAGAAAACCACGAGGACAGAATTAATTGCTGCATCAGAAGCTCTTGATCATTTGGTGGATAATATCGATACCTATGTTGAAGACGGAGATATTGAAGAGCCAGCTGTGAGCGAGGAGCTTGATGCCGATGGTGATGGTACCGCTGATATTATCGAAGACGCAGATGACGATGGTGTATTTGATGACGATGATGCTTTCCCTGAAGATGGCAGTGAGTCTGTAGATACCGATGATGATGGGGTGGGTAATAACGAAGATACAGATGATGATAATGACGATGTGGCGGATGAATCAGATGCATTCCCGCTAGATGCAACGGAATCTGAAGACAGCGATAGCGACGGTGTTGGTAATAATAGTGACGCTTTTCCAAATGATGAGACTGAAACCACAGATAGTGATAGTGATGGTACTGGAGATAATAGCGACGCGTTCCCTAATGATGAAAGTGAAACAACGGATTCTGATGGTGACGGTACCGGTGATAACGCTGACACTGATGATGACAACGATCAAGTGATCGACGATGAAGACGCATTTCCATTTGATGACACTGAATCAGCTGATTCGGATGACGACGGGGTTGGGGACAATGCCGATACTGATGATGATAATGATGATGTGGCAGACTCCTCCGATGCTTTTCCTTTTGACCCATCTGAATCCGTAGATACTGATGGTGATGGCACTGGAAATAATGCGGATACGGATGATGACAATGATGGTGTGGATGATGGCTCTGATGCGTTCCCTCTCGATGAAACAGAATCTGTGGATACAGACGGTGATGGTACCGGAAACAATGCGGATACTGATGATGATAACGACGGTGTGGATGATGCAGATGATGCTTTTCCATTGGATGAAACACAATCAACAGACTGTGTTGAGCCTACGCCAACGTATACCTATACCATCGTAGATACGAATCAGACGCTTTGTTATGGCGAAATAACTGGAAACAGTGAAACCTGCGTTGGAGAAGGGCAGGATGGCGATTACGAAGGTAATCAACCCAGTTACAGCACCTGTAATGACGGAGGAATTGTTATTGATAACCACACGGGGCTTATGTGGCAAGCATCAAGCGACACAGACGGTGTTGATGGATTAAACCGGGATGATCAACTTAGCCAAGCTGATGCGGATTCTTATTGTAGTGCGCTGGATTATGGCAATTTTTCTGATTGGCGGTTGCCGTCCACCAAAGAGTTGGTATCGATTTACCTGATGAGTGGTGAAGATTTGAGTGCCAAGACAGGAGCAACCAGTAATGGTACCACCGTAGATACTGAGGGTATTGAGCCCTTTATTGATACCACATACTTCGATGTGGGGTATGGTGACCCTGATGCGGGCGAGCGAATGATTGATGGGCAGTATGCCTCATCAACACTGAATATAACGCAGATCTTTTCCGGAATTATTTACGAGCTTGCGGATGGATTCTTTGGTGTGAACTTTGTGGATGGTCATATTAAAACTTATGAGACTGATCCTACGTATGGCAACTTTTATACTCGTTGTGTGAGAGGCAATACCAGTTATGGGGCTAATAGTTTCACCGACAACGGAAATAGCACTGTATCTGACTCTGCAACCCACTTAATGTGGGAGCAGGATGATTCAAGTACACCTCCAAGTGATTTTTCCGATGCACTGGCAATGTGTGAAGCGTCAACGACAGGTAGCTGGACCGATTGGCGTCTGCCCAATATGAAAGAGCTCCATAGTATTGTTGATTACACCAAGTCTCCTGAAAACACCGCCTCACCCGCAGTGAATACCACATACTTTAATTCAACTCAGGTGACAAATGAGGATGGGGAGACTGATTGGGGGGCGTATTGGACAAGTACCGCCTTGCTTAATTACTTAGGTAGTGGAAACAAAGGTGCCTACGTTACGTTTGGTCGAGGTCTAGGGTATTTCTCAAACTACGGAGTAGTGGATGTTCATGGTGCAGGAGCGCAACGTAGCGATGGAAAAACAGACAATGTGCTATCGTCGGCAAGTACTTTTACTCCGAATGCAGCCAGTTCTTTCGGAACCACAGGGTACTCTTCTGGCCCACAGGGGGATGTATTACGGCCAGAGTATAATTACGTCAGGTGCGTAAGGGATAATATTCTTCCTTAAGGAAGCGAAATAGAAAAAGCCCAGCATATGCTGGGCTTTTTTTTGGATCGATTATTTGTGTGCTATTGGAGACAATCTATTGTTCTGATGTTTCCCTGGGTCTGCTGTCTGTATTGGTGCGACGCCCAAAAATTGGGCGTAGCCCCCGGTTTTATTGGTGAATCAGGGCGAGTGCCCTATTGAAGGGCAATGTGCTTGATAAATAAGTCATTTTTATAGTGGGTATAAGCCACCAAAATGGTGCGCAAATTGACTGAAAAAACGCCGTTGTGCGCGCTTTTGGTGTTGCCTCGATGGAATATACGCGGTAAATTTGCCGCTCTTAATTGTTCGGGGCTCGCTATAGTGAGGTTATTGCGATGTTTTTAATCGAGATTAAGAACGGGCCGCTTTGATTTATCAAAGCGTATAGATCGATTCATCACTTAGGGTGTAAACCATGAATCAGCTTATGTGGGAAGGAATTAATCTCATGATGTTAGGCATGGGTGCGGTGTTTGTATTTCTGACACTTCTCGTGTTTACCACGACATTAATGTCCAAGCTGGTAAATAAGTATGCTCCACCGGTGCCAGCCCCTGCTGAACAGCCTGCAGCATCCGTAAATCAACCCAATGAACCCAACCAGGTATCCGATGGCCAGTTGCTAGCTGTTATCTCAGCTGCAATTCATCGGCATCGTTCGCGCCACAAGTAGCGAACTGGAATTGAGTTAAGCAAAACTAAACTATAAAAGGCCATTTTCATGAGTGAGGCAAAAATGCCGTTAGGCATCACTGATGTCGTCCTTCGCGACGCCCATCAATCGTTATTCGCTACGCGTTTACGTGTAGAGGATATGTTACCTATTGCAGAAAAGCTGGATAAAGTTGGCTTCTGGTCGTTAGAGACCTGGGGAGGAGCAACTTTTGATTCCTGCATTCGGTATTTAGGCGAAGATCCTTGGGAAAGGATTCGTCTATTAAAGAAGGCGATGCCCAATACGCCTCAGTCTATGTTATTTCGAGGTCAGAATATTCTAGGTTACCGTCATTATGCTGATGACGTCGTTAATAAATTTGTTGAGCGTGCCGCAGTAAACGGCGTAGATGTCTTCCGCGTATTTGATGCGATGAATGATGTGCGCAATCTTGAAACGGCAATTAAAGCGGTTATTAAGCAAGAGAAACATGCGCAAGGTACTATTTCATACACCGTAAGCCCTGTGCACACCACAGAAATGTGGGTGGATATGGCTCAGCGCCTGCAGGATATGGGCGCTAACTCTATCTGTATTAAAGATATGGCCGGTTTGCTGAAACCTTATGTTGCGTATGATTTGGTCAAAAAACTTAAAGGTGTTTTAGACATCCCAGTGCACATGCATTGCCACGCAACCACGGGACTTTCGACCACAACAATCCTTAAAGCAGTGGAAGCGGGTATTGATAATGTCGATACTGCTATCTCTTCTATGAGTATGACCTATGGTCATTCAGCAACTGAGTCGGTGGTGTCGATCTTCGAAGGTACCGAGCGTGATACTGGCTTGGATATCAATCTGCTGGAAGAGATATCAGCGTATTTCAGAGAAGTACGTAAGAAGTATGCGAAGTTTGAAGGGGCGATGAAAGGCGTTGATTCTCGTATTCTTGTGGCGCAGGTGCCGGGTGGCATGTTGACCAACATGGAAAGCCAATTAAGAGAGCAGGGTGCAGCGGATAAATTGGATGCGGTATTAGAGGAGATCCCTCGGGTACGTAAGGATCTTGGTTATATTCCTCTGGTGACGCCAACCTCACAAATTGTGGGCACTCAAGCGGTGTTAAATGTGCTTACGGGCGAGCGCTATAAGACTGTTTCAAAGGAAACCGCGGGTGTATTGAAGGGTGAATACGGTGCCGCACCTGCAGCCTTTGACCAAGCATTACAAACCAAGGTATTGGACGGTGCTGAGCCTATCACCTGTCGTCCTGCCGATAAACTCGACAATGAAATGGATAAGCTGACGGCTGAATTGAAAGGTTTGGCGGCAGAGAAGGGTATTACCCTCGCCGAAAATTCTGTTGATGATGTCCTGATTTATGCGTTGTTCCCGCAAATTGGCCTCAAGTTTTTGGAGAACCGTGGTAACGCAGATGCGTTCGAACCTGCCCCGACGCTTGACGATGCGGTGCCAACGGCAAAATCCGCCGCAAAGAATGTGAACGATGACGGCGTATATACCGTGACTGTTAGCGGTCAAAGCTATGTTGTACAAGTAGCTGAGGGTGGTGATATCTCTTCGGTTGTTCCGGCAACTGGAGCGCCTGCTGCGGCACCCGCCGTTGCGCCTCAAGGAGGCGGTGAGTCAGTGGCTGCCCCTTTGGCAGGTAACATCTTTAAGGTGTGTGTGTCTGCAGGTCAGCAAGTACAAGAGGGAGACGTCATCATCATTATGGAAGCGATGAAGATGGAAACTGAAGTACGGGCTGCAAGGGCGGGCACGGTAGTGTCGGTATCTGTAAAAGAAGGCGACGCAGTGGCGGTGGGTGATACTCTGCTGTCGCTAAGCTAAGAGGGGTTTTCAATGGATAAGTTGATTAACCTTTGGCATAGCACGGGGTTTTATCATGTGGAGCCCGGGCAAGTTGTGATGATCCTTGTTGGGCTGGGTCTGTTATGGCTGGCTATCAATAAAGGGTTTGAGCCTCTGTTGCTTGTGCCTATTGGCGTGGGTGGTATTTTGTCTAATATCCCCGCAGCGGGTATGGCCGAGTCAGCCATATCTCATGCGTTGCATTTTGGTGATACGGCGTTGATTGCTCAGATGCATGAATTGTTAGGAGTAGGGATAGAGTCTACTTACGATGAAATTAAAGCGTCGGTGTACTCTGCGACTCCTGCTGTGCATGATCAGGTGGACTATTTGGCGAAGCAGGCAGGTCATTCGGATGGTTTGCTATACATGATATACACGATTGGTCTGACTACCGGTGTATTTCCTTTGCTGATCTTTATGGGAGTAGGGGCGATGACCGATTTTGGACCATTGCTTGCCAATCCTAAGACGTTATTGCTAGGAGCTGCAGCTCAATTTGGTATCTTCGCCGCTTTACTCGGGGCAATCGGATTATCGGTGTTGGGTGTGGTGGATTTCTCACTCGCAGATGCTGCTTCTATCGGTATTATCGGTGGTGCAGATGGCCCTACGGCAATATTCGTTGCCAGTAAGCTGTCGCCAGATCTGCTGGGCGCTATTGCTGTAGCGGCGTATTCCTATATGGCATTGGTCCCCATGATTCAGCCGCCCATTATGCGCGCGTTAACCACAGAAGATGAAAGAAAGGTTGTGATGCAACAGTTACGCCCTGTATCACAGACCGAGAAAATCATTTTCCCGCTTTTGATACTTGTGATGGTCGCAATGTTATTGCCAGATGCTGCACCTCTATTGGGAATGTTCTGCTTTGGTAATTTGATGCGGGAATGTGGTGTTGTTGATCGTTTGAGTGATACGGCTCAAAATACCTTAATTAACATCGTCACCATTGGCCTCGGCCTGGCGGTTGGGTCTAAGCTCAGCGCATCCTCTTTCTTAGTGGTAGAAACCTTGGGTATCTTATCATTGGGCATGGTGGCGTTTTGTATTGGTACCGCGTTTGGTGTGTTGATGGGTAAATTGCTAGCTAAGTTCTCTAAAGATCCGATTAACCCGCTTATTGGTGCCGCTGGAGTGTCTGCGGTACCCATGGCCGCACGAGTCGCTAACAAGGTTGGGTTGGAGTCTAACCCGCAGAACTTCTTGTTAATGCATGCAATGGGGCCAAACGTTGCTGGCGTTATTGGTTCGGCAGTGGCTGCAGGTATTCTATTGAACTATGTTGGATGAGCTATGTTGAATAAACTGGTCGGATAAACGTCCTTTATTCTGAGCATAAAAAAACCGCACATTAATGTGCGGTTTTTTTATGCTCAGAATAAAGCTGACAAGGGATTAAGAGGGGACTAATCGGAACCGTTGAGGGTTCTTGCGTAAGTCAGATGCGCGCTTGGTACGAGCCTCGTCTACGACTCTTCTGAGGGATTCAGCGACGAATCGGATATCTTCTCCTAGACCCTCACTGATGAACTCGGGGGTATGCCCGATCATGTAAAGGCATTCAATGAACTTGGTTTTGATGTCGTCTTTTACCATGCCAAAATTGAAACAGGCAATTTTGCGTCGACATTGCTCTGGAGGGCGTCCGTTAGCAGGTTCTTGCTTAAGTGTGTATAGGTGCTCTGGCATTTCATAAAAATCCAAAAGATCAGCAACTTGCTGACCTCGGGCTAGATTAAGAAACTTTTGCTGCTGAATATCTTCTAGCTCGATAAGTAGATCTGTTAGTTCGTAATCAATCACTACGGCACACCTTTATGAAGTTTGATCGCGGAGTATATATAATGTGTACTTCTGTATTGTTTTTGTTAATAGATACGTTAACACACTTTTTGCGAACACAAAAACCCTTGTCTGTTGGGGGAATTCCTAAGCTAAGTTGCCTAGTCGGAGGGCGTTAAAATACGCTATCTTCGTCGGAACCTGTCTGATCTTTGAATACGCGTCGTTTTTCCCAATCATCAGAAGGTGGTGATGTAGCTTTTGGGGAGGAGGGTGAAGGTTCCCTCTGATGAGTAGACGCTGGCTTTGAAAGGCTTTTTGTTTCAGCGTGTTGAGGAGTGTTTACTTTCTGGCTGTCCAAAATTTCACTCATATATGGGATTTTACGCAGCATTTCGTCGGTTAGGTATCCTCCTTGGAGTAACCAACTGTATAGACCTATGTTGACAGTAATAAGCCCCACTGTTGCAATCCAAACCAGTGTCCGGGATTTGCGTGCAGGGGACGTTGGTTTTGGTTGTGAGCGTTCAGTGGCATAGGTTCGAGTCGGTTCTGGTTGTTTGTTGAGTTGCTGTAGAACATCATCGAAGGACTGTGTTCGATTGCCGGGAATACGCTCAAGCATGGATTTGATGGTTTTCTGCAAATGCTTGGGAATATCATGCCAATAATCGTGTATGACGAGCGCTTTTTTATCCCATTGAGGAAGGCTACCAGTAAGCAATTGATAGAATATCACGCCAGCGGAAAATACGTCAGCAGCTTGTGAGGTTGGCTCATCTGGGATTTGGTACCAATTTTTTTCGTTTGACGACTCATAGTGAATAGCAAACCCAAAGTCCATGACTTTGACTTGATTACTTTCATCAAACAGGATGTTTTGTGGGCGCAAATTACCATGCACGATACGGTTTCTGTGTGCAAAACTCATGGCTTCGCAGATCTGTTCTGCAATGGTTAGAAACTCGGCGGCTTCTAGAGGTTTTGCCATTCGGCTTTGCAAGCTCCCACCCGATAGGTATTCCATGACGATAATAAATATCCTATCGTTACGGGTGACGCCTCGTATGTTGATGATGTTCTTATGCTTGAGCCGAGATAGTAACTCCGATTCGCTGTACCCGGAGAAGTCATTGGTGCGCTTTTTTAGCACCATCAGTGAGTTGTCTTCTCTATTTTCATATAATGAAACGGTACTGTAGTCAGTTTCTTTAATAATATCGAGTAGACGAAATTTCTCTTTCGGATCTTGAAAAGATGCCTTGGCTTCTTGTTTTTGTTCTTGCTTAAGATGAGCCCCTTTGGCTGATTTTAACAGTAATGCAATCAACGCTTCAGCTGTTGGTCTTTGCGGGGCTTCGTCTGCAAGGCAAAGCATATTTATCTTGTCGATAGCGGCAGGCAGCATTTTGTTGAAATGGGATGGTTGTGGATACCCCGGTTTGTACATCTTATTCGTAAACATCAAATACATAATTACGCCGAGAGCGTAAATGTCGCTTGCTTCAGAGGCGTAGCTGGCACCCATGTGTTGCTCTGGAGCCATGTAGGACAGCGTGCCTACTGTTAGTCCTTCTTCTGAGGCTTGGCTTAATTCTGTGTCATCACTGAATAGGCGGGCGATACCAAAGTCCACGACTCTGGCGTTGTTCTCTCTGTCGATGAGAATATTACCGGGTTTTATATCCCGGTGTATAACGCCATTTTTGTGCGCATAAGAGAGCGCTTTGGCGATCTGAATAATGATGCGTAGCTTACGACGGCTATTAAGATGGTCGCCTTTGAGCGCGTCTTTAAGTGTTTCTCCTTCAACAAAATCCATTGCAAAATAGGGCATATCGTCATTGGTAAGGCCTTTGTCAATGACGCGGATAATGTGGGGATGGTCCAGACGGGCGACAATCTTGGATTCTGCTTCAAACATCTGGCGGGCTTCGGGGGCTTCAGATACCGCCGCTTTGAGTACTTTGATCGCTACTGGGCGGTTGAGGGATGTTTGGATACCCCTGAACAGGACCGCCATGCCGCCTTCAGCAAATTTCTCTAATTTCGAATAGCCTAGAAGTTCCATAGGTGCGTAAAACAGGGTCCTAAATCAATAAGAAATAACCCAAAGGGTTCGTACGAACAATGCGTTGTCTGTTTTGGTGCCTTATTATCTAAGCGTAGATGGTATTTACCTGCGTGTGGTGTTTTCTAAACCCGTTTTTGGATGATTTTACTAAAAAATTCAATATGTTCTTGGTCGGCATTCAAGCAAGGTATGTAGTGATATTCTTGGCCTCCTGCCCCCATATAGATATGTCTATTCTCTTGGTCAATTTCCTCGAGGGTTTCTAGGCAATCCACTGAGAATGCAGGGCAAATAACATCGACTCTTCCAGTCGCTTGCTCTCCGAGGGATTCGAGAGTCTTATCCGTATACGGTTTTACCCATTCAGCTCTACCCACCCTAGATTGAAAAGAAAGCATCCATTCTGACTCTTCTAATCCCAATGCTTCAGCTGTGAGATGGGCCGTGTCTCTGCATTCGTTTGGGTATGGATCGCCATTGGTTTCGTAATGTTCTGGTATGCCATGAAATGAGAAGAGCAATTTATCCGGTTTACCGTGTTTTTCCCAATAGGTTCTGATGCTATTTGCCAGTGCCTTAATGTAGCCGTCTTCTTTGTAATAATGACGGATAAAGCTAATTTCGGGAATGTTTGTGGTTGTTCTTAGCGCTTCTGACAGTGCATCCAGGGCCGCCCCCGTTGTGGTCGCTGAAAATTGTGGATATAGCGGTAGTACAACGAGGTGGCTAATGCCTGAAGAGAGCAACTTGTCTGTCGCATGTTTAATTGATGGAGAGCCGTAGGTCATGGCAATTTCAACGGGAATAGCTTGATTTCGTTGCGATGTAAGCAGCGTCCGAAGTGCTTCTTTTTGTTTATTGCTATATACGAGGAGTGGGGAGCCCTTATCGGTCCAAATGCTTTGATAGTTTTTCGCGATGACTTTGGGGCGAATAGGTAGAATGATGAGGTGTAGAATCAACCACCAAAGGACGCGCGGAGTATCAATTACCCTTGGATCCCACAAGAATTGTTTAAGGTAACGTCTGATTGCGCGGGGGGTTGGTTCGTCTGGGGTGCCTAAGTTGATCAATAATACGCCAAAAGGTGGGGTTTCGCTGGGCACTGTTATAGGTCCTTGATCTTGATGGGAAGTAAGTACGTGTATTGTAAAGAATAATTGTACACTGTGAAATTGCTAGGGATTAATCCATAATCCCTTTTTAAAATTGATGTTTGATAAGACTGAAGGTAATAATCGATGGAATTCCCTAAGATCGGCAATATGGCCCCAGCGTTTTCGCTAAAGAACCAGAATGATGAGAAGATCACTCTGAAGGACTATCGCGGTGAAAAGAATGTAGTTGTGTATTTCTATCCGAAAGCATCAACCCCCGGTTGCACCGTACAGGCGTGTGGAATACGCGATACGAAGAAGGCATTCGCTAAGCTGGATACCGTGGTGTTTGCTATTAGCCCTGATCCAGTCAAGAGAATCGCAAATTTTGTAGTGAAGCAAGAACTAAACTTTGACCTTTTATCTGATGAAGATCATGCCATTGCGGATAAGTATGGGGTGTGGGGGTTAAAGAAGTTTATGGGTAAGGAATATATGGGGATTCACCGTATTACGTTTATTGTGGGTAAAGATGGACGTTTGAAACACGTGATGGAAAAGGTAAAAACAAAGTCTCATCACGATGATACGATCGCGTGGTTAGAAGAAAATCTATAAAAAAAGGGGCCTACCGTTTATACGGCAAGCCCCAATGGTATTTACCTATCGAGGGAACGATGGTAAGAAACAGTCGGCACGTATCAATGTCTGTTGAACACTTCCCCCCAAGGGGTGAATAAGTTACGTTGAAATGAAGTATACGGACTATCTCCTCTTGGAACATGTGGTTTGATGTAGCGTATTGTTACGGTTTGTTGAGTTTGTTTTGGATCTATGGTTCCAATGTAGAAGTTGTTACTTTTTAGGCAAGTAAAAGATGATCTTGTTGCAAGAGTTTGAAGATTTTAATGCTGCATTAGCATTCGCTGAATTTCTAAATACGCAGGGTGTTGGCTGTATAGTTGAAAAAGTGGGTGATCATGGCGCAGTGGTTCTCAAAGATGAAAGGACCCTTAAGGTCGCACAGGTGGAGTTGGCGCGATTTCTTAATGAACCCAATCACAGCCGGTACATGTTTGCGCCCGGTACTACTGATTTACGGACCGAGGTAAGAGATCTCGATGGCATGTCGAACAGACTGCGCTATGGCTTACAAACCTTGTGGGAAGAATCCGGTTGGCTGACGCGTTCTGTTGGCATTATTAGCATACTTGTCTTTTTTGCTACGGGGTTTGGCGCGAGCAATAGCGGGTTGAGTCACTTCGAGTTCTTTTCGTCGGTTGATGCAATGTTTGGCGTCGAGTTGTGGCGCTGGGTAACGCCGGTGTTTATTCACTATCTCGTAGCGGGCTTACCGCTGCATATCCTCTTTAATCTCATGTGGTGGTGGGAGCTAGGCGGTTTTGTAGAGCGTTTTCAATCGTCCAAGAGATTGCTGTTGGTATTTACAATAGTGGCTGTTGTTAGCAACATGGCTCAATTCTTTAGCTCGGGCAATAATTTTGGAGGATTGTCGGGAGTTGTCTATGGGTTGCTGGGTTATTTATGGTTTTATGGGCGGGTATACCCAGCCAGTGGTGTTCAGCTAAACCCCAAGGTACTGAGTTTTATGATTGCATGGTTAGTGATTTGTTTCACCGGGTTTGTTGGGCCTGTCGCTAATGCAGCGCATCTTGGTGGGTTGCTGACGGGAAGCTTGCTGGCAATTATTTTTGGTGGGAAAGATCGTTCGCAGGAGTTAATAAATGAGTGATATTCAGTGGGATAGGGCTAATCCTATTCTTCTCGATCTTGAGGTGACATCTGAGCATACCGATCGATTGGGCCATACGAATAATGTGACCTATCTACATTGGATGGAAACGATCAGTTGGCAGCATGTAGAAGACATCGATATGGGGTGGTCGCTACAAGAAAAGGAAGGTAAGGCGATGGCTATAATGCGTACAGAAGTTGATTATCTTGCATCAAGTCATGACGGTGATAAGTTGACCTTAGCCACGTGGATCACGGAAAGTGATGGTCGATTATATTCGTCCCGTGCTTTTCAATTGGTCAGATCTGTGGACGGCGTCACGGTGATGCGTGCAGTTTCTCGCTATGCGTGCATTCAGTTATCAACCGGTAGGCCTAGTAGAATGCCAGCTTCTTTTGTTCAGTCACACCAAAAGGCGATTTTGAGTCATTCAGCAATATAAGTGCTTGCGTTATATTTGTTTATGTTGTCATTAAACCTTAATGTAATTGTAATATTTCATTAAGACCTCGGCATTACCCTCACTGTTAATGGAAGTTCTTATTAACGTTGAGGGTAAATTTGCCTATGAGTAAACAAAAAATAGTTGCACTGTTTCGAAAAATCGATGCCAAGGAGGTTGGTCTTTGTTTGTACTTTAATCGATTTAGCCGCTCCACGGGTATTAGACGGTTTTTTAACGTAGTGAGTCGATTGGGTGATGGTTGGATCTGGATTGCATTGATGGTGGTCTTGCCTTTTATCTACGGCGATGACGGTTGGGTTGTCGCTATGGGAATGGCTATCATGGCGACAGTTAATGTACTTATCTATGATGTATTAAAGCGCTTCCTTGCACGAGAGCGGCCCTATATTTCATTTAGCGATGTTGATTGTGTCACTCCACCATTAGACCGTTATAGTTTTCCGTCAGGTCATACCTTGCATGCGGTGAGCTTTACTCTTGTTGTTGCAACTTTTTTTCCTATTCTGGGTATTTTATTTGCACCCTTTACAATTTTAGTTGGCGCTTCCAGGGTAATCCTTGGGTTGCATTATCCTACGGACGTATTGATGGGAATCGCTATCGGTATAGGCATTTCGAGTAGTTTTGTGAGCTTAATAACATATTTGATTAGTATTTAAACCGCATTCCATTCCCTATTTACAAGACTTCGCATAAATTTCCTATGCAACGCCAAAAATATTGTTAGAATCTCGCCCCCCTGTCTATCGTTCTAAGGGCTATCCCTTTTTTATCTACGTTTTTCTATTGCAGTATAAATGCTATGAGGTTTTTTTAATGAAGCGTTTACTTAGAGTATGTCAGTTTTGTGTTTTTTTAATTACAGGCCTGTTGGCTGTTTTCGGTTCTTCAGTGAATGCGGAAGTCGATGCAGAAAACAAATTGCACACGGTGGAATTAGGATTACCATCACCGCTTAAAAAAGAACATGTATTGTTCAGAATACACGGTTCAAATACGGTAGGGGCAACATTGTCTCCTGCTTTGGTTGAGGGGTTTCTTATGGGGTTGGGTGCGACCGATGTAAGAAGTGTTAAATCATCTAAAAAGAATGAACAAGCGATTGTTGGAAAGTACCAGGTTGGAAATCAGTCAACCCTACTTAAGGTTAAGATGGAAGCGCATGGATCAAGCACTGGGTTTAAAGCCTTGATGAGTTCTTCCGCGGATATTGCTGCTTCGTCTCGATTAGTAAAAGCAAAAGAAAGAACATTGATGAGTAATATTGATGGTGGGCGAGGAGATTTACGCGAGGTTGTCATAGGGATTGACGGACTTGCCATAATAGTTCACCCACATAATCCCGTGGGGGAGTTATCGTTATCGCAACTGAGAAAAATATTTACAGGCAAGATTACCCACTGGTCTGATGTAGGGGGAGTGGCCAACAAGATCAAAGTATACGCTCGAGACTCAAAGTCCGGAACGTTTGATACGTTCAATAGCTTGGTATTGCGTAAAAGCAAGTTAGCTTCTGGTACGAAGCGTTTTGAATCAAATGATCGAATTGCTGAGTTGGTGAGCACCGATATAAATGGCATCGGGTTTGTTGCGTTGGCGGCAACGAATGATGCAAAAATAATGGGGATTTCTGACGGTAAGTCAGCGTCTATTGAGCCTTCGGAACTTAGTGTTGCAACAGAAGATTATCCGTTGTCTCGCAGATTGTACTTTTATCGTTCACCCAAGCCAAAACACACCGCCGTTGTGGATGCTTTTCTCGAATACGTTGAGTCTAATGAAGGCCAGGATCATGTGAAACATGCTGGTTTTATTTCTCAGAAACTTTATGGTTTACCGGTAGGGACGGGCATGAATGAAGCGTGGTGGCGCCTAAACCTCAATGTTCGTTTTAGGAAGGGTTCGTCGAATCTGGACAATAAAGCGGAAGTTGATGTGAGACGATTGGTTGAATTTTTAGAGCGTACAGACCATGGTTTTGATACTGTTCGTTTTATCGGCTACTCGAACCCGCTGGGGGTGAATAAAAATTCCTCTGCGTTGTCTCGTATTCGTGCGCAAAACGTTCGCTGGGCATTGCGTTCTGAAGGGGTGCGAAACTCCATGAAAGCGATTGCAGGGGAAGGTGATGCAATCGCAGATCCAGGCTCTGTACGCAGCGAGAAAAATCGCCGAGTCGAAGTGTGGGTTCAATAAGTCAGTATTACGTATAGGAAAGGTCACCATGGCACTGAAACCCACAATTTATAAGCTGAATGTTACATTGTCGGATTTGAATCGCGACTATTATGATTCGGTTCAGCTCACAGTTGCACAGCATCCCTCTGAAACAGTAGAGCGGATGATGGCAAGAATTATGGCGTATTGTATTAACGCGCAAGAGTTTTTGGTGTTTACCAAAGGTTTGTCTGCTGTTGAAGAGGCGGATATTTGGGCAAAAACGCTGGACGGTCAGACGACGTTATGGATTGATGTGGGTGAGCCCGATGTGGAGAGAATGCGTAAAGCGACGCGTTTGGCGAGAGAAGTGAAAGTGTATAGCTTTAACTCAAAGTCAGATGTGTGGTGGACTCAGAATAAGGAAAAATATGCTGATACATCTGTGCAGGTATATCAGTTTCCTTGGGAGAGTATTCAAACCTTAGCGAATCTCGTTGCACGGACAATGGATATGTCTGTGACGATTACTGGGGATTCGGCTTATGTCGCGATGGAGGCTGGGGAGTGCGAAGTAGAGTGGGTGACTCTGGGTTGCTAGTTTAAGTATCGCATTCTATAAAATGAAAGCGCCACTCATTCTGTGGCGCTTTTTGATTGTGAATATGCGGTTATAGTGAGGAGATGGAAAGATCTGGCAGTCGCCTGAGTTTATCGGTAAATAGGTGGGGGTTGCCTTTAAAGCCATTGCTGAGAAAAATGTTTACGGCAAACCCAAAAAAACCATCGGCAGGTAATGTGTGTATTTTATAACCAACCTTAGGTAGTTGTCCCGGGAACCTCTCTGGCAGGTCAACAATACTGCGTTCGTCGTTATAGTGAAGAGAGATTGTTTCAGTTTGGGTACCCAAATAATCAAAAAAGGCGACAAAATCTAAGTTTCGTTTGGTACTCGCGAAAATCCAATTGTTTTCAATAGATATGCCAGTATCACGATGTGCCTGTTCTATTGCGCCGGTTGCTCCATCGGTTATTGCTGCTTCTTTAGGGCCTGCTGCGGTAAGAACCTCTGTTCCGTAAAGGTTGTTGCCTTCTAGCGATATATTAAGCTCAGGCTCCGATAACATGGCTCGACGAGTTGCAGGTAACACTGATCGAAGGTCGTATACCAGTGAGCTAGGAGAGTGATGTAATTGCAAACTCATCGTAAGTATTGGCAGTTTCATTAGCCACATCGTCATTTCCATTTGCGTGGTACTTCTAATAGGGCCAACTTTCTCCCCGACTGGCGTAGCAACGAGATCCTTGTTATTGAGTTCTGTTCGAGTGAGGTTCGTGAGAACACCGGTCGCGAGTCGTATTTTTAGCGCGTCGAATGGATTCTCTTCACCGTCGTAATTGACGATAGAAAAGTCATCCCAATTAATGTGGTTGTCTTTGTTGTAGGTGATGGAATAGAAGTCTGTTTCCACTAACGCTTCGTCCGCACTGTATCGAACATAATGTTCATCAGAACGCAAACGGGACCCTTGTACTAAATAAACATATCGCTTATGACCTTGATCACTGGTGAGTTCAATTTCATGAAGTACCTTCCCGTCATAACGATGATGAGATTTTCTTCGCGAGCCACTGTCTTTGTAGACAAACAGTAATTTGTCTTCAAGATCAAAAATGTCTTTTGATCCTGCAATAGGGACGTCCCAGCTTTCAAAGTAAACGGCGCCACCTTCATTATACTCATCGATTTGAAATGGAATCGGTTCCATCTCCCCATCAATGACGGCGGCTAACGAGTATTGTGAAATAGGGTAGCCAATAGCGCTTGGTAGGTCTACACCGTCTACCATGATAGTCTTAAATGCATCAATGGGTTGCAGGTGCTCAGCAGAAAAAGCTGCTTGGGCGAATAAGGTTGAAGCGATGAATAGGCCGCCCATAAAAGTTTTTTTAATGGACGAACGTGCAGATATTTTGTTGGTGTTTGTGACTGATTGGTCCATGGGCTACCTTGTTATTATTTTCGCCAAAACGTAATGGATATTAGCATCCTGGCGTAAAGAAAGGTAAATGTCTGTGTAATTAATGTGTCAGTTGCTGCTGCCCTTCAATCAACATCGTACCCACATAAAGACCTGCAAAAAGCTGGCTATAGGGGATGTTTTTTATTGAGCGTAAAATAAATCCGGTATCGTCTTTTATGTTGTGAGCAAGGTTGATCGTGGTAAGTGTGCCATTGGGTGAAGGCTGCCATTGGATTTGTCCCAGCAGAGGGTCGAAGTCACCCGAAGTGCTAATAAACGTTAAGCTGTTTTGATTATTTTTCCATTCGCCGCTAATACCAAAATCAATTGCAAATCGAAACACGGAAAAATCGAATCCTAATTCCCATTGGCTTTGATGTTGCTGCGTGTCATCAACGACTTCTGTAATGTCGGAAATAACATCCATTCGTTCGGGGTACTGCCTAATATTGGTGGCCTTGCTTTTTAGCGTGGAAAACTCTTGAGGGATTGTCGCTGCACTCAGTATTGGCTGTAGAGAAAACGTTTTCCTGTTTTGGGTAAACCATCTGACAGGGGAGATAATATTAACAGAGCCAATGTGGGTGAGGGATGACAGCACCTCTTGTTGTTGACTACTCATGGTCGGCAAATAGGGTAGACGCGCCGAGGAAAGTGTGTCAGATAACGCAACGGTGTGACGATAAGAAAATGGCTTGTTTTCAACCCGTTCCTTGATCGATTGGATGGTTAGTGCGGCCGCTGTGAGAGGAGATAAGCGATGAAGATCAGGTTGTGCCGAAAAAACTAATCGCATAAGCCAACTGACAGAGCCGATATCCGCCCACGAGGTTTGTACTAACAAACTGCGTGTTGCTGATAAAGAGATAACTTGCCAGCGGGCAGTAGAGTAATCGATATCACCGGCAATGCGCCGTTCAATCAAATCCCCGTTACTCAATAATGTATGTTGGATCTTAACGTCTGGTTCGAAGGTTAGCATGGGCATTTGAAAGATGAGGCGATACTCTCCCAACCAATGATTATCTTGTTGAGCAAGCAATTTACTTTTTGTGATGTGAGGCATTGTGCGTTGGTACTGATCAAAGTCCATTAGAACATTACGGACGCGTTTCTCTGAGGCGTTGATTACCGTGAAAGCATAGGTTAGGCGAATATCTTCATCGGGAAGCGAGTAGAGCAGCTTATCAGATTGGTTTTCTCTATAGGGTGAGCTATTGCCATGCACCACCACAATCTTATTTTTGCCGAGCAGCGCAAGCTTATTCAGTGGAGGCGCAATCTCTTGCAGTGAAGGAAGTGGTGATGACCATTGTTCGAAGGCAAAATCTTTTGAAGTGCTATCAGAAGCGTGCGCATAAGTAAGCGTCAAATGTAGGGCGCAGAAGATAATAGCACAGGCAGTGATACGGGTCGGAAGGTACGGTGTAGTACGCCTTGTATTTGAACCGAGTAACACATTGCCACCTATGATATTGGTTAGAGATAGTAGATTAGGCAGTAGGGTAATGCATCCAGAGGGTTAATGGCCACATGGCTTAGGCCAACACCCGAAATAAGTTCACAAAAATGAGTATTGTCAGCCATGTGGCGGATATTTCCCTAATAGTAGGCCCCGTACACTAGCGCAGTGATTAACAAATGACCGTTTATACCTGCTAGGAGTCTACTGTGAAAAAGCAATCCCTTGCCTTAACCTTGTCCGTTTTAAGCGGCACCCTTTTTTCAGGGGGAGCGTGGGCCCATGGCACCATGGAAACCCCGATTAGTCGTGATTATCAGTGTTTTCAGGAAGGCCCTGAAAATCCACAGTCGGCTGCGTGTAAAGAAGCAGTGAGGATTGGTGGTACTCAGCCACTCTACGATTGGAATGCCATCAGTCAAAATGCCGCTGGAGATGATCAAGCCTTTGTGCCGGATGGGATGTTATGTAGCGGGGGTAATGTTAAGTATCGAGGGTTGGACCTTGCGCGTACGGATTGGCAAAAAACGCCTATCCAAGGGGATGTTAACGGCGAGTTTGAATTTGTTTTCTTAGGTACGGCTCCCCACGCGACTAAGCGCTGGGATTTTTACATTACAAAAGACAATTATGATACAACGAAAGCATTAACCTGGAATGACTTAGAGCCAGCACCGTTTTGTCAGCATGGCAACGTGCCATTAGAAAATGGCCGTTACTCTATGAGTTGTGAATTACCGGCGGACAAAGATGGCGATCATGTTATCTATAACATTTGGGAGCGAATTGATAGTCCTGAGACTTTCTATACCTGTATGGATGTGTCACTAACAGGCACGGGCAATGGTAACGGTGGTGGTCAAAGCGGGAATCAAGACGATAACAATTCAGACGGCAATACAGACGGCAATACAGACGATAATACTACGGATGACGGTTCTGGTACTGAGGGCAATAGTTCAGGTAATGGATCGGACGATAATTCTTCTAGTCTCTGTGCTGCGGATGGCTTTGTATCAGGTGCTAGCTATAACGCAGGCGATATCGTTAACAATGCCGGTGGTACTTACGAGTGCGTGATAGGCGGCTGGTGTTCTAGTTCTGCTGACTGGGCGTACGAGCCTGGTGAGGGGTTGTATTGGACTCAAGCCTGGAAGGCCGCTAATACTTGCGATGATATTGTCATTGATGATCCTGATGGCCCCGGTGGTAATAACAGTGATAACAACACAGGCAATAACACGGACAACAACACCGATAATGGGAACCCTGGCGATAATAGTGACCCAGGCGGTTCCACTACTGATAATGGCAATGCATCAAATGGCTGCAATGCGCCTGCCTTTGTGTCAGGTAAGGGTTATCTGAGTGGTGATGTTGCCTTTAATGCCGGTGATGCTTATGAGTGTGTGATTGGTGGTTGGTGCTCAAGTTCAGCTGACTGGGCTTATGCGCCAGGCGAAGGTCTGTATTGGAGCCACGCTTGGAAACTAGCAGGCAGCTGTCAGAGTGGAAATTCAGGTTCCGAAGGGTCATCCGATGATGATGGACATGGTCATTCAGATGATGGCACCAATAATCACACTGATGATACTGCCGGTAATGATGATACTGGGACTGAGAATACTGGAAATGAGAACAACGATAACGTTGCTGAAGAAGGTACCGGTGAGGAGTCTGGAGCCGCGGAAGAGTCGACAGAAGAAGAGTCAACCGCAGGTAATGAAGAGCAAGAGACGGGAACCGATAGTGGAAGCGTTTCAGGTCGTGTTGTCGCAAGCTATTTTGTCGAGTGGGGTGTTTATGGGCGCAACTATCATGTGATGGATATGCCAGCGGATAAGCTCACCCATATCTTGTATGGTTTTATCCCAGTATGTGGTCCGAACCAATCGCTACAGCAAGCAAACCCATCAGGCTATTCGGCATTGGTACAACAATGTGCTGGCAAGCAAGACTATGAAGTAGTAGTACACGATAAGTTTGCTGCCTTAGAAAAGAGTTATCCAGGAGATAAGTGGGATGATCCCATTCGAGGTAACTTCGGTCAGCTCATTAAGTTGAAAGCCGCAAACCCCGGTTTGAAAGTTATCCCTTCCATTGGTGGTTGGACATTATCGGATCCTTTCTTCTCGATGGCGAGCAATGCAAAGAATCGCGATATCTTCGTAACGTCGGTGATTGACTTTCTAAAGGCCTATGAGTTCTTTGATGGCGCGGATATTGATTGGGAATTCCCAGGGGGTGGGGGTGCGAATGCAAGCTTAGGCAGTGCTGCAGATAGCCAAGCCTACGTTGAGCTAATGCGTGATCTGCGTCTAGCACTGGATAACTTGGAATCTGAAACTGGCCGCGAATATGAGCTGACTTCGGCGATTGGTACCGGTCCTAGCAAGATTGATGCGGTAAACTATGCCGATGCCCAAATGTATATGGACTACATCTTTGCCATGACCTATGACTTCTATGGCGCATGGAGTGGTGAGTTAGGACATCATGCAGGCCTGTATGATTACCCAGAAAATCTACACGACGGCTTTAATGGTGCAAGCGCAATCGTTAACTTGATAGAAGCCGGTGTGCCTTCAAACAAATTGGTACTCGGTGCTGCAATGTACGGTCGCGGTTGGAAAGGTGTTACCGGCGCTCAGTTTGATAAGCCGCTTGGTGGGCAGGGTAATGGTGCAGCGAAAGGCACGTGGGAAAATGGCGTGCTGGACTACAAGGACATCGTAGCTAACTACCTAGGCGGTACCAATGGAGCAGGCATCAACGGTTTCACCTATTATTATGATGAAACCGCAGAGGCGCCTTATCTTTGGAACCCCGCTACTGGAACATTGATTAGCTATGAGAACCCTCGCTCGGTTATTGCTAAAGGGCAGTACGTGAAACAGTACGAATTGGGTGGTTTATTCTCATGGGAGATCGATGCAGACAATGGTGACATCATTGATGCAATGGTCGACTCTATGAAGTAAGTATTACCACGGAAAAAACAAGGCCTGTAGGGATTCCCCTACGGGCCTTTTTGCCTGCTTGGTTGGCGATAAACGCTATACTGTGTATTAAGTGATCTAGGTGCTGGCCACCGTGTTACGTGGCATTAAAGGATGAGTAAGTTGTTGAAATATCTAAGGCTTCTATTGTTGTGCGGGCCATTGCGTGCATTATCGCGTGTACTTTTACACGGTTGGAGTGTGTTGACTCTGGTGGTGAGTGTGGGCGTAGGGTATGTACCCTCGGCCCAGGCAGAGATAGAGGATATGCCTGCATCGAGTGATGTTGCACCGCTGGTGCATGGAAGCAATGCTACCTTATTGGTACGGCAATTCTTGCTGGAAGGTGTTGTTGAACGGGCAAGTGCGGGTATTACTTTAGCGAGATTAGACGCGAGTATTCACGAATTACATAATATTCAAGGGGTACAACTGACGGTATTGGATATCCATCATATTGCCGATGCCCTGACGCGAATCTATCACAATGCTGGCTATCCATTTACCAAGGTAATTGTACCGGCTCAAGAAATTATCGAGGGCCGGGTAACGTTACAGGTAGTAGAGCCGACAGTGGGTAGTATCCATGTCAGAGGTGGCTCGTCTTATGACCAAGCGCAGATGGAGTCGGCGTTTTCTTCGGTGATTGGGGAGGTTGTTAATGCCAAAGAGGTAGAAACACTGGTCAGGCGAGTGAATGGTTTCCCGGGGTTGTCGACGTTCAGTTATTTTTCCAAGGGCGCTAAGCCGAATACGACAAGAATTAATATCAAGATTCAAAAAGAAGTGTCTTGGCAGGTCCTGGCCAAGGTTGATAATTACGGTGTGGAAACTACAGGGCAAACACGTGGACTGACCTCGTTCACACTGAATAATCCGCTTGGTTTTGCTGACCAACTGTCGCTAGGCATAATGCAATCGGTAGGGGCTGAGGAAGAAGAAAATACGACCTACGGTTCATTTTTTTATCGGGCCCCTTTATTTCACAGTGCATTTTCTGTCGGCTTACTGGCGAGTAATAATCAGTTTGATATTGGGCGGGAATTTGCGGATTTGGGATTACAAGGGGAAGCCTCGATTGCTCGCGCCGACCTTCGCTATTTGTGGTCGTCTTCTCGGTCGTTAAGCGGATCGGTGATGGTATATGGCGATGCAAAACGCTCCGAACTACAAAGTGAATTGAATACTGATGTCCTGGATAAAGAAGAAACCTCTAACGGAAGCGGACTCTTGCTTACGGTGAACTATCGAGGTGAGGGCTCGCCACTTCAACAGAAACTCTTTATTGATATCTATACCGGTGATTACGAAATTGAGTATGGCGAGGATGCAGCCATAGTGGCGGCGGAAGATTCATTTGTTAAATCCCAAGTGCGATATCAGCTACGTTGGGATTGGTTGAGTCTGTATAGCCAGATCCAATGGGATATTCGAGCTCAGCATTCTGACGTCGCGCTGCCGTCGATAGAACAAATTAGTGCAAGTGGCCCCTACGCAATACGTGGTTTGGAAACGGGGTTTTACTCATCAGATAACGGGGCCATCACCTCGTTGCAATGGCGCTTTATGCATCCGTCATGGTTGGGGGATACGGTCTCGAAAGGAGTGTCAGGCATGTTTGTGCCTTTTGTATTTTATGATGCTGCGGTGTTGGAGCGAATAGCGACAGAGAATGAACAGTTGACGGTATCCGGTGCAGGGGTGGGGGTGGATTACAGTATTTCAATATCGGACTCGCTAAGAGTCTTTGGCCGCTTGACGGTGGCAGCGACAGATAATATCGAACAACGCAATACCGAGACTGATGAAATCAATATGACGATTGACCCAGAGCAACAGCATGCAGTATATGGAGAAATCAATGTACAGTTCTAGCGTTCGATTATGCATAGCCTTTCTTTTGGTCGCAGTACCGATAATAAAAGCTTACGGTTTGCCTGAAGGGATTGAGATTGTGGGAGGTGATGTGTCGCTTTCACAAGATAGTGACGACGTACTTACCATTCATCAACAGAGCGATACCGCAAGTATTAGCTTTACGGACTTTTCTATCGATGTACACGAGACCGTTAATATCTTACAACCTCACGCAGATGCCATAGCGCTGGGGCGTGTGCTTGGCGTTAATCCGTCAGAAATTTTTGGCAACTTAAATGTCAATGGACAGTTTTTTCTCATTAACCCGAATGGCATCGTGTTTGGAGAGAATGCCTCGGTGAATGTAAGTGGCCTTATTGCGACAACATTATCGTTGTCAGATGAAGACTTGTTCGCAGGAAATTTCACGTTCAAAAATATCGAGGGTAGCGATGGTGTGGGTGTGATTAACGAGGGCAACCTAACAGCAATAGCGGGAGGGTATATCGCGTTAATTTCAGACTCCGTCACCAATTCTGGGGTCATCAATGCAGGTGAAGGTGGTGTATCGTTGATATCCGCAGATACGGTAACCATTACGTTTTCAGATGTAAATACACCCACAATATCCTTAGATAAAGCGACCTATAACGGCATTGTTAGTAATACAGGGGTGATACAAGCTCAGGGCGGCATGGTGGTAATGAGTGCTGCAGTTAGCGATGCATTAATGGAAACCGTGGTCAACAACGAGGGCATTATTGAAGCGCAAGGCGTGGAGTATCAGAAGGGTCGAGTATTTCTAACGTCCACCGCTTCAGGAGACGTCGTCAATAGCGGCAGTATCAATGTGTCCTCATCAGATAGTGGTGGAGGCATAAGCATCAACGGAGATCGTGTCGCACAGCTGGGACAGTTGCATGCGGATGGTCTGATAAATGGGGGCACGGTTGATATTCAAGGCGATAAGGTGATAGCACTGGGGGAGCACAGTGAGATCAGCGTTAACGGCCATGATGCTGGTGGTAGCGTTATCGCCATTGCACAAGAGAAAATAATATTTAGGGATGGTGCAGTGATTCGTGCAACAGGGGGGCAGAAAGGCGGTTTTGTGGAAGTGTCCGGCTACGAGTCAGTTGAGATTCAGGGCCTTGTTGATACATCGTCAGAAAATGGAGAAAGTGGTACGTTTTTGATTGATCCATTTGATGTCACCATTACCGGTGCCACCAATAATAATGCTCAGGTCGGGGGGGTGTTTACGCCATCGGGAGCGACCTCCACCATTAATGTGGCTACCCTTGAAGCGAATCTAGCGTTGGGTGATGTACGTGTTGAAACGACGAATGGCGCGGGTACTGAATCCGGCGACCTTACAGTAGCCACGGCCATTAATCTTGATAATAGCAATGGCAATACCTTAACCTTGCAAGCAGACGGTAGCTTGCTAATCAATAATTCTATCTCCGATCAAAATACCGCAACGGCCGATGCAACCACACTGCAGCTGGTGGCTGGCGGTAATATACAAATAAGTGATGGTGTAGAAGTAAATGCAGGGGGCGGGACCATATCGCTCACTGCGGGGGGCAACGTGACATTAACGGGGTTGGTCAGTTCCAGCACCGCAACCAATGCGTTGACGGTTATCGGGGCAACCATTAGTGATGCCGGTGAAACCGTGACAGATATCGATGTGAATGCCGGTGGCGTCAGTCTGAGTGTCGGGGCCGGTAATATCGATGGCTTGGAAACCGCCGTGGGAACTTTATCCGCGAGCATTTCAGGTGGTGGGCGGTTAGCAATAACTGAACAGGATGATCTTACACTACAGACATTGAGTGGTGTGAATGATGTAGATTTAGTGACAACAGGGACGGTGACGGTACAGGATGCCGGGTTAACGATTAGCAACAGCATTGATATTCAAGCGGCGGATCTTGTGGATTCGGATCGGACTGTCAGTATTGCAACAGCAGACGCTACCCTTCAACTGACCGCATCGGTGGGTGATGTTACGCTTCAGACCTCCGTTGATCGATTGGACGTTAGCCTCACCGGGCTGGCTGGAAATACTGCGAGTTTAACCATCGTTGAATCCAATAGTTTGCAAATAGAAGACCTCGATGGTGATACCAATGCATTGGTGGTGAGTAATGGAGACCTGTCTGTATTGGCGGCATTGGGAAATATTACCATTAACGATACCGTCATTGCCTCAGATTTAACGGACAATGGAGTCCGAACCGGGTTGGTGGATATTCAGTTGGATCAAGGGGATCTTATTATTGGAGACCAAGGCGCGACGACAATTCAGTCAATCAATACCGTGGATAATACCGACAACGGTGGTTTAGGTACGTTACCTACGAACCAGGTGTCTATTCGATTACTGCACAATGATACGTCAGATCAAAGTCATGCTTTTACCTTGGGTAATGGTGCTGGAAGTGATGTGACAATATTGGCTCAGGGTGGGGATATCCTCATTGACAGTTTTAATGGTGCTGCTTTGACCCTAGGAAATACGCGAACGATCACCGTTAATAGTGATGTGCAAATATCCTCGTATAACGCCGCTATCGATACCCAAGACGGCGCGGTGGATGTGGGGAGTGTTGTGAGTCTGGGTAGTATAACTGCCCATACTGGGCGTGCTATTACCTTGCGTGAAAATGAAACGTTGGATGTGGATTCACCGGAAGTGGTAGTAGACATCAGTACTGATATTACAGAAACCATTAAAGAAGAGAGTGACCTTGTACCTTCATCTGGAAGTGCACCGGTAGGGCAGGTGAGTGATGCCAGCCGTTTATTCTCGTCGGTATTTACACTTTGTGAATCAGCGACGGGAAGCTCCAGTAAAAAGAATGTTACCGCAAAGGCAGGTTGTGAATTAGAACAATCAGTGCAGCAGTTCCTAGGGGCGCTGCTCATTGGTGGGGATTTGCCAACGGAGGGGACCGCTGATGAATAAGCCAATACCCTTAGTGTTGCTGTTGGTGGCAATACTCACTGGTGGGCTGGCGGTGAAGGATGTGTCGGCAGCCTCTGATGATGAGCGTGTGAAAGCATTATTTATCTATAATTTTGCCAATTTTGTTGAATGGCCAGCGTCAGCCTTTGGGAAGCCAGAAGATGATCTACGTTTGTGTTTGTTTGGTAAGGTATCTTTTGGTGCATTACTGGATGCAGTGGATGGCACGCCTATTGGTAACCACGTACTTACGATTATCCGAACGAGTCGATTAGAAGATATTGCTTCTGGTTGCCATATGTTATTTGTCTCCCAAGCACAGCGAATACGGTTACCTCACTTTTTTACCAAAATTCGTTATATGTATGTACTGAGCATTGGTGAAAAACTCGGATTTGATGAAAAAGGCGGTATCATCAATATTGTAAGAACGTCTGATCGCATGCAGTTTGATATTAACTTGTCGACGGCGATGGCGAATGGATTGTTTGTGAGCTCTGATTTATTGAGTTTGGCACGAGAGGTAAAACGACTTGATCCTTAGATATAGAGGCTATGATGTCGGGACAAACTGAATCCCTAACGGTAATGGCGCGAATGAAAAAGCGATTTCTGGATTTACCTATTCGCAGAAAACTGATGGTTATCATTGGGGTTGCCCTGTGGGTGGCAATGTTAGTGGCTGCAATAGCATTTATTATTTACGATGAACAGACCTCCAGGAACAGGCTTAGTCGCGAGATGCAGGTGCTTGCGCAGGTGATTGCCGAGAGAAGTGGAGCCGCCATTGCGTTTGGTGATACTCGTGCGGCAAACGCCAATGTGGCATCCTTCGCGTTTCACCCCGCAGTACTTTCGGCCTGTTTGATTGCCCGTATCAGTAACGATGCCATTGGGGAATATCAGCGTAAGATAGGCCCAGATAGCACGGTAGTTGCAGACAGTTGCGTAAACATGGAAGGTACGACGGCGAAGATTAACGCGAGTGCGGCATTTATTGATGGTCATCTCAAGGTCACTCAACCGGTTATTTTGAAATCGAAGACGATAGGCGTATTAAGGCTCAACGTTAGCCTTGAACAAATACAGCAACGGCGCTGGCAATTTGCCCTCGTTGCATTACTGATTCAGCTCGTGGCCGGATTATTAGCTTATCTACTCACCGCGCGTTTACAGCGGATGATCACCGATCCGCTACAGGATCTTAGTATTGTGGCAGAAAAGGTCACAGGCACTCATGACTACTCATTACGTGCAAGCAAGCAGGGTGGTGATGAAGTGGGGGCAGTGGTTGTTGCGTTTAATGATATGCTGCACACGATTCAAGAGGCTAATCACAAACTGCATGAAGTCATGCTGGAGCTTCAAGAAAAGCGAGAACAAAGTGAAGCTTATGCTCGCTCAGCGAATGACCGTCGGGAAGAAATTAGTGAATATTTTGGGGGTGTAAGTCACGATTTACGCCAGCCGTTACATGCGATGGGGCTATTTGTCGAATCCCTACAGATGAACAACAGCCATCGTATCGATCCGGTGGTAACGCCAATAGGTGAGTTACCGGATGATACTCATTTGCTTGGCCAGTTAACGCAATCTATTGATCACTTAACATTGATGCTAACCGAACTGCTCGATGTGTCAAAATTGGATGCGGGCGTTAAGCAGGCCAAACTCAGTACGTTTGCCATTCGCCCTATGTTGCAGCGTATCGCAAATGACTTTGCTGTACTGGCGGAAGACAAGTTGATTCGCTTCTCCCTATCGATATTTGATGAGCGATATATTGCAAGTGGTGCATTATCGGTGCATTCAGACCCTATTATGTTGGAACGTGTAGTGCGCAACTTACTGAGTAACGCTGTTCGTTATACTGAAGAGGGGGGCGTATTGATCGCCTGCAGAGTAAGAAAAAATGCCACAGTCTCAATCGAAATATGGGATACAGGAAAAGGCATTCCTACAGATCAGCAGGACAATATTTTTGATGCACACCGTCAGCTGAACAATGAAAAGCAAGATGAGAGTAAGGGCTTTGGTTTAGGCTTGTCTGTGGTGAAACGGCTAACAGATACCCTTGAACATTCCCTTAGCTTGAAATCAGAAGAGGGGAGAGGCTCAGTTTTTAAGATAACGTTACCCCATGTCACCATAATGGAAAGTACATCCCATGACGAACCCAGTGAGGCCGTGCATATCCATAATCCATTTCTGCACAAGAGCATTTTGTTGGTAGATGATGACACCAGTATACGCGCTGCATTAGGGGATCTTATGCAATCGTGGGGGGCTGATGTTATTCGTGCAGGGGAATACGAGGCCTTGCCGGCACTGCTAGAGGCAGCGACGGTCGATATGATAGTAACGGATTACAACCTTCCTAATCAGCGTACAGGTCTAGATGTTATTTCCCTGGTACATAAGCAATTCCCTCAACCTATCCCGTCAATCATTATTACCGGTGAAACCGACGCTGCTGTATTTGAGGCTATTGGGGGGGCTGGGTATTCTTATCTCGCAAAACCGGTAAAGGTCGCAAAACTAAGGTCAGCGCTGGAATTTGAGTGTAAGAGGAGGGTGTAGGGGCACCTTGTATTTCGAGATGCTATGCGGGCCGCTAGAATATTGAATATATACTCAGAAGGCTAATTTCCACTGCCCCGTTCACATTGTAAGCTGAGGTGAAAGATGAGCAATGACGTCATAATTGAAGCATGGAACACTGTACTGTTTGAGAAGTTCTCTCGTTTTAAGTACCTATTTATTGAGGGCTATGCATCCATTAGTGAGGAGGCGTTAAGCAGGCATCGTCATCCTGAAGGGAGCAATGTACTCGATGTGGGTTGTGGCTTTGGTGATTGCACCCTTCAAATTGCTAAATCTGTGGGTCAACAAGGAGTTGCTACCGGTGTTGATTGCGCCAGTAACTTTATCGAGGAATGCAATCAATCTGCTGCCGATGAAGGAGTAAAAAATGCGCGGTTTATAGTCGCTGATGTGGAAGTTGATGATCTTGGCGGCCCCTACGATGAAGCGTTTGCGCGATTTGGTACCATGTTCTTTAATCTACCCGGACTTGCGATGAAGAACATCCGTGCGTCGTTAAAGCCGGGTGGAAAATTTACTCAGGTAGTTTGGCGAAAACGAGAAGATAATCCATGGTTACACGATGCTGAGTTATGTGTGCGAAGCATTGTACCGGTGGTTTCTCATGAAGATACAGATGCGGTTCATTGTGGTCCCGGTCCATTTTCTATGGCTGGCCCTGATATGGTAAGCGACATGTTACAAGCCGTGGGTTTTGAGCGTGTACAGTTTGAACGTTTTGATACCGACATCTGTATTGGGCGGAATCTAGAGGAAGCTATTGAATTTGCCTTGGAAATTGGACCGGCTGGGGAGATTATCCGCCTTGCGGAAGAAGAAGGTGAACGTTTACGGGGTGAAGTGAATGTGGCCCTTAAAGAAGTGATCGGGAAATTCGCTAAGGAAGATGGCCGTATTTGGGCACCGTCTAGTGCATGGTTTATTACTGCCTATAACCCTGGGGGTTAGTGCTGATATAGGGTCGTAGCCTTTGAATATTTTTCTAGCGCCCCCTCAGTGAACGCGAAATCATCATCAAGGCACTTTTCTATTGGGCTGTCATGTTGCCCAGTTTATCGTGCTTTTATTACTCCCCTTCTAATGGATTTATAAAACGGTACTTCTGTTTAAATAACGGGTCAAACTATCGACTAATTTGATAGCACATGTGACAATCACTGGCCTAATTGACGGGATAAAATAATCACAAGGAGAATGACGTTGAACCATACCTACAGCCGCATTGCCTGTTTGAGCTTATCGCTCTGGGCTAGCACGATTTTTGCTGATGCCAAGCCACTTGATACTAGCAATATACCGAACGATAGTGTATCGGTCTCCAAGTTGGAGGCAGCACATGGTGCCATTACTCATGAATTGTCGTTAGGTGAGGCCAAGCTAGCAATCTTGAGAGCAACCATCACAAATCGAAAGGTAAAGTGGATACTCGAAGAAGAGGGCAAAGATTATATGGTATTTCGTTGGGACTATTCACGACAAACAATCTATACCAGAATTGAATACAACGAAAAATACGTACAAATGAAATATGCCGGCGCAAGCGAGGGCTTTCTTTGTGATATAAACATTGACGGAATTTGCTACGATAACGAATCTAGAAAATACTACAGCTATATGCATCGTCTAAAAAAATCCCTTACTAAAGTACTTCAGTCATAGCGGATAGTTGACATGAAAAACAAAAGGACATTTCAAATGAATCATCTGTTAAAGGCGATAGCAGTATCCGCCATATGTATCGTATCCGCCATCAGTCCAATACAAGCGGCGGAAACGCAGGCTGAATACGAATGGTATGGCCAACCTATAAAATACAACTCGGCATACATAACTGATGTGGAATCTCTAATAGTAGAATCCATGAATGATCGCGGTTGGGAAATCAAAGAGAAAAGTGAAAAAGAGATCGTGGCTTGGTTACCTGATGAAAGCGACAATGAAATTATTATAAAGATAATGCATAACGCTTCTGAAATCACTTTTGAGGCGGTTAGCGAAAGAAGGCTTTATTGTCATCGTGGTATAGAATGTGGTGTTAGCAGGAGTGACCTGGGCAAGGTGCGCCATTTTTTACGCCAAAGTATAACCGCTAATATTCATAGAGCGGCAATGGCTGACTTATTGAAAAATTCAGAGTTAAGAAAGCAGTTTCTTAGCAAACTACAATCCAAAGACCTTGGCGAAAGAACAAAGTTAGCCCGCGAAATTATTGTTGAAAAACTATACTCCCCGGAAATTTTGTCTGAGCTCGTGGCGGAAATACAAAAAGGTTTTGACGCTCCAGAGTTAAGCAAACAAGCCGTACAGATGTATGCGTATTACTGTAAAGCGCTTGCACTAAGTAAGGATAAGGCCTATTTGCCGCTGTTAAATAAAGTTATTGCAAAAACCAATGACGATAAACTACGTAATTACGTGGAAGGCTATCTTAGTTATTATAAGGGTTAACAAACGGAGAAAGGGCGATATTGTGGCCCTGCCCACAATATCGCAAGGTAAGTGAATGCCTATGAAGATATCCTTGCTCGTACTTCGATGCAAAGACATAGAAATAAGTAAGACATTTTATGAGCAGCTAGGATTAGTATTTGTAAAAGAAAAACATGGAAATGGCCCGGAGCACTATTCATCTGAATATGATGGTGTTGTTTTGGAGCTATATCCAAATAAGGATGTAGCTCCAAATGACAATAGTCGAATTGGTTTTAAGGTGGGTGATATTGAAAAAATAGTAAATACTATCTCCATTATCAGTACTTACCAATCTAATAACAGCACTACTTATATTGTCGCCGACCCTGATGGGCGTAAAATTGAACTCAAAGAGTGAATTTAGTATTGGAAGTGCTGTATTGAAGACGAGAAACAGTGTGGGCTTGTGCGTAATAATTGATTAGGGAGTCGATAGTGATAACGGTAGGATCCTTAAAAAGAGAGGACGTAAGCGAAGAATTTCCTTTTCTTGCCGCTAAGTACCGAGGAAGAAGAAAAGCTATTAAAGAGTTTACTCATTTGGCACCGGACTTTGTCTTTTGGATTTATCCTGACGGCATCCTGTTTGACGCTAAGGATGCACATAAGAAGAACCTCCCTCGAGGTTACGAGCATATATTGACAGATGAACCGGATTATTGTGGTTTCCTGCGGGGGCGTGTAGCGAGCAACTATGGCCCACAGGTAGTAGTGGTATATTGCCGCCCTGAGGCTCTAGAGAGCGATGTTGAGAAAATTTCACAGTTTGTCGAAGGAATGTCGCAGTTACCTATCCCTATAGCTAATGACGCTCTGGTTTTTAGCGATAATGGAGATATTTACGGCACATTAAATGACATTAAACGGAGGGATAGTTAAGCAGTGATTAGACATTGTAGCAATGTCCTCCACAAGACCAACGAGGCGAGTGTAGAATACCTGTCCAATTGGTTTCTGTTATAGATGCCTGTATATATTCCATTTGCTACGGGTTAATATTTCCCTCGATAGAATATCGAAGGTGCAAATACGTAATCATTACGAGTGAAGGCTGATAGCAGCTTAGGAGGTAGTCATGAGGGTTATGTTCGTTATTATTTTATTAGCGGTATCTGGTTGTACGTCGATAAAAGTAAATCAGGTAGATGCATCACATAACATCACGCATGTGTGTATAGAAAACAATCCAAAGGTTTTAGTGAAAGAGTTTGTGCCGGTTATTGTAAATGCTATGAGCAATCACTTTATAACAACAGAGCGTTACTATGCCGAGACCCCAAGCCATTGCAAATTTAGACTAACATACACCGCGAGACGTTCATGGGATCTTTCTCCGTACTTAAGTCACGCGCAGTTGAAATTGTTTGATAAAAATCGTCAAATAGGGTTTGCTCAATATCACTTGATTGGTGGTGGTGGTTTCGATTTTAGCAAATGGAACAGTGTTGAAAGTAAAATGGTTCCAGTTGTTGATAGGCTGTTAAAGCAATACTAACTCTATGGTGCGATACCTGACTTTATTCATGATATTAGCAATGTCTCGTAATAAGTAGGTGGCCTCCCTAATAGGATGTAGAGAGGCTCCCAAACATGCTGTAGTGAATACTTTACTCTTCCTTAAGCGTCGGATGGATTAAAACGAATTTTAAATATAAGAGCCTCATCTGGCGACGTATTCAGGATGAGTGCTGCATTGTCGTTCCATGGATGGAGTGTTATAGACTTTCCCGAATAAATTTGTGTTGTGCCATCTTCTACTGTGGGAAGCTCCAGCAAAGGCTCTGAATTTAGTGGATTGCCCTTTGCGATGATCAATGCATAGTTAGCGTCCGTCCGCAATGTGATCGTTTTGTCTAAGGACGTGAAAAAGTTACCATCTGCAAGGAACTCAAGCCCATCATCGCGCAGCGGTTTGGCTTTTAAGAAACGAGCGTCATTAATAAATCGTGTGTAGTTTTCTGTCTGTGGGTACTGTGTGAGTGACCCCATTTCTGCTGCTATCCCTCGGGTGTTTGTCGCAAGTACTGCAAAAGAGCGGAGTGGCTGAATACCATATTCGCTTAACGCGGGTGTGATAGCGGGGAAATATTCACCGAATACCTGCATTTCTTTACCTTTGATTACCTTTCCTGTCGCCAGCTCGAGGAAAGTGCCAGATTTTAATGTTAATTCAAGAGACATGAGTCTTCTCCTTAGTGGGGGGGGCGTTGATGGGGTTATTATGGAATCTATAATTCCGGAAATCAATATATCTGTATATATGATTTCGGAATTGACTGTTTCCGTAATGGTATTTCCGGAATGAGGGATTTCTGTTAGTATCGCGTACATGACAATTGATACTTCCAGGCGCCCCGACAAAATCAGAGGGCGAAAGCGTGATACGGGCCGTACCGAGGCAATACTCGAGGCCGCTGCAGACCTACTACTAGAAGTTGGCTTTGATAGATTTCGGATTAAGGATGTGGCTACCCGTGCTGGCTCTGGTACGGGTGCTATCTATCGGCGGTGGAGCACGAAGGAGTCTCTTATTATCGAAGCCATCAGGAATATGCCAGTGCCTGAGGCGGTGGTGACTGACGATCCGGTAGCAGACTTGAGAGCGATAGTGACTCCAAAATGTGTGGATTCCGCTGAAAAGCCCGATTTGGTACCGGGTCTTATTTCTGCGATGCGTTCAGATGCTGGCATCGAAGAAGCGGTAAAAGAGGGCTATAGTCTTGAATATCTACGAAGTACAATCGCTCGTCTAATTGGTGCCGATCATCCACACCTGGATTTACTTACTGACCTTACTCCTGCAATCGCACTATTACGATCTTCATTTACGCCCGAGTCGATAGACCCTCAAGCAATGACTGAGGAAATAATTTCGCTCATTCTATCCGTAGCGAAGCCCCCCTCAACATAGCTATATTTGCGGTGGTTATTCTTCTTTGGGGTATACCTCAATTTTCTGGTGACATCACCTCAACAAATTTCGCCTTAATAAACTCTTTAAACAACACCATTTTTCTCGGTTGGTGTTGTTTCTTATGATGCAGTAACACTATCTGTTGAGGTGGGAATTGAACGGCCGGGAATATCGCCTGTAATTTTCCAGCCCTAATATCCTCTTTTACCATAAGATCCAACATCATGGTGATACCTCCACCTTGTCGAACTAACTGATACTGCGCGTACACATCATTGGTAGTATGGAATAGGTCGATATCTAGCATGCCATAACCAGGAAACATGCTGCGAATCCGATCGGCAAGATTGATATAGGTTGGAATAATAATTTTATGATGGGCAAGCTCCTCGATTGACGTGGGAATTTGAGTGATTGGGCCATAGCGCTCAAAATATTCCGGAGATGCACAAAATACCGGACGGGTTTCCATCAGAGTGGTTGCGGTTAACCGTGAATCCCTTAGGGGGCCAATGCGAAAGGAAAAGTCAATTTGTCCATCCACTAGGTCTTCAATGCTATCGGATACTGAAAAGTCGATTTTGATCGTGGGGTGTTCTTCCGCAAAGCGATTGATCAAGTTAAAAAAACCAGGTTGCAGTAGTACCCGAGGACACGACAGTTTGAGTTTGCCAATAGGTTCTTCTTTGGTGTCTAAAATCCGCTCTTCTGCATCGAGCACTGACGAGAGAATGGCTTTGCAGTCTTTGTAAAACGATTTCCCCAAGTCTGTGACCGCTAGTGAGCGAGTCGTGCGGTCTACCAGTTGCACCCCCAACGAATCTTCTAATAATGTGAGCTTTTTGCTGATGGCAGAAGGGGATAAATGCAATGCTTTGGCTGCTTTGGATAAGCTGTTGAGCTCGACAATGGTGATAAATGCTTGATATTCATCAAATTTAGCCATCAAGAAGTCCTTTTGGTAGATACTGCACTATTTGGAATTAATCATTTAAGCATAATTCACTTTTTATCATCAATAGCGCAGAGCACACTGGGATCCATATTCAATAACAAAAAGGGATGTGGTAATGAAAACCGACAAATCTAAAGGTTTTGCTTGGATAGTGTTAATAACAGTGATGATAAATCTAATTGGGTGTGGGCCGAAAAGAGAGAGCTATAGTGTGGAGTCTCAAGGTAACATTCAGTCTTGGCAGGATATCCAGGCCCATGCGAATAAGGCCTCGCTAACGACCTTTATGACCGGGGTACTGACAGTGCCGACCTCTGGCATGCTTAATCGCAGCGATCCTAAAACCGATATTTTTACAGAGGATAGTATTGATGTAGAAGTATATGCGCACTGGATACGGCACTCAGAGAAGGGTGATTTCTTAATTGATACGGGGTTGGATCATCGTTTTGGTGAGTCGGCTCGAGGCAGTCAGAAAGGGTTTGTTGCGCCGTTTATTATCGAAGGTGGGATGCAAGAGATTGGGCAGGATATTCTTAGTCAGTTGGAAGAAAATCAGGTAAATGTGAAAGGCGTTTTCTTGACTCATGTTCATAGTGATCACTCAGCAGGGATACCGGCGTTACCTGAGGGTACACCCATCATGCTGGGTAAAGGTGCATCTTTACATCAATATCCTTTTGCACTTTATAACGATCATTTTGATAACGTGGAAACGTTATATGAACTGGATTTTAGTCAGGCGGTAGATATCCAGCCGTTAGGTAAAATGTTAGATCTGTTCGGTGATGGCTCGGTATGGGCAATCTCCACACCTGGTCATACCGAGGGGCATGTATCTTATTTGGTGAATTCATTTGAGGGTTGGGTATTGTTGACTGGGGATGCAAGCCATACTCGCTGGGGTTTTGAGAACGGCGTTATTCCAGGGTGGTCAGAGGATGATTCGGAAGCAGAGAAAAGCTTGCGAGGACTGATTCAGTTTAGTCAACAAAACCCTGATATTCGCGTTGTGTTTGGGCATGAGCGTTAGTGGTTGAATGTGGTGACTAAGCACTGGGGCGTCAGTGTAAGATCACTTGAGTTCAGGTAAAATCAGGGACTCGATTTGGCTAAGGAGTGTTATCGTGACTTATGATGAGTTCAATGAATTTTGTCGACAACTTACGGCGACATCATATGTGGTTCAATGGGGTGACTCCCACGTATGGAAAGTGGGAGGAAAGGTGTTCGCCATTGGTGGTTGGGAGAAGTCTGATAAACCGGCCTTCACCTTTAAAACATCAGAGCTTAACTTTGAGATTTTACGAGATGAGCCGGGGTTTAGGCCGGCTCCTTATATGGCATCTCGTGGAATGAAGTGGATACAGCTATACGATACGACCAAGGCGAAAAGTGAGCAATTTATATATTACCTTGAAGAGTCTCACCGCATAGTCTCGCTGGGATTAACGAAAAAAAAGCAAAAAGAACTTGGGTTGAATCAAGAGTAAAGAGGTAATCAAGCTGTGCTTACTCACTACCATTATGCGAGCGCTTCAAAGACGTCTTCTCTTAATTTTGCGCTACCGTCATCCTGTAATACCCATAATTCTTTATGAATAACGCCAGAGGCCTTGTTCATTGTCCAGTTGGCGCTAAGTATCGCTGAGCGTGAATCAACGACTTCTATTTTGGGTAAAGCATATTCCACATCACTAAACCCATCGTCGATTAACTTTTGCCAAAAATTGGTGATGGCCTCGGTGCCTATAAAGGTCCCAAACGGATTAGCTTGCATGGTGGCATCTGGCTCATATTGTGCTGCGCAGCCTGCGGCATTGCCCTCGTTAAACGCCTGTTTCCACGTGTTACTGGCTGAGTTGATTGCTGCTAAAAGGGCGGTTGATTCTTGAGTTGTCATGGGGTTGTCCTTATGTAGTCGGTGATGAGATCTAGAGTACGCTTCCCCATTGGTTAGATAAATGCTCTAATAGTTAAATGATTGTTCGATAAAACAGAACAAATGAGAGGTGGTATAGATTGGTGAATTTACGGTACATGATGGTATTTCTACGCGTGGTGGATTGTGGCTCTATCAGCGGTGCTGCGGAGCAATTGGCTATATCTAAGTCAGTCGTGAGCCAGCAGTTATCGGCGTTGGAGAAGGCGTTAGGTGTGTCGTTGTTGAACCGGACAACTAGAACTCAAATACTAACGCCGGCCGGGCGGGATTTTTACCAGCAGTGCCAAAAGATAGAGAAGATCAGTCAGCAGGCATGGAATGATGCGCAGGAAGCGCAGCACCTGCCTGTTGGCCCGGTGACAATAACCGCACCTCATGCGTTAATTGAATCCGTAGTGGCACCAGCCATTGTGGAGTTGCTAGTTAACCACCCTGGTATTAGACCTACCATATTGGCCAATGATCAGCGAATCAATTTGATTGATGAGGGAGTGGACTTGGCTATCCGAGTAGGGGATATGCCGAATAGTAATTTTAAGCAACGCCTCTTGGGCCGGTTTAGCGAGGTATTATGTGCAGACTCGCGGTACGTGAAGCAAATGAATATCAGTGAGGCGGCGCTTATCGATGACAAGGAGCTGCGCCATCAGTGTGATTATATTGCGAATGCCTGGCAGGGTGGTGCAATTCAGCATCGATTTATTCATTCTGAGACTGGCACCGTAGGGGACTTATCTTTTAACGCGACACGGTTTGCCGATTCGCTACCGGTAGTGATCGCTTATCTCAAAGGTGCAAGTGGGTTGGCGTTTATTCCCGATTTTTTGATGTCGACTATTTCTGAAGAAAAGCCACTGGTGAACTTGCTACCCAATCATCATAGCGACCCCGTATCGGTGTACGGGGTGCATGGTTTTGGAAAGCATTTACCTCATGTTGTTGAGCTGTGTTTGAACGCCATCAAGAAAAAAATGGATGGTATGTTTGTATAGGGCATGTGTGCCTTACCCTGCAGAGGCAGTGACCTTGAAGCCTTCCTGGTCTACCTCAAAGAAGAAGACGCGCTCCCAACCGTTATATCCAGGGGAGTCGGCCAAGATTAATTTACCGCGTATTAAGTCTGGAAATTTGGCATCGGTGATTCGCTCAAAGGTTGTTGCAGCAAGATTGTAAGCATTTCGTTCGACTTTACCTCCGTTACCTTGCTTCCATTTCCAAAATGGATCACCTGGCATATCGTGCTTACGTTGACGGCGAACAAAGTGGAACCCGGATTTTTGCACTAACATAGCAATGAGGTATTTGTTGGCGCTACTCGCGGAGGGAATATTGGCGGCGGTAATAGTATTCACTGCGTAATCGGATAAATAGGTCGCTTTTCCTGCGCCATCTGCAATAACACCGGCCTTGAGCGCGGTACAATACCCTCCAAGATCACCGCCAAAGGTGACGCCACCAGGTTTGGCAGTGCCTGCACTGGAGTTATTGGGTACTGCGCATTTGGCGGCGTAGCCGTAACAATTGGCGGTTTGACTAAAGTCCTGTTCGTCTCTTGATTTCATTGTTATTCACTTAGTGTTTTTTAGGATTATATGGGCATATATTAGTCTAGCTCATGGTTAAGAAGGGAAGGGTTGTAAGTGATGTGCTTTTATATGGTTCGAATATTCTAGAAATATAGTTGACCTTGGTTTGTGGTGTGAGTATTGTAGATAAATAAACAACAGTGAATACCTATCTTATCTAGGTGTTTTTTATTGGCTTTATAATTCGATAATACTGGAAATATAGGTAATTGAAGATGCTTCCCAATCACGATATCTCGACCATTACTTCACGATTGAACGACCAATTACACAATGCCTTAAAAGCCCCCAGGATTCTGGTGCTGTTTGGGTCTTTGCGAGGTAACTCTTATACTCGTCTGCTGGCTAATCAGGTTGTGTCCATGCTCACACATTTTGGCGCCGAGGTGCGTTTGTTTGATCCAAAGGAGCTTCCAATGTTTGACGGGGAAAGTGTCGATCATACTAAAGTACAAGAATTGCGTGATGCTTCAGAATGGTCAGAAGGGCAGGTGTGGATTAGCCCAGAAATGCACGGTACGGTATCTGCTGTGTTAAAAAACCAGATTGATTGGATTCCTTTGGATCAATCTGCTGTGCGAGCCACTCAAGGAAAAACATTGGCAGTCATGCAAATCAGTGGAGGTTCGCAGTCATTTAATACGGTGAATGCTTTACGCATTTTAGGGCGTTGGATGAGGATGTTTACCATTCCCAATCAATCCTCTATTCCCAAAGCATGGATGGAATTTGAAGAAAAGGGAGCGTTAAAAGATTCGCCTTATAGAGATCGAGTGGTTGATGTATTGGAGGAATTGCTAAAGACAACATTGTTGATGCGAGGGCAAAGCGAGTATTTAACGGAACGATTTAGTGAAAATAAAGCGACGTTGATGGCAGAGCATCTTGTCACAAAGGCGATAGGGTAAAAATCGCAGCCTGATTTCTGTCGGTGGGATTATCTCTAGATGACTCGAAAACATAGAGTCATCTAGAGATATGTATCGGGTGCTTAATCCGTACAGTGCTCATCAGATATGATGAGTGCGCCAGCGACTTCAGCATAACAGCTATTGGAATAGGTCTTAATGTCAGTACTGACGATGCCGCAAACGGGAGCATATATTTCAATACAGGCCATTGGCTCATCATTTTTTACCGGTACGGATTGACCTTCAATATCGCCACATTCACCCTCAAATGCGAGTTCTGCATTATCCAACTCCAATTTACAGCTATTGGAATAGGTTTGATAAATGGGTTGGCATGGCGTAGTAACACAAGTGATTTGTTTTAACCCACATTGTGGAGCGTACTGTGCGGTACAGGCTTGACCATCAAAGTGTACGACAAGCTCTGCGTTGTAATCTTCGTTTTCAGTGGGGGTAGCAGCTACTGGGTAAGGCGTCACGTTGAGTAGCTCCACCGTATATTGGTCAGAACCCCCTATGCTTGCGGTTGAGGTATTGTTTTCTAGCCCTAGAGATAATTGAACCGGTAACTCTTGATCACCATAGACCAATGTTAGATCGGTGGTGACAGCGCCAGCCCATACACACACAACATCGGAAGGGCATCGACTATCATTCACATCGTTAAGAGTAATCTTGATGGGATCTGCGCTATTTACGATTGCAGTGTTGGCATAGGGTAGAGAAAAGGTTTCTTCTAATTCATAGGTGGGCTCAGAAACGCAAGCAGATAACATCCATGAAAGAGAAAGTAGAAAAGAGAGTTTGAGTTTGTTCATGCCCATTCCTTTTGGTTGATAGATTTTTAGTGAACCATAAACCTCTGTATTACTTTTCGTTTGTATTACCTCACATTTTCAAAAAACTTCCAGAGAAGACGAAGGTTTTTTGATAAAGGGTGTGTATTTGCGCACTAACGGTTGGCCTCATTTACCTCTAGACAGCATTGTGATGAATCTTTAGTCTGCTGATAGTGTTGTAAATGCAATCAGAATAATAATGAAAGGTGGTGGAATGAGAGCAGCTATGCGTATGTTCGGTATTCTCTTAGTGGGGTTATTGAGTTTTGGTGGATTATTGCTATTGGGAGGGTGTCAAATTACAGGGACTGTCACAATGGATGGCGAACCTATGGAGGGTGTGGTGGTGACCCTTTCTGGTGATTCTGAGCAGCAAGTGATAACTGATACGTCTGGCCGATATCGCTTTGACGGTATTGATGCTGGCACGTATACGGTGACAATGATGGCACCAGATGGTTACTCTAGAAACCCGTCGATCGACATTTTTAAAGACAGCGATCGAACGAATGTATCGGATAAGGATTTCACTTTTGACAACAGCACACTACGGAGTCTTATCGATGGTAAGGCAGTTGGTTTATTAGAGGATAATGGCATTGCAGTGTGGCGAGGGTTGCCGTTTGCTCAACCTCCGGTGGATGCATTGCGTTGGAAGTCACCTCAACCTAGCCAGTCCTGGTCTGATACTTATTTAGCGATTCAACCCAGTACGCTGTGTCCTCAGTTTGCGGGCATGTTATCGGACTTACCACAATCTCAGTATGGCGCAATTATTGGTGATGAAGATTGCCTTTATCTTAATGTGTGGGCACCTTCGAGTATGCCCGAAATTGCAGATCGTCCTGTGATGTTTTGGATTCATGGGGGAGGCAATACGATTGGAGAAGGTATTCAATATAATGGAAAGCATCTGGCGGAGCGGTATGGTGTTGTTGTGGTCACCATTAATTATCGGTTGGGGCCCTTAGGTTGGATGAGGCATCCCGCGTTGCGATTAACGGCAAATAATGCGTTGGATCAAACGGGTAATTACGGAACGTTAGATATTATTCGCGCCCTTACGTGGGTGAAAGGTAATATCAAACACTTTGGTGGTGATGCAGCCAATGTTACGGTTTTCGGTGAATCTGCTGGTGCTAGTAACGTGCTCACGTTGCTAGCGTCTCCATTAGCAACGGATTTATTTCATCGTGCGGTATCACAAAGTGGTTCACTACAGTGGAGTACAATAGCTGAAGCGGAAAACTATAACGATGAGGTGGTCAAAGGCGGAAGCAGGAGCAGTCGAGAGGTGATTAATGATTTATTGGTTAATGCGGGTTTGGCGGGGAGTCGGAGTGAAGCTAAGGCACTTCAAATTTCTATGACTGATGAAGAGGTCGGTGCATTTTTGTATCAGCAAACCCCAGAACAGCTATTGGCAGTTTATGATGGTGCCTTTGCCGGTATGTTCTCCATGCCTCGACTGTTTAGAGACGATGTTGTATTGCCCGATGAGACCCCTCTGTCGGTTTTCGCTTCAGGTAATTATAATCAGGTACCAACGATTCTGGGGACTAATCGAGATGAGTCCCGTTTATTTATGGCACTCGATCCAACCTATACGACGGTCATTGCCAATCTGATTCCCATCATAAAAAATAAAGGCGATTATGTTCTGACATCCAAATACACTTCTGATGCTTGGAAGATTCGTGGCGCGGATGAAATTGCAGAGGCAATGCAACGTCACCAGCCGGGTTCAGTTTATGTGTATCGGTTTGATTGGGATGAAGAAATAGCGATACTAGGTATTGGTGCCGATGTGTTGTTGGGTGCAGCGCATATTTTAGAAGTAGGGTTTGTGTTTGCGGATGTAGATACTTTTATCGTGCCAAGCTATCAACCGTTTGTGTATACCAATAAGAATCAAGAAGGCAGAGATTTTTTGGCGGGTGCTATGTCATCCTATTGGGCTGGTTTTGCGCGTACAGGTGTACCTGGCAATGGTTTCTTTGATGAGCAGTCTACGGTATGGCAACCCTGGAGTGATATCACCGATGATAAGACTCTTATCTTTGATACAGAACAGGATCAAGGTATTGTTATGTCGGATCTGTTTTTCGATAAAGAAAGCCAAAAAATATCGTTGGAAGCTGAAACAGGGTTCTCTAGTGTGGAGGCCCATTGTCGAGTGTACAGTGAGCTTTTTGGGAGTACGGGGTTTTACGAAGAGCGGTGCCGGTAACAATACAACTCATCGGGGTCATTGAGAAAATGGTTCCGATGAATTGTATTGTAGAGGTCCCCAATTTATACAATGAAGCGGACATTTTTATTTCGGTCGTATTTAGGATTGTTTTTTACCCTTGACGGATTGCCAGGCCATATCAGCAAATTCTTCTCGGTAAGTTAGTAATGGCTCGTTATAACGCCCCGCCAACCAGTGACGCGCATAGTCGTGGGTAGGACCTGATATGGCAGAGGAGAATAGTTCATAGGGCATTGTTTTTAGATTACCGCTGACAATATGTGGAGTGAACCACTGTACTAAATCAAAAGAGAAGCCTTTGAGTTCCCTCTGTACTTTATCTTCTTTCTTTTCTTTGGGTAGTAAATCTTGAGAGAGCAAGGAGCGATGGTGAAAGACAAACCTGGCCCAGTCAGGTTCAGTGGATATCCAATCAACATTGGCGTAAACAAGCGCTTTAACGCCACTCTCTGCGGTTTTGTCATGGGGTGGAAGCTCGCTGAGGTAGCACTTTACCAAGGAGCCGAAATTCCGTAATCCTTGGATATATAGCGCGGCTGCGATTTTCTCTTTATTGCCAAAATGATGGTACAGACTACCCACGCTCATTCCCGATGCCTCTCGGATCATATCAATTGTGGTGCCGGCCAATCCATGTTGCGTAAAACACCCCAATGCGGCCTGTAAGGCTAGGCGTTTCTTTTCTTGAGTATTGGGTCGGTTTTGTTCTGTATCGGACACGGGTTTTTCCACTGCAGAAGGATGGGAGCTAAATGTGGTGCCGAGTATTACATATGTACTCGACTGCTGAGTACTAGAATAATATTCTAGTTTGTGCGAGTATGACTTTCCAATTCAGGGGTAAAGCCCTTAAGCCAATAATTATTGTGATGTAGACAGCAGGAGAGAACTCAATGGATACACTAAATTTATATAATAAAGTCAGTAAGTTACCCGCAGGAAAGGATATATTTAGCGTGGCGGTATGTGGGATTGCACCGTATTTTCGTTCGATTAAGCCAAAAATCCAGGACCTTCGCCCAGGGTATTGTAGTGTAGAGATCAAGAACCGGCGGTCGGTGCAGAACCACCTTAAGACTGTGCATGCCATTGCGATGTGTAATATGGCTGAACTGGCAGGCGGAATGATGACTGACGCCTCGATACCCGAGGGAAGCCGCTGGATACCAGCAGGAATGACAGTGAAATATGTGAAAAAAGCGAAGACCAATCTAACTGCGGTTGCCGATGGCTCTCAGCTAAATTGGCAGACAGAAGGGGATCTTGTGGTACCGGTGATTGTGACGGATACCTCTGGTGAGGTGGTATTTACGGCCGATATCACGATGAATATTAAACACTAATCGATGCGATAAGCATCGATATCGGATTTAACGACTTTTCCCGCAATCACCAATATTCGCCCTTGGTAGCGCTGTTCGCCTGTTGTGGTGAATTCAAAAATGAACTGCCGGCAATAAAACCAGCGGTTATTGTTATTCCGAGCAAGCCACTGGCGCTGCAGGGCAACGGTTTGATCTAATAATTGTAATTGATCCAGGTTGCAAAGGCGTTTAGCTTCAGAAATGGCAAGCTCACGGCTTTTCGCGGAGTAATACCAGTAACCGACTGCGGTTGTGGTGATTAGCAGTATGATGAGTTCGTTCATGGTTTGTGTTAGGCGTTAGAGTAAATGGTGGGTTCGGGCAAAGGATACCGCTTGAGTGCGATTGTTGACATTGCACGCTCTAAGGATGGCGGCAACATGGACCTTCACGGTGCTGGGAGACATTGACAGCACTTTGGCAATTTCTTTGTTAGACAAACCATCATCCATAAGAAGCAGTACTTCTTTTTGACGGTCTGTCAATTGTACTGACACAGTGTTGTCGGGCGCAGCTTTATTCGATAACGTTTTGTTAGATGCTGATTTTTCGGATGTTGTATCTTCTATCGTCTTGGCAGTCCCATAGGCCGGGTCTGCACTGAAGTCGGTTTTTAGAATCGCGGGAGGTACGTATATGCCACCGGAGAGAATAAGTTGAATAGCACTTATCATTACCTGAGAATTGGAACTCTTGGTAATAAAGCCACTGGCACCTTTCTGTAGCGCTTGTTGAATCTTAGCGGAATCTTCATTGGCTGATAACATAGCAACAGGAACACTAGGATCGGCCTGTTTTATCGCCTCTAACAGTGAAAAGTCTTGATTGTCAGGTAAATGTAGATCGAGAAGGACTAGGTCTAAATCGCGATAGGTTTGAATGGATTCCATCGCGGATTTTGCGCTGTCAGCTTCTAATATTTGTGCTGCATTATCAGTGCTGCTCAGTTGCTGCTTGAGTACCAGCGCTAACCCTTCTCGAAATAACGCGTGATCGTCAACTAATAATATATCCACGGGGGTAGGGTGACCTGCTTTTAAAAGTGGTGGTTGCCTAGAAGTATAACGGCATCTAGCTAAATATATACCCATGCAGTGGATGAGCCTAATAAGATTGTGGAGAATATCCGATTTCTTTTGTTTGGCTTAGGTCTTTCTGTGTAATGGATGCGTTTGAGAGAGCGCAATTTTTAGTGGATACCGTGACGGCCCTTATTAGATGAAAATATCAGTACAAGTTGACGCTCAAGTCTTTGAGTTTGTTGATGTGCACGATACACAGAGTATCGCGAGAAACAGAGTTCGAGTATTTCACCGAAGAGCAGAATTAGAAGGGTTTATTTCTAAAGCGGTGAGTGATAATGCGGCAGATTTGATATCGCTGGCCAATGATCCAACCGTATCCACAGCTGATACCCTGCGTCTCACAGAAGCGCTTGCAGATCGCGTTGAAAACAAGCAATTGTTTATTCAAAAAGGCTTGGGTGGTAGTGGAGCCCCTAAAGCAGCGTCACGCCCTGCGATTCCCGGTAGTAATCCACTTGAGAATGTTAGTAATCGCTATAGCGGGGATATGAAGCGGTTTATTGTCGCCCATCAAGATAATTATGAACGCTTTGGTGGAATAAAGCGGGAATTCCTCTCGGGTGCTCAGTCTCCTGATGATGGTACGCAGACAGGTGCTGGGAGCGTTGCAGGTGCCAATGGTCGCTCTTCTCTCGCTCAAGGTGCCGCAGGTGATGCTTCAGAGGCATTTCAACGTAGTGCCCAAGGGACTGGGGACAGGGTTAATCAGAGCTCGGCTGCAACAGGCAGTAATCCACTCAGCGGTGGGTTAGCTGGAGTTGAGACAGGGGTTGAGGCAGATTTGGGGGCAGATGGCAGTGCGATAAATACTGGCAAGCCTTTCGCTGAAGCAACAATCCCGACATTCTTTAACAGTGTGGCATCTCAGAAAGAATTACATTATAAAATTGTCGTAGAGATCGCAGGAAGAAACCCTTGTCCGAAACAACATATCGAAATCCATGGACTATCAGCGGATAAATCTGCCCCTAGACCGTTACAAGCTCAGATGATTAGAGGGGTTCACCATAATAGGGATCGACATCGCAGTATTGTAGAGTTCACTAAGCTTCCCAATGTGCCTCGGGAACTAACGTTGGTGGTGCCCACACGGGGGCATGTTGCTGATATTCGGTTACCACTACATACAGAGGTATTCCCATCGGATAACCGGGCTGAACAGCCTGAATGGGACAATGTACTGGTTCCAGTAAAACCATTGGCCTACGTCACTAAAGCCAATAATCGCCAAGAGGCTGACGTGTTAAAACCTGGCTGGGTGTATATATTTTGGCGAGGAAAACTATGGCGAGAGTTACAGGTTCAGAAAAACCAAGCGTTAAAAGATGTGAATGTAGAATTCTATCGGAATAACTGGAATGGTGATTTTGGGCAAGAAGAGGAGCGTGAAGCAGAAGGGCATTGGCAGACTGCAGTGTGGGTGCCCTACAAACTTAATGGTGAACTGCAAACGGATCACAACGCCCCGCTAATGATGTACAGCGAAGGGCAGCTTGATTGGCCATTTATTGAATCCCTCGAAAATGATAATGCCACATTGAAAGAAAGCGCAACAGCGCTAGAACTGAGTGCCTATAGCGAAGAGCAACATTATAAGAATGCGGCGGGGCACATGGGTAGCATAGAGACTGCATTGTTGGATCAGTGGATTGACCCAGAGCAGCACGATTACCAAGTAATTAGCAACAAGGGTAAGGATCTTAGAGGGTATCGGGACAGCCAGGTGCCTGTGGTATTTCTACAGCCGCAAGGGGATTTTTTTATGCTAGAAGTACTGGACGAAGAGGGTAAACCAGTACGGGATAAAACGTTTCAATTACAGGTAGGCGATAAGCAGTTTTCCGGAGAATTGGATCGTAAGGGAATGCTTAAATTCAACGTACCTGAAGGCATTCCAGCTGGTGGAGGTAAAGTGCTTATTTGGCCAGAAGGTGAAGATGGTGAATGTGAAGAGGTGCCCTTTCAAGTATCCGCCAGCACTATGCCGGATGTACAAACCATTGCAGGAGTACAAGCCCGGTGTAATAACTTAGGGTTTGATGCCGGTGTAGTGGATGGAATTAACGGTAAAAAAACAACGTCAGCAGTAAAGGGCTTTCAAGCTGCTTATGGGTTGGATGTGGATGGTATCGCAGGGCCTAAAACTAAAAAGAAACTGAAGCAGGTCTATAAGCGTTGATGTTGATTTCGACGCTGCAACGATTAGATTTTTTAACGAAGTAAACCAACGTAGACGAATAGCTTACCTATGAAACGTGCAGAAACAGTGTTTGTAAAGAATGCGGTGAATACTCTAGTGTTGCGTACACCAAGGACGTTGAGGATTCGAATATCTCACCCTGAATCCGATGAAGCCATCGACTTTCCTTATCTGATCTCTCTACAAGATGACCATATCAGTGGGGAAGTGAAGAATAACGACATCCTGGAAGAGAGTTTTAAGAAAAATGTTGATGCCGGTGAGTTGTGGGTATGGTTCTACGGTCTAGATAACCCCCCTACGGTATGGCCGTTTGACATTGTGCCAGAGACAGCGGTGGAGGAAGTCACCGATACACAGACACGGCTTAATGCATTGTCATACGACTGTGGAGAAGTGGACGGCAAGATGGGGCCATTGACCGAAGAAAGCCTTCGTCGTTTTCAAAAAGCCAATGAACTGGTGGAATGCGGTGACGTTAATGACGAGACAACCCAGCAATTAGAAATGTTATACGGAAGTTAATATGAGTGAGTCAATGGAAGCCACAGATGCAATTGCGGGATTAAAACCAACACAAGTGCAAGCAACGAACGTTGCACAAAAAGAGACCTCGAAAGACCAACTACAAACCTGCTCTCCACCGCAGGAGCAGTTGATGGTCATTCCAACGGCTCGACGATTGGCATCACCGATATCAGCCTTACAAACGTTCGCATCCATTGAGCGTCGGCGAGATATTAACCCCAGTGCAGAAGAGGTGTACGACGAGGAGCTCACACAACGTCGATTAGGGTGGTATCAACAACTGACCTATACCGAACAATCCCTCAGGCCGGGTTGGTTATATCTCTTAAAAGAAGGCCGTATATGGCGAGAGTATCAAGTAAGAAATTCACTGTTTTCAGAAAATGAACCCGTGAGTGGTGAGGATATTGACCTTAACCACAGTGTGACATTTTTTGAGGTGCCATTAGACCTATACAGTGATGATGCGCCTCAGGATACTCGTCCCGCCAGCCTTTCTGGGGTGCCCTATATATTGATGCCGGTTGAGGAAGAAGTTGAATTGGCTTGGTCGGAAGTTCAATGGGGCTGGTCGCGATTCGAAGCCATGGCCGATGCAACGTTACGGACGAAGCGCTGTACAACCGTTAGTCTTGCTTGTGCCCAGGGAAATGATGATAAGGCCGTGCAATGCTTTAGTAGCGAGACGTATCAACTTTATGCTGATGAATCTATTCCGCAGCGAATTAGAGAACAAGCGCCGGGACTTTTTGCTGTTGAATGTGATGTGCAGCCCGTTAAACATGTTATTGAAGTTGTATTGGATGATGTGCTGGAAATAGGTCGTGAGCTGGCCAATCGTTATCAGAGAGCCATCAGTAGTCACGAGAACCTACTGATGGAATTAAAGAACCCTGAAAATACGGGAGACTATCCCTCAGGGGAGCCTGTTCATGAACGGTATCGTTTTGCCCGCTGGTTTGATTCTGCGTTACTGGTGTATCAACAGTTTTTTATGGCGCAAAGTGACGAAGATAAGGGATTGTTGGATAAAAAGCATGACTTGTATCGATACCGCGCGGAGCTGGATATTAAAGATATCTATATAGCGCTGGGCATGGAGTCACGCAGTCTTGTGCGCAAGTATACAGAGCAATGTCAGAGACATCTAATCAACTTTATCAGGGGTGATTATGAGGCAGAGGGGGCTGTAAGTACTGATAATGTTGCTGGTCTGGAAGTGATTCATAGTCACCTAGCAGACTACCGTAGTTTACCAGGATTAGCCGAGGTGTTTATTGATGCTGATGGTCACCCCTTAGAGCCTGTGGAATCTGATGACCTGTTGTATCTTGCAAAAATATTCCATCGATTAGGTGATGTCCCACGAATGAAGGACATCACTATTGATGGTAATCGTATGCAGTACCTTAGTGAGAAGTCAGCAGCCGAACAGGCTGGTTGTACATTGCTTTTAGCCGAACTCAGTGGCGAAAATGAAGGGAACTTATGGTATCAATACATATGTGATCGGCCGGTAACCAATGAAGAAGGGGAAGACCAATCCACGGTGGGGGGTACATCTGAGTTTCAAGTCTCACGCCGCTTGGGGCAGCTCTTTACCAGTATAATAAGCGAGCTAATAGGGCCGCATGTAAATCCTGATCGAACACGCATTATCAGTACAAAAGATCGATTGTTGAATCTATTGCTAGGTAAGCTGGAACTCAACCATAAAATAACGCTGGATAAGATTGCGAACATTGATGGCCTGGGTTTTAGCAAAGACACAATATTACAATCGTCAGAGCGAAAGACCTACTTGCTAAGCCAAGTGGTTCGACCTGATTTTGTTCAATACCCTGAGAAGGAAAATATTCAGCCCGCGAAAGATCAGCTAGCGCGTGTTAAACAGCAAAAGCTCGAGCTGCTGACTAACACTTACGATAGAACGCGCCCACAGGTGATTGCGGAGCTAAAAGCGCAGCAGCGCAGGCTGCTTATTGAAGCAATGACAAAAGCAGATAAAGCCAAAGCTGCAGCGCTAGCAAAAGTGAGTAGCGCGCAAGAAGATCTTACTGCATTAAGTGCGGTAAGAAAGCGTCAAGACGTTATCCATAGGCAAACGGTTACCCGTATCGATGGGGCTTTAGCGGATCTTGGCGGTGAATTGTCGAAAGTGCGCGTTGAGATAGAAGGCGCTAATACAGAGCTTCAAAAGAGTGAAGTTCAGATGAAAAAAAGCGTCGAAGATACTGAGTGGGTTGATAGAAATATCAAGCGTATTACTGAGGGCTACGACAGCAAAATTGGTTATGTAGAAATAAAAGTTGGCGGTGGTCGCGTATTGAGTGGCTTTAGTAGCGTGCTTCCTGATTGGGTACCTGGAAAAGAGTGGGTAAAATCTCAGGCAGATGCTGCAGAGGCAGAACTAAAAAATTTGGTCGCTGCTAAAAAAGACCACATAGAAAGTGAGGTACAAAAACGAGACCAACTTAACGCGGAAAGGCCAGCCTTGCGGGATGCTATCAATGGCCAGCGCTCAAGATTAGGTCATCTACAAGTGCTTCAGACTGCGGCTGAAAAAAAGCAGGCGGCCTTAGAAGGCAAGAAAAAGCATGCACAAATCTATAATGCCAAAAATGTAGAGGCAATGAATGCACATGAAAAGAGTTTAGAATCTGAAAAAAACTCCGCAAAGGCAAGCCGAGCACAAACTATCAAGAACAGTAAGGCCGATATAAGTAACGCAAGAAATCAGGGTAAGCAGAATGTCGAGGCCAAATTAAAGGGTTTTGATGAGGATTATAGGTCTGGAGTTGACGCTATAAAAAGTGATCACAAAGCCCTTATCCGTGATGTAGAGGAACGAAGTTACCAAAAACATCTAGAAGCGGTTGTACACGCTAAGGCTGAGGCTCGGGAAAGTGGTAAACGCTTTTATGATCCATCGAACTCCAGTGATGTTGCTCAGAAAACCACACTCAACGATATTAGCGCGGGTCGCTACACACCAGATAACATAATCACCACTAACACGGCAGCAGAATTTGAAGCTGAAAGAGCCAATAAGCGTCCTGATACCATCGTATTGACGCCTACGGAAAGTGAGCTCTGGAATGATTTAATTGAGAAACAAGTACATGTCGTTGTGATGAATGGTGCGGAAGATAAAGTTTCAGAAAAGTACATAATTCATAGGCAAGCGGCTGAGAGTATGTTGGCCCACAAAGAAAGGATAGCAGGGTTTGGTAATGCATTGCTCGTCTTTGAAATAATGAACGCTGTCCATCTATGGAGCAAACTTGAGGATGGTGAACTGCTTAATCCAGACAGTAGAAATTTTTGGAATTTTGTAGGCAGTATATTTGATACGGGGGATGCGTTGGCAGCAGTGGCGCATACTTTTATGGAGCGTCGGTTAGTGTTAGCAAGCTTGGCGTCGTCAGGCGTATCATCAGCAGGTGCAACGGCGGCTTCCCAAAGGGTAGCTGAAGCGCGTCAATATTCACATCTTGCTGGCAAGGTTGCTGTGGGGTTTATGTGTATCGCGAATTTTTATAGTGCCTACTGGTGTTTTCACGATTATCAATCAAGGTCTCTTGCCAATGACGACGCGAATATAGCATTTGCTCTACAGGGAATAGGGTTTACATTTTCAGGCGTAGGGGGGTTATTGATTGCTGCCGATTTATTGGGGTTTGTCGCCTTGGGGGGCGTTGCTGCGTCGGTATTGCCCATTGTTGGTTTAGCCATATTGGTCGCGGGTACAATTGCATATTACTTCTATTACACCGAAGATTTACCTGTTCTCGATATGTGGTTAGAGCATGGGCCCTTTAGCTCAGATGATGAATCACTGATTAATTATGCCGGAAGTCGACATCGTTTTAGGATATTTGATGTGACGATACTGGATGCAGGTCAGAGTAACTCAGGAATATACAGTTTTTTTGATAAGACCATGGGGATGTTTTTTATGCCCTCGGTTGTGCTGGATACATTGAATCCCGGTGAAAACGTCATTGTATTAAAGAAAAACTCGAAATACTCTCGATCCAGCATATGGATTCACCCCAAGACTTTTCAGCTGTTAGCAGTCAATTACTCTGAGCCTTACACTGCAGAGAAAGCCAATTCTGGATACCAAAAGCTCCTCGCCAAAGGAGAAGGTGATAGCCCCATATTCCTTGTTGGTGACAGTGCGTTGGGAAGAATTGGCGATACCGTCGGAGGGGGAGATGTGCCCGTAGGGGATGTCGGTAGCCTCTTAACCTATTTAACTCCGGACATTGAGCGAAATACGGAACGCTTTGAAGAGCCCAGCGATGCGTCGCAAATGCTTAAGGTTAATCCAGCAGAGTGGGAGAAAGATGGGGCGTTATGTTACAGCGCACTTAAAGCGGCACTGTATCCAGTCGAGATTTCCATGAGTGTATCTGAGGCGAGAGTCATAGATATGGCCGATAGATCGATAATGCCAAGGCCTGAAGATATTGCGTATGCCACTTATATGGGTAAGACAAAGCAACCGGTTGGGAATATAGTGACTATAAATCTGACGATTCCTGGGGATATACCAAGTGATTATACTATTTCTTTAATGTTAGTTAGGATTGATAACAATGTATTTTCTGGAGGCAGCTACGTGATGAAGCACGTTCTATTTTCCTTAGATGATCGAAACCAGCTAACAGATAGTGGAGGAGTTGTAATAAAACAAATAGAAATTGACTCGGACGGTATGGGTAATAATGTAGAGATAATGATTAATATAGATAGGGTGGATTGTAGAGATAAGAGAGGCATGATTGATGGAGTATTTGATATTGGAAATAACATTGATATAAACGCTTGGGTCCAGGTACTAAAACCGGTTGACAGCGAATCTAGCAGAGACGGGGCCATCATACGGCCGTATGTCACAAAGGAGAATGAGAGTGCTATAAGGAGGTATATTGCAGAATTTCAGAATAAGAGTAATGAACTCAACTTGATTTCCGATGTTGCTGGGGTCGGATTCTATTCGTTAGCTGAGTTGATAAAACATGATATGAAATTAGTTGACATCTAATTTGGAAGTTAACGTCTATTGAAGATAGAGTTGAATGAATATCTCACGTTTTCTAAGTAATCATAAGGAGTTTGAACGATTAAATATCTATCATAGGGATTTTCTGATAAAACACTTTGCATGATTCCAGGAAAAATTATGTGTTTCTGAAGCTCTACGGGGGCGCTAGATAAGGCGGTTAATCCGATTGTTGAGCGTACCTTGGTTTTAATAAAATCATGTGCTGCACCCCTGCAAAGACTATCTGCTCGATCAGGTTTTTCCAGAACGTTATCTATTCGTAATTCGTTTCCATCGATAGTTAGGTTATATGCATTAAGTTCGGGGTTCTCTAGAAATTCAATTTTATGTGAATCCAATGAATTGGGATCGATAGTTTTATCTTTCGAATCCACCAGAAGTACTGGAATGAATAATTGACAGAGTTCATGATTGTTGTATTGGCCTTCTCTAAAATCTACCCATCCAAATCTAGATTGGTGTGATTGCACTGTCATTCCGTACTTTTTATTATTGATAATTACAGTGTGCTTGTTCGGTGATTCAGATGTGGGTTTTTCAATTTTTTTGTTGGTGTGTAGTGCGACATATAGAATCGCTCGCAGTCGTTGATTGTTTCTCTTGAAAACGTATTTTTCTTCTCCGGAGCTCCCTAGTGACTGCCTGTTCAAGGAGTCTGCATGCTCTATGAAGCGTAGTGTTTCAGTCTGAAAAAGTGGGGTTTGATTGATAGTATATTCATTGACATAGACCTTGTCGAAAAGAGAAACAGTCACAATCGCACAAAAAGGTAACCAAAATGGAAGCCCCATCAATAGATAGACTACCAGCCATTTTCTTCTTTTCGTCTCATACTCGGGGTTTGGCTCCCCTTTAAGGAACCAATTGTGAACAAGATATTTTGACGCTATAGCAATATAGAAACAGGATAAGCCAAATGCTAGGATGGCAAAACTGGCTTTGTGTTGGCCAGTAAATATACGAAGTAAAACTCCAGATAAGATCCCTGTACCGGCCAAGAAAGCGTTTAATCTGTAAAAATAGGTTATTCCGCGCAAAAAAATGTCTTGTAATGTCATCTGTATCTAAGCCTGTATTCTATCCTGACGCTATGATACCACCTTATATATGAAATGGGCATGTTGATGGTTTGACTAGGCAGTATGAATGGTTCTTTACGTCTGTACCTTATGTGGTTTATACCTTTCCAAGAATTACCCAGTATTGAAAATTGTTCTATAGGATTCGCTCACATTTTCTAAGTATTTTTTCGTTGATCGAACAAGGTAATATGTGAAATTGGACTCTCTGGATTCAACACCCTGTGTCATTCCTGGCATTATAAGATATTTTAGAAGAATTTTAGGGGATGAGTGTAAACTGTTCATCCCTTCCATAGAGATGTTTTCCGACTTTGAGTACGAGTATGCGGCATCCCTGCAGAACTTAACAGAGCTATTGTTTTCTCTCAATACGTTATCTATTACCAAATCATGATTTGTGATTTTTAAGTCGAAGTCATTGAGCTCTGGAATATTGATCTGTCAACACTTTGCCGGACACCAAATTACACTGCTTTCTGCATTTCTTCGTAATCTACGGGTGACCAATAGTCATTCGTAGAGTGAAGTCGTTGGCGGTTATAGAAAACCTCA
>MAAC01009708.1_pt1 | contig 111340 bp, 106 predicted proteins | sample 1115981 | NCBI WGS metagenome assembly MAAC01 (sample SAMN04961126, study PRJNA320927) | seawater metagenome | isolation source: sample BD02T64 sea water enriched with oil for 64 days | place: USA:Gulf of Mexico | collected 2013-07-27 | reverse complement strand
GATGCCCTAAGAAGCCACCAGCCCCCCGCTACGGTCACCCGTACGCCGTCGATGTCCGAGTAATCAGCTCCTTTATTACGGAGTAACTCCTGAGTTCTGAGGACGGCATCAAATTTTTCTTCATCGGGGCAGGCGAACCGCATTTCCGGTGTATTTATGGCGCTTGGTAGAGCGTCAAACATTTCGTCGAGTGTTTGCTCCGATTTACCAAGTAAATTCAGGAGGCGTAGGCCAACATAGATGGCATCATCATATCCGTAAAAATGATCATTATAGAAGATATGTCCGCTCATTTCTCCGGCAAGAGGGGACGATAACTCAGCCATTTTCGTTTTGATGAGTGAATGTCCCGTCTTCCACATGACAGGTTTACCGCCTAGGTTCGCAATCTCGTCAAATAGCACTTTGCTGGCCTTGACATCGGCTATGATCGAAGCGCCCGGATGTTCCTGTAGAATTTCACGGGAAAGTATGGCAAGCAGTTGATCTCCCCAAATAATATTCCCTCGACTGTCGACTACGCCAATGCGGTCACCATCACCATCAAATGCGATACCCACGTCGGCTTCAATGCCTTTTACGGCCTGAATAAGGTCAGCGAGATTTTCGGCGACTGTTGGATCCGGGTGATGATTTGGGAAACTGCTGTCATTTTCATCAAACATGAGAACGTGCCGACCCGACAGTTGACTGGCAACTTTCCGCATGGCCTCCCCAGTAACCCCATTTCCGCAATCCCATATAACAACCTGATCTTTGGTGCTTTCATAATCTTCCAACAGGCGAGCGACATATTTCTCCATCATCGGGTGGTCTGAAACGGTACCTTTCCCAATAGTGTAGTCACCGTCGCGGCAGCGTTCTCCGAGTTTTTGGATGTCCTGACCAAAAAACGGTTTTTTGTTCAGGATCATTTTAAAGCCATTATGATCAGGTGGGTTGTGAGAACCGGTAATCATTATGCCGTTACCAGTATCTTGCTCGTACGTGGAGTAATAGAGCATCGGGCTCGGGCCCATTCCAATACGAATAACGTCAACGCCAGTTGATGCCAATCCAGAAATTAAGGCTTTTTCTAAATCAGGGGAGGTAGATCTGCCATCATATCCAACTGTGACGGTGTGATCGCCATTCAGACGCATTAGTGTTCCGAAGGCCTGACCGATTGCTTCTGCATCTTTTGGAAAAAGTGTGTCACCAACAATGCCCCGGATATCATATTCTCGTAAAATGCTCGGGTGAAACGTATGGTTTAACTCAAGCATTTTTCAGGATCTCCGGTTTGTTTGAAGAGGTGTTTGTTTGTGGGCGACCTACGCAATGATAATAAAAACCGTGCTTCGCCATTTCATCTGGCTCATAAATATTTCTAAGGTCTACCATGACAGGCGTTTTCATAATTTCTTTAACTCGGTTCAGATCGAGTGCCCGAAATTCATTCCATTCGGTGATGATAACGACAGCGTCAGCGTCTTCTAAAGGCTCATAAGCGTTTGAGCAAAAATTAGTGTTCTCTAAAAGTTTTTTAGCTTCTGGCATACCTTCCGGATCGTAGGCGTATATTTTCGCCCCACCGCTGAGGAGGGTTGGTATAATATCCAGACTGGGGCTTTCTCGCATGTCATCTGTGTTAGGCTTAAAGGTGAGCCCAAGGACCGCAATTTTTTTGCCCTCAACTGAGCCGCCACAAGCGGAGACGACTTTTCGGGCCATGTCGTGCTTTCGCTTTTCATTTATATTAATTACGGCTTCGACAATTCGAACAGGAGCCCCTTCTTGAACAGATGTGCGGTACAGAGCCCGTGTGTCTTTTGGAAAGCAAGACCCTCCAAAACCAGGGCCTGCATGTAAGAATTTTCGGCCAATGCGCCCATCAAGCCCGATGCCCTTAGCAACGTCATGAACATCAGCGCCAACTTTTTCACAGAGGTCTGCTATTTCGTTTATGAACGTTATTTTCGTCGCGAGAAATGCATTTCCAGCATATTTTGTAAGTTCTGCGCTTTCCAGTGACGTAAATAGAATGGGGGTTTGTATTAATGAAAGCGGCCGGTAAATTGCCTCCATAACCTTCTTCGCTTGAGCAGATTGTGTGCCGACAATCACACGATCTGGGCGCATGAAGTCCTCAATAGCAGCGCCTTCACGTAAAAATTCCGGGTTCGATACGACATCGAATAACTCAGTAGAACAGTTCTTTCTTATTCGTGCGGCAACTTCTCTGCCTGTACCGACCGGAACTGTAGATTTAGTGACGACAACTGTATATTTGGAAATAGCTGTTCCAATTTCCTCAGCTGCCTCATAGACAAAGGTCAGATCTGCTTGGCCGTCGCCGCGCCGGCTAGGTGTGCCTACACCTATAAAAACAGCATCTGCTGACTCTACGGCTGATTTTAAATTGGTTTGAAATGAAAGGCGGCCTGCTTGAACATTTTTGGCGACCATAGTGGCTAGCCCTGGCTCAAATATGGGAATGCCGCCAGTGTTCAACTCCAAGATTTTTTTTTCGTTTTTGTCGACACAAATCACTTCATGGCCGAACTCTGAAAAACAGGCGCCAGTTACGAGCCCAACATAGCCAGTACCAATTATAGCAATACGCATGCGAAATTCCCGTGTTAAACTTAGGTTTTAAAGATCTGCCGCGAAATCGCGGATAAAATCCGCGACTTCCCTGTTCATATCACTTCGATTAAGGGCAAAGGCAATGTTTGCTTTCAAAAAGCCTATTTTATCACCGCAATCAAACCTTGTTCCATCGAAACGCAAACCATAAAAGGGACTTGTTTTTAACAATGATGATAGAGCATCGGTGAGTTGAATTTCGTTCCCTGCGCCGCGGGCTTGATTTTCAAGCAAGTCGAAAACAGTAGGTTCCAAAATATACCTTCCGATAACAGCGAGATTTGAGGGTGCATTTTTTGGATCCGGTTTCTCGACAAGATCTTTAATTTCAACTCTGCTGCCATCATCAAATCCCGGTTTAACAATACCGTATCTTGACGTGTGTTCGTTCGGAACTTCCATGGTGGCAAGAATGTTGCCGCCGCCAAGATCTTCTCGGGCACTGATCATTTGGCTCAAGCAAGGTTTTTCACTCAGGATCAAATCATCAGCGAGAATGACGGCAAAAGGCTCATTGCCGATATATCGTTTTGCACACCAAACAGCATGACCAAGTCCCAGCGGTTCACGTTGGCGGATATAGGCGACGGTTCCGGTTCCTGGTAATTGTTGGGTTAAAGCTTCGAGGGCATCTAGCTTGCCTCTTTCCTTTAGTGTGTTTTCTAACTCAAAGGATCTGTCGAAATGATCTTCGATCGGTACTTTTCCACGTCCTGTGACAAAGATAAACTCTTCGATGCCCGCATCTCGGGCTTCCTCGACGGCATATTGAATAAGCGGCTTGTCAACTACGGGAAGCATTTCCTTTGGCATGGCTTTGGTCGCTGGAAGAAAGCGAGTCCCCAATCCCCCCACAGGAAAAACTGCCTTGCGAACTTTCTGTAGCATCAGACTACCCCTCTTCTTTATTAGATATTAGTTTATTGCATTGGTATTAACCCTATTCAAGGGCTGTTTTATTATGTTTTCGTCAGAATGTCTTTTGCGAGGTTAATTTTGGCAGCCATATAGGCGGATCCATCATGATCGGGATGAAATTTTTTAATTAATCGCCTGTGAGCCGACTTTATATCAGAAATTGTTGCGTCAGGTTTTAACTCCAGGATTTCATAGGCTTCAGCCATGCTCATCCCAGCCGGGTTTGAGTGCCGTGTTTCTTCAGAATGTTCATCCGACGGATCCTCATCCGGAAAGTTACGGGCAATATAGGTTTCAACAATGGAAGAGCTTTGCTGGTCGCGAGATAAATCAGCGTATAGATTCTGAAGTTCTGCCCGTGATAAATGGGACAAGTTCTTTCCTTCAAAATCACCTTTTAAAATCAGAGCATCCATATCACCTGTGTCATGATCCAAGGTGGCATGTAGCCAATCCGTCTGAACATCAGAGGTCTGTCCACTACTTGTATTTCGATTGCTGAAAAGTGGTTTGTTTCTGATGAAGAATAAAGCAAGAAATACTAAACCAGAGGCAATTTGCATTCGCCCAGTAATTGCGAAGAATACGGTGGCAATACCAAGTGATATTAGCGCAGCTATTCTAAAGGCACGGACAATTTTTTCTGGCCGCGCATTTACAAGTGCGTTTCCTCCGATTAACAAGGCAAGAAGTAGAGCAATCCCAACAATGAAGTATCCCAGCATTTTATTTAACGCTACCTTATTTGACGCGACAAACGTAACGTTTCTCCGCCCATTTTTTTTCCATATTTTTCTAAGGCTTTTTGCCCTCCTACAGCATAAATAGCAACTGCTTTTAAGAGAGTCTTAAGCGTAGATGCACTATTGGCGTCAAATCTGAAAAATGCTCCGCCGCTCAGTTTAGCGATTTGCCGAAAGCAATTTTCTGCGGTTGGATCATAGCCTTCTTGAAAAACAAATGCTGGAATCCCTTGAACGCCCATTTGCCCAGCCAAGTGGCATAATGTGTCAGCATTTTCTTCCACGCAATCACCAACATAAACCAACGCGTTAACAGATTTGTTTTCTGCTTGTTGTAAGGTATGTTTTAAAATTTTTTCGATTTGCGTATGACCGCCTAGGCAATTTACACGCGACATAGGTCCTGTTAGTGCGTTGCTGTTTGTTGTCCATGGCGTGGCCTTAAATTCACCGAAACCTCGAAAAAAAGCTATTTGGAGAGATAGGCTACCGATTGAAGACGTTTCGTCAAACATTTCGCGTTGAATATGACAAGCATTATCCCACGTTGGTTGCCTGCTGGCGGTTGCATCCATTGCAAAAATAAGGCGCCCGCTGGAGGAACCTGCATTTTGCTTTGGAGTCAGGCTAACTTTTTTCAAAAATGCGTCGACATCTCCCTGAGATGTTTTTTCATTTTCTTTATCAAGATCTTTTCCCATAAATTCCACTCGATCTGTTAGGGCGCCTTATTAAGGTATGCACAAATGACCAGAATTTCAAATATCACTATGGCCGTGTTGAGTAGGCCATTATAGTCGTAAATCAAATAGAAATTCCAAATAAACCATAAAGTAGCATGTCATAAATGACTTTAACGCCTCGTTCCTCATCATATCGTGAAGTTATTCACCTAGCTTGGCCTGTTATTTTGTCCAACCTTTCAGTCCCCCTTCTAGGAGCGGTCGACACTGCGGTGATTGGGCATTTACCAAACCCGGCATTTCTTGGTGCAGTCGCGATTGGGGCGATGATTTTCAGCTTTCTATATTGGGGCTTTGGTTTTCTTCGTATGGGAACCACAGGATTTGTCTCGCAGGCAAGCGGGGCAGGGGATGTAAATGAAATAAGAGCCACACTCGCGAGAGCACTGATAATTGGTTTTCTAGCTGCTGTTGTAATACTGACATTCCACTCCCCCATTATTGCGATAGCACTACAGCTTATTGATACAAGCGACAGTGTTCGGCAGGGGGCAACTGATTATTTTAACTACAGAATTTGGGGAGCCCCTGCAGCCCTTGCCAACTACTGCCTCCTGGGGGCATTCATAGGTCTTGGAAAGACCCGCGCCGCATTGGTGACGCAGGTCTTTATGAATGCCGTGAATATTATTCTGGATCTGGTTTTTGTTATTGGATTGGATATGGGCGTAGCCGGGGTAGCACTTGCAACTGCAATCGCAGAATATATGGCGATTTTTGTAGGTGGATATTTGATCCTTCGAGAGTTTAAAAAGCTAGGTGGCTCGTGGATAAAAAATGACATCTTATCGTTTGCTAAAATGAAGCAGCTCCTGTCCGTCAATCGCGATATTTTTATTCGTACAATAGTTTTGATTTTTGCCTTTGCTTACTTCACGGTCAGTGCTGCTAAATTGGGCGAAGAAACATTGGCAGCAGTCGCGATTGCCATGAATTTCATGCACTTCCTGTCTTTCGGCCTTGATGGATTTGCTCACGCCGCAGAGAGTATGGTTGGAAAGGCAATTGGTGCTAAGCAATCTCAGAGGCTTAATGAGGTTGTCAGCGCAAGCACCGTATTGGCGGTTGCTGTATCGCTTCTATATTCAGTCTTCTATTTTGTTTTTGGCGAAATGATGATCAATACACTGACCAGTATCGAAGCAGTTCGCACGGTGGCTTATGGCTATCTTCCATGGTTGATAGCGATGCCGGTTTTTGCCGTATGGTCATTCCAACTGGATGGTATTTTTATTGGCGCCATGCGAGCGGCTGAGATGAGAAATGGCATGATCCTGTCCTTTGTTGCTTATATTATTTCTATCCAAATTTTCTCAAATATTTGGGGCGCAGACGGGTTATGGGCAGCCATGATTATCTTTATGATAGCTCGCGGATTGACGCTCGCAGTTGTGTATCCACGGGTACGCCGATTGGCGATATCTTAAGTCACCTTTCGCCGTTTGATCCAAAGTCGATAAAATAGGGGATAGAGCATCGGAACAAACGCAATAATTATGGCAATTCGAATAACGTGCATAATTGATACAAAAGCAACGTCAATACCGAGCGCCAACGCCACAAGGGACATTTCAGCTAGACCACCTGGCGAGAGTGCCAGAACCAGACCTGGAATACTAATGCCCACGTAATCAGATGTTACGAAAGACAACGCAGTCGCGAGGGCAATCATTATGCCTGTTGAGCCGCAGCTTAACAGGATGACTTTGTATATTTCCTGTATTGTCGTACCAAGGAACCTGAGCCCGATTGAGGTACCGATAACAAGCTGTGCTGCATAAACAAAGATCATAGGAGGCTTAACATCTGTAAGCCCAGAAAGCTCAAAGACTGCTGCGATGAGCAACGGTCCCATTAAATGATGAGCGGGAAATTTGAGTTTATAACCCAACCAATACCCCAAGACAGCAGCAAGGGTAAGCCATCCATATCCTTCAAGCTCTTCCCATTTTCCAAACAAGGATATTTCTTCTGAAGTCCCTTGAACGGAGACGCCATACCGGTAGACAAGGGGGACCGTCATGACAAGCAAGAGAACACGAGCTGCATGAATAAGGGCGATGCGACGTCCGTCGCCACCTTTGGCTTCTCCGACTTCATACATTACGTTGAAGCCACCAGGCGCAGATGAAAAATAGGCAGTAATTCTATCGAAACCGCCGACTTTCCTGAAGAAAATGTAGGCGAGCAGCATCGACGCGACAATATTCACTAAAAGCAATAAAAGGCCATTTGTCCATTGAAGCAGATTTCCAAGAGTTTCTGTAGAAAAGCTACTGCCCAGCATAATTCCGAGGATAGCGGTCATGATTTTACGTAAGGTAGGATTTACAGAAAGGCTTGTCCCGCGAACTGCAAAAACAGTAGTCAGGCACATAGATCCCATCATCCAAGCTAGAGGTAAATCCATGAGGAAGAAAAGAGCCCCGCCAACCGAGCCGATAAGGAGTGATTTCAGAGATGTGTTCATATTTTTTTTGATTAGTATAAACGGTTCTTGTAGGAATTTTCCAGCCCTTTGTCCGTACTCTCTGCATCTAGTTCTGAAATCTGATCTGCAAGTATTTTTCCCAAAGTTGGGAAGTCTTTTTGAGAGATTTTGTTTGCATCCGTCCATAGTTCGGACCGTATGATGGACTTGCCACAATGCATATAGGCTTCTCTAACCTCAACAGAGATCACAGATCTTGGAGGTTTTCCCTGTTCCGAGAAAAAGTCTAAAAGCTTCTCGTCTGCGCTAATCTGGCAGGTCCCATTTACGCGTAAAGTTTCCCGAATTCCTGGTATAAAAAAAATAAGCCCTATTTCAGGGTTTTGAATAATATTGCTAAGGCTATCTGCGATATTATTACCAATGCGGTCTGGGATCAAGAGTGTCCGGTCATCTTGAACTTCAACAAAGCCGGGCCTGTCACCCTTTGGAGACGCATCTGCATGGCCGTCTATTCTGGATGTTGCCATAACAAGAAACGGAGAAAGCGAGATGAAATGGCGACAATGATGATCCAGCTTATTGAGCATCTTTTTAACAACAGTTTCTTTTGGATGGCCATAAATCGCGCGAAGGTCTTCTTCTGTTTCAATGAACATTTTTTATCTCAATTTTCTAAAATGGTTTCGCAGGCATACGTAAATGGCTGAGAGAATTTTTCAAGCGCTCGAACCCTTTGTATTCTCAAGTCGGTGTCTTCAATGTTTTCTTGAATGAATTTCTCAACAGAAATCTTTAAGGAGAGCTTTTCGATCATCAATTCCTGCAACGCTCGTTGGCTCAGGCGTGGAAGTGATAGGTCACAAGTAAAAGGAATTTCAGAGAGAGCCACGGGAGCGTTACTATGCACAAGGTTCCCATGTATGCCTATATAGGCATACGCTGCGTTTAACTGCCCATTGATCTCACAATTGATAGATATACTTTCTAGCTTTGAATATCTGTAATTTCTCCCCAGAGCTTCGGTTTCGTGCATTTTTTCTAACTGATCTATTGTCAACCAAGTGATGTGGCATTCTGTTTGGACGCCTAGCATAGGAACCAAAGTCGTTGGGATTGCACCATAACCGGAAATATGTGCTGAATAGCAGCAAACAAAATCGGTTAGCGTTGCAAATGTAACAATTACAGGTTCTTCAGAATTGTTTTTGAATTTTCTAAGGAGTTGTTCAGGAGCTCCGTTTGAGCCGCAAGCAATAACTGGAACTCTGTTCGTATGATCAAACGATGAGGTGAGCTCTTCGACAGTACCATTGGAGATAACAAATGATGATGAGGGACGCTCATAAGGATAGCCAAGTGCTATTTCAAGCGCTTGTTTCAAACTGGTTTCGATCAATTTTTCCTTTCAGGAAAGTGCGTTCCTTAAATCTCTCAAAGCAACGGGTTTGGTCAGACTTACAATATCTGGTAAGCCTTTTGCCCCGCCGAGATCTTCTGCCAATTCAATATAGCGCGGATTGTATCCAGTAACGATAATGATCTTTGCTGTGCAGCGCTGCAGTGCAAGCCAGCTGATCAGCTCAACACCGTCGATTTCGGGCATAACCATATCCAAGACAATGTTAGTTGGCTGGGCTGCTATATAGGAAGACATAAAATCTGTGGCTTTATCTGTCAGTACAACATCATATCCCAAATCAACGGCAACTTCTTTTACATACTCACCAAAGGCACGTTCATCATCAACAACCAAAAGTCGTTTGGGTGTTTCGCCATTTACTACATTTTCAGAGTCATTTTTTTTTGTCATTAAAGTGTCCCGTATTGAATGAAGCTTCGGGGGTAAATACTCTCCTACAAGTCTCGATATTTATTATGTTGATTGTGAAATATTCAACATAAGTGGTTGAAGCGAAAAGAAATGTTACAATAGCAACTATTAAAAGGTTGTAAAGTTCAACCAGTGCATGTGAACTTTACAACCTTTTAGTTGCTTTAGCTTACAAGGTGCATCCCACCATCTACCACTAAGATCTCACCTGTAATCAGGCTTGTCCCTTCCACAAAACACATAACGGCATCTGCTATGTCTTCTGGTTGACAGATTTTTGCAAGTGGAACCCTCTTCGTCATCGCGTGTTTGTTGCGATCATAATTTTCATCACCCCACCCTTCGCGTAACCAACGCGTTTCGATCATTCCGGGACAAATGGCGTTTACTGTTATCTCTGGGCCCATGGACCTCGCGAGTGCCTTCGTCATGGAGTTCAATCCGCCTTTAGAAGCGACATAAGCAAGAGACGATCCGTGCCCATGCGTACCGGCAACAGATGAAATCATGACGATACGTCCTTTGCCTGATGCTTTCAGGTGAGGGGCGCAGGCACGGCACATTTGAAAGGGACCGATAGTATTGACTGCATAGATGGATTGAAAGTCATCTGCACTCAAACCTTCCAGATCATGATGTTCAACAAACTTTGTACGCCCCGCATTGTTGACCAAAGCGTCGATGCGGCCCCATTTATCTACAGCTGCGGCTGCCATTGCGCGGCAGTCTTCATCGTTTGAAACATCTCCCTGGAACAAGATTGCCTCTGTACCAGCGGCTTCAACCTGTTTGGCGGTTTTTTTTGCTTCATCAAAGCTCTTCGTGTAATTGACAACTACGTTGTAGCCTTTAGTCGCCAACGCCAAAGCAATTGCGGCACCTGTTCCCGTTGCCGATCCCGTAACAATGGCAACTTTATTAGATGAGGTCATTTTTGTTCCTGTTCTTTTTTATTCTTTAATGTTTTTTGAAGAGTAGCCAAATATACGGCCGGAAGGCAACGAAAAGAAAAGGTTTTTCTTGATATATAAGAGGTGAAGGGGTAGGGGCTGTTCTTTCTATTGTTAAGGTAAACATATTTTAAATAAAGGACTAAACATGAATATCGATTATTCCAGCGAAGTGGCAGCAGCGTTGAAAGCGGGAAAGCCAGTAGTCGCTTTGGAGTCTACGATTATAAGTCATGGGTTTCCTTATCCGAAAAATGTGGAACTGGCTGAAGAAATGGAAGCCGTTATCAGGGCTCAAGGTGCCGAGCCTGCCACAATAGCAATCATTGCTGGGCGTATTAAATGCGGACTGTCAAAAGACGAATTATTGCATTTGGCTAAATCGAGTGACGTCGCTAAATGTTCAGTTAGGGATTTACCTGTCATTACCGCGACTGGAAAGACGGGAGCGACGACTGTTGCGTCCACTGCATTCGTTGCGGCCAAAGCCGGTATCAAAGTTTTCGCAACAGGTGGCATTGGCGGCGTTCATAAAGCTGAAGAAGGCGCAGGTGGTTTTGACGTTTCTGCAGACTTGCTGGAACTCTCCCGCACGCCGGTTGTTGTGGTTGCAGCTGGTGCGAAATCCATTCTTGATTTGCCGGCTACTCTTGAGGTTCTGGAAAGTTATAGTGTTCCCGTCGTTGGGTATAAAACAAAAGATTTTCCAGCCTTTCATAGTCGCTCAAGTGGGCTTTCGCTTCCCGCCTCTGTTGATGATATGGCAAGCCTAGCATCTATCGTTGATGGACATTTTAAATTAGGCCTGACTTCGGGCATGTTGGTTTGTAACCCTGTGCCAGAAGAATACGCCATGAGCAATGAGGAGGTAGAAGTTCTTGTTGCTGCAGCTAGTGCAGAGGCTGTCAAGGCAGGCATAAAAGGCGCAGGTTTGACACCTTACATACTCGGGGCGCTGAACAGACTGTCCGATGGAAAGACGAGTGAAGTTAATCTGTCACTCGCCCTTAATAATGGTCGTGTCGCTGCACAACTTGCGGCAAGCTTAGCTGTTTGACGCAGGGAACGCTTTCTTTGCTATGAGAATGCCCGCAACCATTGCGACCACAAAAACAGCTATTTTCGGACTGGCATAGGCAATTGAGCTTATGGCTGGTCCGGGGCATAATCCGCCAATTGCCCAGCCAACACCAAATAAGGCCGCGCCGACGATCAAGCGGCGATCAATATCTGAAGCCGTTGGCAGATGAAAGCGGTCACCAAAAAGCGGATGCGGACGTTTCAATAAAAAATGAAATGTAACGACTGTGACAGCAACGCCGCCGCCCATAACGAATGCAAGACTTGGATCCCAGTTGCCAGTGATATCGAGGAAACCAACAACCTTACCAGGGCTTAGCATTCCTGAAAGAGCCAGTCCGAAGCCAAATACGATACCTGCGATTGTAGAAATTACATTAAACATGTGAGTTAGGCTCCTGTGGCAAGGCGAATTACGAAAACGGTTACGACAGCAACAGCCATGAATGTCAGCGTTGCAGTTAGTGCCCGTGTGGACAATCGGCCAAGACCACAGATCCCGTGACCACTAGTGCAACCCGATCCAATACTTGTTCCAAGTCCGACGAGTAGGCCGCCAACAATAAGCGCTGCATAATGAAGTTCATCTGTCAGGCCATAAGGGTTGATATTGATGTAAGCAATGTCGCTTCCCATTAAGGGGAAAAGCGCAGCGCCACCTATGAGGCCAAGTAAGAACAATAGTCGCCATTTTTTTTCAGGTACCGAAGGCGGTATTAGGCCACCAATAATGCCGCTGACACCAGCAATGCGGCCACCTGCGAGCATTATTGTTGCGGAGACACCTAAGATGAGGCCTCCAGCCAAAGAAAGATAAGGTGTGAAATTTTCCATTTAAATACTCCACTCAGGATCAATTAACAGGGGATTACCCTTTTTTGATAAATGTTTGAACGCATCAAAAGTACTAAGGAATACGCGGTCCTCTTGATGTGTTTTGAAAAACTTGCTTTCTTTAAGACGGTCCATAACGGGACCTTTCACCTCAGCGAAATGAAGCTCAACATTTGCGTCGCGTAGTTCATCGTGTAGCATTTCAAGAGTATGTAATGCGCTGCCATCAATGGCGTTTACGGCACTGCAAATGAACAGAATGTCTGTAATCTCTGAGTTTTCAGCCACTTCGTTCAAAACAAAGTTCTCAAGGTAAGAGGCATTAGCAAAGAACAAACTCTCGTCAATGCGAAGTGCTAGCAGATGAGGATAGGTCTTCACTTTATGACGCAGAATATTGCGAAAATGCTCGGTGTCTCCAACCTGCCCAACAATCGCGATATGGGGCCTACTGCTGCGCCAAAAATGTAAGCCCAGTGACATCAATATTCCGATTGTTAGGCCTTTTTCAATACCGAGAGCTAGAACGGCAACAAAAGTTACACTCTCCGATATGCCGTCCGCTCTGTCGTATTTAAGGTTCTTTATGAAACCTTTTACATCCACCAGGTCCAGAATGGCGACCAAAATAATGGCCGCGAGAACGGCTTTTGGAACATAGTAGAAAAGTGGCGTAAAGAACGCCAACGTCAAGCCGATCAAGCAAGCGGTAATGATCGCTGCCAGCTGGGTATTTGCCCCAGCAGAAAAATTTACAACCGAGCGACTAAATCCTCCGCATACAGGACTCCCACCAGTAAGGCCGGATCCAAGATTTGCAAATCCTAAGCCCCATGCTTCTTGATTAACATCAAGCTTTTGGCGGCGTTTGCTGGCAAGTACTTTTGCTATCGCAACGCTTTCCACATAACTGATCATTGTAATGAGGAGGGCTGAAGGTGCGAGTTCCTCTATGATTTCCCAATTGAAATCCGGAGCGTGAAATGCGGGTATCCCCTCTGGGATTAAACCAATGACACTGACCGCAGAAGTTTGGTCAAGATCGAGTGTCATAACGATGCTCGTCATAAGGATCAAAACTAACAGAGGACCTGTTTTGGAAAGGCCCGCTGAAAGTGGAGCCAGAAAAGAGATTTTTTCCAATATTACGCCCAAGAACTTACGTGCGAGATAAAGGAGAGTGATGCTGATGATACCAATCAGGAACGTCGTTCCGTTAATGCGGTTCCATACATCATTCAGAAAATGAGAGGATAGAAAATCTGTGAATAAGAGTTTTGTCTCGAAACCTGCGAAAGGGGTCAATTGGCTAAAAGCAATCATTAGGGCTGCTGCGCTTGTGAAGCCGGACATTACAGGATGGCTTAAAAATTCTGTTAAAAACCCCAGCCGCAATGCCGCAATAACTAAAAAACAGATCCCGATCATTAATGAGAGTACGAGCGCCGCTGCGATGTATTCAGAACTTCCCTGTAGAGCTAATGTAGACAACGCGTGCGCTACCATTAGAGACGCAACAGCCACAGGGCCCACCGCAAGCGTGCGGCTACTCCCGAAAAATGCGTATAGTATTGGCGGTGCAATACTGGCGTACAGGCCAATTTCAGGGGGCAAGCCAGCGAGAGCTGAATACGCCATTGCTTGTGGGATAAGGAGAATTGCAGTGATGATACCTGCAGTGAGGTCACCACTGAACGTAGTACGTTGATATCCTTGCATCCATTCTAATGCGGGCAACATACGCGTGATTGAAAGTTTCATTTAATCACGCGTCCTTGCAATAAAGTTCATAAAGGACGGCGATTACACTTTTTGCTTCTTTCCCCTGCAGAGAATAGAAGATTGTCTGCCCTTGCCGTCGGGTAGTAACTAAACCATCTTTACGTAATAGTGCTAACTGCTGGGAGATAGAGGACGCACGTAATTCCAACGCCTCAGCGAGTTCGTTGACAGAGCGTTCCTGATCCGCCAATTGACAAAGAAGCATCATGCGCGTTTCACTAGACAAAGCCTTCATGAGGGTACTGGCCCGAGATGCCGATTTTTTCATATCTTCAATATTCATAATTGCGTATCTACATATATACAGATATATAGTCAAGTTAAAATGTGAGTTCACGTAAACTGCGAGGGTGCAAATGAAACCAGAAATTAAGGCCTTCTTTCACAAGCCGACATTCACCGTGACTTATCTGGTTACGGATCCACAGACACAAAAATGCTTGATTATTGATAGCGTATTGGATTTCGATGCCAAGTCCGGCCGGACATCTACGGCAGCTGCTGATGAAATTATAGCTTATATTGAAGAGAATAGAAGTGAACTTGTTTGGATATTGGAAACTCATGTTCACGCAGACCATTTAACCGCGGCACCGTATCTGCAGGAGAAATTGGGAGGTGTAGTTTGTATTGGCGACAATGTGGCCGCAGTCCAGAAAGTTTTTAAAGGTGTGTTTAATACTGGTGATGCCATGGCGACAGACGGGTCTCAATTCGGTAGATTACTCAAAGACGGGGACGTCCTTGAATGTGGTGATCTGAAAATTGAAACACTTTATACGCCAGGCCATACACCCGCATGTTTGAGCTATGTTGTTGAGGATGCGATTTTCGTTGGTGATACTTTGTTTATGCCGGATTTTGGGACAGCGCGTTGTGATTTTCCGGGCGGCGATGCGGCAGAGCTTTATAATTCCATTAGAGGGATCCTATCGAGACCAGATGAGACGCGTCTCTTTATGTGTCATGATTATGCGCCTGGTGGAAGAGACTATTGTTGGGAAACGACAGTCGCTGAACAGCGAAAATCCAATATTCACATTAATGAAGATGTGAGTGAGGCTCAATTTGTTGAGATGAGAAGTGGCCGGGATAAGGAATTAGACATGCCCGTGCTTATTTTACCTTCAGTACAGGTCAACATGAGGGCGGGAGCATTCCCGGATGTAGATGATAACGGGGTATCTTATTTGAAGATCCCATTAAACGCTTTGTAACGGCTCAGAATTAATTCTGAGCGACACGTAATAGATTGCCTGTTTTCGGTGTTACGATAAAGCAGGTAACAGATTGCTTTTGCAAATTGCGGCAAAGGGCACGGGCTTGTCTTTCGCTAAAGCCAAGCATTTGAGCACGATAAATTGGCGTACCCTTTTTTGTAACTTTATAAATATTGTAACTGCGTCCATCCATTAGTCCGTTGGAACGACTTGCTGCGAGGTTTAATTGATCCCTCGCTTTTCCAGCTCGTGAAAAAGCACCAACTTGAATGCCCCAATTAGAATTTCCTGAACGGACTGGGCTTAAAAGGGCGGGAGCTGTTGGTTGGACTGCGATAGTTGCGGAGGCGGTTTGAGGGGCGGTTGCGCCTATATGTCCAGTTCCAAGAGCAATTTTCTTAGGCTTGTGTGTCGGACGTGGTATTGAGAATGGCCGTATTTTGTCCATTCTATCGAAACCAGTATCGAGTAGTTTCTTCATATGTCTATCGCGGCTTTTAGCCGATTGGCCGCCAAAGACAACACCGATAAGGCGGTTGTCGCCACGTTTTGCTGATGCCACCAGATTGAAACCTGAAGCCCGGATGTATCCGGTTTTTATGCCATCTGCTCCGGTATACTTGCCGAGCAAGTTGTTGTGGTTCTTGTATGACTTGCCTTTGTACTTAAAGCTTTGCATCGCCATGTAACTATAAAATTGTGGAAAATCATGGATCATAGCAGCGCCAAGTAAGGCCATGTCGCGTGCTGTGCTTTTTTGACGTCTGTTAGGTAGCCCGCTAGCATTTCGAAAGCTTGTCCGGCTCATGCCGAGTTTACGGGCGCGCTCAGTCATTTTACGAGCAAAAGCGGCTTCGGTTGGTGCCATGGCTTCGGCAAGAACAGTTGCCGCGTCGTTTGCTGATTTGGTAATTAGGCCAAACATCGCGTCTTTAACCGTTATAGTGCTTCCTTTTTTCAGTCCGAGTTTTGTTGGGGTTTGTCCTGCGGCTCTCGCGGAAACCCGTAGCCTTTTCCCTAATGTGAGTTGCCCCTTACTCAGTGCATCAAATGTCATGTAAAGGGTCATGATTTTCGTAAGTGATGCGGGATAGAGTTTTGTGTCCGCATTTCTAGAAGAAAGGATTTGTCCGGTTCGACTATCCATCACCAATGAAGCGTATCGAGCGAGGCTTTCACTAGAATCTAACGAGGATACTAAAAGAGTTGTCATAAAAAGGATGGCAAAAATACCGTGACGCCAAAAAGAAGGGCGTTCAGCTTCTAATTGAGCTTTAGCGCTGTCGTTCAAAATGTGGTTAGTTTTCAATGTATTATCCACGACATTACTCAATCCAAAACGTAAAACGTAAGTCAAAGGCCATATGTGACGAACAGATTAAGCCCGGAGTGTAAAAAAACCTTCGAATCATGTCCACCAAATTCGAAGATTTCTTTGATTTCACTATAAAAAAATAAAAGCAGGTGAGGTTACACTTGCTTTATTCCATTAGAATAAGGTGATGTTGTTAATTTAGTGTGACTAATAGCTGGTTGTTTGTTTGTCATAGGAGTTTCATTTAGTGAATATGTGGAAAAAAATCATGCATGCGCTGCAAAATATTATTAGACTATTGAATCAAATTTCACTGATAATCGTATATTTTACAATTAGTTAGAAATTTTTTATATGATTTTGTGCAGTGCACAATTTTTGTTGACAAAGTAGAATTTTCGCATATATTCCGATATATTGTTGCGGTGCAGCATTATTTTGGAATACTATTCATGAGGTTCGCCAATGGCCAACACAACTGCAAAGACCAAGACGACACAGGAAACAGCCAACGTCGCAAAAGAATTCGAAGTACTGTTTACAGCTAATCGCAAGACCCTGCAGGATGCCTTTGTTTCTGGCGCAGAGGTTGCTGAGAATGCTTTTAAAACAAGCACTGAAGCGTTTAAATCAACATATGTCAAAGCTCTGAAAGACGGAAAGTCTCAAGTAGAGAAAGCAACGCAATCACTTGGTGATGCTCCAATGTACGATAAGGAAGGCGCAGAGTCTTTCATCAAAGTTGGAAACGAAGTTGCTGAAAAAAGTGAAAAAATTGGTTCAGAAATCATCGATTTTGGATCTGAAAGTGTAAACGCATATTTCACAGCCACACGCTCTGTTATTGAAGCTGACGATGCGCAAAAAGCATTTGAATTGCAGTCTCAATATGCGCGCACTTCTGTGGAAACATTCATTAGCGAGACAAGCAAGTTGAACGCCATGCTGGTTGACGCCTCAAAAGCAATGATGGAACCATTCGGTTCCCAATATGCAACGAATATGGATAAATTCCTAAACCGTTCATAAGGGTTGTTGAGTAGTACACCAAAGTAGATTTCAAAAGGTCTGGGATATTTTCCCGGGCCTTTTTTGTTTTTAGAAAAGTAATCTAGAAAAATTCTACCGATATTCATCGGTTTCGCGCTTTTTTCCTCGTGGGGATGCGCTGTTTTTTGATACCCGTCATCACATTTCTGCATTTTTTTTTAAAAAACTTGCAACGTTGTTTATCATTTTTTTTGAATTTCCTGTTATGATCTCTAACTATGTAAGTATGGGGCAGGAAAACCTGTGCCCTGATGTTCGTCGTATTTTGTTTGAATGTGAAAAGTGGTTCTTTGATTAACATGACCAACGGAAATGATAAAAAAATTGGGAATGGTGGCACCGATACAGGGGTTGGAGTTGCTACCAAAACCAAAACCAAAACTAAAAAGCCATCTCTTTGGCGTGTGGTTTTATTGAATGATGACTACACACCCATGGAGTTTGTTGTTCATATTCTCCAGTCTTTCTTTGGAATGGATGAGCAAACTGCTGCACAAGTAATGATGCATGTCCACCACAAGGGTGTAGGGGTTTGTGGCGTGTTTACTTATGAAGTGGCGGAGACGAAGGTCGCCCAAGTGATTGAGTTCGCTCGCGGCAACCAACACCCCTTGCAGTGTACAATGGAGAAAGAATAGTGCCTGGATTTTCAAATGCTCTTGAAGAAAGCCTCCACCGAGCCATGGCTTTGGCAACGTCGCGTCGACACGAATTCGCGATGTTGGAACACCTGCTTTACTCTTTAACCGAAGATCAGGATGCCGCATCGGTGATGCGAGCCTGTAACATTGATCTTGCGGTTCTGAGACGAGATCTTGATGAGTTTATTACCGATGAGCTAGATGATTTGGTGATGGATCGTTTTGTGGAAGCAAGACCAACACTTTCTTTTCAACGGGTCGTGCAACGCGCATTGATAAATGTAGAAAGTTCCGGCCGGGAAGAAGTGACGGGGGCAAATGTTCTTGTCGCCATATTCTCCGAGCGGGAAAGCCATGCTGCCTACTATTTGCAAAAGCAAGAAATGACTCGCCTCGATGCCATCAATTACATCAGCCATGGCCTTGCCAAAACACCGGGCAAAGATATACCGCGTATTATTCGCGGAGTAGACGGAGCGTTCGGCGCGGAAGCACATGAAGGCGCAGAGGAAGAAGAGGCTTCGACGCAGTCCACATCAGAAGCGCTGGATTCCTATTGTGTAAATCTAAATGAAAAAGCCAGTCGAGGGAAAATCGATCCTTTGATCGGTCGGCACGACGAAGTTGACAGAACAGTTCAAATTCTTTGCCGTCGTTCTAAAAACAATCCCCTGCTCGTCGGAGATCCTGGTGTTGGTAAAACGGCAATCGCTGAAGGGTTGGCGCTACGAATTGTTGAAGGTGAAGTGCCGGAAGTTTTATTGGCGGCTGTTATTTATTCACTGGATATGGGAACGTTGCTCGCAGGAACCCGCTACCGTGGTGATTTTGAAGAACGCCTGAAAGCTGTTATGAATGAGCTTGAAGGAATGGATAACGCAATATTGTTTATTGATGAAATCCATACAATAATTGGTGCTGGCGCGACGAGTGGCGGTGCGATGGACGCGTCCAACCTTTTGAAGCCGGCACTGGCAAGTGGCGCTATAAGGTGTATTGGTTCAACAACTTACAAAGAATTTAGAAGTCATTTCGAAAAAGACCGTGCCCTATTGCGCCGGTTCCAGAAAATTGACGTGAACGAGCCAAGCATTCCGGACAGTATCAAAATTCTGAAAGGTTTGAAGCCGTATTTCGAAGCGCATCACAAAGTTCGCTACACTGCGGACGCCATAAAGTCAGCTGTTGAGTTGTCTGCGCGTTATATCAATGATCGAAAATTACCAGACAAGGCAATCGATGTGATTGACGAGGCTGGTGCCGCGCAAATGTTGAAACCAGAAAATCGCCGGAAGAAAACCCTCGGTGTCAAAGATGTAGAAGACGTTGTTGCGAAAATTGCACGCATCCCACCAAAGTCTGTAAGCAAGGAAGACACGGAGGGGCTAAGAAAACTCGACATAGACTTGAAACGTGTTGTCTTTGGGCAAGATCCAGCGATTGAGGCTTTGTCCAGCTCCATTAAACTGGCGCGTGCTGGCCTGCGTGAACCTGAAAAACCTATCGGCAATTATTTGTTCTCTGGCCCGACTGGTGTTGGTAAAACTGAAGTTGCCAAGCAGTTGGCATCCATTCTTGGCGTGGAACTGATCCGTTTTGATATGTCTGAATATATGGAACGTCATACGGTTAGTCGTTTGATCGGTGCTCCTCCGGGATATGTCGGATATGATCAGGGTGGTTTGCTGACAGATGCCGTTGATCAGCAGCCCCATGCGGTGCTGCTCCTTGATGAAATCGAAAAAGCGCATCCAGACCTGTTCAATATTTTGCTTCAAGTTATGGATCACGGAAAACTGACGGATCACAACGGTAAACATGTGGACTTTAGAAATGTTGTCCTGATCATGACCACCAATGCCGGCGCTCAAGAAATGAGCAAGCAAGCAATTGGATTTGGAAGTGATGTTCGCGAAGGTGAAGATGAAGAGGCGATCAAACGCATGTTCACACCTGAGTTCAGAAACCGTCTAGACGCAGTGGTGCCATTTGGACCATTGCCTCCTGAAGTTGTCTCGCGCGTGGTAGAAAAATTCGTTCTGCAATTGGAAACACAACTGCAAGATCGTAACGTGACATTGTCTTTGAACGATGCGGCTGCCTCATGGCTTGCTGAAAAAGGGTATGATCGTTTGAACGGTGCACGTCCATTGGCACGTGTCATCCAAGAGCACATCAAAAAGCCCCTTTCCGAAGAGCTTCTGTTTGGTAAGCTTGCCAAAGGCGGGCATGTGGAAATTGCACTCAAGAAAGGGGCGCTGGCCTTTAATATTGAGAGCGCAGAAGAAGTCAGCCACCGCGAAAAAGTGAAGCTCGACAAAAAAGGTAAATTAAAAGATGTGAAGAAAGATAATGAAGAAGTCTGAATTCTGACATCACTACAGTAAAAAGAGCCCCGATTTTTGGGGCTCTTTTTTTTGGGTAGAAATCTGATTACTTTTGGCCGATTACCCGCCGGTGCTGATTAATGCCTTTCAGATATTCCATGCCTTCATCGGCGATCGCATACCCGACCATATCTTCGCTTTCAGCTCCGATTTCATCCATGTCGATCCAATGAGCATAGAGCGGGCGCGTCCTATCAGTAATAATTCCGGAATTTAGGAGCGTTTTCACTAAGACACGGAATATATTTGTAGAATCTTTTAGGGCTTCTCGGCGGTCATCGTCCGTATAAACTTCCCGGCAGGCATCGCGAACCCATTCCCAATCCAAGCCAAATTGTTGGTATATAACTTGTTTTTGGCGGATATTCATCAAATTGAAAAGAACAGTTTGGAAGCAACTTGCCGCCCAATCTTCCACTTTATTATGCTCGTCAGGGGTCAAGCTTGGGATTGTTTTGTCAGCCCAGATTTTGCCAAATTTATGATGGAAGGCCTCGTCCGTCATGACCAATTGAGTAAGTCGCTTTAATAGCGGATCGTTTGTTTTTGCATGGAAGCTTGCGAATGCGCCCATAGCCAATCCTTCGATTAGCATTTGCATGCCAACCAGTTTTTTGTATACCTCTTTGGCGGAAACAAGTTCGTTTAAGAGTCCGCCCAGACCTTCACCAACAGGGTAGGGGCTTCCCCAGCGAACCTGAATATATCGACTGAATGCTGTAACGTGACGGGCTTCTTCACGTGTTTGGTTGGTGGCATATTCCTGTGCACCGGGGTCAAGCAGGATGTTGCACAAGCTTGCACTAAGGGAAAGTGCGCCTTGTTCACCGTGCAGGATGCCAGATAAGCTCCATCTCACGCTTTCATTGGCAAGTTTGATGAGTTGCCCCTCGTCAAGTCGATCGGCCACTGCGCTGTGTAATTCCGGGATGGTTTCTCGTGGCATGAGAAGTTCGTTTTCGATATCAAACGGTGTACTGAAATCAAGATAGGCTGGATCCAGTGGATCCCAGAAGTGATCATGAGTTGCAGATATTATCTTATCAAAAGCATCGGTCCGAATACCGTAGCGATTTGGATCCAGCATCGCTGGAAAATCGTCTGGTGCCACAGCATTATATATCGGATCTTGTGTAATCTGATCGGTCATAAAGCCTTATCTCTCTCCCAAAGAAATGGTTTCAGTTATATTGACCTTTACGTTAACGTAAACGTTAGAATGACGTTACACTAAAGTAGGAAGTAGTTCAATAACTAGGTGAAGGAAGAAAAAAGCCAAACCGGGGATAGTTATTCACTTCTTTTAAATGGAGAGAGGCCTTCAAGATACGAGAGTTCCGCATCCATTTCTTTTGTTTCAGCCACAAGAAAATCGCCAACAGCTTTATGAAAGCCGGGATCTTGCATCCAATGGGCGGAGTAGGTTTTTGTTGGCAAATACCCACGGGCAAGTTTGTGAGGTCCTTGTGCGCCAGCTTCAACCCGATCAATTCCATGTTCGATAGCATAATCAATTGCACGATAATAACAGGTCTCAAAATGTAAAAATCTGTGATCTTCAAGGCATCCCCAATAACGTCCATAAAGACATTCGTCGCTTACCAGATTGAGAGCTCCAGCGATATAACGTCCCTCCTGCTTGACCATGAAAAGAAGAACACTTTCAGCCATGGTTTCACTGATCAGAGTAAAGAATGCTCTTGTCAGATAGGGTGTCCCCCATTTTCTGCTTCCTGTATCCAAATAGAATTCGAAAAATATGTCCCAGTGCTCTGCCTTGATTTCTGATCCCTTTAAAATTTCGATTTGAATATCTTCAGCGTTGGCGACGCGCCGTTCTTTTTTGATTGCTTTTCGTTTACGTGAGGAGAGTTGATCAAGAAAGTCATCAAAAGTATCGTAGTTATTGTTCACCCAGTGAAATTGTTCTCCTGTGCGAATAAGGTAGCCACATTCTTCCAAAACGGGCAGGTCAGCTTCTGGCAAGAAGGTAATATGGGCCGATGATACTCCATACTTTACTGCAACTTCCTGAGCTGCCTTGGCCAGAAGCATTTTCCTTTTCCTTTGATCTTCGTGAGGAGGGCTTAGAAAACGAGTGCCGGTCACTGGCGAAAACGGAACTGAAAGTTGTAGTTTTGGATAGTACCGTCCTCCAGCCTGTTCGTAAGCGTGAGCCCAACTGTGATCAAAAACGTATTCGCCTTGCGAGTGCCCTTTCAAATACATAGGAGCCGCTCCTACAATTTTGCTGTCTTCTTCGAGAATTAGATGTTGTGGTTGCCAACCTGCTTCCGCTGTAGCTGAGCCGCTTTGCTCAAGGGCGTTTAGGAATTCATATCGAACAAAAGGGTGATCGTCTTCCAGACAGGCATTCCAGCTTTCTGCGGATACATCACTTATATTTTTCAGCAAACGAATACTATAACTATCTGACATAAAATCTGTTATTCCGATTTTTGTAAACTCGACTGGCGTACGAGCTTAAGGGGTAGCTTTTCAAAAATAATATTATCTGCGTGTTGGCGAGCAATTTTTAAACTGTCTTTGTCATCGACAGTCCAGGCGAGAAGCGCCATACCAGATTTAATCGCGCGCTTGACAGAAGGCCGCGCAATATCTGCGACATCATAACCAATATAATGTGGTTTGCTTAGTCGGTTAAGCAGCATGTGCCTAATCATCAATCTTTTATGCATTGCAAGATGTGACGGGGGAGATTTCATCGCGAGTTGTCCACGGATGACATGCGGAGCGAGACGTCGGACGGTGCTTAAAATGAGTGGATCAAAACTTTGGATGGAGTAGGGGCCAGTATAATTTTTTAAGACATCCCAAACATGTTTGATCAATTGTGCACGGCCAACTGTGGATGCTTTTATTTCTATGACAAGGGGAACTTGCCCGTTCACCGTAGCTAATGCAGTAGACAAAAGTGGAATTGTATCGCTGCCACCCGCCAATTTCAGTGTTTGAAGTTCAGATGCATCAAGATCTGACAATTGACGAGGATCTCCGGTCATTCGCTCCAGATTGGCATCGTGGAAAACGACAGGTTGGTAGTCTGCTGACAAATGGATATCAAATTCTATGGGCAGCTTCGCATCGATCGCGCGGCTAAATGAGCTAATAGAGTTTTCGGCGATAGTAGCATTGCCATCGTGCAATCCGCGATGTGCAACGGGCTGGCTTGTGAGCCAGCCCGGCACGTTCTGTTTAGCTGATTTCGAAAATAGCATCGATTTCAACTGCAACATTCATTGGAAGGGCGTTTGTTCCAACAGCGAAACGGGCATGACGTCCTTTATCACCGAGAACCTCAACCATCAGGTCGGAAGCCCCGTTAATGACTTTTGGTTGTTCACCAAAGCCGTCAACACAGTTTACAAAGCCACCGAGTTTAACGCACCGCACGACACGGTCGAGATCCCCGCCGCAAGCAGCTTTCACTTGAGCTAGAATGTTAAGAGCACAAATACGAGCGCATTGAACAGCTTCTTCTGTTGAAAAGTCCGTCCCTACTTTTCCTTGAAACTGCAATTTTCCGTCAACAAACGGAACTTGCCCAGACACAAATACCTGATTGCCTGAAATAGCGTAAGGCACGTAATTAGCAGCAGGAGCCGCAGCCTCTGGAAGAGTTATGCCAAGTTCTGTTAAACGGGCTTCGATTTGACCAGCCATTTAGTGTCTCCGTAAATATTAGTTGCTTAACCACCGGGGCGTCCGCCGCCGCCAGATGTGATGCGAATGCCTACATTCTTCGTTTGGACATAATTTTGCAAGGCCTCTTGTCCTTTTTCGCGACCATAACCGGATCTTTTAGTTCCGCCAAACGGAGTTTCGACGCCACCGGCAAACCATTCGTTTACGAAAACCTGACCGGCAATGAGCTGATCAGCTGCCCAATGCGCCATAGCCAGATCCTTAGTGTAGACACCGGCACACAGTCCGTAGTCGGTTCCGTTGGCCAGCGAAATGGCCTCGTCTACATCGTCATATGTCAGAACTGACAGAACGGGTCCAAAGACCTCTTCTTTGGCAATGGTCATGTCAGCGGTGACATTGGCAAATACTGTTGGCTCGATAAAATGCCCGGCCAGTTCAGCAGATTTACGGCCACCTGCGACCGCCTCTGCACCAGCTTGCACGGCAGCAAGGCACATGCCTTCGATTTTCTCGGCTTGTGGGCCTGATATAACAGGAGTTATGTCATTGCCATCAATACCCGGACCAACAGACAGGCTTTTTGCTTTCGCAGCCAGCTTTTCGACGATTTCATCCCGTAATTTTGTCGGGACTATAAGTCGCGACTGGGCAGAACAAACTTGTCCGGCATTTGAGAAGATGCCAGCAGCTGATGAATTGATAACCTGATCAACATCTGCGTCTTCAAAGACAACACCTGCAGATTTTCCGCCAAGTTCCATAATGCAGGGCAGAACACGCTCTACTGCCGCGCGCAAGATAGATTGACCAGTTTTTAAGGAGCCAGTGAAGACAATATGATCAACATCGGAATGCGCAACTAATGACGCGCCACAGTCATGTCCATACCCGCAAAGAATATTGACGGCTCCTTTGGGAACACCCGCCCGATCACATGCTTCTGCAATAAAATATGTTGAGAGTGGAGAGAGCTCAGGAGATTTCAAAACTACAGTATTGGCAGTTGCCAATGCGCATGCCACCGAACGCGCCGCGATTTGTAGTGGAAAGTTCCAAGGAACAATTTGCGCTGAAACGCCAAATGGGGTTGGGATTGTATAATCTACATAATCTGCGCCAAGCGGAATCATTCTGCCTTCCAGCTTATCAGCAAGGCCACCGTAATATGTGAAGTAACGTGCGGCCGCGAGCGCTTCATTCTTACCGCCGGTCAGGGTTTTACCGTTATCCAGACATTCGGCAAGGGCGATTTCGTCTGCCATTTCTGTAAGGTGGCGAGCAATTTCAAACATTAAAACGCCACGGTTTGTTGGACGCATATTGTAAAGCTCACGTGAGTTGAAGCAACGGCGAGCTGCTGCGACCGCCATATCTACATCTTGTTCAGTCGCTCGAGCTACTTCTGCTAAGGGCTGAGCAGTCGCCGGGTTTTCGATAACTATGCTTTCCCCGCTTAGGCTATCCACCCATTGACCATCGATATAGTTCTTCCAGTATTTTTTAAGGTCTTGTGCCATAATTCCCACGCTTCCCCCGATAAACAAACGGAGTCTCTATTTTTATAAAATTATGCTACATTATTTCAGATAGTGAAGAGTTTTTCCAATAGAGATTGTTTACATTCAAACAATTACTTTTATTCGATTTTTTTCCGATAACCCCTTCTAAAGCGATATATACATCTTATATCCAATCATAGCGCTCTGCTTTGAAAAAATTCTGAAAGCCAATTCATGGAACATACTGAAATCAGTGCTATTTCCGGCTGCTCTCATTTTCCTGCCAATTCGAAGGAGGAAGAGCTGTTTGCATGGCTAATTGATGCTGGAATGCAGAGAATCAGAGTCGAAGACCTCTTGTCGCAATTATGTGAGCGTCTTTCTGAGTTGGGTGTGAATTTGGAACGGTCAAACATGGCTTTGACGACACTGCACCCGCAAGTCAGCGCCTTCATGTATACATGGAAAAATAGAGAAGGAATTGTGACAAACACAGCACTTCTTCATAACGACGAGCCAGGTGAAGGCTGGTTTTCAAGCCCGTTTTTTTACATGATTGGAAATAACGTCAACTTCATGCACCGCAAGCTGGAGGAAAATGACTCACTTGATTTTCCAGTTCTTGTTGATTTTAAAAATCAGGGACTGACAGATTGGTTCGGTCAGATATTTGATTTCGGATGGGGCGGCCGCGACCACAAACGTGACACTAATTTCGGATTGATCACGTCATGGGCTTCAGGGCGAAAAGGTGGGTTTTCAGATCGCGATTTTGAAATCCTGAGAAAAGCTATCCCGTTATTTGCATTGGCGGTGAAGGGGATTTCTTCGTTTGAAGTTGCTGGAACAGTGCTGGAAACTTATGTGGGTAAAGAAACAGCGCGTGAGGTAATGTCTGGTCAAATTGTTAGAGGGACGGCCAGAAGCATCAATGCGGTTTTGCTTTATGCAGATCTGAAAGGATTTACGAAACTAACGGATATGGTCGATCCGAGCGAAATAGTTGCAACCTTAGATCAGTATCTGGAAAGAATGGCGGATCCAGTTTCCGAATTTGGCGGTGAAGTCTTGAAGTTCATTGGTGATGGAATGCTTGCAACGTTTGCGCTTGAGGGGATGGAAGAAGCTGATATTTGCAAAACAGCTTTGATGGCAACACAGAAGATGATGCTCGGAATTGAAGCGTTGAATGTTAAACGTGAGTCTGAAAACAAACCGACGATGGGCCTTGATGTTGCGCTTCATATTGGTGAAGTCATGTACGGCAATGTAGGGTCTGCAAACAGATTAGATTTCACCGTTGTTGGGGCTGCCGTGAATGAAGTTAGCCGCATGGAAAGCCTTTGTGACGCGCTTTCCACGAACGTGATTTTATCTGGCGAATTTGCTAAACACGCTGTTCATTGCCAAGATCATTTTGAAACGGCTGGGTTGCATTCTCTTCGAGGAGTTCGAACACCAAAGCAACTGTTCAAGCTGAAAATTAGCAGTGCGTATCTCGAAACTCACGAACCCATGGCTTGTATTGCCTGAATTTTAACGACGGAATTTTTTATCTTCATACATTGCTTTGTCTGCAGACCTAAGGAGGCCGCTGAAGGAGCTGTTTTCATCATAGATCGCAAGGCCCATGCTGGCGGAGAGTTTCACCGTTGTCCGTTTTAGACTGATTTCACTTTGACAAATTATGTCGCGGATCTCACTGGCACGGTTGAGGCCGTATGTTGTGTCAGCTTTTTCCAGAACGAAAACAAATTCATCACCGCCGAGGCGTGCAACATAGTCTGTGTCCCGAAGATTTTCCCTGAGAATTTGCGAGAGGGACTGTAGAACGTGATCACCTGCATCATGCCCGTATGTGTCATTGATTTTTTTGAAATTATCAAGGTCAAGAAAACCAATAACACCCATATCTCCATAACGGCGCGAAGCGGATAAAACTCTGTCCATGTGTGCTTTTAGTGCGCGGCGGTTGTTCAGACCCGTCAGTTCGTCTGTAATGGACAAATCTTCCAGTTCGCGAATTCGCATTTGCTGTTCAGCGATATGTTGCTCTGCACTTGCAGCATATGCAAGTACGCGATCAACCAAACCCCAATTCACTGGATTGTCAGATTTCTCGACATAATCTCGCTCTTTCAAACGTGATGCGAGGTCCTCTAAATAGGGGGTAATATCACTATCCATTGAAAGTGAATTAGCGTGATGAGCGGAACCCGCAGCGAAAAAAGATCCAGACATATACATACTCCTTGATATTTTGGTCAGCTTTGCCGGCCAGAGCGATCAAATATTAAGCGATTTCACGCCATGCCTTCTGAGTATGCAACCCTTGTGCCATATTACTATAATTTGAATATTTGTTTTAAAACAATGAATTATAGGTAATTTGAGCGAGGGTTAATGTCGGTTAAATCTGCATGTAGGGAATATTTTTCCGTGTTGAAAGAAAAATATTCCAGTCTAAGGTCTGTTTTCTTTTTCCTTCGTATGCTTCAGGATTGTGTTCTATAGTAAGATTTTAATCGTATGAGTACGTGTGTTGTACAAATCTATGAAGTCACTATAAGGACAGTTTTTATGCTCTCAAAAACATCACTTATTCGCGTGATCACATTTTTGATGCCCAGTCTTTTTTGTGTCTCCGTTGTAGACGCACAACCTGTATCGCTTGCCTCTCATCGCGCTGTCTATGATTTGACACTCGCCGAAGTAAAAGAGGGCGGCGGCATTGAAAGCGTTCGCGGCCGGATAATCATGGATATCGATAACACTTGCGCTGGGTATATTGTTAATCAGCGTATGTTGATTGAACTTGGCAATGTCGGTGGCGGCAATATTATATCTGATTTCAATCTCTCTACATGGGAAGATTTATCCGGCAATATAATGCGTTTTACGGTGTTAAATAGTTTAAATGGACGCATTGTGGAAAAAGCCGACGGTATTGCGACAATGGAAAAATCTGAAGGAGAAGTTGTCTTTAGTGATAAGGAAAGTAAACCGCTCTCTCTTCCAAAAGGAGTAATGTTTCCAACGTCGCATACGAAAGCCATTGTAGAGGCAGCTTTGAGTGGTAAAAACCTGATGGCGGCAAAAGTGTATGATGGGAGCGGGCGTGATGGCCTGCAAGACAGTCTGACTGTCATAGGGAGAATGGGGATATCAGATCTGGATATCCTTGCGGATACTGAAATGGCCAATATGTCATCGTGGCCGGTGCAATTGTCATTTTTTGACCTTAAAAAACAAACGAATGAGCCTGCATACGAGGTTAGCTTGCGTATGCATCAAAATGGTGTCGGAACTAATTTGGTGTTAAAATACAAAGACTTTTCAATGAACGGCAAATTAGTAAACCTAGAGCTTAAAAAATCTCAAGTATGTAACTAACGTTTAAAAAATTGTTTCACTGAGGGAAATTATGCAGACTTTCTTGTCCTGTGATATCGCAAAATCTGCGGTGTTCTCGCGTATTATGTTGAATAAAATTTTTGGATTTCTAACACTTGGCTTTTATCGTTTCTGGGGCAAAACACATCTGCGCCGTATGATTTGGCAATCCGTTAGTATCAATGGCGATCGGCTCACGTATCATGGGACTGCGAAGGAACTCTTTATCGGTTTTTTGATCGCCATGCTACTTTTGGCGGTGCTCTTTGGTGTTGTGGGTGTAGCCCTCCAGTTTATGGTATATGCTTCTCCGCAATTGATGGGGATTGATCAAGTCTTCAATATCATGTTCTTGGCGGCGTTTTGGCAGTTCGCACGATACCGTTTGTGGCGCTACCGATTAAGTCGTACATCCTATCGGACGGTAAGATTTTTTCAAAAAGGTCGTGCGTTGGTCTATTCGGCAAAGACAATGCTTTGGAGTGTAATTAGTCTGCTAACACTTGGTTGGGCGTATCCGAAACTACGAGCTGTTCAGGCTGATTACCAAATTAACAACATGGCGTTTGGTGATAAGGTATTTGAGTTTCGCGGTGAAGTTACTTCCTTCTTCCGGATATACCTGCCCCTAATACTATTTTGGAATTCCGTAATTTTGGTCGGCGTTTTTCTGTATTTTAATACGGGTATATTTGCTACGATGATTGACGCGAGCCAAGGTCTGCAGCCAGAAAATCCGAATGTCATCCTATATTCTATGGGGTTTTATTTGCTGATTGCAATAATCGCCACAATTCTCTTCATTGCAGCAAGGGTCAAAGAGTTTAATTACACCGTGGATCAAACAAGGTTCTTTGGAGCCCGTTTTGCTTCGAGACTACCCATAGTCGAGGTGTTTAAAATAGGGTTACTGGCAGGATTTGTGAACGTTCTGTTCTTTGCTGCTGTGGGCTTTGTTATCTATACGGGGATTGCAGGCAACAATGAGGCTATGACATTTGCTTTGTTTCCGTTGTTTATCGTCTATTTTATTTTGTTCGATATTATCAAATATCTGTATTTGTTTATCCCTATGCTGAAACTGATATGCCGGTCTGTGGCTGTTGATAAAGTAGGCGTCTTAGCTGAAGTCGCGGCGTCTGCTCATGAAGCACCTACATATGGTGAAGGTCTCGCGGATGCATTGGATGTTGGGGCGTTTTAATGTCATTTTCAAAAGGCGAGTTTTTTGACGGAAAAAGCTCTCGGTCTGAACAAGTAGATCTTCAACTAACATCCCTCAGTGTGCTCATCCGAAACGAGTCTGGATATATGATAGGCGAGTGGGAACTAGAGCGGCTTCGAGACGAAAATATACCGCTTGATGCGAGCAGCATTCTGTTGTCCTTGTCGGCAGATAACCCAGCAAGGTTAAGGGTTGTGGCTCCGGAATTTTTATCTAACTTGCGAGAGAAATGTCCAAATTTCGCTAGAAAGCGAAAAGCAGAAAAACGCGAGTGGCCCAAGCTTGCCGCTGCTGCAGTGGGGACATTGCTGATCGTCGCAACGTTTGTTTATTTTGGAATGCCGGTCGTCGCAAGTGCCGTTGCACAGTTAATCCCAGATTCAACGCGAGAGCAGCTTGGTCAAACAGTTGAAGCTCAAATCATGCAACATGTTGAGAAAGCAAATAAATCAGAAAATTCTGTTTGCTCTTCAAAAGTTGCGATCGAAGCGCTTGAGCGGGTTGTCGCAGAATTTTCAAACGACAATCCTATTTCCATTCTGGTTGTAAAAAGTAAAGTTGCGAACGCGTTTGCCCTTCCGGGGGGACGCCTAATAGTGTTCTCTGGTCTGATAGAGAAAGCGTCTAGTCCAAATGCACTGGCAGGGGTTCTGGCGCACGAAGTTGCGCATGTGGAAGCGAGACACCCGACGAGTTTACTTGTCGCGAACTTGGGAATGGCGGCAATAGTCTCCGTTGCTCTTGGAGATGTGACGGGGGGAACTGTTATTGCCGGTGTTGGCCAAATGGCACTTGGGGCTTCTTATAGTCGGGATTTTGAACGTGCTGCAGACGAACGTGCAATTGAGCTTATGCGAAAGTATAATTATGACTTGGCGCCATTGATACCGCTCCTTCTAAAAATTCAAAAAGGGACTTCCAGAAACGGATTGCTTTCTTTTATGGAGTCTCATCCTGGAATTGAAGGGCGTATTGAAACGTTGAAAGCCGCTGGGAAGACGGGTGAAAACGAGGCCTTCAGTGTTCAAGAATGGCATGAAATAAAAGTAATTTGCGAGAAAAGCATTTAGGAAAAAACTGGGAGGGACGTGCTACTTTTTCGTAAGCCCACGACCTTTTCCGATGACTTTATCGCCAAATTTTGCGCGTACAGCATCAATGGCGTTTTCAATTACCTTTGTTTTAGCATTTTCTTGCTCCAGCAAATCCGGCACGTCTGCATCTTCTAAATCTCCAAAACTGCTTATGCCAACACCAATTAGTCGGAACTTCTTTCCAGATATTGCTTTTCGAAGCATCGGCGTAATTTCAGTATAAAGTTTTTCGGCAAGTTGAGTGGGTTTCGCAAGGGTGTGGCTGCGGTTTATAGTTTTAAAATCTGACGTTTTGAGCTTTAATGTGATGGTTTTCCCGGCCTTTCCAGATTTTTTGAGACGACTTGCCACTTTCTCGCAAAGGGGCCACAAGCGTGCTAGTAGAATATCGATATCAGAAATATCAGTGCTAAATGTCGTTTCATTAGAAACACTTTTCGCTTTGGCATTGGCCTTAACTACTCTTTGATCCTTACCACGGGAAAATTGAAATAATCTAGTTCCCATAAGGCCATAACGAGCGGCAAGATCAGCTTCGTCTCTATGTTGAAGTTGGCCGATTGTCGTTATACCATCGCTCGCAAGTTTCTTGTTCAGGGCTTTGCCGACTCCCGAAATATCACTTACCGCCCTCGGCGCCAGAAAAGTACGTGCTTCTGCACGACCAATGACAGAAAAGCCATTTGGTTTATCCAAATCCGACGCTAGTTTTGCCAGCGATTTATTATAACTGAGCCCCACTGAAACTGTTATGCCGATGTCTCTTTCAATGGTCGCGGCCAGCCATGCCATAGATTGCGCGGGTGTTCGGCCGTGGAGTTTTTCGGTGCCAGCCAGATCCAAAAAGGCTTCATCGAGCGAGAGTGGTTCTATGGCAGGGGTGAGTTCCTGAAACAGCTTATGAATTTGTTTGCTTGCCTTGGAGTATTCTTCCATCCGAGGTTTGACGATAATACCATCGGGGCACAGCTTCTTTGCTTTGAAAAGCGGCATTGCAGACCGGACACCGTACATGCGAGCTATATAGCAACAAGTACTTACCACGCTTCTAGCACCATCATATGCGACAATCACTGCTTTACTTACTAACTCTGGATTATCTCGTTTTTCCACGGCGGCATAGAAGGCATCGCAATCCATGTGGGCAAGAGATAGCTCCGCCAGTTCGTCATGCCGGACTAATTTTGGAGAATTGCAAATAGGACAGCGTACCCGATTGGCTGGGAAATTTGTGTGCCATATTTTCAGGCATTTTCGACATAAGACACTCATAATTTCATGAAGGTCCTTAAGCCGGCCAAAGCCAAGCAGCACCACGTACACCTGAAGAATCTCCAAATTTTGCAGGTACCAAACGGGTTTCAATGCCATCTGAAAACGTATATTCCTGCCAAAGAGCCGGAACATTTTTGTAAATTTGTTTGATGTTTGAAAGGCCACCCCCAACAACAATGATATCTGGATCAATGATGTTGATCACGCTGGCAAGCGCTTTTGCAAGTCGTCTCTCGAAGTTGGCGAGCGTTCGCTCCGCTGCGGCATCCCCGTGGGTTGCAAGCGCTACAATTTCTTCAGCAGACGGGCCGCTACCGCCGACTGAATTATGAGATTGACTAAGGCCTGGGCCAGAGAGAAAGGTTTCAATGCATCCCTTTTTTCCGCAGTAGCACAACGGACCGGGGCGTTCATTTTGATTGGCCCAAGGTAGGGGCGTGTGGCCCCACTCACCGGCGATCGCGTTGGAGCCGACTAATACTTTGCCATCGATGACAATTCCGCCGCCGACACCTGTTCCAAGGATTATAGCAAAGACGGTTGCGGCGCCTTTTGCCGCCCCATCAGTGGCCTCGGATAATGCAAAACAGTTGGCATCATTGGCTGATTTGACGGGACGTCCGAGTAACCTCTCTAAATCTATTTCTAAAGGGTGCCCGATTAGTTCTGTCGTGTTGGCGTTCTTAACGAGGCCGTTTTTGGGTGAAATTGTCCCTGGTATCCCAATGCCAATGCTTCCTAACCGGCCAGAAGCCAAGTCGGCTTGATCTACAAGATCCTTAACAGTGCTCAAGATTTCACTGTAAGAGCCACGGGGTGTATTTGTTCGTGTTTTGAAAACCTCGTCGCCATTTTCGGAAAGAGCAACAATTTCCGTTTTGGTCCCACCAAGATCTATGCCGTAACGCATTCATCTTATTCCTTGTCAATGATATCTTGAATATGGTCGTGAAGTTCTGGCCAACTATCTAGCCGTGCAGTGCTATGCTCGGCAGGCCCCAGTAACTTTGCCAATCGCGCGTCTGCAATATAGTGGAGACGATGAACATGCTGTGCATGTTTGCGAACAGAGCCATGGTTCGTTGGAATGTCATCGATGAAAAAAGAGGGTTTCTTTAGATTTTTAGTCAAGTAGTTCACCACATGGCCTTTTGCACCAATGTTGGCAATAAGTGGAAAATCCATTCCGCTTTTTACCAATCCTTCTTTTCGAAGGGACGCATATTTTGGAGGAACGTTGCTCAAAACCACAATTTGCGCCGTTTCGCTTAGTTTCTTGAGATGTTCAGCGGCACCCTCCACCGCGGGTAATCGGTGAGCATATTCAGCGAAAAATCGATCCAGTAAACTCGGGATCTTCTCAGATGCCAGGGGAGATTGATCTGATTTTTTCCGAATATTACCATGTAATGCGAAAGATGCCCAATCGAAGAACAGATCGTTTTCTTCCAAAAACAATTCCATACCTTGCATAAAAGCAAACAGAACTTCGTCGGCATCAGTAATAATAAGGGGGCGGTCAGGATTAACTGTAATATCTTCTAGTTGTGGTAATACATCTTCGTGGATGCCGGTTGTCATGGGGTGTGGAACTCCTGATACGCGCCGGGGAAAAATGGACGAATTTGTTGCAGTAAGTTTGGATCTAACTCGTTACAGGCACAAAAATCTATTAGTATTTCTTCGTGAGCGAGTAGAAAATCCAAAATACCAGCAAGGATGTCGGGATTGTCTGGGGACAAGCGTAACTCGTCACTAGATAATCCGGTTTCACCTAGCAGCCAGGAAATTCGTTTTTCATCTGAAAGTAGGTAAGCAACAGCTTGGAGGGCAGTTATATCGGCAAGTTCTTGATTCATGGTGTATTTTATCTGTAGTGCAATCATTCGGTAAGAGAATATTAAACATATATCTGTTTATTATGTGTTGATATTACCATTTTTCGTTTGAACCAATGGAATTTCTTTTAATTGGGGCTGCTGTGCAGAGCAAAATCTGAAATACTATTGAGACAGGGCAAAAGTAATGAGTATGTCACCAATAAAAAAAAGGCGACTTAAGTTATGAACTCAGAACTAAAGAAAAAAGTGCTGATCGTTGAGGACAACGAGCTAAATATGAAACTGTTCCGTGATTTGCTGGAGGCGCACGGGTATGCGACTTTGCAAACCAAGGATGGTATGGAGGCTTTGTCACTTGCCAGGGAACATAAACCTGATTTAATCTTGATGGATATTCAACTCCCTGAAGTTTCGGGATTAGAAGTTACAAAGTGGATCAAGGAAGACGAAAATCTGAAAACAATCCCTGTTGTTGCTGTCACTGCTTTTGCGATGAAGGGGGATGAGGAAAAAATTCGTGAGGGGGGCTGCGAAGCCTATGTTGCGAAGCCCATTTCCGTAGAAAATTTTATCCGAACAGTTAAAGAGTTTTTAGAATAAAACGATGTCAGCTCGAATCCTTGTAGTCGACGACGTAATCCCCAACGTAAAAATTCTGGAAGCTAAACTTTCTGTAGAATATTACGATGTGATTACTGCGTATAATGGTCCTGATGCTCTGGTCCTCGCGAAGGAGAAATCTCCGGATCTGATACTTCTTGACGTCATGATGCCGCAAATGGATGGCTTTGAAGTCTGCCAAAGATTGAAAAGTGATCCCGCAACGGCACACATCCCCGTTGTTATGGTGACAGCGTTGAGTGAAACTGCAGATCGTGTGCAAGGGCTTGAAGCAGGTGCTGATGATTTCCTGACAAAGCCTGTTGATGATGTTGCGTTATTTGCACGAGTAAAATCACTTTTGCGCTTGAAAATGATGATGGATGAATTTCGTTTGCGCGAAGCCACCAGTTTTGATCTGGGTGTTATTAATCCGGAAGAGAACACCGGTGATGACTTGATACGAGCGCGGATTTTGGCCATCGACGACAATGAATTCTCCTGTCGACAGTTAAAACAGTTCTATGATGATAAATATGACCTTACCATAGAAAGTAATATGGAAGAGGCTCAAGTCTTGGCCCGTGGTGGTGATTTTGACCTTGCTGTCGTCAGTCTTAGTGCGACCAGTTACGATCCTCTTAGATTTTGTTCAAGAATAAGAACGTTCGAGGAAACGCGTCAATTACCGCTCCTTACACTTGTGGACGAAGCTGATACTGACAAATTGGTAAAAGGGCTTGAAATTGGGGTGAATGATTATGTCATGCGTCCCATCGACAAAAACGAATTGATTGTCCGAACGCGGACGCAGGTGCTTCGTAAGCAATATCAGGACCGCCTACGCCACAACTATCACCGTAGTATGGAACTGGCTGTTACAGACGCTCTGACGGGCCTGTATAACCGTCGCTATATGACAAACCATCTGGCAACGTTGCAACAATCACCTAACCCTGACTTCAAACCAGTATCTTTATTGATCATGGATATTGACTTCTTTAAAAATGTGAACGATATGCACGGCCATGATGTGGGAGATGAAGTGCTGAAGCAATTCTCTAGCAGGATGAGTAAAAGCGTTCGCGGAATTGATCTGGCGTGTCGCTATGGCGGCGAAGAGTTTGTCGTTCTTATGCCGGACACCGATCTTGCCGTGGCGATGGGGGTTGCCGAACGGCTCCGCCGTGAAATTGCTGATTTCCCGTTTGTTGTTCCAAAAGCTGATTTGAGTTTGGAAATTTCATGTTCTCTAGGAGTGGCAATGTCCGGTGAAAATGAAAACGGTGACAGTTTACTCAAGCGTGCGGACGAAGCGCTGTATCAGGCAAAACGAGATGGACGAAACAGAGTAGTAACAGCCACAGTGTTGCGATAGCCGCTCATAACACAGAAACAGAAACAGTGATTAGAAAGCCTGCACATCGTTGCAGGCTTTTTTATTTGTTGTTGGAAACGACAAAACCCCGGCAAATGCCAGGGTTCGTCGAACCATAATCAAATAACCAGTCCGCCTTGGCGGAAGGTAATTATTTGATTTTTGTTTCTTTGAATTCTACATGCTTACGCACAACTGGGTCATACTTACGCAGAACCATTTTTTCTGTCAGAGTGCGAGGGTTTTTCTTAGTTACGTAATAGAACCCAGTACCAGCAGTGCTGACAAGTTTGATTTTCAACGTGGTAGGCTTAGCCATGCCAGTAACTCCGTCTTTCACCTGCTTAATTGCAGAAGAATTGATAATTGAAGCCCGAAAAATACGGATTTAATTGCTTAAGTCAAGCACTACGCACTTTTTTTTGCGGGTTTTTTCTATGGCTTGCTAAGTACAGGCCGTTTCAGGGTTTGCCATAGTGCAATGCAGACGAACAGGAAGCAAACGAAGGTAAACACAAATGACATACCATGAGGCTCGTAGATCTCCATAGCAACTCCACCGGCAGCAGGTCCAACAAGGCTTCCAACGCCCCATAGGACGCCAGCAGCGGCATTGGCGGTGACAAGCTCTGCTCCCTTGAACTCCTGACCCATCAAAACGAGGGCAAGGGTATAGGTGCCGACGACAGCTCCGCCCCAAATCACCAGCATTGGCCAAAGCAGATATGGAATGTTAATAAGGAGAGGCAACAAAAGGGATCCCGCGAGCCCTATTATGCCGCAAATAAGAATCACTTTTTCACGTCCAGCGATATCTGCAAGCCAGCCAATAGGAAGTTGTAGCAATATATTGCCGCCCAAAAGAATACTTGTCATGAGAACTGCAGTTTCGGCCGACATTCCATTTTTAACACCGTAAATCGGCAATAAGGTCAGGACCGACCCATCAAAAAAGGCGACGAGCAGTGCCGCAGAGCATATCAACGGCGCAATTTTGATGAACGTAAAAACAGAGAACCGACTATGACCAGAAAGACTAGGGTAATGGCCACCTGACGCCAGAAAGAAAAAACCAGCAGCTGAAACTATTACGCTGGCAATAATGAATGGAAAACTACCTTCAGAGCCAAGCAGATTAATCAACACAGGTCCTAACGCAAAGCCACCTGTCAGAAAGGCCACATAAATACCAACTGTCCGTCCGCGTGTTTTCTCCTCAGCAACCTGATTAATCCATGTTTCACTGATGAGAAACAGGATCGACATTCCTACACCAATGCCAAGGCGCAAAATAAACCAGATATATATTTCTTCAGTTAAGGCTAAGCAGAAGATAGAGCCACTGCAAAGTATAAGGGCCGCCCACAGCATTTTTCCCGCCCCAAACGTATGGGAAAGCCTAGGGACAAGCGGCGAAAAGAATAAGAAGGCGAGGGCAGGCAGTGCCCCCATATATCCAATAACATCGCTTCCGATACCTCGTCGCTCTAGGGCTAAAGATACCAGCGGTATTGAAAGGCTGAGGGACAGGCCCATTACCGTTACAGCTGCAATGATCGCAATTATGGTTTTAGTGTTGTTCTGAGGTGTGTTTGTCAATGGGGGTGCCAACGAATGAAGGATTTACCGTTTAGGTATGTGAAGATGGGAATCACATTAGGCCTATTTCCTTCATTTGATAAGCGGTTTTCGACTTCTCGCACAACAAATTCGGTGACATCCACAAGTGGCATTTGCAAGGCGTCCTCAATCGAAAACCACTGCAAGTTGATGAGTTCACCTGATCCTGCAAGCGTGCCTGATGCGTGTTTTGCGTCAATCATCAGAAACCGGGTGTTAAAGCGGATGGGATTGCCGGCTGGGGTGATTGCCCGTGCGATGTAGGATAAGTTGGAAAGGTCAGGGAGTAGGGTTTCACCATCTAGATCTCCGATTACCAGTCCAGTTTCCTCATAAGTTTCACGCACAGCAGCTGTGGCAAGCGCATGAGCCATGTCGCCGGGCGTAGAGAGGTGAGAGGCCGTGTCTGCCTTCAGGAGAGCTCTGCTTGGCGTTGTGAAGTCAGCCTTATCCACGCGGCCACCAGGAAATACAAAGACATTCGGGAGAAATTTATGCCCCTTGGCCCGTTTTCCCATAAGAAGGAAGATCTGATTTCCCCGTTTTTCATACAAAACAAGGCTAGCTGCATTGCGTGGTATAACTGGCCGCTTAGGCATATCTGGATAATTCATTCAGTTGTGAAAACACGTTTTCCGGAAACCATTTTAAACAGTTTCACAGGGGTTTCTGATTTTGGGGCGGGCTTATCTGTTAGATATTCGTGCACTTGGCCCAGAATGTATTCTGTGATCTGCGGAATATCGAGCTCCTTAGCTTCGTCGATTGTAACCCATTTCATATCAACTAGTTCATCAGAACCAACCAGCGTGCCGGAAATATCATTTCCATCAAGGACAAAAAAGCGAGTGTTGAAACGTTTTTTCCGCATTGGAGGTGTTACAGCACGGGCGATATAGTCAAGCCGCGACAAATCAGGGCCGCAAGTGACTGAGCCAAATTCGTTCCAGATATTTGTTTTTGATTTTCTGGGTCGGTCATAGGAGGCTGAAATTAGAAGGCCTGTTTCTTCGAATGTTTCCCGGATTGCCGCCGTAGCGAGCGCACGGGCGCGAGCTGGTGTGCACCCTCCACGACAGAGGCGTACAAGAACATCATCTCTCAGATCTTTTGCAGGGATGACGCGAGAATCGCCAGCATCAACGCGTCCACCCGGAAAAACATACGTGTTAGGCATAAAACTATGCTTTGCGCTACGCTCTCCCATCAGAATTTCAATTCGCGACCCTACATTCCGATAAATGACAATCGTCGAAGCATCTTTGGGGCGGGGTGCTTTTGTCTCTGAACTTCGGTTCTCCGCGACAGTTCTTTTTTTATTATTTTGCATGTTGCAGGTTCCTTTACTTTTCCTTCAACATGCCTGTAATACGGCATTAAGTCCAGTGGTTGTCCTGCAAAATCAGTGTTTATTTTAAAGGGTTAGTCGATCTGTTGAGCGGTATAACCGTCCTTATTATCATTAAAGCCGTGCATTTTTCGGGACCACTGTACAGCGATAAGAGCTCCCTTAATATGGGGCAAAAGGGTCAATGCAGAAATGAACGCAAAGGGAATCCAAATAGCCATCTGAACCCAAGTTTCAGGACTGTATAATTTCTCAACTGTAATCATTCCAGAAATCACAAAATGCAAAACGATCATCATTGTGAAATAAGGTGGCGCATCATCTGCACGCTGGTGGTGCAATTCCAAACCGCATACGTCGCAGGTGTGGTTTACCTTGATATAGCCTTTAAATATTTTCCCTTTACCGCATTCGGGGCACTTACGGGCCAAACCCCTAAAGAAGGCAGAAGACATAGGGCGTTCCTCATTCATTTCCATGTTATTCCACTTTGTTAGTTGTGAATAAGATACTGAATATTTATGAGCTGTCTCTTATTAATCACTTGATGCGACAACGTGCCGCAAGCCCCATTTATTAGAAAAAAATGGAGACTTGCTAATCTCTTGCCCGACGCGCTGCAGCTTTCTTTTTCGCCTTGGGTGTCGTTTTCTTTTTGGTTTTCTTTTTTGGTTTTACGCCAGACGCGGCTTTTGTCGCGTGGGCACGCCTATGGCGTTTGTTCTTGGCTTTGAATGCGTTGTTTTCATTGCCATCTTCAATTGAGACAACCATGCTGCCGGTAGCGATATCGACCTCTTGTAGTCTCACCATCAAGCGATCTGCGAGGCGGAAAGTAACCCCAGTGCGCTCACCGACAAGTTTATGTCGGTCCTGATCAAAGACGAAATAGTCATGCCCAAGGGTAGAGATAGGAATCAACGCGTCTGCACCGGTTCCTTCTAGAGCAACAAACAAACCAACACGGGTCACACCGGTGACTTTTGCTTCGAAAATCTTGTTTACTTGGTTTGCAAGGAAGACAGCAGTGAACCTGTCCATTGTCTGCCGTTCGGCAATCATGGCACGGCGTTCAAGATTTGAAATCTGTTCACCTATTTCAACGAATCTATCTTCCTCGTGGGAGGCTAGACCGTCTTTACCAAATCCCATCGCAGAAATAAGGCTGCGGTGGACCAGTAAGTCAGCATAGCGCCGAATAGGAGATGTGAAGTGGCCATAATTTTTAAGGTTCAAACCAAAATGATGACGATTGTCCGGGCTATAAACCGCTTGGGATTGGCAACGTAGGACAAGTGTACTTACCAGCTCACGGTCCGTATCCGTTTCAGCTTGGGACAAGATCCGGTTGAACGTTTCGGTTTTCAGAACCTGACCTTTAGCGAAACTAATGTCCATATCTGAGAGAACTTCATGGAGACCATCCAGTTTTTCGCGCGCAGGTTCTTCATGTACCCGGAACATGCAAGGGCGACGCTTTTTGATAAGTGTTTCTGCGGCACAAACGTTGGCCTGGATCATAAACTCTTCGATAAGCATATGAGCGTCGAAACGAACTTTCTTGGTAACAGATTTAATAAAACCATCAGCGTTTAGTTCAATCTTCCGTTCGGGAAGATCCAGTGCAAGAGGCTGGCGTTTTTCACGCGCGATTTTTAGTGCTGCATAGGCCGCAAATAGAGGATTAATGACCGAATGTACCAGTGGTTCAGTTTTTTCGTCAGGATATCCGTTAAACGCATCCTGAGCCTGTCTGTAGGTTAAAGAAGCACATGAATTAATAAGCGCTCGGATAAACTTGTGACCAATTTTGTTTCCCTTCGCATCGAAACGCATGTGAACCGCCATAACTGGCCGGTCGACGTTGTCGTGTAGCGAACATAGGTCACTGGAAAGCTCGTGTGGGAGCATTGGAACAACGCGATCGGGGAAATAAACCGAGTTTCCCCGCTCAAGCGCACTTTTATCAAGCTCTGATCCTGATGTTACATAATGGGAAACATCTGCAATCGCGACGATGACTTGCCAGCCACCAGAATTTTCTGGATCTTCATCGCGGGCAGCCCAAACAGCATCGTCGCGATCTCGCGCGTCCGCAGGGTCAATGGTGACAATGGGAAGGTGGCGAAGATCCGTCCGGTCTGAAAGTTCGACTGGTTTGGCAGCGAGCGCTTCGTCGGTTACTTCCTGTTCAAATTCGTTCGGTAAACCGTGCGTATGAATTGCAATCAGGCTGAGAGATCGGGAATCGCCCATTGGACCAACGCGTTCCGTGACTTTACCTTCTGAAAGCCCCATGTGCCGTCCGGGCAAAATTTCACAGAGAACAACGTCGCCGGTTTGCGCGCCCATGGAATGTTCGTCCAGAATGATGATTTCTTTTTTGTTCTTGCGGTCAGTCGGTTGGACGCGGCCATTATTACCAGAACGTGTGTAAACACCGAGAACCGGTCCTTCAGCAGCACGCAAATGTCTTATTATGCGGGCGTCATAAGTACCGTTTGCTTGACGGGTTAATTTGGCCAGAAACCGATCGCCAATGCCAGGAGCAGGTGCAGAACGTCCTGTGTTCGCTGTGCTCACGTAAATAGTTGGGGCCGGGGCGTCTTCTTCCCATTTGAGCGGTTTTGCAATAACCTCGCCGTCTTTGTCGAGGCGAATAACCTCGACAACAGCAACACTAGGTAATGTGCCCGCTGGGTTAAGGGCGCGTTTATGCCCTTGCTCCAAAACTCCATCATTCAGGAGTTCTTTGAGGATTTGTTTCAGGTAAATGCGATCGCTACCCTTAATATTAAAGGCTTTTGCAATCTCGCGTTTGCCAATGGAACCGTCGCTTTTTTCAATGAAATCACGAACCTGTTCCTTACTGGGAAGGCCAACCGGATGTTCTTCTTTACGTGTCACTTTACCTATTTCTACGGATTTGATCCGCGATTAACTATTCCTCAGAGGGTGCTGCTTTTTTTGCGGCAGGCTTCTTTTTAGCAGCTGTTTTTTTAGCGGCAGGTTTCTTTTTTGCGGCGGCTTTTTTAGGCGCGGCCTTCTTCTTGGCAGTTTTCGGTTTCTTCCCGCTTTTCTCAGCTCGATCTGCAAGCAACTTCACAGCTTCTTCCAGCGTAATGGTCATTGGATCAGACGCTTTTGGAATGGTGGCGTTGATGCCACCATGTGTAACATAAGGGCCGTAGCGGCCGGATTTTACATTGATATCAGCTTCATCCAATGGATGCGGTCCAACTACACGCAAAGGCGCAGCAGCGCTACCAGCGCCTCGTGTTTTAGCTGCAGCTAGTAATTCTACAGCGCGGTTCATTCCAACAGTTAGAACTTCCATGCCGCTAGTGAGTTTTCCGTATTTTTTATCGCATTCCACATAGGGGCCGTAACGACCCAAATTAGCAGTGATCATTGTACCTGATTCCGGATGCATTCCGACTTCACGGGGCAGGGAGATCAGCTGTAAAGCGATTTCAAAATCTACGTCTTCCAATGGCATATCTTTTGGGATGGAAACACGTTTGGGTTTCTTCTTCGGCTCCGGCTCACCCAGTTGCAAGTAGTGGCCGTATGGCCCCTTGCGTAGCGTGATCATCAGCTCGCTTTTTGGCTCAATACCAAGTTCTTTAGGACCTTCATCGGCCGCGGCTGCATCCGCTTCTTCTTCTGTAGCGCCTAATTGACGTGTGTAGCGGCATTCTGGGTACATTGAACATCCGATAAATGCACCAAAACGGCCGGTTTTCAAACTTAAGCGGCCTTCATCACATTTCGGGCAACCACGTGGATCTTTTCCATCCTCAAGGGCTGGGAAGATATGCGGGCCAAGAACTTTGTTCAATTCTTCCAGAACGTCAGTCACACGAAGTTCTGAGGTGCCTTCAACTGACAGATTGAAGTCATTCCAGAAATCACGAAGGACTTGCTTCCATTCTACTTTGCCATCTGAAATATCATCCAGGCGTTCTTCAAGTTGTGCCGTGAAATCATACTCCACATAACGTGTGAAGAAAGACGACAAGAAAGCTGTTACCAACTGGCCCTTGTCTTCGGGCATAAATCGTTTTTGTTCAAGCTTCACGTAGTCGCGATCCTGAAGAACCGATATGATAGAGGCATAAGTTGAAGGGCGACCGATACCAAGTTCTTCAAGTTTTTTGACAAGACTTGCTTCACTGTAACGCGGGGCAGGTTCTGTGAAATGTTGATCTTCACGAACAACTTCAGTGCCCATTTTCTCGCCTTCTGAAACGGCGGGAAGACGTTTTCCGTCTTTATCTTCCGCAGCGTCGTCTTTACCCTCTTCATAGAGTTTCAAGAAACCTGCGAAGCTTACAACACTTCCCGTTGCACGCATTGTTTGGCCTGCGCCGTCAGAAAAATCGATGGTGGTCCGTTCAAGGCGGGCGCTCTCCATTTGACTGGCGATTGTTCTTTTCCAAACCAGCTCATAAAGGCGTAAATGCTCTTGATCCAGATATTGTGCCATCATAGCAGGCGTACGAGTTAAGTCCGTTGGGCGGATCGCTTCATGGGCTTCTTGTGCATTTTTAGATTTTGTTTTGTATTCACGCTGCTCGCTTGGTACGAATTCACTACCATATTCTGACGCAATAACTTCACGGCAAGACTGAACAGCTTCAGCAGCCAAAGTCACACCATCAGTACGCATATAGGTGATCAAGCCTGTTGTCTCACCACCAATATCAAAACCTTCATACAGCTTCTGAGCTGTCATCATTGTACGCTTGGCACCGAATCCGAGCTTACGGGAGGCTTCCTGCTGCAATGTCGATGTTGTAAACGGCGGAGATGGATTGCGGCGTGTTGGTTTTTGACTGACGGAGGCCACGGAAAATGCACCTGCGCGTACTTTTTCAGCAGCAGCCTTAGTGATGTCCGCATCAGGTAAGGAAAATTTATCGAGCTTATTGCCGTCAACATGGGTAAGGCGGCCTGTAATATTGCTGCCTTTAGGTGTTTTGAAATCGGCTTCAATTGTCCAGTATTCTTCTGGCACGAAGGCCGCAATTTCAAGATCACGTTCACAAATAAGTCGAAGCGCTACAGATTGTACCCGGCCAGCTGATTTTGCGCCTGGGAGCTTGCGCCATAGTACGGGCGAGAGCGTAAAGCCAACCAGATAATCTAGAGCGCGTCTCGCTTGCTGCGCATTTACTAGGTTCAAATCCAGTTCGCGAGGATTAGCTATGCCGTCCAAAACGGCTTTCTTAGTAATTTCGTTAAAGACTACGCGGCTTACCTTTGCGTCCTTAATCTTCTTCTTCTCTTCCATGACCTTAAGGACGTGCCAGGCAATGGCTTCACCTTCACGATCCGGGTCAGTGGCGAGATATAGATTTTCAGCGCCCTTAAGGGCGTCGGCTATGGCTTTGATGTGCTTTGCTGACTTCGCATCATTTTGATAATCCATTGCAAAGTCTTCGTCGGGTTTGACCGAACCATCCTTGGAAGGGAGATCGCGAATATGACCATAGGAGGCTAGGACAATATAATCCTCCCCCAAATACTTGTTTATGGTTTTTGCTTTCGCTGGAGATTCAACGACGACGACATTCATAAGGACACCAAAAGTTTAATCTGATTTCTGTTCTGAGTAACTCAATACTTGCCATATATAGAGAGGCTATCCTGTTAAGGAAACCCTGTTACCGAAATGGCGTTCTATTCTGCCTGCTAGCTCTAATTCAAGTAAAATCGTCAAAACGATTGAAGGAGGTGTGGAAGAAAGCCGGACCAACTCGTCAATATTAACTGCAACGGGACTTAATAAAGATAGAATATAAGGGCGTGCTTCATTAATTAGATCAGTGTCAAACGGGGGCGTATTAGATAAGGGGAGCATAGGCTGATCCGGTTCCTGCAATGGACGAGATCTGGCTGGTTGCAATTCTTCAAGGATTTCTGAGGCAGATTCCACCAAAGCCGCGCCGTTGCGGATCAGATTGTTTGCGCCTTTTGCTCTTGGATCCATTGGAGAACCGGGAACAGCGAAAACTTCTCTACCCTGTTCGGCAGCCATTCTAGCAGTAATTAAGGAGCCTGATTTAGGGGTTGCCTCCATAACGAGAACCCCAAGAGACAGTCCTGAAATAATTCTGTTTCTGCGCGGAAAATGTCTCGCTTGTGGCTGAGTACCAAATGACTGCTCTGCAATGACACAGCCGCGTTCTGCGATGAGATTTTGCAAATCCCGATTCTCACGTGGGTAAGCAATGTCCACACCACCGCCGACTACGCCGATAGTTCCAGTCTCTAGGGACGCGTTATGCGCTGCACTGTCGATACCGCGAGCCAAGCCAGATACAATCACAATCTTCTTTTGACCAAGATCAGAGGAAAACTTCTGTGTAAGTTTTAAGGCAACTGCTGACGCATTTCTAGAACCAACGATGCCAATACATTCTTTTTGAAGCAAGCTGACATGACCCAAGGCGCTTATTACGGGCGGCGGGTCATGTATTTGTCGAAGGAGCGGTGGATATTGAGGTTCGCATGCTGCGATTAACTGTCCGCCGAATTCCAGCAATTGATCCATTTCGCGCTGGGCAGAGGCTTTTGCAAAGATCCGAATTGGTCTTTTTGCGCCGCCTTTTTTTGCGAGTTCCGGTAATTCGGTTAAAGCTTGTGTTGCAGTCCCGTATCTTTTTATCAGTTGGAAAAACGTAATTGGGCCAACATTTTCGGATCGGATAAGCCGAAGCCAATTCAATTTTTCAGAATATGAAATTTCGGAAATACTATTCATTGTAGAATAGTGTCGCAAAGAAATTAACGCGTCAATTGAAAAAGATTTTTATAATACGCGAAATAAGAACATGGAAGATGTTATTTTTTTCCAATGCGCGGTTCAGTACCTTTTAGCAATCGCGCAATATTCTCATGGTGTCTTATGAAAATAAGGATTGCCATAAATGCGCTGAATTCAATTCGTTGGAGGTCGCCAAAATACATGTCACCAAATAAGGGCGCGTTCATCAAACCATATATATAGAGCGGTGAAAAAACCGCAGCAATAAGGGCCGCGAGCGAAGAGATGCGAAGCACAACGGCCACCAGAAGCCAGGTTAGAGCAACCGCAATACCTGCGGGCCAAGAGACGGCAAGCATAACACCGATAAAGGTTGCTACGCCTTTGCCGCCTTTGAATTTGAGCCATACTGGGAATAAATGTCCGAGAAATGCACCGCCACCTGCCAGTACCGCATAGTCTTGAGTGAGGTAATGATTAGCGAGTAAAACAACAACCGCGCCCTTTCCCCCATCCAGCAACAATGTTGCAAGAGCGAGAAACTTGTTACCAGTACGAAGGACATTAGTTGCACCAATGTTACCCGAGCCAATTTTACGAACATCCCCTAGACCGGCAATGCGAGTCAGTACCAGCCCAAAAGGGATAGATCCGATTAGATACCCTAATACGGCAGCTACCAAAAACGGCCACGTGTAGCTAATATCCCCTAAAGGCTCCGGCATTATTACGACCCCTGCAACTCAAACACGGTTTTACCGCGTACTAGTGTTTTTAAAACGCGCCCTTGAAGCAAATGGCCATCAAATGCGGTGTTCTTGGATTTTGATTTTAATTCAGATCCAACAACTTGCCATGGTTTTCCAAGATCAAACAAGCAAAGATCTGCAGGTTTTCCTATTTCAATGGTTCCGCAGTCTAGGCCAAGCAATTTTGCCGGTGCCACTGTCATTGTCCGAAGTAAAGACAAAAGGTCCATTTCCTGATTATGGTACAGGCGCAGACTGACAGGAAGCATCGTCTCGAGACCAATAACACCCGGTTTAGCTTGTGCGAAGGGCAGGCGTTTACTATCGGCACTTTGCGGCAGATGTTGAGACGAGATAACATCGATTGTCCCGTCTTTTAAGGCAGCCACTACCGCCATCCGGTCTTCCTCAACGCGAAGAGGCGGGGAGACACGCGCAAATGTTCTGTACTCACCAACCTCCATATCATTCAGTGAATGATAATGCGGAGCAGTTCCAGCGGTTACATCAATTTGTTCGTCTTTTGCGCGGCGGATAGAATTTAATGCGTCAGCAGTGCTTAAGTGTGCGGCATGCCATTTAGCTCCTGTCATAGCGACAAGACGGATGTCTCGTTCCACCAAAATCGCTTCAGCGCAGGCGGGAATAGATTTTAGCCCCATGAATGTCGCTGTACGGCCGCCAGTCATAACACCACTCGCCGCAAGGTTTGGTTCTTCCGCGTGTACAATAATGGGTTTGCCGAACATGGTGGAGTAGCCGAGAGCGCGGCGCATCATATTGATATCGCCGATGGCTTTTTGTCCGTCACTAAAGGCTACCACACCAGCCTCTGCCATCAGACCAAGCTCTGCCATTTCCGAGCCTTCCATACCTTTGGTAAGGGCGCCGGTTATGCAAATGTTCACGGGACATGTTTGAAGGGCGCGTCGGGCGATCATCTCAACTAAAGATGGGTCATCGATGACGGGTTCTGTGGCCGGAAAAGCATTAACGGTTGTAACACCGCCAGCGGCTGCGGCTAATCCAGCAGTTGCCATGGTTTCCCGGTGTTCTTTTCCAGGCTCACACAGATATGCATGGGCGTCGACAAGGCCGGGCGACAAGCAATGTCCGCCGCAATCTTCAGACGAGGCTCCACCCGGTAGGTTGTCTTTGGTGATGTGATGGCCCCAGTCAAGAACAAGGCCGTCATTGATCAAAACGCCGCCAATTGTGTCAGTCGATGTTGCCGGATCTAGAAGACGAGCATTGAGAAGAGTGTGTAGCGAATTCGTCATGAGCCTTCTCCGCGTGTTAGGAGGTCAAGGCATGCCATGCGAACAGCAACTCCCATTTCAACTTGTTCAGAGATCGCACTGATATTTAGATCGTCTGCGATTTCAGAATCGATTTCGACCCCGCGGTTCATGGGCCCGGGATGCATGATCAGCGCATCTGGTTTAGCGACCGACAGTTTCTTTTGGTCCAGTCCGAAATAATGAAAATACTCGCGAATAGATGGCACAAAAGCGCCTTGCATTCGTTCGGTCTGCAACCGCAACATCATGACAATATCTGCGTCTTTGAGGCCGTCTTTCATGGAATGATATACTTCTACGCCCATGGTCTTGGCATTCGACGGGATCAAAGTAGTGGGGCCAACAATTCGGACGCGTGCGCCCATAATGTTAAGAAGCGCAATGTTAGAGCGGGCGACTCGACTGTTTTGGATATCACCGCAAATGGCGACAGTTAGACCCGCCAAACGACCCTTGCGATTACGTATCGTTAAAGCATCAAGAAGAGCTTGCGTGGGATGTTCATGACTTCCGTCTCCCGCATTGATGACGGCGCAGTCAACTTTCTGAGCTAGGAGATGCGGTGCGCCTGAATCTGAGTGGCGAATTACCAGCACATCTGGATGCATAGCGTTGAGCGTCATTGCGGTATCAATCAGGGTTTCCCCTTTTTTGACCGAACTGGAACTCACCGACATGTTGATGACGTCTGCACCGAGGCGTTTACCCGCCAGTTCGAACGAGGTGCGTGTCCGCGTTGAGTTTTCAAAGAAGAGGTTGATTTGGGTCCGGCCGTGCAACAGCGATAGCTTCTTGTCACCCGCTCGGGATTTGCTCACATAACCTTCGGCTACATCCAACAACATATTAATATCGCTGGCGCTGAGGCGAGCAATATCCAGAAGATGCCGATGGGCAAATCGTGTTTTGTCAATTTGTGTCATTAAAGGGGCATTATATACGGATGAAAGCGAGAGAGGGCAAGTCTGTCTTTTAATAATCCATGCAAGAAATGGCAACTTTGTGAACAAGCGCCAAGCGTCAGCAACAAATGTGTTTCCTTTCAAACATAAATCGATCGCTTTTGATTTAGATCAATGTTCCAAGGTCGTGAGAATACCATATCTGTTTATGAATTGCGGCCTACGTAAAAGGTTGTATCTGTTTGTAAGAGGATTAGGGTAATTTGATATGGCGTTAAGGCTAGCTGAGATTGTAGAACCAATAAAATCAACGCGATATTTTCAATCAAACTTAAGTATGTATGAGGGTAAAGCCAGAGCTAATGATGAATCGCTTTTTCGATCTCTGGCAGATATGTCACCAGACGGTGTGATCGTTCAATGCAATGACATAATTGTATATGCAAATCAAGCGGCAGCGCAGTTCCTGAAATTTGGAGATACTGAAGACCTATTAGGTCGTAGCATGATTGAATTTTTTACACCATGTTATCAAAAAATTGCTGAAGACCGTATGCAAGGGGTGATAAAAGAAAGATTGAGTTTACCTTTTCTCGAATATGCGCTCGAAGCGAAAGATGGCACTATAGTAAGTGCAGAATTTTGTAGTCAGCCGGTATATTGGAATGGAAAACTAGCGGCCCAAACTCTCATGAAAGACTTAACGGAAAAAAACTTCAATGATGACATCTTTAAAACGCTAAGCCGAGCTGTCGAACAATGCCCCGATTCCATCATTAGCATGAACCCCATTGGAATTGTTGAATATGTAAATCCGCATTTTGAAGAACGGTTTGGTTATGCGTCGGATGAGATCTGCGATCAGGAATTTCATTTCTTTATCCAGCTAGTACGTTCTCGAAATGGTCTAATTGAAGTGATTAAATCCTGTAAGGCTAATCGCAGCTGGCGAGGAGAATTGGAGCTTAGAACCAAGTTTGGTGATGCAAAATGGAAGCAGGTTTCAGTTTCTCCTGTACTTGGGAAAGATGGAGAGATAAGCCATTTTATCTGTATTATGCAGGATATAACTGAACGAAAACTGGCAGAAGACGGGCTCCAAAAGGCACTGACAGAGGCGGAGGAAGCTAATAAGGCCAAATCCGAATTTCTTGCAAATATGAGCCATGAATTTCGAACACCCTTGAATGCGATTATTGGGTTTAGCTCCCTTCTCGCAAACGGACCTGATGATTTTATCGAAGGAAAGGGTAGAGAGTATGCCTCCTATGCTTTAGAAGGAGGGGAACATTTGCTTGCCCTTGTCAATGATTTGCTTGATTTAGCGAGAGTGGAAGCACGAAAAATTGTTCTTCAAGAAGAAAATTTCCCCATTTCGGAGATCGTAAAGAACGTGTCCCGCATGGTGTTAAGCAAAGCCAATGAGAACGATTGCACAGTAAAAACAGAAATCGACAGTGATTTTCTGCTTCATGCGGATATGCGCCGTACGAGACAAATACTTCTCAATGTCGTGTATAATGCCGTGAAATTCTCTGCCGGCGGCACGGTGACGATAGAAGCTCTCACGACTAATGGAGGCGTCATTCGAGTGCATGATACGGGTATCGGTATGACTAGAGAAGGTGTCGAGCAGGCTATGTCTACATTTGGGCAAGCAGAGAATAATGGCTATGCCAAAAAATATGACGGAGCAGGACTGGGACTACCAATTTCAACAAAGCTTGCTGAACTACATGGCGGTGAGTTGGAAATCGAAAGTGAATTAGGGGTTGGTACCATTGTAACCATTACATTTCCAGAAAGCCGCGTTATCTCAGAGAGATAATAGGACTTACATCGAATCCAGTGCACCTTGCAGAATGAAAGCGGCGGCCATTTTGTCGACAACTTCTGCACGGCGCTTTCTGGATGCATCGGCCTCTAGCAGGGTTCTTGTAACGGCAATAGTGGATAATCGTTCATCCCAGAAACAGGCTGGAACATCAAAATATTCTTCGAGATTCTTTTGTAGCTGACGGCAAGATTGACATCGAGGGCCTTCTGAGCCGTCCATATTGAGCGGCAAACCAATAATAAAGCCACCAATCTTGTGCTTTTCGATTAGGTCTTTAATTATTGCGGCATCTTCTTTTAATTTTGTACGCTTGATTGTCATCAACGGCGTCGCCACTTTCAGGGAAGTATCGGACAAAGCAAGGCCAATTGTCTTGGTTCCAGGATCAAAACCCAGCAGGCGTTGATCGAGGGCAATAAAATGTTTCAGATAGGTGGGGTTGCCGAGGAGCATAGGTTACGCTAATTTGCGGCCATTGTCGGTTTGGCCATTTGTCTAGAGTTACAACTAGGTGTCTGGGCCGACCATCCAGATTACGCTTCTTATTATAGCAAAGGGTGACAAATGTCGCTTGATAAAGCCACTGTAGCAAAAGTAGCCAATTTGGCTCGCATCCGGGTAGAGGAAAATCACCTGGATACGTTGGCCAACGAATTGAATGCAATCTTGGGCTGGGTTGAACAGCTCAGTGAGGTTGACACGGAAAATGTCGCACCAATGACATCAGTTGCGGAAATGCAATTGCGCTGGCGTGCGGATGAAATCACCGATGGTGGGTATCAACAAGAAATTGTTGCCAACGCACCGTCAGACGAAGACGGCTTTTTTGCTGTACCGAAGGTGATTGAATAATGACTGATTTAACAAAATTGACGATTGCGGAAGCTCGTGATGGTTTGAAAGCGTCCAAGTTTTCGGCCCGCGAACTTACTGCGGCCCACATCACGGCAATGGATAGTGCACGAGGCTTGAACGCTTTTATCACGGAAACACCTGAAAAAGCAGTTGAAGCGGCAACCAAGTCTGATGAGAAACTTGCAAACGGTGAAGCTGGTTTGATGGAAGGTATTCCTATCGCCATCAAAGACCTGTTTTGTACCAAAGGCACACTGACAACTGCAGCCTCTCATATTCTGGACGGTTTTACCCCTGAATATGAAAGTACGGTTAGCGCGAATTTGTGGACCGAAGGTGCTGTTATGCTGGGTAAGGCAAATTTGGATGAGTTCGCGATGGGCTCTTCAAACGAAACAAGTTATTACGGTAATGTTGTGAACCCTTGGCGTCGTAAAAAAGACGATCAACCATTGGTTCCTGGTGGCTCTTCTGGCGGATCTGCTAGTGCCGTGTCATCAAACATTGCAATGGGCGCAACTGGTACTGATACCGGCGGCTCTATTCGCCAACCAGCGGCATTCACTGGTATTGTTGGTATGAAGCCGACTTATGGTCGTTGTTCACGCTGGGGAACGGTTGCATTTGCTTCCAGCCTAGATCAGGCAGGTCCAATGACACGGACTGTTCGTGATACAGCGATTATGCTGGAAGCTATGGCTGGATTTGATGCCAAAGACAGCACAAGTGTGGATATGGAAGTGCCAAACTTCGAAGCCGCCCTTACTGGTGATATTCGGGGTCTGAAAGTTGGTATACCAAAAGAATACCGTCTCGACGGTATGTCCGAAGAAATTGCTGCCCTCTGGGAACAAGGTATCGAATGGTTGAAATCGGCTGGCGCTGAAATTGTAGAAATCAGTTTGCCGCATACAAAATATGCACTGCCAGCATATTACATTATCGCTCCGGCCGAAGCGTCAAGTAATCTAGCGCGTTATGATGGCGTTCGATATGGCTTGCGTGTTGAAGGTGATAGTCTCGATGATATGTATTCACGTACTCGGGCCGCTGGTTTCGGACATGAAGTGCAGCGCCGTATTTTGATCGGTACATATGCTTTGTCTGCGGGCTACTACGATGCTTATTATTTGAAGGCTCAAAAAGTACGGGCACGCATCGCAGAAGATTTCAAGGAAGCGTATAAAACGGTTGATACGATCCTGACACCGACAGCTCCAAGTGCAGCTTTTGCATTCGGTGAAAAAGGTGATGATCCACTTGAAATGTATCTCAATGACGTTTTCACAGTGCCTGCAAGTTTGGCTGGTCTTCCTGGGATCTCTTTGCCAACAGGATTGTCTGCTGATGGTCTACCGCTTGGATTACAGATTCTTGGGCGTCCATTTGATGAAGAAACAGTAATTCGAACCGCTGGTGTTCTGGAAGAGGCCGCTAACTTTACGGCGAAACCTGATGCTTGGTGGAGGGGTTAATATGGGTATGATTATTCAAGGCGTTACGGGTGACTGGGAAGTTGTTATTGGTCTGGAAGTCCATGCGCAAGTAAGTTCCAACGCGAAGCTGTTTTCAGGATCTGCAACGGAATATGGCGCAGAACAAAACACGCAAGTGTCATTTGTCGATGCGGCTATGCCCGGCATGCTGCCTGTTATCAATACGGCTGCTGTCGAACAAGCGGTGAAAACTGGTCTAGGGCTGAAAGCCAAGATCAACAATTTCTCCGTTTTCGACCGAAAGAACTATTTTTACGCTGACTTGCCGCAGGGTTATCAGATCAGTCAGTTTTTGCAGCCGATTGTCGGTGAAGGCATTCTGACCATCGATCTTAAAGATGGTGTGACCCGTGAAATCGGGATTACTCGACTTCATTTGGAACAGGATGCTGGTAAAAGTATTCATGATCAGCATCCAAGCATGACACTTGTCGATCTTAACCGATCTGGTGTTGCGCTGATGGAGATCGTGTCAGAACCTGACATGCGCTCGCCTGAGGAGGCTGCTGCATATGTGAAGAAGCTTCGTAGCATCCTTAGATATCTGGGAACATGCGACGGCAACATGGATGAAGGTTCCATGCGCGCAGACGTCAACGTTTCTGTTCGACGTCCGGGTGATGACCTCGGAACACGCTGCGAAATGAAGAACCTCAACTCTGTACGTTTCATCCAGCAAGCGATTGTCTATGAAGCCAATCGTCAGGTGGATATTCTAGAAGAGGGCGGTAAGATTGATCAGGAAACCCGCCTGTATGACAGCGTGAAAGGGGAAACTCGTTCTATGCGGTCAAAAGAAGAAGCGCACGATTACCGCTACTTCCCGGATCCGGATCTGCTGCCGCTTCAGTTCGATGACGCTTTTGTTGCAAAAATCAAAGCTGATTTACCAGAACTGCCTGACGAGAAGAAAGATCGCTTCATGAATACGCTTGGCATCAGTGCTTATGATGCGGGCGTGCTTGTTGCTGAAAAAGAGGTCGCTGATTTCTTTGAAGACGTAGCGAAAGGCCGCGACGCCAAATTATCTGTGAATTGGGTCACGGGCGAGTTCTTTGGAAACCTGAAACGGACAGGCAAAACCATCGCGACTTCTCCAGTATCTGCGGATGCGTTAGGTGAAGTAATTGATCTGATCAAGGATGGTACGATATCTAATCGTATTGCCAAGGAAGTGTTCGAAGAAATGTTCGACACTGGCAAGTCTGCTAGCAATATCGTTGAAGAAAAGGGCTTGAAGCAAGTCTCTGATACGGGTGCTATTGAAGCGGCGATCGATGATGTTATCGCTGCAAATCCTGACAAACTCGCTGAATATCGCGGCGGTAAGGATAAGCTGCTAGGGTTCTTCATGGGGCAGGTAATGAAAAATACCGGCGGTAAAGCAAATCCTGGCGTTGTGAACAAGCTGCTTAAACCGAAACTTGATGGATAGCTTCCCTCGATAAGGTAAAGAAAAAGGGTGGAGATTTTTCTCCGCCCTTTTTTATTGCTGTGTTGCCGTAAATGCCTGAAATTACGTTTGCCCTATTGATTTCGATCACGTGCGATAATTTGCCTTTTCGCTGACGTAAATAAATTTTAACCCAAATTAAACAGTTGGTAGATATTTTGTTTACTATAATTTTATGAACTTGGGCACTGAATGGATAATACCGAATTTCCCGCATCAAATACCGATATTGGCGCTCTGTTTGTAGCTGGAAGTATGTTGCTGGCAGGTTTCCTCTTCTTAGCTTTTCTGACTTTAAAGCCAAGTAAATCGGGGGACGATGTTGCCGCGGTGTTTTCTCCGACGATGACATTGACAGAAATTGCAAACGTAATCTCAACACTTCCCTTTAAGCTCGTGAGAACGGGATTTTCTGACTCCATTGTTATACTCAGGCCTTCAGCGGACGCAGAATTAGAGATGTTAAAAGAAGCCGGTGCAATTTTCATTATTGATGCATATGCAAATGGGGGGTGTGCGTTTTTCACCCGAAAATCGAATAAGAAGGTGTAACTAATGAACGCTCTTTATGAACTCAGACAATCAGTTTCCAGAAAATTGCTATTTCTTCTTTGGGGACATGTTCCACTCATTGCATTCTCTGCATTTTATGTTGGTGGCGATTGGCTTACCGCGACAATTGGGGCGGTCGTTTTTGCTGCGATTACGACCGGTTTATATATGAAGGATGGTGCAGCGCTAGCCTACAGATATGCCTGTGCGATTACATATGTTGTTCAAGTCGGTCTGCTCGTTTACGTTTTTTCCGGCCATCCTTGGCAAATTGACATTCACATGTATTTCTTTGCCTCTCTCGCGATTATCGCGGTGCTTTGCTGTTGGAGGACAATTATTGTAGCGACAGTAACAATTGCCCTTCATCATCTGGTTTTAAACTTTGTGTTGCCAGCAGCAGTTTTCCCGGAAGGGGCCGATTTTATGAGGGTCGTGCTTCATGCTGTGGTCGTTGTCTTTGAATCTGCGATTTTGACCTGGCTAACTTTCAAGCTTGTAAGCTCATTTGAAAGTTCAGCGAATGCTGTAGAGCAAGCTGAAGAAGCGTCCCAATCTGCTGACACTGAAAAGCAAAAAGCCCTTCAGGCGACTGAGGATGCTCAACGTTCTGAAGCCCATGTTTTAGATCTGAAAGCTGAGGCAGACAGGTTGAACGAAGAGAAAATTTCTTTGGCCGACCAAAAAAATGAGCGCAGACAGAGAGACCGTCACATGATGGCGACTGAATTTGAAGAAAAAGTCGGTAAATTATTGGAAAAGGTCGCCCAAAATTCCCATGTGATGTCAGGATTAGCATCGAACTTGAAAAATATTTCTGGAGAAGTCTCAGAAAAGGTTAGCCAAACGTCTTCTGTCGCTGAAAATATGACAATTAGTGTTCAAACAGTTAGTTCAGCAACCGACGAGTTGAGCTCCTCTATCCAGGAAATCTCATCGCAAGTTCATCAATCAAATCAAGTCGCAGGGGCTGCCTCTGATCGCGCTACTCAGACAGCACAAACGCTGGGGCAGTTAAAAGAAGCTGCCCATCAAATTAGTGAAGTCGTGGGTTTGATTAGTGATATTGCAGAGCAAACTAACCTGCTGGCGCTGAACGCCACTATTGAGGCCGCAAGAGCTGGTGAAGCGGGTAAAGGCTTTGCAGTCGTTGCGTCAGAAGTGAAAAATCTAGCGACACAGACTGCGAAAGCTACGGAAGATATCACGAGCCAGATTTCAGGCATTCAACAAGTCAGTGAACAAGCCGCCGGTGAAATCGAAGCTATTCTTTCAACGATTAATGAAATTAACTCGACAACGGCTTCTGTAGCTGCGGCTGTTGAAGAGCAATCCGTCGCAACAAACGAAATCTCAGTCAGTACGCGAAATGCTTATGACGGAACTGTACATTTAAAGGGAGATGTTTCAAATATTGAACAGTTTGCTGTTCAATCCTCAGATGCATCGCAACAGGTCCTAGATTCGGTAATTGAAATGGTGAGTGATACGGACAAAGTGTTATCAGAAGTGACCGGATTCCTTAAGAAAATCAGAGCGTAAGTCATATAAAATATCTCTAAATAACTAAAATGGTCGCCCATAATTTGATTATTGGGCGGCCAATTTTCTTGCCAGATTCAGGGTTAATCCGTTTACATCAAATCATAATCAGCTCCATTCTGTAGGGAGCTTCATTCTTTAACAAAACCAATTCAAGGTCGAAATTTGTTGGTGTGGATTTTCGATAACTCACTCCCCAAGAGGTCACATCAATCCTGCAAATTAATCCGCCATATTTGATGGCAATCTCATAGCCGGAGGATGGCCCGCTGCAGTGACAGCGATGATATTGGAAAGGGTGGAGGAAATCGGGCGGTGGAGTTGACCATACGACGCCATCGGTTTCCAATTCTTCATAGGGGAGGGGCTGTCCATCGATCGCATTTATCATTGAGATGTCAACATTTAACGCCATACTGATTTCCTTCAAGTTCCGGAAAAGGACGTCCAAATAGCATCTCCTGTGATCAATATTTTGGAGATCTCATTGCCAGAACAAGCCATAGTCTGTTAAGGCATATAATATGCATTGGATCGATGATGGCTTGATATTGTCAGCCAAAAAATATGGCGAAAATAGTGTTATCTTGCAGGCTCTCACGCGGGAGCATGGACGGCACGCTGGTCTCGTACGCGGGGGAACCGGGAAAAGGCTCCGAGGGATTTTACAGTCCGGTAATCTTGTAGGACTAAGATGGCAAGGACGATTGAGTGAGCAACTCGGCAACTATGCGGTAGAAGCTAATAATTCCGCGGGCGCTTTGCTCTTCGATCAGCCGTTAAAACTTGCCGCGGCATCGGCGGCATTATCTCTTCTTGAAAAGGTTCTTCCTGAACGTGAAACTCACACGAGTTTGTTTGAAGCAAGTTTGCTTTTAATTAAAAACCTTTCAGGAGGCATAGAACATTGGGGACCACTTTTTGTCAGGTGGGAACTTGGTCTCCTTACCGAAATGGGGTATGGGCTTGACTTAAGTGAATGTGCTTCCACAGGAATACGTGAAGATCTCGTATATGTGTCCCCAAAATCAGGGCGAGCCGTTTGCGCTGCTGCAGGATTTCCCTATCATGACCGTTTACTTGGGTTACCGGAATTTCTTGTGCCTGAAACTGGCCGCAGTGTTGATCGGATGATGCCTCAACAAATTCTCGATGGCCTTCATCTAACTGGTTATTTTATCCATAAAAACTTGCTGCCGCACTATGGAAATGAGGCACTACCAGCACGGGAACGCTTTGTATTTTCATTGGAACAACGTTTCCAAACAACTGAGTAGCTCCTACATTAGATTTTTTCAGTGCTTGAACGGTTTTTTTTGTGCCGAGGGCGCGTTCTGATGATATACAGAGATTATGAGTGATCAGTCTTTGATAAAATCCGGTGAAGTCCTTCCAACTTCACTGAAGGACGCCATAAGCGAGCGCTATCTTGCTTATGCGATGTCAACGATTATGTCCCGTTCCTTACCAGATGTACGGGATGGGTTGAAACCGGTTCACCGGCGCCTTTTGTATGCAATGCGCATGCTGAAGCTTGACCCCGCGTCAGGCTATAAAAAATGTGCTCGTGTTGTCGGCGACGTGATCGGTAAATATCACCCGCACGGGGATCAATCTGTTTATGACGCGCTGGTTCGTTTAGCGCAGGATTTTGCGCAGCGTTATACCCTCGTAGATGGCCAAGGTAACTTCGGCAACATCGACGGCGATAATGCGGCGGCCATGCGGTATACTGAATCGCGTATGACCATCTTTGCGGAATTACTTCTCAAAGATCTTGATAAGGACGCGGTAGATTTTAGGGCGACCTATGATGGCGAAGAAGACGAGCCGATCGTGCTTCCTGCGGCTTTTCCAAATCTACTTGCAAATGGATCTACAGGCATTGCGGTTGGTATGGCAACATCCATTCCACCTCACAATGCAACCGAGCTTTGTAACGCGCTCCTTTATTTAGTGAAATACTATACAGAGGATAAGGAAAAGCTTGCGGCATTGGCTGAAAATCCAAAATCCCGTATTGATAAGCTACTTGAGTTTATCCCGGGACCCGATTTCCCAACTGGCGGCGAATTGGTCGAAAAACCCGAGAGCATTCGCGAGGCCTATTTAACTGGGCGTGGTGGCTTTCGCCAACGTGCTCGCTGGGAGGTTGAGCAGGGTCCCCGCGGAACATACCAGATTGTCGTCACTGAAATTCCCTATCAGGTGCAGAAGGGAAAAATGATCGAACGGATAGCAGAGCTTATCCAATCGAAGAAATTTCCGTTGCTTCATGATGTTAGGGACGAGTCGGCGGAAGATATTCGTCTGGTGTTGGAGCCCAAAAGCAAGAATGTTGATGCCGAAATGTTGATGCAGGGACTGTTCCGATTTACAGATCTTGAAAACCGTTTCTCGCTCAACATGAATGTTCTGGATGCAAGCCAAACCCCTCGGGTTATGGGAATTCAGGAAGTTCTTGAGGAGTTCCTTAAACACCGGTTTATAGTTTTAAGGCGGCGCTCTCGTTACCGGCTTGAGAAAATTGCACATCGCCTTGAAGTGTTGGAAGGGTATCTGATTGTATTCCTAAATCTGGACGAAGTGATCCGGATTATTCGAGAAGAAGATCATCCTAAACAGCAACTAAGGGAGACCTTCAAGCTTACGGATGTTCAAGCTGAAGCAGTCTTAAATATGCGTCTGAGATCCCTCCGGAAATTGGAGGAAATGGAACTTCGGACAGAACATACAAAATTGACAGAAGAAAAGACAGGTTTGGAAGCTTTACTGGCAAGTGAAGATTTACAGAAAGCCTCTATCACCTCTGAATTAAAAGATCTGAAAAAGATCTTGAAAGGCGTTCCTGATGTCTCCAATCGGCGGACGACGATCGGAGAAGCGAAAGAGCTTCCTGATATTCCATTGGAAGCCATGATTGAGAAAGAGCCGATCACTGTTATCTGTTCTGATAAAGGCTGGGTTCGTGCCATTAAGGGCCACGTAGTCGAGACAGGCGAAGAGAAATACAAAGACGGTGATAAAGCAAGCTTCTGGATCACGGCAGAGACAACGGACAAGTTGGTCCTATTCGGCACAAACGGCCGTTTTTATACGATTGGCTGCGATAAAATTCCACGGGGCCGGGGACACGGCGAGCCTATCCGCTTGATGATAGATCTAGGGAATGATCAAGATATCGTTTCGTTATTTGTTCACAAGCCAGGCCGTAAGTTGCTCATCGCATCGTCGGATGGTCGTGGGTTCATCGTCGATGAGAACGGAATTATTGCACAAACAAGAAACGGTAAGCAGACACTGAATGTGTCAGGCGATGCCGAAGCGGCGTTCTGTGAGGAATTGAACGGCGATTCCGTGGCTGTGGTTGGTAACAACCGCAAACTTAACTGCTTTGCACTGGATGAAGTGTCTGAAATGACACGGGGCCGTGGCGTAACACTACAACGCTTTAAAGACGGTGGATTATCAGATATCAAAACTTTTAACCGGGAAGACGGGCTTTCGTGGAAATCAGGGGAACGTACCAGAACCGAACCGGATCTTACAGGCTGGTATACACGCCGAGGTAACTCAGGGCGTCTGGCCCCACGCGGATTTAGCCGGAATAATAAGTTTAAATAAAAAAATAAAGGGCGGTTATGGATACACTATATGAGGCCTTCCAAAAGTCGGCCGAAATATACCCCAATAATGCATTTTTATGTGTGCCATCTCTTAAAAAACGGGATTACTATCCTGATGGACGGGAATTCACCTATTCTGAAATTGCAGAACAGGTTGAACGCATTAAACAGGCCTATTCAAAGGCTGGATACGGTTATGGACAGCGGGTTGGGTTTTTACTTGAAAACCGCCCGGAGTATGTGAGCCATCTTATTGCATTGAATGCTCTTGGGGTGTCTTGTGTTCCGATAAACCCGGATTATCGCCATGACGAGATGTTATATCAGATGAGCCATTCTGATGCAGACCTTGTAGTGACACTTGAAAGCCGAGTTGAAGAAATTAAAGCTGTTGCGGAAGCACGCGAGAGACCATTGCGTGTCGTAACAGATCGTGATTTTTTCGACAATTTACCGTCACCTGAAAGAGCCTCTGTTTCTGGAAAGCCTTGCCTGATGACAGAAGCTAGCCTGCTCTATACATCAGGAACCACAGGTCGCCCCAAGGGGTGTATTCTCAATAATGATTACCATTTGACCGCAGCGAACTGGTATGCGGATATGAGCGGGTTAATCGAGATCCGACCAGGCAAAGAACGCCTATATAATCCATTGCCGTTGTATCATATAAACGCAGCAGTGATCTCCCTTGGTTGTATGCTTGTGAGCGGTGGATGTTTGATCATTCCCGATCGCTTCCATCCCTCAGGTTGGTGGCAGGATATCAACGAAACCAAAGCTACAATCATTCATTATCTGGGGGTCGTTCCCCCTATGTTGTTAAATCAACCTGACAATGAATTGGAAAGGTCGCATTCCGTACGGTTTGGTATTGGCGGCGGCGTTGATCCAGATTTACACGGGGTCTTTGAAGATCGTTATGGGTTTCCGCTATATGAAGTGTGGGGGATGACGGAAACAGGCCGTATCTTTAATGTAAACTCTGAACCCCGCCAGATTGATACACGTGCCTTCGGGAGACCCTATGGTGATTTCGAAGCGAAAATCGGGGATGAAGAAGGTAACGAACTGCCAAGAGGCAAGCAGGGAGAACTGCTTGTGCGCGCAGCAGGAGATAATCCGCGTAAAGGCTTCTTCGCTGGATATCTAAATAATGAAGACGCAACAGAGGAAGCCTGGGACGGTGGATGGTTTCATACCGGGGATACGGTTGTTCAAGATGAAACGGGGATGCTGTATTTTGTCGACCGTAAAAAGAATATTATTAGGCGTTCCGGCGAAAACATAGCGGCAGCGGAAGTTGAAGCTGCAATGCAGGCACATGATGCCATTGCACAGATCGCTGTCATCGCAGCACCCGACGCCCTTCGTGAAGAAGAAGTCATGGCATGCATCGTTTTGATGGAAGGGTATGAGAATACCCACGAACTTGCTGAGGAACTCTTTGAGTTTGCTTTTGCGAAACTTGCGTATTTCAAACCACCAGGATGGGTATTGTTTATGGATAGCCTTCCGACAACCAGTACGCAGAAAATCCAAAAAGCTCAGATTTTTGGAGCCGATGTCAATCCAACGGAAGCGCTCGGTATCTATGATTTTAGAAAATTGAAGAAGAAGCAAAGAGCACTTGTTTCCTAATATTTTAAACTTACCGAATAACAAAAAAAGCCGCTGGAATTACCAGCGGCTTTTTTCTTGTCGTATATGGGTTCGTCAATTCGCCGGTAAAAGCTCCGGTAGGAAAGTCGTAATTGCTGGGAAGAACCAAAGTAGCAACAGACCGATTACCTGAATAATCACGAACGGAATAACACCTTTATAGATATCCATGGTTGTTACATCCGGCGGTGCAACACCGCGAAGATAGAACAACGCAAATCCAAAAGGAGGCGTAATGAACGATGTCTGTAGATTTACAGCAATCAGGATCGTGATCCATGCCGGATGCATGAGGGCTGGATCCGCCGCGTAGATTACGGGTCCCACAATCGGGATAACAATGAAAATGATCTCAATGAAATCAAGAACAAAGCCCAAGAAGAACAAGACAATCATCACCACAATCAACAATGTTCGTGGGTCTTCAAATGATTGCAGGAATTCCTGAATGTAATGTTCACCGCCAAATGATCTGATCGTCAGGCTCAAAAAGAGGGAGGCAATAAGAATGACGAACACCATAGACGTAACCTTGGTGGTTTCATTCAAAATACCTGCCATAATTTTATCGCGGATCAAAATCCAGCTCGAATAAATCAATCCGAATAAAGCAAGATGGTAAGAAATTACAGCAGTAAAAATTCCCATCTTGTCGTCGAAATTGATGTTATCCAACCCCAAGCGGAGGTCAAAGTTACCTCGCATTAACAAGAGAACAATAATTGCTAAGGCAGCCCAGATAATGATTTTTGAAGATTGTTTGTTGTCCTGCAATTTTCTGTTGGCAGCCAACATAATTGCACCAGCAGCGCCCAAGCCAGCAGCGGCTGTTGGATTAGTGATACCACCAAGAATGGATCCAAGAACAGCTACAATCAAAATAACTGGGGGAGATACCACTCGAATGGCTTCGATTTCAGTCAATCGGACAGAGGCATGTTTCAGACCATAGACAATCATTGCGCCAGGTATGATGTAAAATACAGTCTTTAACCCGCCGCTTGCATCACCTGGTACAAAGAACCAATCGGCAATGAAAACTGCGACGACACCGACAAGCCCGATCAAAATTGGTTTAGGATCATACCCAGGGCGTAAAGCCATAGCCAATGTCAGCATAAAGCCAGTTAGAACCAACATAGCGACCACACCGCCAGACAACGGTCCGTACGTTGTAACGTCATCTATTGTTGTGCTGCCAGTGAGGTCAGCAGCTGCTAGTCCAATCCATAGCATAACCATGGCGACCAAAGGTCCAAACATAGCGCCAAGGAGTAGCCATGGGTTGTTATTATAGTAAGATATCAGATTGTATGAATCTGGCTCACCCAAATGAACTGGAGGCGCCTGATCACGATTAAAATAAGCGAAAACCAATGCATAAAGAGCGTAGAGCGATGCTAGGAAAATACCTGGTATAAAGGCTGCTTTAAACAAGGTGCCTGTAGATAGAACTGCTGGCTCACCCAACATTTCCAAGACTGTTATACCAAGTGCATCAGCGCGGTTTTCTTGGCCGATAGCGTACATATCACCAACGATTGAACCGAGCAGAACGATCACTATAGAAGGCGGAATGATTTGGCCAAGTGTACCGGATGTCGCAATAATACCTGTCGAAAGGGATTTAGAATAACCGTGCTTTAACATTGTCGGAAGGGCGATAAGGCCCATCGTTACAACCGTTGCACCAACCACACCAGTGGAGGCTGCAAGCAATGTACCCACCAAAACAACTGCGATTGCAAGACCGCCAGGAATAGAGCCAAACAATTTGGCCATAGTCGTCAGCAAGTCTTCCGCAATGTTGGAACGCTCAAGCGCGATGCCCATCAGTACGAATAGCGGTACAGCAAGAAGTGTTTCAACATTACCACCAAAGGCTCGGGAGAAGACGCCTTGAGCCCATGTGGATGTTGTGGAAAGCATGGCTTTTTGCCAACCTCCCTCGAACACAGGAACTTGCTCGGCTACGCCGTTAAATTCTTCGATTGTATAAAGCAGGCCTGCTTCGTTCAGCCCTGCGATTAAAGCAAAACTTATGAAAGCAGAGCCTGAGATTGCATAGGCTACTGGGTAGCCTGAGAGGATACCGCCAAACAGCGATATCGCGACGATAATCAGCGAAATTTCAACGCCGGTAAAACCTAAAAACATGGGTTAAAAACTCCGAGATCAATTAAAGAGGATGCGATGGGGCGTCACTTGAATGCTCAATCTTTTTATCCTCTGTAGCGTCATCAAATGAATAATGGGTCGGTATGTTTTTGTCACGTTCCAGCAGCGCCAGAATGTTTCGTAACAAGAATGCAACAGCACAAACGAACATGAGGCCTGCAAAAACCAGAACCAAAAATTTGAAAGCCCAAACCCAGGAAAATTCAGCAGTACCTGAGGTTTCAAACCGGAACCCTCTCCAGCGTGTTGATTCGGACCAAATATTCAACGGTTTTTGTGCGTTCATGGCGTTCATCGCGATAGGCCATGAGAACCACCAAAGCATTATTGTTGACGGGATAAAGAAAAAGACAGTTCCCAGCAGGTCAATCCAGTTTCTTGTTCTTGTTTTACACGCTGCATATACGAGATCTACACGCACATGGCCGCCTTCGATAAATGTGTATGCAGAGGCAAGTGCAATCAATATGGCATTGTAAAACTTCAGTTGTCCGGAAAGCCATTGCAGCTCTTCTGAAATAACACTTAAACCAAGAGGTGAAAACATCAATTCATTACCACGGAAAATTTGGCCCATAGCAATGATCATTACTTGTTGCAGCATCATAATGAGCGCAAACCAAGCTGAGGCTCTACCGATTTTACCGTTGAAGTTCTCTAGCCCGCTTACAACGCTGTACAAAAAACTGCGTTTGTAGATGCCTACACCAATTAGGACAAGAACCAAGGCCAGAACCATAAAGAAGAATTGATGTGACATGCCCATTTCTGTGACAGCATTCATCTTTAGCTTCAGTGTCTCAAGGTTAAGCCAGCTATAAATATGCCAGGGCAGAATCAATAGATTCACAAATCCCATAATAAAATTTAAAAATAAACTGCCAAGCGCTTCCATATCGGGTCTTTCCGATCAGCACCGTGTGTTCAATATGTGTGCGAGAATTCTCTAATTTAAGAGCTTTGCGTATTTTGAAATGCCAAATTGCATCTCGCCCCACCCAATATTTCTTTAAACTTAGTACGTCGTACGTTTTCAGTACGATTGTCACTCTGAGTTATATAAGAGCATCGATCATGTTGATCATACTCTATATAAGCTTCGCGCCACTTTAGAAACTACACGGACTCTCTGTGTTTAAAATGTGAAACCGGGCACTTATGGCCCGGTTTCATTACTGTATTACAATCTTAAGGCTTAACCCAGAACGCGTGTGCGTTGACGAGTGTAAGCACCTGAAGAAAGTTCATCCCATTTAGCAGATGCTTTCATGGAAGACTCAACAGACGTGCGAACCTTCTTGAAGAAAGGATCGCTCATGTTGTCATCGAGAACTTCTTGAGAGGCTTTACCAAATGCATCCCAAACGTCATCAGGGAATTCAAGCGTTTGAACGCCAGAAGCTTGCAGACGTGTAAGAGCTTGTGAATTGTTTGCAAGATACTGATGCAAGTTCCACTGGTTAGCTTCACCTGCAGCAATTTCGATCATTTTCTGATGTGCTTTGCTGAGGCCATTGAAGCGATCTTTGTTAAGCCCTAACGCAAGACCAGCACCTGGCTCATGGAAGCCTGATGTGTAGTAGAATTTAGTGATTTCTTGGAAACCAGCTTTCTCGTCTGCCCATGGGCCGATCCACTCAGTTCCGTCGATCGCACCAGATGCCAATGCTTGGTAAATTTCAGAACCAGGCAGTGTTTGAACAGATGCACCAAGTTTACCAAGGGCTTTACCGCCAAGACCAGGCATACGGAATTTCAGGCCTTTAAAGTCATCTGCAGATTTGATTTCTTTACGGAACCAACCACCAGCTTGTGGGCCTGTGTTACCTGCGAGGAATGAATGCAAACCGAACTCTTCACCGAGTTCAAGATGCAATTTGTGGCCATCGCCATGGTAATACCAGTTGTGAAGTTCATTTGGAGTCATGCCGAAAGGAACGGCTGTGAAGAAACCAAATGCTGCGTGCTGACCTACATAGTAGTAATCAGCTGCGTGATACATGTCTGCTTGACCAGACGTAACCGCATCAAAAACAGCGCCGAGGCCTGATACCAATTCACCAGAAGCTTTAACGTCTACTTCTAGCAAGCCGTCTGACATAGTGTTTACTGAATCTGCAAAATGCTGAGCTGCATCGAACACACCTGCAAGGCCACGGCCCCAGGCTGTTACCATAGTCAGTTTTTCGCGACCTTTTGCGATTGCAGGTGCTGCAAGTGCAACTGTACCTACAGTACCGGCAATACCAGCACTTTTAATAAATTTACGACGATCCATTTATTGCTCTCCCTATAGAACTTTTTACATTTTACGTAAACGATGCGGCTGTTAGTAACCCGCATAGCTAACGCAGAAGGTAGCGCTAGTATTACCTAAGGTCTAGCAATAAAGAAAGCCAAATTGACACTCTTTGTACGTAATGTCTGGGGCAATTGAGAAAATATAGCCAATTTTGGAGGTTACTTTAGAGAAGAGTAACTTATATTCAGGGCGGTTTTATGTATTTCACCACAAACAGCTAACCACTTTTAATGTTTTCTAAAAGCAGATTGGATTCGTTTGGGGAAAGGTAGTTTGTTTAATTCTGAATTATCGAGTTTTTTAGCTTTAGTCTCTCGGTTTCCAATTATTTATTGGAATTCACAAGCAAGAAATTGGCTCCCAACCTTCTTTTGTCAGTATTTCAGCGGGCTCAAAACGCGTCTTGTAAGACATCTTGGGGCTTTCAGCGATCCAGTAGCCCAAATATACATGCATTAGGCCCATATTCTTTGCCTGGATAATATGCCAAAGAACCAAATATGTACCAAGGCTTCGTTTTTCCATTTCAGGATCAAAGAAACTGTAAACCAGTGATAACCCATCATCCATACGATCTGTCAGGCAAACAGCGTATAAATTGTCATAAGGGTCTCTAAACTCGGTTAATTGAGTTCTAACGGGACTATCCTCAACCATTGCCTGATAATCGGAAAACACCATGTCAGACATGCCACCATCTGAATGGCGGGACTTCAAATATCGGTGAAACAGATCGTAATGCTCTGCTGTCGCTTCGGCAGGCATTTCTCGGGCAAAAATATCCTTGTTTCGCGACCAGATGCGCCGAAACGATTTTTTTAGAGAAAATTGGTTTGCAACTACGCGGATTGGGATGCAAGCGTTACAATTATCGCAAGCCGGTCTATAGGCGAGGTCTTGACTGCGTCGAAATCCAGCAAGACTAAGAGTATTGTGAAGGTGATCCGGGTCTTTTCCGGCAAGCAGGGTCACAATCTTCTTCTCCAACTTGCCACCTAAATACGGGCAGGGGGCTGGAGGAGTTGAAAAAAAGAACCTGGATGGTATCTCCACTCGCTTCATTGTTCGCCAATCTCAAAATTTAGTCGCTCTAGACTACTGTTTTTTGTACCTCTTGGAAAAGATTACGCATGAAATCCCTAAAAAACTCATAGCAAGCCGTAATAAAGTGGAGCGAAAATTGAAAAAACAATCCAAAGAAGGATGACAAGAGGGGCGCCAGCTTTAAAAAAGTCCATAAACCTATAATGACCGGGGCCCATGACCAAGAGATTCGTTTGATACCCCATCGGCGTAGCAAAGGAGCAATTTGCTGCAAAAATAGTCGCAAATACGAAAATCATAGGGTCAATTCCTAACGTTTTTGCAATGCCAATCCCGACCGGCGTAAACAAAACCGCTGTGGCGTTGTTACTTAATATATTTGTGAAAAATGCAACTAGCAGGAAGAAGAAGGAAAGAATGACGGCAACATGTGCGCCGTCTAGCATACTAACAAGTGCATGAGCAATAAAGGTAGCGCCACCGGTTGCTTGCATAGCCGTTCCGAGGGCAAGCGCTGCCCAAATCAGTAGAACAATTCTTCTGTCAATTGCACGACCTGCCTGATAAATATTCAAGCACCCAGAAGCAACTATCGCAGTTGCACCTGCAACTGCAGCAACTACAATTGGAACTGCACCAGTTGCCGCACATACGATAACGGCACCGAAAATGAAGCGGGCTCTACGGGCGAGCGCCAAAGCGGGCAATTCGCGTGTTGAATATTCAAGCAAAAGAACATCAGGATTATTCCGAAGGCGCATTACATTATTGCGCGAACCAAGAAGGAGTAAAACATCGCCTGCTTCCAAGCGAATGTCGGTCATTCTACTTGTTCTGATCATGCGAGAACGCCGTTGGATCCCCAGCACTACGCATTCTGTGCGATAGTGGAAGTTGATTTGATGCAGGGCCCTTCCGATCATCCGGGAGGCAGGGGCGATAACGACCTCAGCTAACGTCTGATCTTTACTTGTCTGTGTCGCGTTGGTTTCACTTTCCAAAGATTCTTCAATATTGTGGAAGTCACTCATGATTTGCGGATTGTCAGAAAATGCGTCTGTCAGGGATTTACGAGTACCTGCAAAAACTACAGAGTCGCCGGGGCGCAAAACCATATCATCGAAGGGAGGAAGCAGTAGTTTCTCTTCCCTTTGGATAAATCGGATTGTAATGTTTCTAAGGCTTGGGAACTGTCCAGCAATAGCCTCTTCTCCAACGAGAGGGCTATCAGCGGAGATTTGCATTTGTACGATAAATTGCTTGCCCGAAATGGGGGCTGATCCGTCCGTTACGGCTTCCCTGTCCGGGAGTAGTTTCGGAATAACTACCAACGCATAAACTAAACCTGTTATTGCCAAAACGGCTCCAGGCACAGAAATGTCGAAAAATTCAATGGCAGGTTGGCCGGCTTTAACCGCGGCGGCAGAGACAAGTAGATTAGTGGATGAACCAATTAGTGTCGTCATCCCTCCTAGGATAGAAGCATAACTGAGGGGGATCATTAATGTAGATGTTGGGCGGTGAAGCCTTTCCGCCAATGCAGTCATTAGCGGAATGAATATGACGACTACCGGAGTATTGTTCATAAAGGCGCTAATAAACATAACCGTCGTCAAGACAACACCGATGGCTAGGACAGGATGATGCCGCCGAAGCGTAATCAATACTCGAATGGGTTTTTCAAGGGCACCTGTTCTTACGATCCCTTGGCCGACTACGAGCAAAGATAGAACTGTAATCAACGCCGGATCGGCAAGTCCGGCCAAAATCTCCCTAGGGGTCAGTAAGAGATTGCCGTAACTATCAACTAGGGGGTAGACATAGAATAAGAGAAGTAAGCCAGAAATTACCGCAACAGAAGATATTTCGAGCCCAATTTTTTCGCTGGCAAAAGCGTACATTGCTACAGCAATGAACAGGAATACCAGCCACATGTGAATTTGTGCTTCAATCATAAATTTATTCTATCCGCATCCATATGTTCCGGAGTCTTATATTCTAGCTTAGACTATTGTAGTTTTCAGATTATTTAACCCTTATCATGAAGATTGTCTTTAATCTTGCAAGGGGGACGTATAGAAAACTACCCTTTTGGAAAGAAGTATTAGTGAAGACCAGCACTGATTATTACCAAGCAACTGCAAATACAACGTTCCATTTTCCTGAACTAGTCGGGGAGGTTCGCACAGATGTTTGTGTAATAGGGGCGGGTTTTACTGGTCTTGGAACAGCATTGGAACTGGCGGAACTGGGATTTTCTGTTGTTGTTCTTGAAGCGTCCCACGTTGGTTACGGTGCCTCAGGGCGAAGCGGTGGCCAAGTAGCATCTGGTTACTCACCCGGAATGTTGGAGACCGCAAGAATAGTTGGTGCAGAGGATGCCAAAAGGCTTTGGGCTTTTTCTGAAGATGCTAAGAACATACTAAATGATAGAATCACGCGTCATGAAATAGAATGTGATTATCTACCTGGCGAACTCTATGTTGCCCCCCAAAAATCTCACATAGATTGGCTGAAAGATGAGCAGGTATTTGTCGAAGATGAGTATGGATATGACCAATACCATTGGGTTGATCAGTTAGAGTTAAGAGAAATTATGGCGGGCGATCGCTATGTTGGCGGCTTACTTGATCTGGAAGGCGGGCATCTACATCCCCTAAATTATACATTGGGACTAGCGAGGGCGGCAAAAAATGCTGGTGTGCAAATATTCGAGAACTCAGCAGCTTTATCGTATGATGTAAATAATCGAGTAAATGTCACTTGTAAGAATGGCAATGTGGTTGCTGACAAACTGGTTCTCGCTGGAAATGCCTATTTAAAAGACGTGGAACCTTTACTGCAAAAAAGAATGGTCGCTGTTAAAAGCTGCATTATCGCAACGGAACCACTGGGTGAGGCACGCGCGTGCCAATTAATGAAAACAACGGCTTGCATCGCAGATACCTACTACGATCTGGATTATTTCAAGATCGCGCCAGACACACGCCTTATTTATGGGGGGAAAATAATCCAGTTAGACGAAATATGTTGAAGACGTTTCCGATGCTTGAAGACGTAAAAATTGAGTATTTGTGGGATGGAAATCTCTCCGTAACTCGGCAGCGTTTGCCTGATGCTGGGAAGATAGGTAACCATGTCTATTATGCTCATGGATATTCAGGTCAAGGGGTGCCGCTCTCAGCTGTCCTCAGTAAAATAGTGGCTGAAGCCATTAACGGTGAGATGACGCGCCTTGATGTGTTTGGACGGATTCCTCATAAGACCATACCCAAAAGCCGTGCAATTCAAGTGCCCGCTTTATATATGATGTTGCTTTGGAACCGATTTAAAGATCTTCTTTAGACTGTTTTGCAAGACGGACACCGCTATTGGTCAGATAATCATGAAGCAAACGGCCCTTCGAATTGAACAACGACAAAAGTAAAATCAGTGAAGATGTTACTGCCATTGAAAAGTAGAACAAACCTGAATGAATAAGTGCTGTCAGATAATCAGGCTCATCGCCTGAATATAAATAAACTTCTAAACCCATAAACCGCATACCAATTGTAGCATTCAATTCACTGCCAATCGTCACAGTATGGTAAGCGAGGGGCACGAGCATTAACCCCACAGCAAGAATAGGGGACAGCAACCCCAGCGAAACAATACCCATCAATGTCGCTACAATTGTCGCAGCTATACCGATGAAGAAAATGCAGACAACGTCAATGGCATATGCACACAAACGGCGAAATCGAATGGCGTCGAAATCATCCAGATTGTCTTCATGGATTTTGCGGTCTCTACCGCCACCCAAAGACGACAGATTAATCACGGGTTCGCGTTTTACACTCACGGAAGTGAAGCTCCTTCGCAGAAAAATTTTGCAGACATAAATTAGTCTGCTATCAGTCTTAGATGGTAGTTGTTTGATCTTGTTCAAGCATAATAGCCGGAAGTTGTGTTGAATGTATCATGTTTCATAGTTAATGTTTTAGAATATAAAATGAGGGCATTTAGTTGATAATAAAGAATAAAATGTCATCTTATCCTCCAATATTGTCTGTATTGCTTGTTCAGTTAGTTGTTTATACGGTGCATACCGCATTGCTGCCGCAGTTGGAACCACATCTGGGATATTCAGTTCCCTTATTTTGGCAAATGCTGAGCCAAGGAATTGCTGCTGCTGCTATTAGTTATGCGTTTAGATTTTCATATTGGTGGGTTTTAATTCAACTGACGGCGCCACCACTGCTCGTGCTGGGTTTGGCACTAAACCTTCCGTTGTGGGGATTCCCTACAATCTTGCTTATACTTTTACTGGTGTTCTGGAATGTGGCAGTGAACAGGATTCCGCTGTATCTTACTAACCGGAAAACGTCAGAAAAACTGGTTTCACTCCTTCCAAAGAAGGACGGGATAACTGTCGCAGACCTTGGAAGTGGATTTGCTGGAACGTTGCGAGAAATGGCAGCGCAAAAGCCCGATCAGAATTTCGTTGGGTTTGAGACGGCCCCGATACCGTTTGTAGTGTCATGGGTATTGACCAAGCTTGGTCCTAGTAAAAACGTCAACATTCGCTTCAAAAGTTTCTGGTCAGTGGATTTAGGTGAATTTGACGTTCTTTATTGTTTTCTCTCACCTGTCCCTATGGCACAAATATATCAAAAAGCATCCCAGGAAATGAAACCGGGCGGAATGTTTATTAGTAATAGTTTTAAAGTTCCGGATCATAGGGCAGATTGCGTGGTAACGGTTAAAGATGGGCGAAAAACAAAACTGCTGATTTGGAAGATCTGAGCTATTTCAAAAATTTAGGCAGCACCGGTGTTTCACGCAGCAAGATAATGCTTATCCGTCTATTCCCGGGGTTTGATGGATCATCCATAATCATCGGATCAATGTCAGCTTTTCCAGAAACGCGCTCTATACGTTCAGGATCAAGACCCACCTCGACCAGCGCTCGCCTGCTTGCGTTCGCACGATCTGATGAGAGCTCCCAGTTTCCGTATTCCTTGCCAGAGAAACCTGAACTATCCGTATGGCCGCTTATGGACAAATTGTTTGGAAGCGTCGAGATGGCTTTAACAATTTTAGCCAGCAGTTTCTTAACTCTCGGTTTGATGGTGGTGCTACCCGCAGCAAACATGCTTTCGTCATATTGATCGACAATTTGAATGCGAAGTCCTTCAGGGGTCATATCAATGATGATGTTGTCTGCGAGCCCTTGCAACTCCGTATCTTCAGCCAGTGCTTGACGAATCTGATCTTTGGCATCTTCGAAGCTTGCTTCTTCAAGAGCTGCTAGGCGCTCAAGAAATTCGGCCTCGTCAATTTCGCTTTTACCTTCGCCCTCCGCATCATCTTTTGAACCTTCTTCAGGCGGGGAAATACTGGAGACAACAGAAGGTGTTCCTGTATTGGAAGTCATGGCGCCTTCGGTTTGCATGCTGGTGCCACCAAGGACTCCGCCAGAACCGGAGGATTCGCTGGTACTGGCAGCAGTAGGGGCAAAATAGTCTGAAATGCCTTGCTTTTGCACCGAATCAGTCACGTTGAGAAGCCAAAGAAGTAGGAAGAAGGCCATCATCGCCGTCACAAAGTCGGCATAGGCAACTTTCCAGGCACCACCATGATGACCGTGGCCAGCCTTTTTTACCTTTTTGACAATTATCGGAGCAATTTCGTCAGCCATGATTAATCCAAACCTTCAGGATCGTAATCTTAAACAGTAGGCGCGTTGTTGCACGCTTCTTCCAGCTCTGCGAACGTTGGGCGTTCGTGGCTGTAGAGAATTTTACGGGCAAATTCAACTGATACAGCAGGGGCGTATCCTTGAAGATGGGCTAAAAGGCCTTGCTTCATGCACTCATAGTATTTTCCGTCTGCATCAAAATACTGCTGCAGGTTTGTCCCCATTGGAGAGAATAGGCCATAGGCAACAAGAATACCAAAAAATGTACCAACAAGAGCCGCACCAATCAATCCGCCAAGTACTTCTGGTGGCTCGGAAATAGAGCCCATTGTCACAATTACACCCAACACCGCAGCAACAATACCAAAGGCTGGCAAAGCTTCACCAAGTTGTGTGACAGCGCCGGATAGAGCGTGATGCTCGTTATGATGGGTTTCTAGATCCTGATCCATCAGGTTTTCGACTTCATGTGGGTTTTCTGTTCCCATGGTCATAAGGCGAAGGTAATCACACATGAAATCCATGGCATGATGATTTTTTGTGAAAGTCGGGAAGTTTTGAAAAAGAGCGCTGTCTTTTGGATTTTCAATATGAGGCTCCAAAGCGATCATACCCTTGGTCTTTGCAAGTTTGAAAATAGCATACATGAGCGTCAATAATTCAGAGTAAGATTTTTTGCTATGCGGCGCTCCTTTAACCAGAGCGCCAAGGCTGCCTAATGTTCCCTTGATTACCCAAGTAGGGTTGCCCTGTAAAAAGGCACCAGCACCCGCACCGAGAATAATGACAAACTCAAGCGGCTGCCACAAAACGCCAAAATCACCATGCGGCGCATAACCACCCGCAACGCAACCAAACGTAACAACAACACCCAAAATCCAAATCATTCGTATTCTTGTCCTTGTTTTTATAGAAGTATTACTCGTTGGAGGGGAGTTTGGCCCGTTATTGGTTAACAAACAGTGAGTAATTTGTCGAAGTTTTTACCTACCCAGTTTTTGAGATTGATTTATAAGGGCTTATTGGCCTGTAATTCCAGCGAATAGATCATTTTCATTAATTGAAATTATTTTAGTTTTCAAAAATAATGAGTGCGTTTGGTAATCAGCTATGGGAAAATGAGACAATTGGTCGCACGCTCTGTGCCCTATACTTATGGAAATTGCTGTAAACACATGACTTTTGATGCAAGACAATTTCGCGACGCCTTAGGGTGTTTTGCGACCGGCGTTAGCGTCGTTACTTCATACAATCAACAAAAAGAGCCTATGGGTGTTACCGTAAATTCGTTCAGTTCAGTTTCACTGGATCCACCGCTTATTTTGTTTAGCCTAGCCCATACAGGTAATCATTGTCAGGAGTTTAAAGTTTCTGGCAAGTTTGCTGTCAATGTCCTTAGTACGCACCAAAAAGATTTGTGTGACCGGTTTGCATCTCCCAAAGAAGATCGTTTTAAGGGTGTTGAATACGAACTCGGTGAAAATGAATGCCCGGTTTTTGAAGAAAGCCTGTCTGTTTTAGAATGCGAAATATTTGCCTTGCAAGAAGCCGGGGATCATCTCGTGTTCATTTGCAGAGTGACAAACGTACACGCGAAAACTGACGAAAAGCCTCTTCTCTTCTATAAAGGTGGCTTTCCGACACTCAGTTAAGAGGTTTTAGAGTCAGTACTCCCAAAGCACTTTTGCGATACTCTTCCGGGCGGGTTGTCATTTTGCGATACTTCATATCTGCCCAGTCTTCCGCCATGTCATCGTAAAGCGGAGATAATATATTTCCGGACTGGCCCGTAGAGTGAATGAATAGCGAATTATCAAGATCTGAAAAATCGTATATAGCTCGGATTGAGGCGGCATGACTGTTGGCAAACGGCTGTTTGTCATCTTTGAGCTTATTGCGTCCCACATTCACTGTAAACGTATCGCCCATAGACGGGACCTTAATATCAAAGAGGTGATTTAGTCCTGCTACGCGACTGAAAGGTATATGATCGCTATGCGCAAAATGCGCGTCGCCCCAATTCCAATCCCGTATTTCAGATCCGTAGCGCGTCTCTAAATCAGTTATTGCGGCTTTTAATGATGACTGAAGAATGTGGGAGCATGTCTCTATTGGATCGGTAAGTTTATTGTCGCACCAAATTCCCTGCTTATCACGATCGAGCAGAACATTTTTTAAGAAAACCGGACGTTGTTTCCAATAGTTTTCGAAAATATCCCCAAGATCATCTGCATAAACAGCGCGGTTTAGCTCACGCATCCACCCGTTAAAAATGAGCGGGGCAGGGCCTGAGATCGTCATTTTACCGTCCCACGTAGAAAGTTCGGTGAGTGCCATCCGGCTTCGTTCATCAATAGGTTTTGTCGTTAAGAGAATTTCCAGAAACTCTTGCGCCATTCCTGATTTAACGTCGGACTGTATGTCGATAAAGGTTTGGACGCTGTGCTTATCTTCCTGCTCCAGCCGCTCCCTAATTCTATTTGCACGGTACGGGAGCGTCCAATCTGAGGAGATGAAGTAGGGATAGTCGTCCGGAACAATTTTTTCATTCGCCGTATAATGTTGACCGCTATCCGGATTGTAGGCTTGTGGAAGTTCACTGAAAGGAATGAAGCCGTCCCAGTCATTTTCGGCCAGCCAGCCCTGAACGGGAAGCCGTCCTTGAGCATGATTTTGGGCTTTTCTGATGGGAACTAAGCCCGGTGCGTAATATCCAATATTCCCATTAACATCGGCATAAACCATGTTTTGTTGTGGGCTTGTGAAATATTTAATTGCAGCGCGGAAGTCGTCCCAATTCTTTGCTCGCATCATACGTTCTGCGGCGGCGGGTGTTTTATCTTGAGGCAGCAAAGTCGTCCACGCAAATGCCAAAACATTTTGTCCAGGCAGTCCGGCGGTAGACGCGCCCAAAGCGTCAGAAATAACGGGTCCATGTCGAGTTGAACGGACTGAAATTGTGACGGGATCCGCTCCTTTTACTGGGATGATTTCCTCTCGATAAGTGAACTCCGCCCATCCATTCGGCGTTTTATATTGTTTCTCATTATCGGGATTTATTTTTTCGATGAATAGATCTTGTACGTCAGGGCCTGTATTGGTGAAGCCCCACGCGATATAATCGTTTCGGCCGAGAATAATTCCGGGAACGCCTGGAAGTGTTGCCCCAATTGCATTAATGTCAGGTGTTTTTAAATGTGCAAAGTACCAAAGCGCTGGTGCGGCTAGCCCCAAATGTGGATCGTTGGCAAGAAGGGGTTTTCCGGACACTGTTTTATTACCAGCAACAACCCAGTTGTTAGATCCCGCACCATCGGGTAGGGGTTCTGGCGCCATTGCGTAGAGTTTCCCAATATCCAGATTAGCACTTTTATATTCAGACCGAAGATCAGGAAGTGCGACCAATTTTTCGCCGGGATATGGCGGCATTATTTGGTTTACTTTATCCGGCGACATTTTGGTCATCAAGCGCATGCGCTCGATTTCTTTTGCCCAGTTTTTACTGAGATCCCAAGACATCATTTTGCTCCAAACCACAGAGTCAGCAGGGCTCCAAGGTTCGGGTTCTGTTCCTAGGATCAAAAATTCGGGAGGGAGAGCCCCACTATGTGTTTTTAAGTATGAATTTACTCCCTCCGAATATGCTTGAAGCAGTGTTTTGGTACTATCATCAAGTCCTTCTAGGGTGGTTTTTGCAGATTGATAGACACCGAGAGTTCTTAGGAACTTGTCTTTACCAATCGCTGGGGCGCCAAGTATTTCGGACAAGCGGCCTGCACCGATCCGTCGGTTAATCTCCATCTGCCACAAGCGGTCTTGGGCATGAGTGAATCCAAGGGCAAAGCTGGCGTCTTTTAAGCTATCTGCTTCGATGTGGGGAATACCGGATACATCACGTGTTATTGTTACTTTATTCTCGATACCAGATATGGAAATCTCACCGTCTATCTTTGGAAGAGAGCTATTCGCATAAAAATATCCGCCGGCGACTGATAGTGTCGCCAATGCCAAAACGGCTATTCCGCCGTTCTTTAAAATGCCCATTATATTCTCCCCCATTTGATGCTTCTAATTGTTAGCAGAAAAAGGCGAGATTTCAATGATTGCCTGTCAAATGCTGAGTTTGTTTCGCGGGGTGATCAAGTTTGTTCTTCCATGTTTTGGGGAGAGCGACTAAAAAAGTGGCTAATTCAAATTCGGAGATCCACAACATGAGCAAAAAAGTAGCCTTTATCGGTCTTGGTGTAATGGGATACCCCATGGCAGGTTTCCTGCAAAAAGCGGGATATGCTGTCACTGTTTATAATCGCACAACAGCAAAAGCTGAAAAATGGGCGAATGAATATAAAGGCTCTTTCGCTGCAACACCGCGTGAGGCTGCGGAAGGCGCTAAAATTGTTATGGCGTGCGTGGGAAATGATGACGATCTACGGAGCGTTGTTCTGGGAGCAGACGGTATTTTTGCCGGAATGGCGGATGGAACATTGTTTGTTGATCACACGACCGCATCGGCCGAAGTAGCACGAGAGCTTGCAGTTATTGGTGCCGAAAAGGGCATTGGTTTCGTAGACGCGCCAGTATCTGGCGGTCAGGCCGGAGCCGAAAACGGTAAGCTAACGGTTATGTGCGGTGGATCAGAAAAAGATTTTGAAACTGCGTCCGTTGCCATCGACGCTTATTCTCAAGCCTGCAAATTGATGGGTAAAGTTGGCGCTGGACAGCTTGCTAAAATGGTCAATCAGATCTGTATCGCAGGCGTAGTCCAAGGTCTTTCCGAAGGCATACATTTTGCGCAAAAAGCAGGGCTTGATGCAGAAAAAGTGATCGAAGTGATTTCCAAAGGAGCAGCACAAAGCTGGCAGATGGAAAATCGCTACAAGACGATGATCAAAGATGAATTTGATTTTGGTTTTGCCGTTGACTGGATGCGCAAAGATCTGGGTATTTGTTTAAGCACGGCGAACGAAATTGGTGCAAGCCTTCCGAACACTGCACTTGTGGATCAATATTATTCTGATGTGCAAGCGATGGGTGGTAATCGTATGGACACGTCAAGTCTGATCACGCGGTTGCGTAAACTTAGCTAAATGGAAATATTTGGGGTGGCTATCTTCGCTACCCCAAATCCTCGGCCTCCGTCATGTCTTCAAAATGCAATGGGGCAGCGAGGGTAATCGCCCAGTAAAGACTGCTGATTTTATTTTCCACGAAATCACGTGGAGCCAGTCCCACACCAATATCAATATAGGTTGGATTTAAAATATTGTCTTTATGCGGTTTGCTTTGCATCCAGATGTCAAAAACATTGATGGCGGGCGTCTTGCAAAAAGCGATATTTTCAGCGGCTTCGCAAAACAGATATTGGTGACTGTTAATGCGATCAACAAAGCTGCTGTTATTAGCTCCGGTATGAGACAATGTGCCGGTTTTGTGCATATAAAGTGAATGCATTAAAGCCGCGCGCGTCAGAAGCATATTGAATTGGAGGGGTGGTAATTGCTCATCTTCTCTTGCGCAATTGATGAGAGTAATCAATTCGTTAATTTGCGTCATTCAATAACCTTCCCGTTTATTTTCCCCGAGCTTCTTTTGGCCGCTCATAAATGATACGGTTACCAAAAGCTGTGTGATTGACGCGGTTCAGTTAAGAATTGTGAATGAGGTAGTTTATGTCGAAGAAAGATAAATACGCACCAGAGACCAATCTGGCTGGCGGACTTGGCTGGATGGATGAGAGTTTTAAAGGCGTTATTCCAGGTATTTATCCAAGCACGACGTATGAACGGGAGAAAGACGGCAGCTATCCGAGTGGCCGTGTTTATACCCGAGATCAAAATCCAAATTATGATCAACCTGAACAAATTTTGGCGGGTCTAGAAAAAGGCGCTGATGCGTTTCTTTTTTCATCAGGCATGGCGGCTGCGGTTACAGTATTTCAAGCGTTGAAGCCGGGGGATCATATCGTGGCCCCAAAAGTTATGTACTGGGCGCTGCGCAACTGGCTCGTCACTTTTGGTGCCGATTGGGGACTTGAGACAAGTTTTGTTGAAAATGGTGATTTGTCAGAACTTAACAACGCTGTGATTCCCGGCAAAACAAAAATGCTGTGGATGGAAACACCTGCCAATCCGACTTGGGTTGTGGATGATATCAAGGCTTGGTCAGAGGCTGCAAAAAAAGTTGGCGCCGTGCTTGTGGTGGATAACACAGTGGCTACGCCGATTTTAACGCGTCCCATTGAACATGGCGCCGACATCGTGATGCATTCTGCAACAAAATATCTCAACGGTCATTCCGATGTCCTAGCGGGGGCTTTGATCACGAAAGAAGAGAATGATTTTTGGACAAGAATTAAACGCGTTCGCAATGCGGGAGGCGCAGTGCTTGGCCCGTTTGAAGCATGGCTTCTCATGCGCGGGATGCGCACTTTATCAATTCGGGTGAAGAAAGCGTCGGACAATGCAATGGCGATTGCCAAGGCGTTGGAAAATCATGAGAACGTAGAAGCAGTTTTATATCCAGGACTTGAAAGTCACCCTGACTTCGCTGTCACATCACGTCAAATGAGTGGCGGGTTTGGCGGAATGTTAAGCATTCGGGTTAAAGGCGGCGAACAGGCCTCCATGGATGTTGCCGCAAGGCTTGTACTATTCAAGCGGGCGACATCGCTCGGAGGTGTTGAAAGTCTTGTGGAACACCGGGCAAGCATAGAAGGGCCGGATACGCCTTGTCCTGTGGATTTGCTTCGCTTATCTGTTGGCATTGAAGATGCAGATGATCTGATAGCCGATTTAAAGGAGGCACTTGAGGGGTAGCGCTTTTTACGCTACTTCCCCATATTCACAGTTAGCCATTCATTCTTTTCGCTGCATCAACTGCGAAGTAACTTAAAATACCGTCGCAGCCTGCACGTTTGAAGCAAAGGAGCGATTCCAAAATGACTTTGTCTGGGTCCAACCATCCGTTTTGAATGGCGGCGCTGATCATGGCGTATTCGCCTGATACCTGATAAGCAAAAGTAGGAACCCCAAATTCGTCTTTTACGCGTCTGCAGATATCGAGATATGGCATGCCGGGTTTGACCATAACCATGTCGGCACCTTCTGTTATGTCCAGACCAACCTCGCGTATCGCTTCGTCGGTGTTCGCAGGGTTCATCTGATACGTCCGCTTGTCACCTGATCCCAAATTACCAGTTGAACCTACAGCATCGCGGAACGGGCCGTAAAAGCCCGATGCGTATTTGGCAGAGTAAGCCATAATAGATGTGTCCGTATGTCTTGCGCCTTCAAGCGCATCCCGAACGGCGCCAATACGGCCATCCATCATGTCAGACGGCGCAATAATATCGCAGCCAGCATCTACCTGATTTAGGGTTTGAGAAATTAGTGCTTCAATGGTGCGATCATTTACAACATACCCGTCTTCCAGAATGCCATCTTGTCCATGGGTCGTAAATGGATCAAGCGCGACATCACATAAAACACCCATATCCGGAACGGAGTCTTTAAGTGTTTTGATGGCTTTACAAATAATGTTGTCGGGATTGGCGGCTTCTTTGCCGTCTTCTGTTTTGAGCGCTGGATCAACCGCAGGAAATAGTGCAATTACAGGAATGCCTAACGATTTGGCTTCACGGGCAGCATTTGCCAGTAAATCCGTACTAAGGCGCTGGACACCCGGCATGGAAGGGATGTCGACCGCTTGATTATTTCCTTCATGTACAAAAACCGGCCAGATCAAGTCGTTAGGGGAGACCGCATTTTCTGCGACCAGTCTACGAGACCAATCGAATTTACGAGTACGCCGCATGCGCGTACGGGGATACGCGGGGGAAGGCTTCGTCATTTTTCTTCTTTCGCTATAGCTCAGGTTTTTTTCAGATAATACTGAGCTTCTGCGGTGTGAGCAAATCCTAAAAACAACCAATGCAATTGTCCCGATGTGTATTCTAGAGACAATTTCACCAAACGATCGTTTGGTGAGCGTTGACAGGTCATTCGCAAAGCCGTATCACTATGGAAAGGGATCACAAGGAAACGATCACATGGATTTTAATCTGACAGAAGACCAAACTGCTTTTCAGGATATGGCGAGAGGGTTCGCTACTGACGTTTTTGCACCGAATGCCGAAAAGTGGGATGAAGAGAAAATATTTCCGGTAGACGAACTTCGTCAAGCCGCCGAATTGGGCTTTGCCGGCATCTATGTGGATGAAGAATTTGGTGGCTCAAGCCTAAAGCGTCTCGATGCGGCTATTATATTCGAAGAATTGGCGTCGGGGTGTACTTCCACGGCCGCCTATATCTCTATCCATAATATGGCATGTTGGATGATCGATCGTTTTGGGTCTTCGGAAGTTCGTAAAAAATTCATACCAAAACTAATGACCATGGAGCATTTTGCCAGCTACTGCCTTACTGAGGCAGGCGCTGGATCTGACGCCGCTGCGCTTCGCACCCGTGCAGTGCGCGACGGCGACGAATATGTCATCAATGGCAGTAAAGCATTTATCTCTGGCGGTGGGCGCGCGGATGTATATGTGACCATGGTGCGAACTGGTGATGAAAGTGCTGGCGGGATCAGCTGTATTGTTATCCCGAAAGATGCGCCGGGTATCAGCTTCGGGGCTCAGGAACGTAAAATGGGTTGGAATTCTCAACCAACGGCGCAAGTCCTGTTCGATGATTGCCGTGTTCCTATTGAAAATCTCGTTGGTGAAGAGGGGCAGGGCTTTAAGATTGCGATGATGGGTCTTGATGGAGGTCGCCTTAATATTGGTGCCTGTTCCATCGGTGCGGCACGAGCTTGTCTTGAAGCTGCACAGGATTATACGGCTGATCGAAAACAATTTGGCAAACCAATAGGAAGTTTCCAAGGGCTTCAGTTTAATCTGGCTGATATGGCAACGGAACTGGAAGCCGCTAGGCTGATGATTCGTCAAGCTGCCGCCAAGTTAGATGCCAAAGATCCAGAAGCCACACTTTACTGCGCTATGGCAAAAAGGTTTGCGACAGATGTCGGTTTCAATGTTTGTAATCAAGCGCTTCAACTGCACGGTGGATATGGATATTTGAAAGATTTTCCAATAGAAAGGTTTGTGCGCGACACTCGTGTTCACCAGATATTGGAAGGAACCAATGAGATCATGCGCGTGGTGATTTCACGGAAAATGCAAGAAGGTCAGGGACGTTCATAAGATGACAAGTGAATTGGAAATTGTTTTTGAGCAAAAAGGCGCCTTGGGAGTTGTTCTGCTGAACAGACCAAAGGCACTAAACGCACTGACACATGAAATGGCTCTTGCGCTGGATGCAAAACTTATCGAGTGGGCAGAGGACACCAGTATCTCGGCGGTATTGATCAAAGGCTCAGGTGAGAAAGCTTTTTGCGCAGGCGGAGATATCGTCAAACTTTATAATGAAGGTAAGGCTGGGGGAGACTATCCATATCGTTTTTACCATGATGAATATGTCTGTAATGCCAGAATAGCTCATTTTCCAAAACCGTATGTTGCGTTCATTGACGGGATCGTAATGGGCGGCGGTGTTGGTGTGTCTGTTCATGGATCACACCGAATTGCAACTGAACGTACAATGTTTGCGATGCCTGAATCTGGCATTGGATTGTTTCCAGATGTCGGTGGGACTTATTTCTTACCTCGTTGTCCCGGAGAAGTGGGGATGTATCTGGGACTTACCGGCAACCGCCTGAAAGCAGCGGATTCTATTTACTCAGGTATTGCCACGGCGTATATGAATTCAGCTGATCTGGATGGTTTGGAGGCCGCATTTGCTTCAATGGTTTTCTCAGCGGATCCGCACGGGGATATTAATCAGCTGATTGCAGTCTATTGCGGCGATGCCGGACAAGCGCCTCTTAAAGCTGAGCAGGCGAATATTGATAAACACTTTAGTTTTGATCGCGTTGAAGACATCTTTGCAAGCTTAGCGGCAGATGAAGATGAGTGGGCGCAAAAAACGCTGGCGACGCTAAAAACCAAATCACCTACAAGCATGAAAATTATCTGCAAACAGATCCGTGAAGGTGCAACACGAAATATCGATGATTGCATGAAACTTGAATGGCGAATGGTGAACCGGATTGTAAAAGGCGTTGATTTTTATGAGGGGACACGAGCTGTTCTTATCGATAAAGATCAATCACCTGCATGGTCGCCTTCAGTATTGGAAGAAATCTCCAAGGAGGATGTAGAAAGTTATTTCCTCCCCCTTGAAGCAGGTGATCTGGATATCTGATTATTCAGGCGTGAAACCGTCTAAAATCACAAACTGGCCTTCGGCAGCCCCTTCGCGGGCGTCGCGGGCTTTTTTGTATTCCGGGCTGTCATAAAAGGCACGTGCCTCATCCATTCCCGGGAATTTTACCAGCACAACACGAAGGGTTTCTTCTGGCCCTTCTAGAGTTTCCATTTCGCCGCCGCGGGTCATGTATTCGCCGCCGAATTTCTTAATGGCGATGGGGGCAAGGGCTTTATATTGCTCATATTGAACGGGATCTTTTACATTGATCCGCGCGACCATATAGGCTGGCATGAAACATTCCTTTTGTTGGTAAAAAAATCTGCTAACGTAATAGGAAATAAACAATAAAGGGGAAGCTCGTGGCCTACAAGTACGTAACTGTCGAAAAGAAAAACAGAATTGCAATCGTCCGCTTCGACAGAAATCATGATTTAAATCCTTTGTCGGTTGATCTGATGCTGGAACTTACTGATGTGGCACGATCATTTGATGCTGATATTGAAACCAATGCTGTCATTCTGACGGGGAACGGGACGAATTTTACAGCTGGGTTTGACTTGAAAGACGCTGCGCTTAAAAAACGCATGGAAGCAGGCGTTATGGAACGCCGACATATGCAACGGGTCGGCCCCCAAATGTGTCAAGCGTGGGAAGATATAGAACCCATGACGATCGCCGCGATCGATGGATACTGCATTGGCGGCGGTGTCGCGCTTTCAGTTGCGCTGGATATGAGAATAGCCAGCAAGGATGCAAAATTCTATGTGCCGGAAATCAGAAATGGTATGAACATGAGCTGGAATTCGGTGCCGCGAATGGTCAACCTCATCGGACCTGCAAGAACCAAACAGCTCTCAATAGTGGCGGACATCATAAGCGCAGAAAAAGCCTTGAACTGGCGTTTGATTGAAGAATTGACTGAGGATGATACAGCGTTTGATCTAGCACATGAATTTGCCGAAAAGATAGCTGCTCGGCCGCCGCTAATGCCGCAGCAACCGCCCTTAACCACGCGACAAGTTATATGGATATTGATCAATACACGCTCGCCACCCTCTCCGATGATTATGCAGAGGGCGTGAGCGCGTTTATCGAGAAGCGAAATCCTGAATTCAAAGGGCGCTAAGTAGCTTTTATTCTTCAGGCTTTTCGAATTCGCCGTGACGGCCGGTGCCGCTCACAAATTTGCCGGCGCCGGATTGAAACGCATCATGAAAGGCAGGTTGGCTGCCTTCAATTTCACGGTCAATTGCTTCGGCTTCTGGATAGTCCCACTGTGTCATCGCAGAATGTCTGTCCGACAACATGGCGGTTTGCGGGAAACTGGCAAGCTCCCGCGCAAGCTGTTGCGCTGCTGCCAAAGCGTCTCCTTTTGCAACGAGCCTGTCAGCCAGACCAAAATGATAGGCTTCTTTGGCATCAACTGGGCGGCCCGTCATAAGCATATCAAGGGCGCGGCTTTCACCGATGATACGAGGTAGGCGAACGGTGCAACCATTTGGCATAGGACCGCCAAAACGGCGGCAAAATACACCAAATATCGCACTTTCACTAGCAACACGCATATCACACCAAACGGCAAGAGCAAGGCCCGCGGCGACCGCGTGCCCCTCTATCGCCCCGATAACTGGTTTTGACAGACGGTGGCGGGTCGCGCCTTTGTTGGTTCCTGCCCAGCTAAATCCGATAGAGGCTCCGGAAGAGATTTCCTCCAGATCCGCACCGGCGCAAAATCCTTCACCTTTACCTGTGAAAACAGCGATTTTTGATGTTTTGTCCTTTTCGAAATCAGCGAAGGCATCATGAAGCCCTTGTACCGTCTCCATATCGCACGCATTACGTACTTCCGGACGGTTAATTATGACCGTGGTAACAGGGCCTTCACGTGATATTTCTACTTTTCCATTGGCGTACTTATTCATGGGTTCCTCTTATTGTTATTTTTATATGAGACCCGAAAAACTTATCCTAAAAACCGATCTCGGAGTTTACGCATGCCACCAAGCCAACGATCATAGTTCGAGGATTTTAACTGCATATAATCCAGAACCTGAGGGTGAGGGAGGATTAGGAATTCTTCCTTGTCCATTGTCTCGATCACACAATCCGCAAGCTCTTCAGGTTCAAGGGTTCCATCAACGGAAGCTACTTGATCAAGGCGACCTTCGGTCATTGCAGTTCGAACCTGCTGAGGGCAGAGAACAGAAACACGAACACCTTTGTCACCATAGCGAATGGCCATTGTTTCTGCGAAGGCGATTGCAGCGTGTTTTGTAACGGCATATGGGGCTGAATCAATTTGGCTAAGCAGACCAGCTGCTGATGCTGTATTGATAAGATAGCCACCACCTTGTGCCACCATTTTATCTACAAGTGCACGAGCCGCATAGATATGCGCCATTACATGAACGTCCCAGTGTAAGGTCCAGATATCATTGGGAAGTTCTTCCCAGCCGTATCGGGCGAGACCCGCATTGGAGACAAAAATATCAATTTGACCATAAGCTTCTTCTGCTTTGGCAATCAGGTTCAGAATATCGCTTTCTTTTGCGACATCGCATTTCACGGCAAGGCCATTAATAGAGGCAGCTACGTCTTGAAGGGCACCGTCTTGAAGATCTGCAACGGTTACTGATTTTGCGCCCTCTTTATGAAATCGTTCAGCAAGTGCCTTGCCAATCCCGCTGGCGCCACCTGTGATGACAATATTCTTCCCTATAACTTTCATTTATTCCGCCTTTTATTTTTGGTTGTTAATGCGACCTTACCTGTCATGTTAGCGCGAATTGATGTGAGCACAACAAAAAAGGCGCCCGAGGGCGCCTTCATATTGCGTCATGTTCAATCAGATTAATTTGTGAAAGATTGAATGCCTGTTTGCGCGCGACCAAGGATGAGGGCGTGCACATCGTGGGTGCCTTCATAGGTATTCACGGCTTCCAAATTCATAACGTGGCGAATGACGTGGAATTCATCACTGATGCCGTTGCCCCCATGCATATCACGTGCAACCCGGGCGATATCAAGGGATTTACCGCAAGAATTGCGTTTGATGAGCGAAATCATTTCTGGCGCTGCACGGTTTTCATCACGAAGACGACCAACCCGCAAGCAAGATTGCAAGCCAAGTGTGATTTCAGTTTGCATGTCGGCGAGTTTTTTCTGGATCAATTGGTTTGCAGCGAGGGGGCGACCAAACTGTTTACGCTCCATCGTATAGTTGAGTGCAGCTTGCCAGCAGAATTCTGCTGAGCCGAGTGCACCCCATGCAATGCCAAATCGCGCACTGTTAAGGCACCCGAACGGACCTGCAAGTCCTTGGACATTCGGCATAATATTTTCTTCAGGCACAAACACATCTTCCATGACAATCTCGCCAGTGACAGAGGCGCGAAGAGAAAATTTCCCTTCAATTTTCGGTGCTGAAAGACCTTCCATTCCTTTTTCAAGGATGAAACCGCGAATGATATCGTCATCTGTTTTTGCCCAAACTACAAAGACATCTGCAACAGGAGAGTTCGTGATCCACATTTTCGCGCCGTTCATCCGATACCCACCATCGACTGATTTTGCGCGCGTAATCATGCTTCCAGGATCTGATCCGTGATCAGGTTCAGTCAGACCAAAGCAACCAATCCATTCACCTGTTGCAAGTTTAGGAAGATATTTTTCACGTTGAGCTTCTGTACCGTATGTATAGATCGGGTGCATCACGAGGCTTGATTGCACACTCATCATAGAACGATAACCACTATCTACGCGCTCAACTTCACGGGCAATGAGGCCGTAGGAAACGTAAGACAATCCTGCGCATCCATATCCATCGATTGTCGCGCCGAGAAGACCAAGCTCACCCATTTCACGGAAAATGCTTGTGTCCATTTTTTCATGTCTGTTGGCTTCCAGAATACGGGGCATCAATTTGTCCTGACAATAGTCATGAGCCGTCTGGCGTACCATCCGTTCTTCTTCTGTCAATTGATCTTCAAGTAGGAAAGGGTCTTCTGGATTAAAGGCAGGGCGGTGATTTGCCGGCGTTTTACTCATGGGGGGCTCCAAATCAGGCTAGTGAAAAGTTAACTGCTTTTACTTAATTTTTTTGAGTTTGTTAGTACGTATCTATATAATTTCTAGGACGAACTCAACTATCTCAGTTCAAAATTAGTCGAACAGTGACTTTATCGTTGAGTATAAGGGCTACAGGCACAGATAAATGGCAGTTGGAAAAGGTGAGTATATAATCGAATTTGTTCCAGTCGGAAATTCGATGAAAGTTTCCGTGTTTGATACGGAAACACTTACGGAGGTATCAATTGTTGGACCTGTCAAAGCCTCCAGACTGGATTTGCAAAAAACAGCTATTCAGAAAATGCATTATGTGCTTGAGAAGAATAAAGCAGAAAAAATAAGAGCAGCACAAAGGGAACCAAATAAAAAGCGTGGCATAATCGTTTGATTGACTAGGAATTCGGCCCCTTTGTTTGGAGCAACAGTATTTTAGTGCTGGCAGATCTCTGCCGTTAGGGCACCGCGCATCAGGATTTCAAAATCCCAATCTGTTACATGAACCAGATTTTCATGGTCACCAGCTTCAAAGTAAATATCTGTATTTTCTTCAAGTGCTTGATCCATAAGTACATTCAAGCCGTATGCATTGCCAATAGGCGGTACGGCGCCGATTTTGCAATCATCAAACATAGGGCTAAATTCTGGTTCATTTGATAGAGAAAGGTGACGGTTAGTCAGGCTTTCTATCTTATCTAGAGATAAACGCTCTTCGCTAGGTATAACAGCCAACATAAAGCCATTTTTATCTTTTAGAACAACAGCTTTTGCAACGCAGTTTTTACGCACATGTGCTTTTTGTGCGGCCTCTGATATCGTTGCAGATGGCGTATGATGTACCAGATCATATTCAATACCGGCACGGAGCATGTAAGTTTCTAGTGTTGAGGCCATTCCCATGGTCTGCTCCTTTCTAAATAAGTTGGAGAAAGACGGCAGAATCTTATGCGGGCGACTTGGCGTGGAAAAGTGACCTATTCCATAACCATCCGCAACTCTGCGGAAGCATTACTACAATCTAATTTATAAGGATTTGAGCCAGAAAATACAAGAAAAAAGCGATATAAGGCTGGCTTGTATAATAAGCCTACGAATGACTTAGTTGTTGGTAGGCATTTTTTCATAACTATCGCTAGGAAGCGGGGCAATGTTGTGATATCCAACGCGCGCTACAATGGCTGAATTGGCGGAGAAGTCAGTATCTCACATTGGATTAATGGGAACTGCTTGAAACGTTGCTTTTAAAGTGAACGACCGCTCTTGAATGCCGCCTTTGCGATTTTTTATCCGGCAGGAATGCACCCTGAATTTCCGGGCGTTAGATATGGAGTGACCTACATGACCAAGCAAAGCCAAGATCAAATTGATTTCTTTAGCGCAGATCTTGAGAAAAGTGATCCAAGTGTATTTGCAGCAATGGGGCAGGAACTCGGCCGCCAACGCGACCAGATCGAACTAATTGCTTCAGAAAATATTGTAAGCCCTGCCGTTATGGCGGCTCAAGGCTCTGTTCTGACTAACAAATATGCAGAAGGTTATCCTAGAAGACGTTATTACGGTGGCTGCGAATATGTCGACATTGTTGAAAATCTTGCAATTGATCGTGCAAAAGAACTTTTCGGATGTGATTTTGTAAACGTTCAGCCTAATTCAGGTTCTCAAGCAAACCAGGGTGCTTTCATGTCCCTGATCAAGCCGGGCGACACAATCCTCGGTATGTCATTGGCCGCCGGCGGCCATCTCACTCATGGTGCTCCACCCAACCAATCTGGTAAGTGGTTTAATGCTATTCAATATGGTGTTCGTAAAGACGACCATCTTGTTGATTTTGACGAGGTCCGTGCGCTTGCCCATGAACACAAACCAGCACTGATTGTTGCAGGTGGTTCCGCCTATCCTCGTCATTTTGATTTCGTGAAATTCCGCGAAATTGCAGATGAAGTTGGCGCCTATCTTATGGTTGATATGGCCCATTTTTCTGGATTGGTTGCTGCAGGCATTCATCCAAGCCCTTTCCCGTATGCGGATATTGCAACAACAACGACGCATAAAACACTTCGCGGTCCTCGGGGCGGTATGATCCTCACAAATAACGAGGCCATCGCCAAAAAAGTAAATTCAGCAATCTTCCCTGGCATTCAAGGCGGTCCTTTGATGCATGTGATCGCCGGTAAAGCTGTTGCATTTGGTGAAGCATTGCAGCCGTCATTTAAGGCATATGCACAGCAAGTTGTTGATAATGCCGATATTCTTGCAAAAACTCTGATAAGTCACGGTTTGGATATTGTCTCCGGCGGTACAGATACGCATTTGTTGCTGGTTGATCTTCGCCCGAAGAAACTGACAGGCAAGCTTGCTGAGCATTCAATGGAAAATGCCAATATTACATGCAATAAAAATGGAATTCCGTTTGATCCAGAAAAACCAATGGTCACGTCAGGCGTTCGTCTTGGTTCTCCTGCGGCTACAACCCGCGGTTTTGGAACCACTGAGTTTGCGAAAGTTGGTGATTTGATCGCCGAAGTTCTTGACGGATTGGTTGCAAACCCTGAGGATAACAGTGCAGTTGAGGCAAAAGTCCGGGCCGAGGTCAAAAAACTTTGTGACGCTTTCCCGATTTATCCGTCTCTTTAAACGGTATTATTGTCGGAGCGCCTGTCCATTTTTGACGCTCCGACAAATCCAAAGACCTGTGTCAGGGAGCTTATGAATGCGTTGTCCATTTTGTAACAGTGAAGAAACTCAGGTAAAGGACAGTCGTCCGACAGAAGATAACACCGCGATCAGAAGGCGGCGAGCCTGCACAGCTTGTGGCGCGCGGTTTACTACGTTTGAACGCGTTCAGTTGCGTGAATTAACAGTGGTCAAGAAGAATGGCCATCGTAATCCGTTTGAGCGTGAAAAACTTGAACGATCAATTTCTATTGCGACCAGGAAACGTCAGGTTGATGCTGATAAAATTGATAGAATGATCAATGGTATTGTTCGTCAATTGGAAAGTAGCGGAGATCAGGAAGTTACATCTGAAAAAATTGGTGAACTTGTGATGGAAGGTCTAGCGAATATAGACAGCGTGTCCTATGTTCGTTTTGCATCGGTTTACCGGGAGTTCCGGGAAGCCAAAGATTTCGAAGAATTTATTGGCGAATTGCATAGTGGTGTCACTACCTGACCAACAAACTCGAGACATATATTTTATGAATATGGCCCTTCGCCTTGCACGGCGGGGGCTGGGGCGTGTTGCGCCTAATCCGGCAGTCGGATGTGTGTTAGTGAAAGGCGATGAAGTTATCGGCCGTGGCTGGACACAAGACGGTGGCCGCCCGCATGCTGAAACTGTCGCGCTTGAGCAAGCAGGCGTTCATGCAGAAGGTGCGACTGCCTATGTCACGCTAGAACCTTGCTCACATCATGGAAAAACCGGACCTTGCTCTGAAGCGTTAATCAACGCCAAAGTCGGCCGTGTTGTAACTGCTTTGCAGGATCCGGATGAAAGGGTCAATGGCAAAGGATTGGAACTACTCAAAACCGCAGGAATTGATGTAGTTCACGGGATTTGTGAAGCTGCTGCACTTGAGAGTAATCTGGGTTTCGTTCTTGCGAAAACGATCAGTCGGCCATTGGTAACACTGAAGATGGCAACCACACTGGACGGTAAAGTTGCTAGCCGAACTGGCAACAGTAAATGGATTACAGGGCCCGAAGCGCGACAGTATGGCCATATGCTGCGTAACCAGAATGATGCTATTCTTGTAGGGATCGGGACCGTTCTGGCAGATGATCCGATGCTTGATTGCCGAATTCCTGGGCTGGAGAAATATTCTCCGATACGAATTGTTGCAGATAGCCGATTACGCTTGCCCCTTACCAGTACGCTGGTAAAAACAGCAAAAGAAATACCGCTTTGGGTTATTACGGCGCCTGAAAATAACCCTGAAAGAATTAAGGCTTTTGAAGACCTTGGAATTAGAGTTATCGAGACGGATGTGGATAGTTCAGGATATCCTGACATGAAGCTGGCTCTTGAACAGCTTACTGAACTTGGAATTACGCGATTGTTAGTAGAAGGAGGTTCCCATCTGCAAGCATCGTTGGTAAAAGAGGGCTTGGCAGATCATTTTTATTGGTTTAGAGCCGCTAAAGTTATCGGTGGAGACGGAATCTCTGTTCTTCAATCCATCGGACTGACTGAGGTTGCAGATGCGCCTGAGCTGAAATTAGTAGAGACTCGCCGCTTGGGCGAGGATCAGTTGGAATGTTATCTTCTTCGGAATGAGTGAACGATGTTTACCGGAATTATTACAGATGTCGGGTCGATTGCTACCCTTGAAAAAAATGGCGACACAAAAATAAAAATAACGACTGCGTTTGATACTGAAAATATTGAAATCGGCGCGTCTATTGCATGCTCGGGCGTTTGTTTGACCGTGACAGATAAAGGCGATGACTGGTTCGCAGCAGAAGCATCTGATGAGACGCTTTCCTGTACTAATCTTGGGGCTTGGCGCGAAGGCTCTCCCGTTAATTTAGAACGTGCCCTTAAAATGGGGGATGAACTGGGTGGCCATGTCGTAGCAGGCCATGTTGATGCTGTGGTAACATTGACAAACCTCGAACCAATTGGCGATTCAACTAAGCTGACATTCTCATTACCATCGGACTATGCGGCGCTCGTTGCTGCCAAAGGATCTGTCACCCTTGATGGTGTCTCGCTTACTGTTAATGCAGTAGGGGATGACTTCTTCACTGTGAATATTATATCTCATACCAAAGCCAACACTTCTTTTAAGTATTTGAAGGTGGGGCAAGAGATAAATATGGAAATTGATGTGCTTGCCCGATACGTGGCTCGCATGAATGAGGTAGCTAAATAAAATGAATTATAAAGATCACCTCTCTACCACAGAAGAAATTCTTGAAGATGCTCAAAATGGCAAGATGATTATTCTTGTCGATGCGGAAGATCGTGAAAATGAAGGCGATCTGGTTATTCCCGCCCAAATGGCGACACCGGATGCCATTAATTTTATGGCGAAATATGGCCGGGGTTTGATTTGCTTGTCGATGACAGAAGATCGGATTAACGAACTTGAGCTTCCTTTGATGGCGCAATCCAACGCCTCACGCTTGCATACAAATTTTACGGTTTCCATTGAAGCCCGCGAAGGAGTGACCACAGGTATTTCTGCCGCGGATCGCTCTCATACGATTGCAGTTGCGATTGATCCGACTAAAGGCGTTCAGGATATTGTAAGCCCGGGGCATGTGTTCCCATTGGTAGCGCGTGAAGGTGGCGTACTGCGCCGTACAGGTCATACGGAAGCTGCTGTTGATATTGCACGCCTTGCAGGCTTGATGCCCGCCGGTGTTATTTGTGAAATTATGAATGACGACGGTACGATGGCGCGCCTGCCTGATTTAATCGAATTTTCTAAGCAGCATGGGCTAAAAGTTGGCACGATAGCAGACTTGATTGCATATCGCCGCCATAATGACAGTCTGATTACCCGTGAAATTGAGGCAGATATCTCCAGCATTTACGGCGGTGACTGGAAGATGATCGTGTTTTCTAACAAACCTGAATACGCAGAGCATGTGGCACTGGTTAAGGGCGACGTTGCAGCTGAAGCCAGCATCATGGTACGTATGCATGCTATGAACCCGCTGGGAGATGTGCTGGGTGAAGCAGACGAGAACCCAACACTTCTTCATGATGCTATGAACCAGATTGAGGAAGAGGGGCGCGGTGTTGTTGTTTTAATACGTGAGCCACGTCCGATGGCTCTTTCTGATCGTGTTCGCCGTAAATTGGGTGAACCATTAAAAACACAGCAAGATTTACGAGATTACGGGATTGGCGCGCAGATCCTTTTGGATCTTGGCGTTAAAGATATGATCCTTTTGTCGAATACGGAAAGAAATATAGTCGGCATTGATGGTTATGGACTTTCTGTCAGTGAAACCCGAGCGATTAAATCCAAAGGATAAAGTTAAAATGAAAAATATGGATGATTTAAACATTCTGATCGTTGAAGCAGACTTTTATCGGGATATTTCTGACGCTCTTCTAGAGGGCGCTAAATCAGTGCTTGATGAATCGGGTGCAAGCTACGATATTGTCCAAGTGCCTGGGTGCCTTGAAATTCCGGCGGCCATTTCTTTTGCGATGAAAGCAATGGAATATACAGGCGGTCGCCGACGGTATGATGCTTATGTCGCGCTTGGCTGTGTTGTTCGGGGTGAAACCTCGCACTACGATACGGTATCAGAGGAAAGCGCAAGAGGATTGATGAAATTAAGTACTGACTATTGTCTCGCAGTCGGTAATGGTATTATAACCTGTGAGAACGATGCTCAGGCTTGGGCTCGGGCTCGCAAAGACGAAAAAGACAAGGGCGGCGCTGCAGCAAGAGCGGCTCTTGATATGCTCACTTTAAAAGAAACATTTGGTCTATTTCCACGATGACTCAGAAATCAGAAAAAAGAGGGGACAAACACAGTCGCCGCACGCTTGCGCGGTTGAATGCTGTTCAGGCTTTTTATCAAATGGGCATGGAAAAATGCTCTGCCGCAGAAGTGGTAGAACAGTTCCTGTCACATCGAATTGGCGCCGAAATTGATGGCGATCAATTCAAGGATTCTGACAAGAATCTATTTCGTGATCTAGTGATAGGGGCGGATGAGCGCCTTGAGGAAATTGACGCGCAAATTCAATCGATGTTGGATAAAGACAGAACTTTGGATCGCCTTGATTTGGTAATGCAAGCCTGCTTGCGCATCGCGGTATATGAACTTATGGCGCGGATTGATTCTAAGGCTGTCGTTCTAATTACTGAATATGTTGCTCTGGCACGCACATTCTTTACAGGCAAAGAGCCTGCTTTTGTGAACGGTGTTCTTGATCGTATTGCACGTGAACTACGTTCCGGTGAATTCTCGGAATGATATGACTGCTGATTTTGACAGGTCCGGCGAATTTGAAGTGATCAAAAATATCTTCTCGCCTCTGTCAATGTCAGCGCCCGGAGCTTTCGGACTTACCGATGATGCTGCAGTTATGTCTGTTGAGGCGGGGTTTGAGCTAGTAATCACGAAAGATGCCATGGTCGCCGGGGTTCATTTCCTTGAGGATGATAAGCCTGAGAACATTGCCCGAAAACTTCTAAGAACCAATCTGTCAGATATTGCTGCCATGGGTGCAAAACCACTGTCCTATCTACTGGCGACGGCATGGACGGATGACTGTAATCAGGATTGGATCGCGCGGTTCGCAAATGGATTAGTGTTGGATCAAAAGAAATATGGGGTCTCCCTTTTAGGGGGAGACACTGTGAAAACTCCAGGTCCTCTCACATTAAGCCTCACACTAATTGGTAAAGTGCCAAGCGGGCAAAGTTTACGTAGAAACGCTGCGAAGGTAGGCGATTTACTTTGTGTAAGCGGTACCATTGGAGATGCCGCTTTGGGTTTGATGGTTGCCCGTCAAGAACTCAAATCAATAAGTGAAATTAACGCAAAATTCCTTTTGAATAGGTATCTCTTGCCTGACCCTCGCGTATCTCTTGGCCCTGCATTAGTTGGTCTGGCAAACGGGTGTTTGGACATTTCAGATGGTCTGCTGGCGGATATTGGACATATCGTTGCGCAATCCAAAACAGGAGCGATTATTCACCGCTCTGAAATACCACTGTCTAAGGCGGCATTTGCCGCTGTTGATATGCGGCCAGAACTGTGGGAACAAATTCTGGGAGGAGGGGATGATTACGAGCTTGCTTTTACATTACCCCGAAAGAACCTCACAGAAACACTCAAAAAGGCGGAGAGCCTAGGAGTTAAAGTAACAGTTATCGGCGAAATAACGCATGAGCCCGAAATGAAAATTTTGGACGATGACGGGATAGAGTTGCAGGTTAATTCTACTGGATGGGCGCACTTTTAATACATTATTAACTATCTCCTCGTTTTACGCATGCGTGCTATGCGTTTCTGACTATTGCCATATTTCCTTCACTTTGAAAAACTCCTGTCGGATAACGAGGTCAAATTGGGAGAGCTATATGCTCGCAATGCAGTATTCAGTCCGACTACCATCGGAATATGATCTGGAACAAGTTCACGAACGTGTCTCTCTACGTGGGCCCATGTTTGAAGGGTACCCTGGGCTTGCTCACAAATTCTATCTGTATGAGCCAGAAGAGCATTTATATGCCCCGCTCTATATATGGGAAAATAATCAGTCAGCACAAAATTTCCTGATGGATAGCCTGTTTGGTGATGTGGTTCAGGATTTTGGTCGTCCAAGAGTTCGAAGTTGGCAGATTCTTGAATTTGATTATGGGCCATCAAAACTGGAACCTATTGTCATGAAAGCTGGGGTAGACAAAGTTTGTTCTAAAAAGTCACTTGTTTCGCTTAGAGAAGCTGAAACAGAAAATCACAATCAAATGCTGACAGAGGATGGGCTGTTTGCCCATTTGGTTTTGCTGGATCCTGATCGGTGGGAAATTTCCAGATGCAGTCTTTGGTCCCATAAAGCAATTGAGTACAAACCCAAGGCCGATTGTGTTTATGAATATGATGTTGTGAAAGAAAATATACCGCTCTCTAGCGCGACTTAAGAATTGAGGCCCGTAAACCATTAAGTAAGTGTTCTTTGCGACAATTGAGCAATCTTGAATTTATTTTTAAAAGGTTGCGTAGCGAAAATGTTTAAAATGCTTGGAATACTGGCTTTAGCTTTTTTTATCGGATCTATGAATGTCGCAACTGTATTTGCCTCATCGGCTCCAAAAGAAGAGGTAAGTGAAGAAGGGCCTTTTTATCTTGAACTGAAGCCTTTGAGCGTTCCAATTCGGAAAAAAAGTGGCGCAATTAAATATTACATGTTCCTCTCAATGAGTATGGAATTCGATGACCAAGACAAAAAGAAATATTCGCGCAAAATGATTCCACGCTTAAGAGACGCCTTTCTGCAAGATTTAAGTGGGCACTCTGTTCTTCATAAGGATAAGAGCCGCGGTATGGACTTCGAAATGGTAAAGCGCCGTTTGTTAAAGCATGCAAAGAAAGTGCTTGGAAAAAACGCACCCACAAGCATGCATGTGGTAAAAGTATTTAAGGGTAATTAAGGGCGTGTAAATCGCCCCTTTGTATAAAGGAATGGCGATTGTGAACAACAATAGCGCTAAGTTGAGTATTCTATTGATGGCCGGCGCTCAGGCCATGTTAAACAGTACAACTTCAATCTTAATTAGCTCCGCATCGCTTGTTGCATTGCTATTGCTTGATGTCGACAAGTCACTCGCAACGGTTCCAGTTACAGCAGTAGTTACCGGAACAGCGCTTGCAACGATCCCTGCCTCTATGTTTATGAAGCGGGCAGGGCGCAAACCAGGTTTCATATTTGGTATTTTACTCGGAATGCTCGGGGCATCAATTGCTGGTTATTCCATTTATATGGGAAGTTTTATTGGCTTCACGCTTGGGGCCATGATGATCGGAACCTGTACCGCCTTTGGTAACTATTACCGTTTTGCCGCGATTGATGTTGCAGGTCCGCAAAATCGGAGTAAAGCAGTTTCGTATGTAATGGCAGGTGGTCTTGTCGCAGGATTTATTGGTCCGCAAATCGCTAGCCATACAAAAGATCTGTTTCCGCCATTTACCTATCTTGGGCCATATCTCGCCATTATTCTCTTGGGAGTAATCGCGCTTGTTTTTATTAGTTTTGTGAAGATCCCAAAAATAAAAGAAACGACATTTGACGAAGACGCTCGCCCCTTAAAAGAAATCATTAAACAGCCGACATTCCTATTGGCAATGTTGAGCGCAATGGTTGGGTATGCTGGAATGAGCTTCGTAATGACAGCGACACCGCTTGCCATGATTGGGTGCGGATTGACAGCAACGGATAGCTTCAATGTGATCAGCTGGCATGTTGTGGCCATGTTCGGCCCTAGTTTCTTTACTGGTTCTTTGATTTCCAGATACGGTGATTTCAAGGTTATCTTTGCTGGGGCTATCCTTGGAGTATTGAGTGTGATTGTTGCCTTGTCGGGGCTTTCTATCTCTAACTTCTGGATAGCGCTTGTGCTGTTGGGTTTATCTTGGAACTTTATGTTTATTGGCGGTACAACTTTGCTGACGACCACGTATCGGACATCTGAAGCGTCCAAAGTTCAAGGCTTTAACGATTTTATGGTGTTTGGAACAGTCGCAACAGCTTCATTGTCTGCGGGTATCCTTCAACAGAAATTCGGGTGGGATGTTGTCAATATGAGCGTTCTACCATTCTTTATTCTAGTGGCTGTTGTCGCTGTTGTAAAAATACTGAATGGCACGAGAGTAATTGCGCCAGCCGAATAGTGACAGGCATAAAAAAACCGCAGACACTAGAGATGGCTGCGGTTTTTATTTTTCTTCGGATGGCTGATTATCCGATCAACGCGTCCTTAACAAGTGCCCCTTTGATCATTGCAGCGGCTTCATCAGCATCGCCCCAACGAACAATTTTCACCCATTTATTTGGTTCAAGATCTTTGTAATGTTCAAAGAAGTGAGCAATTTGGTCCAATAGAACACTACGTAAATCAGTGTAGTTCCCGATGTTGGAGTAATATGGGTGCAGGCTATCAACTGGAACGCCGAGGATTTTTTCGTCCTGGCCAGCTTCGTCTTCCATTATAAGAACGCCAACTGGGCGGGCACGAATTACAGCACCAGGTATAACCGGAATAGGGCCAGCAACAAGCATATCTGTTGGGTCACCATCATCTGCCAGCGTGTGCGGGATAAATCCGTAGTTACATGGATAGAACATAGCAGTGTGCAAGAAGCGATCCACAAACATAGCGCCTGAGTCTTTATCGACTTCGTATTTTACCGGAACGCCGCCGATCGGAATTTCAATAACGACATTAACGTCCCAAGGCACATCCTTGCCCGCTGAAATCTTAGAAATATCCATTTTTTTGTAAGCTCCTCATAAGCTTCTTAAATTCATTGGCGTTCGCTTAGCATGTTCAAGGCGTTTGCGCTACATGTGAATGAAAAAAAGGAGGTTTTTTTACTAGTCAGTTGATGAATAGAAGCGAAAAACTCAATATCAATAATATTTAAAATAGAAAAAACTAAATAATAAAAAAATCATCTTAAGTAATTCTCTTTTTTGGTGTCGAATAAGTATTGGTAAAAAATTTTTGAACTTTAAGTATAAGGGCAAAATTTGAAAAACAATTACAAATACTTTGAGTAATTACAAATACAGAACAAATATATTATGGTTTCTATTTGACTAATTATAATAAAAGAATTGCATAAATCGTGCGCTAAACTCAATCTTGCGAAAGAATTATTTATCTGTCATTCTGCTTTTAGTCCGAAATACCCAGTAATTAAGCTAACATAAAAATTTGGACTTCGGTTTAACATTCAAATGATCAGCAGGCACAGTGTTTGCTGGAAAATAGGGTGGGGTTTCATGTCAGAAGTATTGTGGATTCCGATTATCTGTGGGGTGATCGCGTTAGTATATGGCGTTTATGCGGGCCGTTCTGTGTTGTCTGCTGATGCCGGGACAGCTCGAATGCAGGAAATTTCTGCAGCAGTGCAAGAAGGTGCGATGGCTTTCCTAAGCAGACAGTATATTACCATTGCCGCAGTTGGTGTCGTCATATTTGTTATTCTATGGTTTTTGTTGGGAACATTGGTTGCCGTCGGGTTTTTAATCGGTGCCGTCCTTTCGGGAGCCGCAGGATTCATTGGAATGAATGTATCCGTGCGAGCGAATGTCCGAACAGCTGCGGGGGCGGCTAAGGGCCTTAAAGAAGGACTGGAGATTTCCTTTAAAGCCGGAGCGGTTACAGGAATGTTGGTCGTTGGACTTGCACTACTTGCTGTCGCTGGATATTACATGGCGTTGCTTTCCATGAACGTAGATGGACGCGAAATGATTGACAGTCTTGTTGGTCTAGGTTTTGGTGCATCTCTCATTTCTATATTTGCTAGGCTTGGCGGCGGTATCTTCACTAAGGGTGCCGATGTGGGGGCGGATCTAGTTGGTAAAATTGAAGCTGGCATTCCGGAAGACGATCCTCGTAACCCGGCGGTTATTGCAGATAACGTTGGAGATAATGTTGGGGATTGCGCCGGTATGGCCGCAGACTTGTTTGAGACTTATGCAGTGACCATTGTTGCAACTATGGTTTTGTCATCCATCTATTTTGTTGGTAACGATGCTATGATGTCTTACCCGCTGATGGTTGGGGGTGTGTGTATTATTACTTCTGTAATCGGCACATTTTTTGTCAAGCTCGGTAGTAGCAACAACATTATGGCCGCGTTGTACAAAGGTTTTCTAGTAACAACAATCCTGTCCGCTGTTGTATTGTGGCCAATCACTGAATTCACCATTGGCATGTCAACTGAATTCACCATTGGATCGAAGAGTTTCACTGGAGCCAGTTTATTCTATTGTGGTTTGATTGGTTTAGCCGTAACAGGATTGCTGATTTGGGTGACTGAATATTATACATCTACTGAGTACCGACCCGTTAGAAGCATCGCGAAGGCGTCGGAAACAGGGCACGGTACCAATGTAATTCAAGGTCTCGCGATCTCCATGGAAGCAACGGCGATACCTGCCATTATAATCTGTGCCGGGATCATTATGTCCTACAATATGGCAGCTCTATTTGGTATCGCAATTGCAGTTACAACAATGCTTGCAGTTGCGGGCATGGTGGTCGCTCTCGATGCCTATGGTCCGGTAACGGATAATGCGGGCGGTATTGCTGAAATGGCGGATATGGATGAGTCTGTTCGTAAGACGACAGATGCTCTTGATGCAGTTGGCAACACGACTAAAGCCGTAACAAAAGGGTATGCAATCGGATCTGCGGGTCTTGGTGCCTTGGTTCTTTTTGCGGCTTATACTGAAGATCTTGCGTTTTTCATTAAGAACGCTACGCCTGACAAATATGCTTATTTCCAAGGAGTCAGCTTGGATTTCAGTCTGCAAAATCCGTATATTGTTGTTGGACTTATTCTCGGTGGATTGCTTCCCTATTTGTTTGGTGCCCTAGGCATGATGTCAGTTGGACGGGCCGCTGGTTCAGTGGTGCGAGAAGTTCGTCGTCAGTTTAAGGAAATTCCGGGAATCATGGATGGTTCTGGAAAGCCAGATTACGGGAAAGCTGTTGACCTTCTCACCAAGGCAGCAATCCGTGAAATGATTGTTCCATCTCTATTGCCATTGTTAGCGCCGATTGTAGTGTTCTTTGTTGTTGAACTCATTGCCGGTAAGTCGGCGGCGTTTTCTACAGTAGGGGCAATGCTTCTTGGAGTTATTATTACCGGACTATTTGTCGCGATATCAATGACAGCAGGCGGCGGTGCCTGGGATAACGCAAAAAAATACATTGAGGATGGAAATCACGGCGGCAAGGGTACAGATGCTCATGCAGCTGCGATTACTGGTGATACTGTTGGTGACCCTTATAAGGACACCGCGGGTCCCGCAGTCAATCCAATGATCAAAATCACCAACATTATTGCTTTGTTGTTGCTGGCAGTGCTTGCACACTAGGCCGAGTGATTAGAAATAAAAAAGCCCTCGAGCGATCGAGGGCTTTTTTTTGATGGTTGTTAGGGTGCAATTCAGCAATAACGGCTCAAATTAATTGGCGCCTGGATTAAACTTACCGAAGTTACCGAAGATCTGTTCAAAGAAGCCAAGCTCATTGCCGCCAGTCGGGGTGGAGCGTTGAACGATGTCAACTTCCCGACTGTCTTCTTTACTGTAGTTCTTTACATCTTTTACGACCTCGTTTTCGTCGAATTGAATGACAACCACGCTCTGTTCGAGAATATTTTTTTCAAGAAACGCATAATGCTCAGTCTTCTTGGTGATGTAATACCAAGCCTCTCCGCTTCCTGGGAATGTGGAAATGCTGGAGGGGGAGCCCAGAGCTTCTATTACGCTCTCTTTTGTCGCAATACCGGGTTCAACCGTCTTTACTATTTCCATGTCAAGGCGATACCCTTTTTCCTCTTTCACTGGATCACAGGCTGTCAGAGTGACAGCAAGGGCGCTTACGCACAGGGTATAGGTCAATAATTTCTTCATGCGAGCAGTCTGCCTTCAATCGCTAAAGGTTGGAATTGGCTTTTTGGTGTCTCAAGGGTGGTTGACACCTGCCAATGAACCCCTTAATTCAAGCGCTATACATGCCACTTTCCTTAGGGAGGTGTCAAATTTTTCAGAAAATAAAGTGCCGTAGGCAGAGTTTATGGTGCATTCTTTTGATTCTTCCGTCGCAGGGTTTCTCATGATTCTTAAAAAACTATTCGGCCAAGGTAAGATGTTAAAGGCCGCAGACGAGTTGTACAGCCAAGTTGTCAAGCAAGCTCGGCAGCCCGTGTTTTATATTAAGGCATCGGTACCGGATACTGTAGATGGACGCTTTGAAATGATTGCTTTACACGCATTTTTGTTGATGCGGCGCTTGAAAAATGAGGGTGCTGAAGCACAAAAATTATCACAAGCCGTTTTCGATCGGATGTTTTCGGACATGGATCACTCAATCCGGGAGATCGGTGTAGGGGATTTAAGCGTTGGGAAACGAATTAAGGCAATGGCGGAAGTCTTCTACGGACGAATTATTGCATATGAAACGGCCTTGGATGGTGGAGAAGAAACCTTGGAGGTAGCTCTTGAACGTAACCACTATGGTACGCTTGACGCGACCGTCGATGTAGATGTTCTGCGAGTGATGGCTGAGTATGTTCGTGCAAACGATGCTCTTTTAGCGTCTCAGTCTCTCTCTGATCTTATTCAGGGCAATGTGCGATTTGCACATTTTGCCTCGGAAGAGTAGACTCTCGGAAGATGTTGAGCTTGAACGAGCTTATTTTTATTGCTTTTTCAGTAAGTTACTTTAAATACGTAAAAGCCGTTGACCCGGCACGCTGAAACGCTTAATTTCGCGCCTTCGAATCAAGGACCGTATTATCTTCAGCAATACTCGGTCATATACGATCAGGATTAGTTGGAAAGGATCGCTCCATGCAAAATGCCGGGGCAGATTTTGTGAAGTGGATGAACGTCCAGAATTTGAAGCGAGATCCAATCGCTTTTGACTTCACAGCATCAGAAGGTGAACGAGCTGAGTTGGCGAAACGACTTGGTATTGTAGAGATCGCTTCGTTAAAAGCGTCAGGTAGGATAGAGAGACAAGAAGGCACTAAGCTACTTGAACTAAACGCAAAGTTTGAGACAAGCACGGTGCAGTCATGTGTTGTTAGCTTGGAACCTGTCTCGCAGAAAATTGAAGCCGAATTCACGGTGTGCTACTCATTCGATAAGAATGATGCCGCCCTTGAAGAAGCAGAGTATGTGGTCGGTATGGAAGAAAGTGATCTTCCAGAAGTGATCGAAGAAGGCCGGATAGACGTGGTTCGTGCAGTGAGTGAGCAAATAGCACTTGCATTGGACCCCTATCCTCGGGCAGAAGAAGCGGAAAAGTCTGGCAGCGCAGAAATCTTGCGGCAGTCGGAACAAGAGGTTGAAGGTGAAGAACGAGAAGTTCATAAGCCTTTCGCCAACTTGAAAGAATTGATGAACAAGAAATAGTGTATCTGCATTTTACAGATATGGGATTTAGTGAGCCACCGTAAATGGTGCATAAGTGAGAGATAGAGAAAATGGCAGTACCTAAGAAGAAAACGAGCAAGTCGAAACGCAACATGCGTCGTTCACACGATGCTCTAACAGGCACACAAGCACAAGAATGTGGAAACTGCGGCGAACTGAAACGCCCGCATCACATCTGTGGTTCATGTGGCCACTATGGCGATCGTGAAGTTCTGGATACTGCTGAAATTCTCTAAATTTCGCAACAATCTGGCATTATAGATTAACAAAAACCGGACGGTGGAATGAACGATAATGTTGTAATTGCCCTTGACGCTATGGGGGGAGATGATGCCCCTGATATTGTCATAAAGGGTGTCGACATTGTTCGTGTTCAATTCCCAGACGCCCGGTTTTTGTTGTTTGGTGACGAAAAAAAGCTACAGCCATTACTGGATAAATATCCAGGGGTTAAGTCTGTTAGTGAAATTCGTCATACAGACGAAGCCATTAAGGGTGAAGATAAACCCAGTCATGCTTTGAGAAAAGGCCGCAAGAGCAGTATGCGTCTTGCGATCGATGCTGTGCGCGCAGGCGAAGCCCATGGCATTGTCTCTGCCGGAAATACTGGCGCTCTTATGGCAATGGCAAAATTTTCGCTTCGTATGCTTCCCGGCATTAAACGTCCGGCGCTTGCCTCCATGTTGCCGTCCCCAACCGGGGAGACAGTTATGTTGGACCTCGGGGCAAACGTAGAATGCGATGCAAATAATCTGGTTCAGTTCGCTGTCATGGGTGCTGATTTTGCACGTGCAGTGCTTGGGCGTGTTCCGCCGCGTGTGGGACTACTAAATGTCGGCAGTGAAGAGCTAAAGGGTAGCGACACTATCAAGGAAGCAAATGAACGGCTCCGTTCTATTGCTAATCCTCCCTTTGAATATTGCGGATTTATCGAAGGTGATGATATTACCCGCGGTGTGGTTGATGTTGTTGTAACTGATGGTTTTACAGGCAATATTGCGCTTAAAGCCGCAGAAGGTGTCGCAACGCTTTTCACCGATTTTCTTACCGCTGGCTTTAAAAGTTCACTCATGTCGAAACTGGGGTATCTACTGGCTCGGGGCGGTTTACGTCTCTTGAAAGATCGGCTGGATCCTCGCGCCTATAACGGTGGCGTATTTCTTGGATTGAACGGTGTGTGTGTAAAAAGTCATGGCGGTACAGACGGTCAAGGTTATTCAAATGCGATCGCAGTCGCAATTGAGATGATTTCTGAGGGCATGATTGAAAAAATGATCGCACATTTCAAAGAATTTGATGTAGAAATAAAAGCAAGCCAAGCAGCCGACGATTCAACTGGCGATACAGCTTCAGAAGTATCGGAAGCCGAAAAGATACAGTAACAAAAAACCGGGCCTTCAGTGGCCGGAGAATGTGACATTATGCGTCGTTCAGTGATTACCGCAACGGGCTCCTATCTCCCAGAGCGGATCGTAACAAATGCCGAACTTGCCGAAAAGGTGGACACATCCGATGAATGGATCGTTGCTCGCTCTGGCATAAAGCAACGACATATCGCTGCTGACGGTGAACTTACCTCTGATTTAGCGACAAAAGCTGCACAAGCGGCGATGGACAGTGCAGGCCTTACGGCTGATGATATCGATTTGGTGTTGCTTGCAACTGCGACACCAGACGAAACCTTCCCGGCAACTGCGGCGACTGTTCAGAAAAATCTTGGAATTACACGCGGATTTGCCTTTGACCTTCAAGCTGTATGTACGGGCTTTATTTATGCGCTGGCAACTGCAGATAACTTTATCAAGGCAGGGCAAGTGACACGAGCGCTTGTCATTGGTGCGGAAACATTCTCACGCATTATTGACTGGGAAGACCGCACAACTTGTGTGTTGTTCGCGGACGGGGCTGGCGCTATCGTTTTGGAAGTGTCGGAGCAAGAAGGCACCAACCAGGACCGAGGTGTCCTTACTAGTCATCTGCATGCAGATGGTCGCCATCATGACTTGTTGTATGTTGATGGCGGACCGTCGTCTACTCAGACAACAGGTTATCTTCGTATGGCGGGGCGTGAAGTTTTCAAGCATGCCGTTAACAATTTGGCAAGTGTGGTTGGTGAAGCACTGGAAGCCACTGGTCTTGAGCCACACGATATTGATTGGTTGATTCCGCATCAGGCGAACAAAAGAATTATCGATAGCACTGGCCGTAAACTAAAAATGGACCCTGCTAAAGTGGTTGTAACGGTTGATATTCATGGGAACACATCTGCGGCATCGGTTCCGCTAGCGTTGGATGTGGCTGTGCGTGATGGTCGCGTTAAAAAAGGCGATGTTTTATTGCTAGAAGCCATGGGTGGGGGCTTTACTTGGGGCTCTGCTCTGGTTAGGTACTAAACGCTTCGAATCTACAAAAGAGATTCGGGTATTTAAGGGGACATCTGCCTGGAAACCCCTGAAATAAAAATCAGTTTCTTCTGTTTTTGCCGTTAAATCACTGGTTTACGGCTCTTTCCTTCCTATTTTTTTTCTTTGCTGTTGACGGTCTATTCAGCTGTGATAATCCTTTATGACAGGGTGCAAGGTGGGAAACATGACAAAAACAACATTGACCAGAGCACATCTTGCGGAGGCACTTTATCAACAAGTAGGCCTATCTCGGAACGAGTCCGCTGAGCATGTGGAAGCAGTATTAAACGAAATTTCAGAACGATTAGTTGTGGGTGAAACCGTAAAAATATCGTCTTTTGGTAGTCTTCAGGTGCGTCAGAAGAATGGACGTGTCGGCCGCAATCCAAAAACTGGCGAAGAGGTTCCAATCGATCCACGGCGTGTCCTTGTCTTCAGAGCATCTCATGTGCTTAAAGACAAGATCAACAACGCCGACCGATAAGCGGTTAATAGCTCTTAGGCATGTCAAATCAAGAAAACAGCAGTGAACGAAAAGCTCAGAAGTCACCTGATGCATTTCGAACGATTAGCGAGGTCTCCGAGGAATTGGAAATCCCGCAGCACGTGTTGCGTTTTTGGGAAACAAAATTTCCAATCGTAAAGCCTCTAAAACGCGGTGGTGGGCGGCGATATTATCGCCCGGCGGACATTGAAGTTATTCGTGGTATTCGCGACTTGCTCTACACGCATGGTTTTACAATCAAGGGTGCGCAAAAGCTGCTGAAAGAGCAGGGGGGGCGCATTGAAAATATTGAATTGCTTTCGACCGGAAATGCCGCTGTGGCGCTTAAAGAGAAAAAGCCCGCACCTTCCTCTATGATACCAGAAGCACCTGTTGGTTCAGCCCCTGTGCTTAAGGGCAGTGATGATACACGGTTGCACCTCGCAGCAATACTTGAAGAGCTTCGCGCTATACGTAAACTACTGCCGCGTTAAGCTCTCAATTCCGAAATTATTGTCGGCTACAAATTTTTTTCATTCGAGCTTGTCGTTATCTTGCATTGATTTTTTATCAAGGCTATAGTGCCGCCGCCCTCCCCTTGTACATGACGGGCAGTAGCGCAGCCTGGTAGCGCACTTCACTGGGGGTGAAGGGGTCGTGGGTTCGAATCCCGCCTGCCCGACCAACGTGAAACCCCTTAGAAACTCCGGTTTTTGAGGGGTTTTTCTTTTGTCTATTCTTTGAGCTTCAAGTTTTTATTGACGTTGAACTATCGATAGGAATGGCAGTTTTTTGCGCTTTTTCTAAACGGTTTGATTTGCACATGGCAGTCAAGCGGCCGTCAAAAATTATTCCTGGTATTAAAAAAGCAGAAGACGATCGGTGCCAGATGCGGGCACGATAGGGCAATCTACTCTAACCTGATCTTCGAATTCAAATTGACGTTGACGCGAAACTTATTTCACGGCACAATTTTGTAATACGCAGCGCCTTCTCTAGCAGAGGGCGCGACTGACAAGGAGAGTGTTATCATGAATTTGATCACAACCTGTCTCGGGGCTTTCCCGAAACCGCATTACGTCCCGATTCAGGACTGGTTCCAATTGGACGGTGGCATGTCATCCAGCACCGCCACCAAGGAATATGAAAGCAAACTAGCAAAAGCAGGCTCAGATGCAGAAGCCTTGTTTCAAAAAGCCGCCAAAGAGGTGATTGCCGATCAGGTTACCGCAGGCATCCAAATCCCCACCGATGGTGAAGTCCGTCGAGAGAACTATATTCATTATCATTGCCGTCACTTGGATGGGTTTGATTTTGAAAACTTGACCCACAAGATCCTGCGTGATGGCGCTTGTGAATCCGATCTCCCCACTATCCGCGGCGCCATTCGGCCACGTGAAGAACATTTTCTAGTCCATGACTATCTGGTCGCCCAAGCTTTTACGGATCGTCCGCTCAAAGTGACCCTGCCAGGTCCACTGACCATTATGGACTCCACGGCTAATGAACATTACGGGAATAACAAGATTCTGGCGCGGGATCTAGCTGACACACTAAATTATGAAATTCGTGCGCTTGCTGAGGCTGGATGCCGTCATATTCAAGTAGATGAACCCCTTTTTGCTCGTAATGTCGATGCCGCATTAGAATATGGTGTAGACGCGCTTGGTCGTTGTTTCGATGGCGTACCCGACACAGTAACGCGGATCATGCATATGTGTTGCGGTTATCCCAATCACTTGGATGAGCCAGAATATCACAAGGCATCCCGCCAATCTTATTTTGATCTGGCTGGTGCGATAAACAACGCGCCGATCGATCAGGTATCGCTTGAAGATGCACATCGTCACAACGATCTCTCTTTGCTGGAGTTGTTTGATAAAAAAAGCGTCATTCTGGGCGTTATCGCGGTGGCAAAAAGCCAGGTGGAAACAGTTGAGACGGTTTCTGCTCGGTTAAGAGATGCACTTAATCATATTGATCGGGAGCGGCTGGTGGTTGCGCCGGATTGCGGCCTTGGATTATTAGGCCGCGAGCTTGCCATTAAGAAACTCACCGTCATGTGCGAGGCCGCGAACGGCATTTGAAGAAACGTATGCTGAGAAGAGCCTGCAGATGAAATTATAAGGATTTTAGTGAAGGGCCGTGTATTCTAAACCCGCATGATCGATCAATGCAAAACCCGTCGAAAATTCCGGTTTCGACAGTTTTCCCGGCTTTGAGATTCTTTACAGGATTTTTTTTGTTGATTTAGATCTTAGCCTTCTATTTTTTCCACACCTTCGAAAGTGAGCTCAGCGCCATCAATTTTGATTGTACCTGAAGCATCGTCAGAGAGGAATATCTCGCCATTGGACGAAGATTGAATGCTGCCTGAATCAAGAGTAAGCCAGTCACCAATGCTACCTGTTGGCATGCCGTCACTTAGTACAATGGTGTCTGACCAACCACCGCCATCACCACCAAAAAACTTGTCATTTCCTTCGTTACTTGCAAAATGGAAAATATCAGAGCCGGCATCGCCATAAACTTCATCATCGCCGTCTCCTCCAAACATGACGTCATCACCAGATCCGCCATATAGTTTGTCTGCGCCGTCGCCACCCATCAGAGTGTCATCGCCAGCATCCCCTTTTAAGACGTCGTCACCATCAACACCATAGAGGCTATCATTGTCATCGCCGCCTTCCAAAGTGTCAGAACCCTTACCGCCGACAAGAACATCATCACCAGCCTGGCCATATAGTTCATCATCACCTTCTTGGCCGTAAATAATGTCATCTACTGCGTTGGAGCCATTCAGAGCCCCATCTGTCCCGGCTTTATCGTCCCCATTTCCACCAATGATATTGGCACTTCCTAATAAGCCAGGATCATCCACTTGCACAATAGTCTCTGCAATATCTCCGATATTGATCGTGAAACTCTCTTGAGTAATGTTAGTTCCGTCATTCACATCTACAGTGACCGAATGACTGGTCGCTGTTTCAAAATCGAGACCGCCCGCTACTTTGATCTCACCGCTTGAGGCATCAATGATGAACAAGCCGCTGGCATCATCAGAGAGACTGTAGGAAAGCGTGCCACTTTCAGGATCTGTCGCAGAGACAGTTCCGACGACATCACCAATTGAGGCATCTTCGCCGATATTGTTATCATCGAGCGCAACAGAATGTGCTGGCGCATCAACATCGACCTGAATAATTTCGTGTACTGTCGTTGTATCTCCGTCAGCTTCGGTCGAAGTCGCGGACACATCAAGTGCGAAATCAGCACTCCCAGAGGGTATGGTCATAGTCAGGTCAGCAAGATCACCGCTTTCAAGCGACCATGTACCGTCACCATTATCTGTTCCTGCTGACAATACTGTGCCATCTGGCAGACCATCCACTGTTATCGTTAGGGTTTCAGAACCATCTGAATCCGTAAGGCCCGTCGAAATGTCCAGCGGATATTCGATGGTTGCATCAGGGTCTTCGATTGCGGTGGCATTCAATTCAACTTGATCGAATGATACTTCAGTACTGCCATCCATGCTGGCAAGTTCAATCCTTAAATCTTGACCGAATCCGGCAAAACCGTCTGCGAAATCACTGCCATTTATTTCTAATGTCGCTGTCGTGAATTCTTTGTTCGTCAACGGAAAATCAGATTGATCGACAGACCCTATCAACTCATCGCCAGCATAAAGGCGAATTTCATACGTCGGACTGTCAGTAAAATTTGCATCGCCCACGTCAACCGATAGTGAATAGCTGCGGTCAGCTTCGAAGGAGCCGTCAACGGTCTGCGACAAACTTCCCCCATGTTCAGCATAACCGACATTTTCCCCGTCGGGCACGCCGTCGGTACCATCGCTTGATCCCTGATCGTTATACTCATTTGGGTTAACATCCCAAGCACCTGCCCAACCAGTCGAGGAGGAATTAGTCCAGCTAGAGATATCGCCCATGCCATCAGAAAATTTACCATCTCCCAAGGTGTCATCCTCAAAAGATGAGTTCATGACCGTGATAGACCCGAGAGGCCCGCCGCTGTCGGTGCCCAAAAATTGTGGACTACCAAGGGAGACACTCAGGGTAGGAGCATCGGCTACCGCATCAACGGTAATATTGGCTGTCGCCGTATCCGTGCCGCCAGCGCCGTCAGAAACGGTGTAACTGAAATTGGTTGCGCCATCCCAGTCAGCATCCGGAGTGAAAGTGTAGGTCCCGTCGCCGTTATCAACGACCAAACCATGAGCGGGCTGATCAAACGCGACAATTGATAAAGTATCCCCGTCAACATCGGTGCTATTTGCCATTAGATCGGACGCGGAGAATATAATTGCCGTATCTTCGCTAGTAGATCCAAGGTCAACATTTGCAGCTACAGGGCCTTCATTTACATCACCCACATTGAGGGTGAAGGTCTGTTGCGTGGTATTTGTGCCATCGGAGACATCTACGGTAACAGTGTAACTATCTGTTGTTTCATGATCGAGACCGCCCGCCACTTTGATCTCACCGCTTGAGGCATCAATGGTAAACATGCCGCCCGCATCATCAGAGAGGCTGTAGGAAAGCGTATCGCTTTCAGGATCTGTCGCTGAGACGGTTCCAACTACATCGCCGACTGAGGCATCTTCGCCGATATTATTATCATCAAGCGCCACAGAATGAACAGCTTCGTCCACATCACCGACATTGAGAGTAAATGTTTGTTGCGTTGTATTGGTGCCATCGGAGACATCTACGGTAACGGTGTAACTATCTGTTGTTTCATGATCGAGACCGCCAGCTACTTTGATCTCACCGCTTGAGGCATCAATGGTAAACATGCCGCCCGCATCATCAGAGAGACTGTAGGAAAGCGTATCGCTTTCAGGATCTGTCGCCGAAACTGTTCCAACTACATCGCCGACAGAGGCATCTTCGCCGATATTATTATCATCGAGGGCTATAGAATGAACGGCTTCGTCCACATCCCCGACATTGAGGGTGAAGGTTTGCTGTGTTGTATTGGTGCCATCGGAGACATCTAC
>MAAC01010178.1_pt1 | contig 111574 bp, 96 predicted proteins | sample 1115981 | NCBI WGS metagenome assembly MAAC01 (sample SAMN04961126, study PRJNA320927) | seawater metagenome | isolation source: sample BD02T64 sea water enriched with oil for 64 days | place: USA:Gulf of Mexico | collected 2013-07-27 | reverse complement strand
CTGATAATGAAGGGGCCACAGCGCGGGATTTAATTGATGTTAATGTATCTGCTGTCAATGCAGTGCCCATTTCAGATGCAGGATTAGATCAAAGTGTTGACGAACAAGTTAGTACTGTTTTAACAGGAGAGGGCTCAGACAGTGATGGTAGTATTTCAGCTTACCAGTGGACACAAACAGCTGGAACTATAGTCGTACTTGAAAATCCTACTAACGCTTCAGCATCATTTGTATCGCCTTCCACAATTGAAGAGTTGCTACTGACCTTTGAATTGAAAGTGACTGATAATGAAGGGGCCACAGCGCATGACTTAGTTGATATTAATGTATCTGCTGTTAATGCAGTGCCCATTTCAGATGCCGGATTAGATCAAAATGTTGACGAACAAGTGAATACTATTCTAGCAGGAGAAGGCTCAGATAGTGATGGCAGTATTTCAGCTTACCAGTGGACACAAACAGCTGGAACTACGGTCGTACTTGAAAATCCTACTAATGCTTCAGCATCATTTGTGTCGCCTTCCACAACTGAAGAGTTGTTACTGACCTTTGAATTGAAAGTAACTGATAATGAAGGAGACATGGCCTCGGATTCAATTGATATTATCGTTAGTCCATTAAATGAAGGAACTGAAGTGCGAGTGGTTGCTACGGATTATGACTTCTGGTGCTCCTCACAAAGAAAAGCGGTCGCTTGGTATGATGATACTATTGCTATTGTCATCGAGGGTGAAGATGCACTTCAACTTGATGCCGATGCTATGTCTCGCATAGTCACTTTTTTCCACCGTCTTTATGATAAATACGAGTCGATTACTGAATTGACTAATCTACCTTTAGAATCTCCTTGGCAAGATCGTATTACCATTCAAATTCCCTTAGACAATTGTGGAGCAGGAGGACTTGCTCATCACGGAGTACTGGGGATTTCTGTCGGTAGAGGACTATTTGATATTCAGTACGAAATTTCATTGTCAGAGCAAGAACGTTACCTTCAAGTCTTCTTTTATGAATCTAATAGAAATTTCTGGTTACCCGAATTTAATGATTACATTGATTGGGCGATGGACGATGAACCGATGAACTGGGGATGGTGGACTGTCGGCATGAATAACGCCATGGCAGTTATGATGACAGATGTTTTAGGCATTGACCTTGAGTATGCCGGCTACGACTCACAATGGTTTAGAGATCGCATGGTGGCGAATTTCGAAACTTATCGAGATAACCCTATTTACGATTTCAACTATGGCTGGCGCCAAGAGTATATGCCTTGGGATCCTAATGAAAGTATCAATGATCTTATGTCGGGTTTAGTCATACATTCATACGAAACATGGGGTGGGGAAACATGGTTGAAAGGATTTTATCAATCAATTCGTAATGTACCTCCTCGTTCAAATGTATTTGCTTACCAGGAATCTCGAGATAATATTTACCAAATTTGGAGTGCTGCGGCGGGTGAAGATTTGAAAGATTTTTTTGTTGATGATCTGCGCTGGAATCTAACAAGTGCAGGAATAAGTAAACTCCATTTTAAATATAGTTTAGCTGATGTCTTGGCAGGAGGGAATGGCGCTTTTCCCGGCACAGGAAAGGCAGGCACAAGTGTTATTTCCTCTCTAAACAACCAAAGTTTTTCAAGTCACAATAGTATTGTCGATGGAGTATTTGTTCCTCAACAAGACGGAATAACCACTATCTCCACATCGGGTATTACTTTCGATTTTTCTACAAAAATAGGTACGTCTCAGCATGATGGTATTCCTAGTAAGGGACCATTTATTCACACTGATCCTTCTTTACAATCTAATAATTTGGGCACTAATCCTAATTACAGTGGAGAGCCGGCTCACCATGCATTTATCGATATGCATGCAACCGCAGGGATAACTTATAACCTGCAAAAAGTTAAACAAAGTTTTACCAATGATATTACGTTGAGCAAGTTTACCGCTCGATTGGGCACCGCCACGGGAGCAAATATTAATTATTGGGTAATCGTGGATGGTGTAGAAGTGAAGTATGGAGAGTTGCTAAGTGGCGTCTTTGAAGCTCAGAATGTGTCCATAGAATTAAACGATAACGCCACTTATTTAACGTTGGTTATTGGTGACGCTAACACGGGAAGTATCAATAACGCCCATGGTTATATTGGCGACCCCATTTTGTATGGTGTTGGCGAAAAAACAGTTTCTCCCGCTACGCCGACTAATCCCATAGATCAATCAAGTTCAATACTCGCTTGGCAATCATTGAATTGGAGTTATGAATTAGGTGTTAACAATTACGATATTTATCTATGGAAAGGCTCAGAAACGCAGCCAAATACACCAAGTTATAATGTAACGAACACTCAATTAAGGCCCTATAATTATTTAGAATTCGACACATCATATCTATGGAAAATTATTTCTAACCTAGAAGAAGAATCATTTACGAGCCCAATATATTCCTTTAAAGTGCAAACTTACGACGAGTTAACCGAGCCTGTTTATGATATCTCACCAGCAGCCCAAGACGTTCGAACTTCTTCATATACGCTGAACGGTATTTCCCAAATTTCGGGGAGTAATTCTAATGTATCCTCAGGGCTAACGATTGGCTTTTATGGGGACTCTAATACTGATGTTATTGTTTGGCAACAGCCCTTAGTTAATGCATTATCAACGCTCGGTGTCACTTCACTAAACAGGGGGATTAACGGGGCTGATATTCAAGAACTCTGGGATGGTGTTCGTAATTATAATGCTGGTGGAGGGCTGGAAAACCCAGTCCCTTTTGTTGAGCAAATAATCGCTGATAACATTGATGTTGCTATTATTTATATTGGTATTAACGATGTCTTAAATAATAGCCCAAATACTCCTACGGCTACCTATAAGAATTACCTTGATTTAATGCTGGAAGCCTGTGTAACCAATGATATTAAAGTGGTTTTGGTCTCACCGGCGACTTACAACGAAAAGCCCGATGGTTCTAATAGTTACGATACCCAGCTAGACCAATATGAAATAGCAGCTCAAGAAGTTGCCGAGAATTGGAATATTAGTTTTGTATCAGCACGAACACATTTTATTAATTATCTAAAAAATAATAATTTTAGTGTGCAAGTCGATGGCAGTGTTATTTTTCCTTATGAAACTGGCTTACTTAACTCTGATGTTGTGCATCATAATAATACCGGTAAGGCGTTCTTAAGTGACTTGGTTGCCGATGGTTTACAGCGATCGTTAAATCCTTGAATCGTAAACCATCTTCGAAAACTCTTTGTTTTTACAGTGTTAATTGTCTTTATTACCAAATAAATTAAAAACTTGATGACTGAAATGTGTTTTATTGTAGGGATGAGGATTTGTTGATAGGGCATAGCTTATATTTTGATAAATATAAGCTATTAATAACTATTTTTATAAGGCGATTTGGTTCGCTTTTCCTTGTGCTTGTGCTAATTCAACCGCTGCTGAGGCAACAGCTAAATCTTGCAAGCCTACACCTGTGCCATCAAACAAGGTAATTTCTTCATTCGATGTTCTGCCAGCTTTACTGCCATTAATCACCTCACCAATAGGGGTGATGTCAGTTTGCTGAATTAGCTTTGCCGCAATGGCATGTTGAGCTTCACCCAATGTAATTGACTGAGCTACTTCGTCAGTAAAAACTGAGGCGCTAGCAAGTAGTTTAGCGTCAACTTCTTGTTTGCCAATGGTATCAGTACCCATGCAGGCGATATGAGTGCCAGGTTTTATCCAATCATTTTCAATTAACGCTTCAAAAGCAGAAGTGATAGTGATAATAACGTCTGCTTGAGCACAAAGCTCTTCACGACTTACCGCTTCAAATACTAGACCTAACTCGTCACAAATTTGTGCAAGAACACTTAACCTTTCAGGCTCTAAATTCCAACCAACAACCCTTTCAAAGTTTCGTTGCTCTACTGCGGCGCGTAATTGGAACGTTGATTGATGACCCGCACCAACCATACCCAACACTTTTGCATCTTTTCTGGCTAAGTGCGCTATCGATACCGCTGAAGAAGCCGCCGTACGGACAGCGGTTAAGTAATTACCGCCAACTAACGCTTTTAGTTTTCCAGTATCGGGGTCAAATAATATAACGGTAGACTGATGATTAGTCAGATTTTGCTGCATGTTTCCTGGCCAATAGCCACCAGATTTCAGCCCCAATACCATGCCGTCACGGTCAAAGCCTGATTTAAAGCCGTAAAGGGCATCAGCATGGCCTATGGCTTCTCGAATAACGGGGAAGTTGTAAGCTGTGTTTTTAGCCATAGCAGAAAATACATTTTCTACTGCAATAAAGGCATCAGCTCTGCCCATGACTTCTTGGCATACAGCTTCAGAAACAAGGCTTATGCCTTGGTCTTGAGCAGGGGATTGATTGTTGTCACTCATAAGTTATTTCCTAGTAAACAGGGTTTGCCCCTAAAGATAAAATAGGGGCAGGGAAGAGGAGATTTAGTACGCTTTACCACGTGCTGAAACAGGCCATAACGTTTCAACTTTTCCGTTACGTACGCCTACGTAGTAATCGTGTACGTTACAGGTTGGATCACAATGACCCGGTACCAGTTTAAGTTTTTGATTTACTTTTAATACACCAGTAGGATCTGAAATTACGCCATGTTCATCAGAACATTTTATATACTCAACATCGCTGCGGCCAAAAATGTAAGGTAAGCCACTATCTACCGATTGCGCTTTAAGGCCAGCATCACAAATAGCTTTGTCGGCTTTGGTATGACTCATCACTGACGTTAAGATAAATAATGAATTTTCGAATTCTGATATTTTTTCGCCATTTTCATCATGAATCGTTTGATAGTCAGCATCCATAAAAGCGTATGAGCCACATTGCAACTCATTAAATACACCTGATTTACCTTCAAAGTAATATGAGCCAGTACCACCGCCACCAACAATGTCACACTCAAGCCCTTCATCTTTTAGCATGTTAACTGTGCGTGCAACCATCGCAATGGCAATGTCTACTTTTTCTTTACGCTCTTGGTAGCTTTCTAAATGCTGCATTGCCCCTTGGTAAGCTTGAATACCGGCAAAGGTTAATCCTGGTGTTGCTGCAATAGCTTTAGCAATATCAACCACTGGTTGTCCTTCACTCACACCACAACGGCCAGCACCACAGTCAATTTCAACTAAACATTCAATTTGGGTGTCGTGCTTGTTAACAGCAGCAGCCAATTCAGCGACGTTGTCAATATCGTCAACACAACAAATGGTACGGGCACCAAGTTTTGGTAAACGAGCAAGTCGGTCAATTTTAGCTGGGTCGCGTACTTGATTTGAAACAAGCACATCTTTGATGCCGCCACGAGCAAAAACTTCAGCTTCAGACACTTTTTGACAACATACGCCACAGCTGTCACCTAATTTTTCTTGAAGTAAGGCAATATCAACTGATTTATGCATTTTTCCATGTACACGGTGACGAACACCCATGTCTTTGGCGTATTGTCCCATGGTGCGAATGTTGCGTTCTAACGCGTCTAAATCAACAACTAAACATGGGGTTTGAATATCTGCTTCATCCATGCCCGGTACTGCCGGAACGTCATAACCTACTTCTAATTCATTTACTGTTGTCATCTTAATCTCCAATATATTAATTTAATTTGTTCATCCACGGAAGCTTGTCTAAATCAACATTACCTCCAGTAAAAATTATGCCGATGCGCTGACCTTTAAAAACGTCAGGATTTTTCAAAATAACGGCTAAAGCCACCGCACTACTTGGCTCAATCACTATTTTCATTCGCAGCCAAGTGAGTTTCATTGCGGCAACAATCTCTGCTTCGGTTGCCGTAAAAATGTCGCTAACAAAGTTACTAACAAAATGCCACGTTAAATCTTTTAGCGGCACTTTTAATCCGTCAGCCACGGTATTAGGTGCATCATCGGCAATGATGTAGCCTGCTTTAAATGAACGAGCGGCATCATCTGCGTTTAGGGGCTCAGCGGCATAAATTTTAATATTTGGCGCTAAGGTTGAAAGCGTTAAACAAGTCCCTGAAATCATGCCGCCACCACCTATGGGCGCTACTACGGCATCCAAGTTTTCTACTTGGCCCAATAACTCTTTTGAACACGTTGCTTGGCCTGCAATAACGCGAGGATCGTTGTACGGGTGAACAAAGTCAGCACCTGATTTAGCAACAACTTCAGCGAAAACGGCCTCTCGTGAGCTGGTGGAAGGCTCACACTCAACTATGCTGCCGCCATACCCAATCACGGCATCTTTTTTCGCTTGCGGTGCGGTTTTTGGCATCACTACTGTTACGGGGATACCACGCTGCCCCGCAGCATAAGATAAAGATAAGGCATGATTACCTGAAGAGTGGGTGGCAACACCAAGCTTGGCTTCTTTATCACTTAAGCCAAAAACAGCATTACAAGCGCCACGTACTTTAAATGCGGCGGCTTTTTGCAAGTTCTCACATTTGAAAAATAACTCTGCACCGGTTAAGTCATTTAAAAATCGTGACGTTAGCACAGGGGTTTCATGAATGTAGGGCTTAATACGCTCATGAGCAATTAGCACATCATCATAACTTGGAATTCTCATGGTTGGTTTGGTTGAACTGCTCATAGGTCCTCTTACTTTTATTACTGCGCTATTCACTAAGTGTTAGCGTTAAATTTCAATATTTACTCTAGGGAGAACCGCTACCGCTCGCAAATGAGTTGCTTTTCACTATGTGAAATTTCTGTGTTTTTTCATCAAGTGAAATAGTAAAACTATTTGAATTTATTAACTATTCAATGTTTTTCACTACCGTAATCTTTATAGATTCCACATTGTGAAATAGGAGTTCGTTAATTTAATATTGGTTTTTTTGCGCTTTTAGGTATATATTTGAATAAAGTTGACACTAATGTCAAGAATTGATGTTATGTGTTGGTCATATTAGTTGGGCGGTAAAATTATGAAAAGAGCAAAACCAGAATCTAGGATCCAAGTGATCGATAGGGCAGCATTATTACTTGACGCTATTTCGCGTTATAGCTTACCTGTCACGCTTAAAGCACTCAGTGCGGATACAAATTTAGCACCCTCAACGGCTTTTAGAATTTTGCACTCCCTTATCGACAATCATTTTGTTGATAGGGATAACTCAGGTAAGTATCAATTAAGCGGACGACTGATACGACTAAGTAATTATCAATACCAAAGTGTTGATTTTCGTAAATTGGCCATTCCGTACATGGAAAAACTGCGGGATAAATTTGGTGAGACCATCAACTTAACCGCACGAGAAGGCGATGTAGTAATTTATGTTGAAAAAGCGATACCCAATAGAATGATGCATGTTCAGCAAATAATAGGCAGTCGGGCTCCGCTACATGTTACGGGCGTGGGCAAAATGATGTTAGGTATGGAAGGAAAAGAAGGAATACAGGGTTATGCTCAGCGCACTAATTTACCTGCTTATACCCGCAAAACATTTTCCACCATTGATAACCTCGAACAAGAGTGTATGCGCTGTGTTGATAAAGGCTATGCGTTAGACAACGAAGAAGCAGAAATAGGTGTGGGCTGTATTGGCGTACTTTTGTACGACAAGTATGGTGAAGTGGTGGCAGGTTTGTCGGTATCTGCTCCAATAGAAAGACGAAAAGACGAATGGATTAAAGATTTAATGAAGGCAGGAAAGTCAATATCACTTGAACTTGGCTATGTAAAAAGTCAGCCCGCTACTACCAGTTCTTAAATTAAAGGGTGAAAAATAATGTTAACAATAAATAGATTAAATCAAACAGAAGCAAAGGTCATTATTGATGGTGCTGTCAATAAAGCCAATGAACTAGGTATACCTATGTGTATATCCGTTGTTGATGAGTCAGGTAACTTAATTGCCTTTGAACGCATGGACGGAGGGAAAGTACACAGTGTTACCATCTCTCAAGATAAAGCCTTTACCGCAGCTTCTGCGCGAAAGGGTACCCATGAATTTAATCAAGCTTGTATTCCCGGCCATGAAAATAATTTGTTTGGTATTCATACTGCACTCGGTGGGCGCATGTGCATTGTTGGCGGCGGTTTACCTATCACCTCTAATGGTAAAGTCGTTGGTGGTATAGGTGTTAGCTCTGGCTCACCTGAGCAAGATTTAGGTTGTGCACAAGCGGGCGTTGATGCTTTTTGCCATCTGCTACAATAATTATCAAAATTGAGGAAAAAATTATGAAATTAAAGGTATATCTTTCAGGTGAAATTCATACTGATTGGCGTGAGCAAATTATTAAAAGTTGCCAAACACAAGATTTAGACATCGAATTTAGCTCTGCTAATACTGATCATGAATCAAGTGACAGTGCAGGTGATATGCTTGGCGATGAAAGTCAGTCGTTTTGGCGAGATCATAAATCGGCCAAAGTGAATGCTATTAGAACCAAGACACTGATAGAGCGTTGTGATGTCGCTATTATTCGTTTTGGTGAACAGTACAAACAATGGAATGCCGCTTTTGATGCAGGCTATTGTGCTGCCCTAGGCAAACCCTATATTACACTTCACAGTGAAGCACTTATACATCCGCTTAAAGAGGTTGATGCCATAGCAAATGCATGGGCCACATCAACAGAGCAAGTAGTGGCAGCGTTGAAATATTTAACAACAAGTTAGATAAGAATGTTTATACAATGATCAGAAGTTATCTTGCAGTGTTTTGGGTTTACCTTTAACACTGCAAGGTATGAGTTTTATAATGCTTGAGCGACTTATCAGCAGTATTCTTAACTGCTTTTCTCAAATCATGTTGCAACAAAACACCGTCATTGGTTTTTTATTTGCCCTTGGTATAGGTGTTAATTCACCAACAATGTTATTTGGTGCTACCTTAGCGATACTATCAAGTTTAGTCTTTTCAACTTTATACCGGTACAATTCTTGTGCAATTCATCAGGGCTTATACGGTTATAATGCTGCACTTGCAGGCATTGCCGTTTTGTTCTTTTTACCATTGAGTATGCTGTCATGCGCTCTAGTGATATTAGCTGGGGTGGGCTCAACAATGATTATGCATTTTTTTCAGCATAAACTGCCACAACTGCCCGCTTTTACCGCTCCTTTCATTATAACGACTTGGATATTGTTAATCGTTTTAGATTTAGTCGGTATTGATAGGTTGGTTATTCCCTTTAAAACCGATAATTATGGTGATTTTTTTGCAGTAATGCGCGGAGTAGGGCAAGTGATGTTTCAAGCTAATTGGTTGTCGGGATTAGTATTTTCTTTAGCGCTATTATTATACTCAGCTAAGCTGGCAATATCAGCGATGATTGGCTCACTCTTAGGTGTCGTTATTGCAAGGTATTTAGGCTTTAGTGAAGATTGGCTAGTGATGGGGCTTTATGGATTCAATGCAAGTTTGAGCGCAATAGTCTTAATGACTCACTGCCCGCATAAAAAGTGGTTGATCATGCTTGGTGTAACAATGTCTATATTACTGACACGTTTTTTTGAAATAATACCGCTAGCGGCATTAACGGCGCCTTTTGTGCTATCAAGTTGGTTAATCTTGGTGTTAGTAAAAATGCATGAAAAGAACATAGAACAATCATAATTGTTTGTTTACTCACTCAATAAAATACTGAGTGAGTTAAGCAAAAATAGAGTGATTTATAGGGCTAACGCGCGTTTTATGGATAAGGCTTAATGGTTTGCTTTAAGTAATTAAGTGCAGCAATGCGTGTATCAAAGATGTGCTCGGGTGATATCTTGTCGAGCAATTTTAGTTTGTTAAAGTCTTTGCGAACGCGATCATGAACGCTTGATAAGATGATTTGTCTGCCTTCATTCTGCGAGCTGACAATAATCTCTTCAATGGCAATAGTACTGGTGATTCCGACAAAATGCGCATCAGTTAAATCAATTAATAATATTTTGTCTTCATCGGTTTTAGATACACTCTGTTTTAAACCTCGCGCTACACCAAAACCAATGGGGCCTGAGATATTAAGCAATTGCACATTATCTTCCACTGAGGTTAATAATTGCTTTTCTGGCTCAGACAAATACTGAGCATCTTTTGCCGTGCACAAGTTAATATTGTCTAATTGAATCTCCGAAAGACGTCTGATAGTGACTAAATTAGCAACAAAAACACCAATTAATACCGCAGTGACTAAGTCGAAGGCAACCGACATAATCATGGTTGATAACATTAAGCCCACGCTAAATAGCGGTACTTGATGAAGTCGTTTGAGAAAATTCCAATCAATAATGCTGATGCCGACATGCGTAAGAATTGCCGCTAGTACCGCTACCGGAATGTAGGCTGTGTACTCACCCGCCCATAATACAATGGCTAAAATAAATAAGGCATGCAAAATACCTGATAATGGCGTGGTACCACCTGCTCTTAAATTGGTTACGGTACGCATCGTTGCACCGCCACCAGGTAAGGCACCAAATAGCCCAGCAATAACGTTACCAATACCTTGTCCCACTAACTCTTGATCTGAATTATGTAAATCGTTGCTGATACTATCGACAGTCAGAGACGTCATTAGTGAGTCTAGTGTGCTCAACGTGGCAATTAATAGCGCTGACTTTATCATTTCACCCGCTAAGATATTTTCCCAAATAGGCATGTTAAAAGAGGGAAGTTCACTGGTAATGGCACCTACTACAGGTAAATTCACTTCAGAAAATACATAAAACAATGTCGCCCCGGTAACGGCGATTATACTGGCCGGTACTACTCGGCTATACTTTTGCGGCCATAAAAAAAGCACTAAAATACAAACAATACCAAGCAAAGTATTAGTGTTAGTAAAAGTTGTCATTGACAAGGTTAGCTCAGCAATTGACACGCCAAATAAGGGCTCTATTTGCGAGAGGATAATTAAAATACCAATACCCGAGGTGAAACCTGAAATAACAGGGTATGACACTAGAATAAAATATTTGCCTAGTTTGAAAAAACCAAACAGCATTTGAAATAGTCCGGCCAAACTCACCACGGTAAATGCCGCCGCTATGCCATTATCAGGCGATTGTGCAACAAAGCTTGTTAATATTGCCACCATCGCAACGGTTAACCCAGTATTTGGCCCTGAAATTTGTTGGTTGGTACCACCAAATATTGAGGCGAACAAACCGGTAATAATGGCACAATATATCCCTGCACTAGCGCCAATTCCTGATGTGACACCGAAGGCCAAAGCAAAAGGTAAGGCAACAATGGTTGATGTTAAAGCGCCAAAAATGTCGCCTTTTATGGTTTGTTTATTAAAATGAGATAAAGAAAGCATAAAATACCTAATGTAAAATTTTTTGGTTAGTGGCACTAAAAACCATTTAAGTGTTTAGAAAATACATTGAACAAGCAAAAATCAAAAAAACTCCATACTCACTCTATTTAAAATCAGAGGCTAAACAGTAGCATAAAAATCATTTTCTTGACACTATTGACAAGTTTTCTGTTTTAAGTATACGATTAGTGTGTTGCTTATGATAAAAACATAGTCAGCACGTAAAGCATAATTTAAGTAATTATAGATAAAATATTTAAAGGTCTATACTAAACGAAAATGTAATTTTAAATTATTTTTAGCTTGATTTTACTATGTGAAATATTAACGGTTCTATTTTTCACTATTTTGTTAAGTCACCTTTAATTCTATAGGATATAGCATGTAAGGCATAGCGCAGGATGGTTTCATAATGTGAAATCAGCAAGGAAGTAAAACTATTAACTTTAACTTTAAATTGTGTTTTATTGAATTAGCTACACAGAAATAGGGTCCAACACAGCCTCTTTCTTACAACTAGCACAGCCGCTGCAATTTTGAAGAAGTAGCACGGCAAAAACGGGCCGCACTTTCAAACATAAAAACAAATGGCCTTTTTATTCAATCAACGAGAGAACTGTAGTTATGGAACAGGTTAGTAAAAATTACGAAAATCAAGCAAGTGAGGTCGGTATGTTAGAGCGCCTATTTAAGTTGTCTGAGCATAATACCAATGTAAAAACTGAATTGATGGCAGGTCTCACCACCTTCGTCACAATGTCTTATATTATGTTTTTAAACCCTATTATCATGTCCAAAACCGGCATGCCTTTTGACGGCTTATTTTTAGCAACCTGTCTAGGTGCCGCTATTGCGACTATTTTAATGGGGCTTTACGCCAATTGGCCTGTGGGACTTGCTCCAGGAATGGGGTTGAACGCATTTTTCACCTTCTCGGTCGTTGGGGCCATGGGTTATAGTTGGCAGATAGCGCTAGGAGCCGTATTTCTCTCGGGTGTCATTTTTGTCTTAATGAGTGTTACCCGTTTAAGGGAGTGGATGCTTGATAGTATCCCTATGAGTTTACGACTTGCCATGACCGCGGGTGTTGGACTTTTCTTAGGCTTTATTGGTTTACGTTTCACCGGTATTATCGTTCCTAACCCTGACAATGTTGTTGCGCTTGCGGATTTAACTCACTTTGGTTTTGGTAAGTTTGGCCCTGAAGCACCAGCGTTAGGTTTTATAAGTTTTCTCCTGATTGCTGTGCTTAGTTATCGTAAAGTTTTTGGCGCAGTATTAATTGGTATTGCAGCAACAACTTTTATTGCTTTTGCCATGACTTGGGTTTTACCTACTGACTTTTTTGTTGTTGCTGAAGAAGCGAAAGGCTGGGCACCTGCATCGGGCTTTGTTGCCTATAAAGGCTTATTAGCCATACCTGAATTTTCAGCACTTGAGCCGATTTTATGGAAAGCCGATATTGCTGGCGCTTTTCAAGTCGCGTTAATTCCAGTCATTGTAACCTTCTTATTTGTTAACATTTTTGATACGGCTGGTACATTAATGGGTGTAGCAGAGCGTGCAAAACTACAAGATGAAAATGGTAAAATTCAAGGATTAAGCAAGTCACTTAAAGCTGATTCTGTTTCTTCTGTTATTGGTACTGCATTTGGTTGTCCGCCAGTTACTTCATATGTAGAGTCTGCTGCAGGTGTTGCTGTTGGTGGTCGTACTGGTTTAACCGCGGTAACAATCGGGTTATTATTTGCCGTTGGTATGTTCTTCTTACCTCTTGCACAAATGCTGCCAGGCTTTGCTGTTGATGGCGCACTTATTTATGTTGCTATGCTGATGATGAGCTCGCTAAAAGGCTTAGATTGGGATGATTTAACGGAATATGCCCCTGCAGTGTGTACTACGGTAATGATGGCATTTACTTTCTCTATTGCAAACGGTATTGCGTTTGGTTTTATCACTTATACCGTATTAAAAGTTGGTGCTGGTAAATCAAGTGAAATCTCAAATGGTGTTTGGGCACTTACTGCGCTATTTATCGCTAAGTTTATCTTTTTAACTTAGTAGATAATAACTCGATAAAATGTAAACGCCGTATACTCTGAATTACTTGAAGTATATGGCGTTTTTCTTTGTATTAACCACTCGAACACTTATTGGGCGACAAAGGTTTTGATTTGAGCAATACTGGTTGCGCCTACATGCGTAGCGACTAGTTCTCCTTCATTGATGAGCATTAAAGTAGGTATGCCTCTAATACCAAATTTAGCCATTAATGCTTGGCTATTGTCAGCATTGATTTTTACTACCTTTATGTCTTCATTTTCATCCGCTATTTGTTCTACTACCGGTGCAATCATTTTACAAGGGCCACACCAAGGCGCATAAAAATCGACTAATACTTTTCCAGGGTGTTGTTCAACTTCACGGTCAAAACTCTCGGCGACAACGTCATATACTTTGCTCATTATATTCTCCACTTTTCAGGTTCATCTCTGCTCTTTATTGAGTGAAACTAGTGTAATTGAGTTGCGTTTATTTGATTAGATGTGTTTAATGGATTCTATTGTTCCATTAATGAGATAGTGGGTGAGTGTGTTAGCGAACCTTGATGATTTATTTTTATTTGTAACACTGGTGGAAGCCGGTTCTTTTACTGACGCTGCTAAAAAGATATCTATCCCTAAATCAACATTAAGTCGTCGGTTTGGGCTTTTAGAGCAGAAAATTGGCAGCGAGCTATTAATTCGTACCACCAGAAACCAAACACTGACAGAGAGTGGTCGGTTGCTTTATTGCGCATCGAAAGAGCATGTAGAAGCGTTAAGTAAAATTAAGGAAGAAGTTGGCTCTTTAATTCATCAACCCCAAGGGCAGCTAAATATTTTATTGCCGTTGGAGTTCTTTAATAGAATCATTAGTGTATTGATTGCAGATTTCGTACTGCTTTACCCCAAAATACACATTAATTGTCAGCATTATTCTGGCGAAGTGCCAGAATTTGATCCTCACTATGATCTCTGTTTTGTTCTACACGAACAGCTATTGCCTGCATCAAATTGGGTAGCAAAGACGCTGTTAAGCTTTTCTCAGTCAATCTTTGCTGCTAAAAACATGGATCTATCAAGCATTAGTACTGCAGGTGAACTCGTCAAACACGACTGTATTTTAGCGCAGCAAAACCAACCGTGGTTATTTCGAGACGAAGAGAAAGTGCAAGCAGTTTATGTAAAGGGTCAAGTAACTTTATCTAGCCCTGAAATGAGGCAACAGGCGGCTGAGCAAGGGTTAGGTTTGTGTAAGCTGCCTGATTATGTATTACAGCAAGGCAATCAACAAAGCCTATTAACACGCTTAGACCTAGATAAAAAGCCTATTGCGCAACAATTAAGTGTTTTATATCAAAGCCGAAACATTCCAGTGAAAACTCGCACCTTTCTTGACTACTTTCAAAGTAATATTAGTCGATTATTATAGATACCTTTTAATGCACTGTTGTTTTTAGTGAACTAAAATATAGAGCAATAAAAAAGCCTAAGCGGTTTACACAACTTAGGCTTTTGGTTCATGCGCGAGCATTTTATTTGGTTAAGTTTTTTCTGTTGGCACAACCTTGCCAATATAGGGTAAATGGCGATATTTCTGTGCGTAATCAATACCAACGCCAACAACAAATTCATCAGGTATTTCAAAGCCAACCCACTTCACATCAACCGCTTGTTCACGACGTGATGGCTTGTCTAATAACGTGCAAATTTGAATTGAATTTGGTGCGCGTAAATTCAAAATTTGCAATACTTTACTTAAGGTATTGCCAGTATCAATAATATCTTCTACTAACAAAACATCTTTTCCTTCAATGTTATCATCCAAGTCTTTCAGAATATGAACATCACGAGAGCTTTCCATGCTATTGCCATAACTTGACGCAGTCATGAAATCGACACTATGGTTTACCGTTATTGCTCTGGCTAAATCAGCCATAAAGATAAAAGAACCACGCAATAAACCAACCATAACTAAGTTATCACTTGTTTGATAATGCTTACTTATCTGTTGCCCTAACTGTGTAATTCTTTCCTTGATCTCTTGTTCAGAGATCATTACCTCGATTTCATGTTTCATAATAAGCCTGTTTTAATTTCACATTGTGAAATTTTTTTGTTGAAAAAAACACTTATTGATTGAGTGCATCTTCAATTGCCGTTAAACATAAAGCAACATTTTCACTTCGTGCTGCATAGCCCATAATGCCAATTCGCCATGCTTTTCCAGCAAAATCACCTAAACCTGCACCAATTTCTAAGTTGTATTTGTTTAGTAAATAGTCCCTTACTTTAGCATCATCGGCGCCTTCAGGGATATAAATTGCGTTTAATTGCGGTAAACGTTCTTCTTTTGGCACAATGAACTTTATGCCTAACTTAGCTAAGCCTTTTGCGAGTGCTTCATGCTGTGCTTGATGTCTAGCCCAGCTATTCTCTATGCCTTCATTATGAAGTTTTACTAGTGATTCATGTAGCGCATATAATGAATTTACCGGTGCTGTGTGATGGTAACTACGCTTGCCGTCACCTGACCAGTAACTCATCACAAGTGATTGATCTAAAAACCAACTTTGTACAACAGACTTGCGGTTTTTAATTACATTTACCGCGTTTTCACTAAAAGAAAGCGGTGATAAGCCTGGCACACAAGACAAACATTTTTGCGAGCCAGAATAAATAGCGTCTATGCCCCATTCATCGACCTTAAGCTCTACACCACCCAGTGATGTTACCGCATCAACTATGGTCAAACAGTTATGTTGTTTAGCAAGCGCACACAGTGTTTTGGCGTCAGATACAGCACCGGTTGATGTTTCAGCGTGCACAAAGGCAACAAATTTAGCATCTGGGTTGGCAATGAGCGCTTGTTCAACTTTATCTGTTTCTACAGCGCGACCCCAAGGAGAGTCAACCACAATAGCTTCTGCGCCAATGCGAGTAACGTTTTGGATCATACGGTCGCCAAACACGCCATTACGACAAACGATGACTTTTTCGCCAGCTTCAACCAAGTTAACAAAACAGGCTTCCATCCCTGCTGAACCGGGTGCTGAAAGCGCTATTGTAAACTCATTTTTAGTTTGAAATGCATACTGTAGCAGTGACTTGACTTCATCCATCATGCCGATAAATAGTGGGTCTAAGTGACCTATAACAGGTCTTGATAATGCCGATAAAACTTCAGGACTAATGTCTGATGGGCCAGGACCCATTAAAATCCTTCTTGGAGGAGTGAATGATTGAAAACTCATTTTTTGTACCTTTCTTGATGGAATATAAATTTGTTATATATTTGATAGCAAAACCTGTCACAAGTGTCAAGTTTATCTGTTATTTGATCTTTGCTCGTTTTGTAAAAAGTAAAATAATGAAAAATATTTAAGTTGACACTCTCGTCAGGATTTGTAATTTTAATGTGGGGATTAGGTAAGCGAAAGCAAAACTTAAAAGTTTAAAAATAACGAGCTGTTAAGCGTTAACTAAATTCCATAAAAAATTAAGTGATTAAAAATTACAAAACACAAATATGATCAAGAGAAACTTGAGTTCATCTAAGGGGAAATCATGACAATAACTAACATGTTAAAATCTGCTGTTGTAACTGCTGTTGCATCAACGGCTTTAATAACGGCGAGCGCTTCTGCTGAAATTTGGGGTAATACAGAAGTTCATCTGCAAGCGTTTGGTGAGCTAGAACGTCCTGGTACTGGTGGTACGGCTGATACTACCATTATCACTTTACAACATGCGGGTGGTTGGGAGTATGGCGATAACTTTTTCTTTGTCGATCATTCACGCTATAGCGTTAACAATGACGCCAACTTTCCTGTAGAAGACAGCAGTGAATTTTATGGTGAGTGGTATTCAAATTTTAGCTTAGGTGCCATCACAGGTAATAAAATAGCGTTTGGTCCAGTAAAAGATATTGGTATTGTTGCCGGTGCAAACTTTGCACCTGAAGTTGACAGTATGTGGGTGTTACCAGGGGTTAGATTTTCATTAGATTTACCAGGTTTTGCTTTTGCACAAATTGATGTTACCGGTTATGTACATCAAGGTGGTGGTAGTGCAACTTCGCCAGTATTTACGGTTGTTGACGAAGACTCTAGCTTTATGGTTGATTTTTCTTGGGCATACCCATTTAAAATTGGCTCAACCAGTTGGAGCATTGAAGGGCATTTAGAGTATATCGATGGTCGTCAGCAAACTAACAATTTTGGTACTACGGAACTAGAATCTTGGATCTTATTCCAACCACAAATTCGTTTAGATTTAGGTGAAGCATTAGGTAATAAAGCTGGCCGATTGTTTGTTGGTATTGAATACCAATACTGGCGTAACAAACTAGGCGAAAAAGGCACTGACGATAACACAGCACAATTTTTAGCAGTATGGCGCTTCTAGTAAATTAGTTCGAAGACATTATTGCAACGAGGCATTAGATCAATATTTAGCTAATGCCTAAACGTAACTAACAATTTTAGTTTCCAAGAATAACTAATCAACGATTAGCTATTCGCCAAATCAGCTGTGTTGGACGTGCAGCTGATTTTTTTTACCTACTAGCTCTTTCAAAGAGTAACAAACCCACCTGATATATATTAAAGACGAATAAAAGGTCACCTATGAGCGATTTAAAACAACGCGCGCTGGATTATCACGCCCAGCCACAACCCGGAAAAATTGCAATTGCAATCACAAAGTCAGCACAAAATAGCGACGATTTATCTTTAGCATACAGCCCTGGAGTGGCTGAGCCATGTCGCGAAATAGCTGAGGATATTGAGAATGTATATAAATATACCAGCAAGGGCAATACGGTAGCGGTTATTTCAAATGGCACTGCTGTATTGGGGCTAGGAAATTTAGGGCCAATGGCGTCAAAACCCGTGATGGAAGGCAAGGCTTTATTGTTTAAACGCTTTGCTGATATCGATTCTTTCGATATTGAAGTGACGCACAAAACATCAGAAGAATTTATTAATACAGTTGCAAGTATTGCTGACACCTTTGGTGGCATAAATCTTGAGGATATTAAAGCGCCTGAGTGTTTTGAAATAGAGAAAGCGTTGCTAGAGCGCTGTAAAGTTCCTGTATTCCATGATGATCAACATGGAACTGCTATTGTGACTGCGGCAGGTATGTTAAATGCGCTCGATATTCAAGGTAAAGATATTGGCGATGCGGTAATTGTTTGCTTGGGGGCTGGAGCTGCCGCTATAGCTTGTATGGAGTTACTTATACAATGTGGAGCGCAGCGCGAAAAAATCTACATGTTAGATAGAAAAGGCGTTATTCATACACGTCGGACCGATTTGAACGAATACAAAACTTTATTTGCTAATAATACCGATAAGCGAACTTTAGATGATGCGATTGAAGGGGCTGATGTATTTGTCGGCGTATCAGGTCCTAACTTATTTTCAGCACAGCAATTATTAAAAATGGCTAATAGACCTATTGTTTTCGCCTGCTCAAATCCCGATCCTGAAATTAAACCAGAGCTTGCTCACGCAACGCGCGATGATTTAATCATGGCAACAGGACGTTCAGACTACCCAAACCAGGTAAATAACGTACTTTGTTTTCCTTTCATTTTTAGAGGGGCGTTAGATGTGAGAGCGCGTAAAATAAATAATGAAATGAAAATAGCGGCAGTACACGCCATACGAACGCTTGCGAAAGAGCCGGTGCCTGAGGCTGTATTACAAGCTAGCGGCGAAAGTGCGTTAAGTTTTAATCGAAACTATATTATTCCGCGCCCAATGGACCCTAGGTTATGCCATCAAGTTGCCAAGGCGGTAGCGCAGGCGGCGATTGATTCAGGCGTTGCTGCTTTACCTATGCCAGCTAAGTATAATTAATCCTCGCGTTATGCTATTCAAGGCCTCAATTATTGAGGCCTTTACGTTATCCGTGAGCGGTATATAGCGTTAAACCTCATTACAATCCAACTAAATGTTCTTTTTTGTTATCAATTAGGGGTAACTGACTATTCCTGCTAGCAAATAGCGCTCAGGTCAGTATAATATGCCTGCTTAATTTTTTTGCGTTTGGGTTTTGATAAAAAAACACATAAATTTAGGTACAAATTTTAAAAAGTAATCAATCAAACTGTATAATTTTTTGTTCTACTTAACCGTAAATGTAGGTGTAAGTGAATAAATAATTGTACAGATTGATTAACATATATAAGTTATAAATATTAAGGAAACATATTAAATGTTTAATCCAGTAACTAAAAAATTTCAATTCGGTAAACATACCGTAACGCTTGAAACGGGCGCGATAGCACGTCAAGCATCTGCAGCCGTAATGGCAAGCATGGACGATACCTGTGTATTAGTGTCTGTTGTTGCGAAAAAAGAAGCGAAAGAAGGTCAAGATTTTTTCCCATTAACAATAAACTACCAAGAACGTACTTACGCTGCAGGTAAAATCCCAGGCAGTTTCTTTAAACGTGAAGGTCGCCCTTCAGAAGAAGAAACTTTAATTGCGCGTTTAATTGACCGTCCACTTCGTCCTTTGTTCCCTGAAGGGTTTATTAACGAAGTACAAGTTATTATCACCGTTGTTTCAGTTAATCCTGAAATTGCCCCAGACATCATTTCATTAATTGGTGCTTCTGCTGCCCTTGCTATTGCGGGTGTACCGTTTAACGGACCTGTCGGCGCAGCGCGCGTTGGTTATACTGACGGCCAATACCTACTTAACCCGCTACAATCTGAATTACCAACAAGTCAATTGGACTTAGTTGTTTCAGGTACTGATTCTGCTGTATTAATGGTTGAGTCTGAAGCTGACGTATTATCTGAAGAAGTAATGCTTGGCGCTGTTGTCTTTGGTCATGAGCAAATGCAAGTTGCAGTAGAGGCAATAAAAGAGTTCAAAGCAGACGTTAATACACCATCTTGGGATTGGGCTGCGCCAGTTAAGAATGCTGAGCTAGTTGCTAAAATTGCTGAATTATCTGAAGCTCAAGTAAATGAAGCTTACCAAATTACCGAAAAAGCAGTTCGTTATGACAAAATTGCTGAAATTCGTAACGCTGTTGTAGAGCAATTATTAGCTAGCGACGAAGCGTTAAATGTTCAAGAAGCGAAAGATTTGTTTCATGATTTAGAAAAAACAGTTGTTCGTGGCCGTATTACCCAAGGATCACCTCGTATAGATGGTCGCGATCCTGAATCAATTCGTGCTTTAGACGTAATGACAGGTGTATTACCACGTACTCATGGCTCGGCTGTATTTACTCGCGGTGAAACGCAAGCCCTAGTTACTGCTACGTTAGGTACACAACGTGATGCACAACGTATTGACAGCATTTTAGGTGAGAAAACTGATGCCTTTATGCTTCACTATAACTTCCCTCCATACTGTGTGGGTGAAACGGGTTTTGTTGGTTCACCTAAGCGTCGCGAAATCGGCCATGGCCGTTTAGCAAAACGTGGTATGTTGGCTGTTATGCCAACCATTGAAGAATTCCCGTACGCTGTACGTGTAGTATCTGAAATTACTGAGTCTAACGGCTCATCTTCAATGGCCTCTGTATGTGGTACTTCTCTTGCGTTAATGGATGCAGGTGTACCTATTAAAGCTTCTGTTGCGGGTATTGCAATGGGTTTAGTGAAAGAAGGTGAAAAGTTTGTTGTTCTTTCTGATATTTTAGGTGATGAAGATCACTTAGGCGACATGGACTTTAAAGTAGCAGGTACTACCGGTGGTATTACTGCTTTGCAAATGGATATCAAGATTGAAGGTATCACACAAGAGATCATGCAAATTGCTTTAAACCAAGCAAAAGCTGCTCGTACTCATATCTTATCTGTTATGGATGAAGCGATTGAAGGTCACAGAGAAGAAATCTCTGAATTTGCACCTCGTATTCACACCTTAAAAGTTAATCAAGATAAAATTCGTGACATCATTGGTAAAGGTGGTGCAACTATCCGTCAACTTACTGAAGAAACGGGTACTACAATTGAGATTGATGACGACGGTACGGTTAAAATTGCAGCAACCTCTGGCGAACAAGCTGAAGATGCAATTAACCGCATTAAAGCATTAACAGCTGAAATTGAAGTGGGTACGCTTTACACTGGTAAAGTTGTTCGTATCGTAGATTTCGGTGCTTTCGTTAATGTATTACCGGGTAAAGATGGTTTAGTACATATTTCACAAATTTCTGAAGAACGCGTTAACAATGTAAGTGACGTATTATCTGAAGGTCAAGAAGTGAAAGTTAAAGTACTAGAAGTTGACCGTCAGGGCCGTGTACGTTTAAGTATTAAAGAAGCAATTGAAAAGCCAGCTGAAGCTGCGCCAACTGCTGAATAGTTATTTTCGAGATGTTGACTAAATAATTTACAAATTAGTCTATTAAAAGGAGCCTTATGGCTCCTTTTTTGTTGGTAAATCAAGTACAATCGAGAGAACGTAGATTTAAACGAATATTTTATTAAGGCATATTAGTGAATTTCATTTTTTCTGAATTTAAACTCAAATCTATCATGCTATCTTCACTTGTATGCATGACTCTATTTGTACAAGGTTGTGCATCACTCGATAAGCCGACTAATGCTGATTCATCTGCATTAAGCCATTTAGTGATTGCTGAGCCTTTACCGATAAACTTTAAAAGTGAAGTGGCTATTGCGCGTTTGTCAGAAGTGATTAATAGAGTGAAAATTACGGACGAACAAAAAGCACAATTGCATTATGATAGGGGCGTTTTGTACGACAGTGTTGGCTTACGCTCATTAGCTCGGCTAGATTTTTCACATGCCCTGAAATTACAACCCAGTTTGTTTGATGCGCATAACTTTTTGGGTATCCATTTCACTCAAATGAAAGAATTCTCTCAAGCTTATGAAGAATTTGATTCAGTTATAGAACTCGCGCCTGAACATGAATACGCCCGCTTAAATCGTGGTATAGCCCTTTATTATGGTGATAGACCAGCATTAGCCGCGCAGGATTTCAAAGATTTTCACCATAAACAAAGTGATGATCCTTATCGCTTATTATGGTTGTATTTAGCTGAATATAAGATTGATACTGTGCTTGCGAAACAAAACTTAAAAGAGCGTGCTGAATTAGTAGATGACTTAACTTGGGCAAAGCAAGTTATTCACTTATATTTAGGCAATATTGAACAAGCACAATTTATAAGTGATCTTACTAAAAATGTCAAATCAAACAAAGAGTTAACGGATAGGTTGTGCGAAGCGTATTTTTACTTAGGCAAATACAATCAAAGTTTAGGGCGCCTTAGCGCGGCAGCAAATTTCTTTAAGTTGTCGCTAAGTACTAATGTTTACGAGTTTGTTGAACACAGGTATGCACGACTTGAATTAGATTTAATGCGTACTAAAAAAGTTAATATGTAGGTTACGCCATAGTGCTAATGAACAAGCTAATGATGATGAGTTTGCTGATGCTTCTGTTAATGGGGTTGTCGACAAGCTCATTTTTTTTACCACAATATTTAACTAAAATTATTGACGCAAATAAACACAGCAGTGCACAGTTGAACTTTGCCCTTGAGCAAGAAAATCAATCTGCCCTTAAATTCGCCAGAACAAAGGCTTTATATCACAGTGCACAATGGCTTGAATTGTCAATAAAACTAGCCAAAACTCGAGGGAAGGCTGCATATCAACTTGCGTTGTATTATCAAAATCAGCCTAAGCAGGCAGAGTTTTGGTACAAATCAGCTATTAGGCTTGACTATGCAAAAGCGCGGGTTGCTCTTGCACAGTACTATTTCAAACAAGGACAGTTTGAAAAGTCAGCGCATGCTCTAATCTCCTTGCCACAAAACTTATCTCAATCGTTAATCATTGCGGCACAAACAGTAAAAATTAACATTGCATTGAACTTAGGAAAAATTGACGATGTTAAGGCAATCGTTAGTGAGTACGCCAAACAATTACAACTAACTGAACAAGGGCAATTATTATTAGCCGATCTTAGTAAATATCGCGTATTAAAAAATTCATCGCCGTCGACCCTAAATAAATTGAATGCCACAGATTGTGATAATAGCATTCAGTTGTTTGCCACTAATTTAAGGCATTTAAAACAACTAGAACAGCTAGTAACGGAATTTGACAACCAAGCTTTATCAACCGTTGTATGCTTTTCACCTGTGAGGTATATGGCTATTACTGCGCTAGATTGTATTGGAGAGCCAACTAAGGCGATTAACTGTAACGAGATAAATTGGCAACCCTTGAGCAAATCAATTAACAGTCGTTATGTGGGAGTTATGCTTCCCGAAGGCGGGGCTAATGTACATTACGGTATTTTGTATTTTGATGCGCAAGATAATGTAGACGTTGTTGCTCATGAAGTCAGTCATTTACTCGGCTTTGTAGATGAATACCCATTAGTAGCAGGTCATGTAAAATGTGAATCGAGCCAAGATAAGATTTTTTCCCGTAATGTATCCGTGTTAAAGCGTCGTTATCAAGGGAATAAGCAGACTATTAGAGAGAAAATTCTGCAGCAAGTTGCATGGGCAGAATATATAAAAGATTCCACTCCAATATTGCAGGAGGTAACAGGTTTAAATAGTCAGCAATATTGGCAAATAGGAACACCAGAACTATTCAACCATGAAGTTGGTGTTTTCATTTCTAAAACATGCGATAGCAGTGTCAACCATAAAAGAGATGATTTTGCATCATTTAAACCGGTGTCACAGCAAACTAAACTGCAATACTTTGCTTTGGAATTTCCTGAGGTATATATACTGTTACTGCAAGATAACCCAAGTAGGCATTTAATGCCGAGTTTTCATTACAATATTGCACTCGCCTCTTTTCAACAAGGCAATATTAGCCAAGCAAAGGATTATTTAAGACGCGCTATGTCATGGGAGCATGATATTGATAGGCGTAATATTGTTAGCCAAGGTAACCTTTGATAAATCTCTAGTAAACGTGCATCTTGAAGTATAAGAATATAAGTCGGAACTTGCTGCTATTAATAACTTTTGTCATGGATAAGATAGGGTATAATTCAATTTTCGATGCTCGTAACTACTTAATACATGAAATCTTTTGAACCTGAACAATTTCGTCGACTTTTTCCACTTATTGTTAGTAATGGCGCTTCGAATTTGTCAGTTGATAAAGCGCCTTCTTTAGTCTACTTCGACAATGCAGCCACAACACAGAAACCAGCATGCGTTATTGACTGTTATCGACATTATTATCAAAACTTTAATGCCAATGTACATCGCGCCTCACATAATTTGAGTGCCAAAGCCACCACAGCTTTTGAACAGGCTAGAGAGCAAGTTAAGCATTTTATTAACGCCCGAAGTATCAAAGAAATTATTTGGTCAAAAGGAACAACTGAAAGCATCAATTTAATTGCTTCTTCACTTGGTCAACGTGTGCTTTCTTCTGGTGATGAACTCATCATAACGGTTAGTGAACATCACGCTAACATTGTGCCTTGGCAGTTAATCGCAGCAAAGACAGGGGCAGTCATTAAGGTGTTAACGCTAGATAAAAATGGCCGAGTTGACTTGAGTGACTTTGATGCGCTGCTTAGCCATAGAACAAAAATTGTTTGCTGTGCTCACCTATCGAATGTAATCGCTAAGATCAACCCTATTGATGTCCTTATTGCGAAAGCAAAAGCTGTGGGTGCTATTACGGTAATTGATGGCGCTCAAGCGGTCGCTCATTTCCCTGTTGATGTACAAAAGCTAAATTGTGATTTTTATTTGTTTTCTGCGCATAAAATGTATGGACCAACAGGCGTTGGCGTTTTGTATGGTAAGCAATTATTGCTTGAGTCCATGCCACCATATCAAGCTGGTGGAGAAATGATTGAAAAGGTTAGTTTCAATGAAGCAACGACATTTAACGCATTACCCTTTAAATTTGAAGCTGGCACGCCAAATATTGCTGGCGTGTTAGCATTTTCAGAAGCGCTAACGTTTTTGAGTCAGTACAGTACCGCTCAAATGCGTGACTATGAGCTGCAATTAACCCATTATTGCTATCAGGCTTTAGCTAATATTTCATCAGTGCAGTTTATTGTTGAACAAGTTGCGGATATCCCTGTTATTAGTTTTACTATTAAAGGGCATCATAATCATGATATTGCCACCAGCTTAAATAGTTACGGTATCGCTATTCGTAGTGGACATCATTGTGCCATGCCATTAATGGAGTATTTGCAAATATCAGGTTGTTTACGTGTATCCATGGCGGCGTACAATACTATTGCAGAAGTTGATTATTTTATTCGTTGCTTGATCAAAATACTTGAGCCAGAAAGTACTGATAGCGATCAAATATCGGTAAAAACAAATTCAGCTGAAAAAAGGCATAGTAACAGCGAAGCAAGTACTGAAATAATTGCAAAGCTGTCACAAGTAAAAGGTTGGGATGCTCGCCATCGTGAAATAATGTTGTTGGGAAAGCAATTACCACGATTAGATAAAACCAAGAGAAATGATCATACTTTGATCAGCGGTTGCGAAAGTTTAGCCTGGCTGATGGCAAGTAAAAATTCGCAAGGTGTTTATCATTTTCACGCTGACAGTGACGCTAAAGTTATCCGTGGTTTATTAGTGATTGTACTTGCGGCTCTAAACGACAAAACTGCAGTGCAGATTCAGTCTTTTGACATTGACGCATATTTTAGTCGTTTAGGTTTATTGCAACACCTAAGCCCTTCACGCGGTAACGGCGTTTTAGCTATTGTTGAAAAAATCAAAGAGATAACAGAGTAAAGTCATGTTTGTTTCAAGGTAAAGGTTACTTTTTAACGTTAAACAAACCGTTTTTACTTACCACTTTTTTTAAGTAGTTTATCAATAGCTCTGCCAACAGCAAAAAAAGCGAAAGTTGCAGTTACATGTGTGGTAGCACCAAAGCCGCCACTACAATCTAGTCGCATTGACGAGTTATTCTCTTGGGAATTGTCAGGCTTTGCTAAGCAAACGTCGCCTAAATCTGTGGGGTAGCGTAATTGCTCTGTTGAAAAAACAGCATCAATAGAAAACTTCCGCTTACTGCTTTTAGCTAAGTCAGCGCGGGGAAAGTTAAATTCTCGACGTAATTGATTTTTCACTTTTGCAAGTAGTGGATCTTGGTAAGTTTTACTTAAATCGGTAATGGCTATTTGACTAGGATCTACTTGTCCACCTGCACCGCCTATGGTTATTACAGGAATTTTATTGCGCTTACAGTAAGCAATTAGGCGTGTTTTTATGTCTACAGAGTCAATAGCGTCAATGACATAATCAAAATTATTGCTAATTAAATCACTTAAGTTTTCAACGGTAACAAAATCTTCAATAACACTAACGTGGCAATCTGGATTTATTTGCCCAATACGTTGTGACATCACGTCAACTTTACTTTGACCAATAGTGTCACTTAGTGCGTGTATTTGACGATTAATATTGGTGGCACAAATGTCATCAAGGTCAATTAATGTGATGCTACCTATACCGTTGCGAGCAAGGGCTTCGGCAACCCAAGAGCCAACACCACCGATGCCGACTACGCAAAAATGCGCGTTTTGCAGAAGATGGGCACCTTGTTGACCATAAAGACGGGCAATGCCGCCGAATCGTAATGAATAATCTGACATGTAAATAGCGCTAAATAATTAAATCAACGGCCATTATACCGAGTTAATGCCATTGAATAAAACTAGCCAAAGCAACTTTTATGAAAACATTTGTTGATATAACAGCTACTAGGCTTATTGGATTTATTTTGAACAGTGGCGAGACGCGCTATTTTTTGGTCTATGGCAATACTGATCATAAACAGACCAACCAAGATAAGAGGTAGAGTTACAAAAGCGGTGACTAAATCAATGTTGATAATTAAAGGAATAATTGCGGTAACAATAAGTAATGCGCCTAGAGTGACTCTATGAATAAGGTTAAATAAAAAGGCTGATTTTTCCATGATAAGTTCCTTGCTGATGATTATGTATTAATTTTCATCGTTATAATAATACTTGTAATCGCTAAATTCAGGTGGCATATTTGACACACTAGCTGGCAAAAGTGACATTAATTGCTGTTGCTTTACATTTATGAGAGGAGTCAATATGAAAGTACTCGTACTTGCGACCGACCTTTGCATGGTATCAGGTGTTTTTGGAGTGCTAGATGTTTTTTCTACCGCTAATTACTGCATTGAAAAGCGTTACGGCAAAGGGGTGATTGATGATTTTGATTGCCAAATTGTTACTATCAATAATGAAAATGTGCTGGGTTATAACGGAATTGAAATTAAACCGACTCAACCTTTAGATTGTCAGCAAGCACCTGATGTAATCATTCTTACTTATTCGGTAAAGGTAGTCATTGATTGTTGTGGCGATGATATAGAAATAGCAAATAGAGATAAAATCAAGCAATGGCTCAATGACTGTAAAGAGCAGGGCACAATAATTACGAGTTTTTGTACCGGGGCCTTTTTACTAGCTTCTTCGGGCTTATTCGCAGGGAAAACGGCTACAACTCATTGGCGTAGTGCTGACTTATTTAGACGTGTTTTTCCTTATATAAGGCTGGACTGCGATCAATTGATCATTGATAGCGGTGATGTCATTTGCTCAGGTGGTTCGATGTCATATATCGATCTTTCTTTGCATTTAATTGATCGCTTTGTAGGTAAAGATATCGTCTCTGATTGTGCAAAATTATTGGTTTTTGACCCCATTAGGCAAAAGCAATCACCTTATGTGTCCTTCAAAGCACAAAAGAATCATCAAGATAAAGCAATATTAGCAGCCCAAGATTGGCTTGAACGACACTATGAAAGTGATATTTCTATGGACATGTTGGCTGAAATAGTAGGTTTAGGTACACGAACTTTTAAGCGACGGTTTAAAATAGCAACCAATGAAAACCCTATTAATTATTTGCAAAGAATACGTGTTGAGCAAGTAAAAGATAAATTAGAGAAGACGACAGAGGCAATTAATCAAATTATTTGGTCTGTGGGTTATGAAGATATTAGTAGTTTTAGACAATTGTTTAAACGATTTACAGGCTTAACCCCGAAAGATTATCGTCAAAAATTCTCTTGAAATTGATTTTGAAGAGCCTTAATACTAAAAGCTAGATTTTTTCTATGAATAGTAGTTATTACTCTAATAAATAAAACTGATACCTGTTTTAGCGCTATTTTTAATGTTTTTGTATGAAAAACATACAGGCAGGTGTCGGTGAATTTTTCTCAAAGTGAATAATTATTAACCTTTAACCATGAAAAAAGGTAGCTCATGCTACCTTTTTAGTTAATCCTACACCTTTATTTATCTAAATAGTGGTGTTTAAATCAAAAGCATTTGCTTCTTATCTTTTAGATAATGGCACAAACTCACGGTTAATTTCACCCGTATATTTTTGACGAGGACGACCAATTTTTTGACCTGGTTGAGATAGCATTTCATCCCAATGAGCAATCCAGCCAACGGTACGCGACATCGCGAAGATAACAGTGAACATACTCGTAGGAATACCAATAGCTTTTAAGATAATACCCGAGTAAAAGTCTACGTTAGGGTATAATTTCTTTTCGATAAAGTATGGGTCTTCTAACGCTACTTTCTCTAATGCCATAGCAACATCAAGTAACGGATCATTTATACCAAGCTCTTTAAGCACTTCATGGCAAGTTTCACGCATTACCGTTGCACGTGGATCAAAGTTTTTATAGACCCTGTGACCAAAGCCCATTAAGCGGAAAGAATCAGTTTTGTCTTTCGCTTTGGCAACGTATTCATCAACTCTATCTAAACTACCAATTTCCTCAAGCATCGTTAAACAAGCTTCGTTAGCGCCGCCATGTGCAGGACCCCATAAAGAGGCAACACCTGCTGCTATACAAGCATAAGGGTTAGCACCTGAAGAGCCGGCTAAACGTACTGTTGACGTTGAAGCATTTTGCTCGTGATCCGCATGCAGAGTAAAAATTCTATCCATGGCACTAGCGACGATAGGGCTGACGTTATACTCTTCTGCGGGTACTGAAAACATCATATGTAAGAAGTTTTCAGCGTAAGTTAAGTCATTGCGTGGGTATACAAAAGGTTGTCCTACGCTGTACTTGTATGCCATTGCTGCAATGGTTGGCATTTTAGCGATTAAGCGATGAGCACTACGTTGGCGTTGTTCAACATCATCAATATCTAAATCACTATGATAAAAAGAAGATAAAGCACCTACTACACCACAAAGCATTGCCATAGGATGAGCATCAGGCAAGAAGCCATGGAAGAAGTGTGCTAGTTTTTCATGAACCATAGTATGGTTAGTAATAGTACTTTTAAATTCATCATATTCCGATTGAGTTGGTGCGTTTCCATTTAAAAGAATATAACAAACTTCTAAGTAATCAGCTTCTTTAGCTAGACTATCAATAGGGTAACCGCGGTGTTGTAATACGCCTTTTCCGCCGTCAATGAAAGTGATTGAAGACTCACAAGATGCCGTAGCTAAAAAGCCTGGATCATAAGTAAAGTAGCCATTGCCACCTAAGGTTCTAATATCAATTACGTCGGTACCTGCAGTGCCTTTTAGAATAGGCAGTTCGGTAATTTCTTTACCGTCAATACTTAGCGTGGCTTTAGATTCAGCCATATGTTTATCCCCTATTATTTTTAAATTTACTATATATTTACTGATTACTTGGTTAAGACTTGTAGATAAGAATAGACCTTATTTAGAAGAAGAATGGAAAAACAATCAGATTTTTTGACTTAACTTTTTACATAACATTAGGTAAATCGAACTGCCGACATTCTACCCTAAATTTAAAATAAAATGTAATAGCCATAAAATTAAAGTTTGGTGAACGGCATTAAATTGGCTAAAAATTACACATAAGCTATTATCACAGGAAGGAAAATTGAAATTATTCAATATCAGCTATATAATCAAGCCGTTCAGTAATTGCATTTTGAGACTTCGTTATTTTAATGAGAATTTAGTTGAAATTCTCTCATTAAGTAAGAATATATATTCATATTTTAAATATATATCTCTTATACGAAAGTATTAATAGATTTTCTTAGCCAACGTTGGTTAAGTTCGCTATTATTACGCGACTCGGTTGGCTAGAGAAATATCCGATGGGTAATTTCTCTTATTTAAAAGGCAATTACCGAGCATTTCGGGAATTACTTATTTAGTAATCTCTTTAGTACTCTTTTTGTATATTTGATGAGTGCTAATATTCTAAAAAGGTAGTTCATGAGTAACAATAATAAAAGTTGAAGGCTTTCGAGCTCTTTAGGCAACAATTGTGAAAAAACAACGTCCTGTAAATCTAGATCTAACTACAATTAAGATGCACCCGGCAGCTAATGCCTCAATACTACACCGTGTTTCTGGTGTAATTATGGTTTTTGCTATTGGTATCTTACTGTTTACCCTCTCAACCTCTCTTTCTTCTGCTGAAGGATTTGCCCAAATTCAAGAATATCTTAGTGGCTTTTTCTTTAAATTTATTATTTTCGGCTGTCTTTCTGCGCTGACTTATCATGTATTAGCAGGTGTTCGTCACTTGTTTATGGATTTAGGTCACTTTGAAGAGTTAGCTTCAGGTAATACAAGTGCCAAATTAATCATGGTTATTTGGTTAGCAGTATCTGCAGTGATAGGAGTTTGGTTATGGTAGGCGTCGTCGCATCAGTAGGCCGTAATGGCGTACATGATTTTATTCTTTTAAGAGCTAGTGCAGTTATTCTTGTACTATACACCTTACTTCTTGCTGGCTTTTTCATAGTAACCCCCAGTGTTACTTTTGATTTATGGCAAGGATTCTTTGCTTGTATGAGCGTAAAAATTTCCACAATGCTAGCGCTACTTGCGTTACTTGTGCATGCTAAAATTGGTGTTTGGCAAGTATTGTCAGACTACATCAAGCCAGCATTTTTACGTGGCGTATTGCAATTTTTCTTTTCAGTTCTGATATTAGCCTACGTAGTGTTCGGCTTTTCAATTGTGTGGGGTGTATAAGTGAGCGTTCCAATTCGTGAATTTGACGCCATAGTTATTGGCGCAGGCGGCGCGGGCATGCGCGCGGCATTAGCAATTTCAGAGTCAGGCAAATCTTGTGCCTTGATTTCTAAAGTATTTCCAACTCGTTCTCACACAGTATCTGCTCAAGGTGGTATTACCGTAGCTTTAGGTAATGCCCATGAAGATCACTGGGAACAACATATGTACGATACGGTTAAAGGTTCTGATTATATTGGTGACCAAGACGCGATTGAATACATGTGTAAAGTAGGCCCGGAATCTGTCATTGAATTAGAGAAAATGGGCTTACCTTTTTCTCGTACTGAAGAAGGTAAAATTTACCAACGTCCTTTCGGTGGTCAGTCTAAAAATTTTGGTGGTGAGCAAGCAGCTCGTACTGCTGCTGCGGCAGACCGTACTGGTCATGCACTATTACATTGTCTATACCAACAAAATGTTAAAAACAAAACTAACGTTTACTCTGAGTGGTATGCCTTAGATTTAGTTAAAAATAGCGATGGTAATGTTGTCGGAACTACTGCTATTTGTATTGAAACTGGCGAAATAGTGTACTTCAAAGCGCGTGCTACCGTATTAGCTACTGGTGGCGCAGGACGCATATTTGCTTCTACTACCAATGCTCATATTAATACTGGTGATGGTGTTGGTATGTCACTTCGTGCTGGCATTCAAATGCAAGACATGGAAATGTGGCAGTTCCATCCAACGGGTATCGCCGGTGCAGGTGTGCTTGTTACTGAAGGTTGTCGTGGCGAAGGTGGTTATCTACTTAATAAAGATGGCGAACGCTTCATGGAGCGTTATGCGCCGAATGCAAAAGATTTAGCGGGTCGTGATGTTGTTGCTCGTTCAATGATGACAGAAATTCGCGAAGGTCGTGGTTGTGACGGTCCTTGGGGTCCTCATATTAAATTGAAATTAGATCATTTAGGTCGAGAAACCTTATATAAGCGTTTACCAGGTGTTTGTGATTTATCTAAAACTTTTGCCCATGTTGATCCAGCTGAAGAACCTATTCCAGTTATTCCGACCTGTCATTATCAAATGGGTGGAGTTCCATGTAATGTTAATGGTCAAGCGCTTAATGTGGCAGCAGATGGCACTGAAACTATCGTTGAAGGTTTATTCGCAGTAGGTGAGATTGCTTGTGTATCTGTACACGGAGCTAATCGCTTAGGTGGTAACTCTCTACTTGATTTAGTGGTATTTGGACGTGCAGCAGGTAACTTCTTAGGTACCTATTTAAGCGAAACAGAGAACGGTAAAGATGCTTCAGAATCTGATCTAGAAGCGGCGCTTGCGCGTACTAACCGTTGGGAGTCATCTACAAAAGGTGAAGATCCGGTTCAAATCCGTAAAGACTTACAACAGTGCATGCAAATGAACTTCTCGGTATTCCGTGAAGGTGAAGCTATGGCACAAGGCATGAAAGAATTAACTGAAATTCGTGACCGCCTTAAAGATGCTAGGTTAGATGATAAGTCATCTGAATTTAACACCCAACGTATTGAGTGCTTAGAGTTAGATAACTTAATGGAGACAGCATTTTGCTCTGCTAAAGCAGCTAACTTCCGTACTGAATCTCGTGGCGCTCATGCAAGACAAGATTTCACAGAACGTGATGATGAAAACTGGTTATGCCACTCAATTTATACGCCTCAAAGCGAAGAAATGAGTAAGCGTGATGTTAATATGAAACCTGTTCACCGCGAAGCTTTCCCACCGAAAGCACGTGTTTACTAAGGAGTAAGAACGATGAAACAAATATTTTCGATTTACCGTTATAATCCTGACGTAGATGCCCAACCTTACATGAAAGACTATGAATTAGATGTTCCAGATGGCTCTGATTTAATGGTACTTGACGCACTTATTTTATTAAAAGAGCAAGACTCAAGTTTATCATTCCGTCGATCATGTCGCGAAGGTGTATGTGGGAGTGATGGCTTAAACATGAATGGCAAAAACGGTTTAGCCTGTATAACGCCATTGTCAGAGTTAAAGGCGAGTAAAATTATTTTACGTCCTCTACCTGGTTTGCCAGTAGTGCGTGATCTTATCATTGATATGACTCAATTTTATGAGCAATATGAAAAAATTAAGCCATATCTGATTAACGACGCTCAGCAACCCGCCCGTGAAAATATACAATCGATAGAAGAACGTGACAAATTAGACGGTCTTTATGAGTGTATTTTATGTGCTTGTTGCTCTACATCATGTCCGTCTTTCTGGTGGAATCCAGATAAATTTATCGGTCCTGCTGGTTTGTTACATGCATATCGCTTTTTAATCGATAGTCGTGATACGGCAACAGAAGAGCGCTTAGATGGCTTACAAGATGCTTACAGCGTATTCCGTTGTCATGGCATAATGAATTGTGTTGATGTTTGTCCTAAAGGATTAAACCCAACCAAGGCAATTGGCCATATTAAATCTATGCTTTTAACTCGTGCCGTTTAACGATTAGTGTAAAAGTATAGAGGAAATACCTAAGTTAACTGTTTAGGTAGTAGTAGAAAGTTTTTGCGTGTTTTCTTTATAAACACGCGTATTACAATTTAACCGTAACCGCTTATTTTATATTGCGGTTATTTATTTTAGTTGCTTTACCTCATCAAAGGAAAAAGGCAATGCCAGAAGGTGTAATGAAGGCTTGGCTAGAGTCTTCCCACTTAAACGGTGGTAACATCGTTTATATTGAAGAATTGTACGAATCATACCTAGATAATTCAGCCTCTGTATCTGCAGAATGGCGAGAAATCTTTTCAGAACTTCCTAAAGTTGAAGGTAGTGAAGTGGAATATCGCCACAGCACTATTCGCGATGAATTTAAAGTTTTAGCTAAACAACAGAAGAAACAAGTTGTGTCTTCTGGCGGTGACGCCAAACAAGTTAAAGTTTTACAGCTCATAAATGCTTTTAGGGTTCGCGGCCACCAAAATGCTAACTTAGACCCTTTAGGATTATGGCAGCGAGATAAAGTTCGAGATTTACAGTTATCACATCACGATCTATCAGAGAATGACTTCGACAAAGAATACAATGTCGGCTCATTAGCAGTAGGTCAAGACTCGTTGAAGTTAGGTGAATTATATAAAACGCTGAAGAAAACCTATTGTGGTTCTGTAGGCGCAGAGTATATGCATATTACTTCAACCGATGAAAAACGCTGGTTACAGAGTCGTTTAGAATCAGTGCAGTCAGTACCTACATTATCTGTCGATGAAAAAACAGAGATCTTGAAAGGGTTAATTGCAGCAGATGGTTTAGAAAAATACTTAGGTGCAAAATTCCCTGGTGCAAAACGCTTTTCCTTAGAAGGCGGTGATGCACTTGTACCTATGCTAAAAGAGCTCATTACTCGGGCAGGTTCTGCCGGTACTAAAGAAGTCGTGATGGGTATGGCTCATCGTGGTCGCTTGAATGTGCTAGTAAACGTTATGGGTAAAAACTCATCAAAACTGTTTGATGAGTTTGCTGGTAAACATGATGAAATCTCTAGCTCGGGAGATGTTAAATATCATCAAGGTTATTCGTCTGATTTTGTTACTCCAGGTGGCAATGTTCATTTAGCATTAGCGTTCAACCCTTCGCATCTTGAAATAGTAAACCCTGTAGTCATTGGCTCGGTACGTGCTCGTTTAGATAGACGTGATTGTAGTCAAGGTGATTTAGTACTACCTATTACCATTCATGGTGATTCTGCAATTGCAGGACAAGGCGTGGTTCAAGAAACGTTTAATATGTCACAAGCGCGTGCTTTTAAAGTGGGTGGTACGGTACGTATTGTAGTGAATAACCAAGTTGGATTTACTACCTCTCTTGCTGAAGATACCCGCAGTGGTGAATATTGTACTGAAATCGCTAAAATGGTACAGGCACCAATATTACATGTTAATGGTGACGATCCTGAGGCAGTTATTCTAGCGACACAAATAGCGCTTGATTATCGGAACGAATTTAAACGCGATGTTGTTATTGATTTGGTTTGTTACCGCCGTCATGGGCATAACGAAGCAGATGAGCCTAGTACCACGCAGCCTTTAATGTACAACATCATTAAAAAACATCCTACTCCTCGTCAATTATATGCTGATAAGCTAATCAATGACGGCAGTTTATCCAAAACTAATATTGACGAGCTAACGGCCTATTACCGTAAATTACTTGATGAAGGTCAATGTACGGTAGAGCAATGGCGACCAATGACTGAACACTCAGTTGATTGGACTCCCTACCTTGGTCATGACTGGGATGATGATTATGTTAAAGAAATCAGTCTTGATAAGCTTAAAGAGTTAGCGACTAAAGTATCAACATATCCTGAAAGTCATCCTATACATTCTCGTGTTAAAAAGGTCTATGACGATCGCATGAAAATGGCAAGCGGTGAAAAATTTCTTGATTGGGGCATGGCTGAAAACTTAGCTTATGCGTCAATTGTTGATGCGGGAGAAAGAGTACGCATTACTGGCCAAGATTCAGGACGTGGTACATTTTCCCATCGTCATGCGGTATTACACAACCAAGAAGATGGCAGTACTTATTTACCGTTGCAAAATATTCGTGAAGGGCAAGGTCCTTTTAATATACATGACTCGGTATTATCTGAAGTATCAGTATTAGCATTTGAATATGGTTATACCACGGCAGAACCCGCAGGCTTAACTATTTGGGAAGCTCAATTTGGTGATTTTGCCAATTGTGCGCAGGTAGTATTTGACCAATTCATTAGCTCAGGTGAGCAGAAGTGGGGTCGTTTATGTGGCCTTACTATGTTATTACCTCATGGATATGAAGGTCAAGGTCCTGAGCATTCATCGGCACGTTTAGAACGCTTTTTGCAACTTTGTGCTGATCACAATATGCAAGTGTGTGTACCATCTACACCTGCACAAGTATTTAATATGCTGCGTCGTCAAGTGGTTCGTCCGATGCGTCGTCCATTAGTGGTGATGTCGCCTAAATCATTATTGCGCCATCCACTAGCGGTTTCTTCACTAGAAGAAATGGCTACAGGTGTTTTCCATAATGTAATTGGCGAAATTGACGATTTAGATCATAGTAGCGTTGAACGTGTAGTGTTCTGTAGTGGTAAAGTTTATTACGAACTACTAGAACAACGTCGTAAAAATGAACTGAACAATGTTGCCATTATTCGTATTGAGCAATTATATCCATTCCCTGAACAAGAGTTACGTGCTGCTATTAAAGATTATCAGCATGTGAAGCAATTTGTTTGGTGTCAGGAAGAGCCGCAAAATCAAGGTGCGTGGTATTGTTCACAGCATCATTTTAGAGCTGTGATCCCTAAGGGTACTTATTTGACCTATGCCGGACGTAATGCTTCTGCAGCACCTGCAGTAGGTTATATGTCAGTGCATGTAAAAGAACAGCAAGCGCTTGTCACTCAAGCGTTAACGTTAGATTAACTATTGAGTGCACCTTCTTTGCGTTAACCATAACGCAAAGAAGATGCAAGAATGATTTGTAAGGAATAAAAAAAATGACAACCGAAATCAAAGTTCCGGTATTACCTGAATCAGTTGCCGATGCAACGGTCGCAACATGGCATGTTCAAGTTGGAGAAAAATTTACACGTGATCAAGTACTTGTTGATATCGAGACCGATAAAGTAGTACTTGAAGTACCAGCTACATCTGACGGTGTAATCACTGATATTAGCCAAGTTGAAGGTGCAACCGTATTAGGTGACCAAGTGATTGGTACTTTTGTCGCGGGTAGCGAAGCAGCGCCTGCTCCGGTAGCAGCGGCAAGTGCTCCTGCAGCCACGACCTCAACTAAAGTAATCGATATTGTGGTACCTGTTTTACCTGAATCGGTAGCTGATGCAACTGTGGCTTCTTGGCATGTTGCTGAAGGCGATAGCGTATCAGTTGATCAAAACTTAGTTGATATTGAAACTGATAAAGTTGTGCTAGAAGTTGTAGCGCAAGATAATGGTGTGATTGGTAAAATTATTCACGTTGAAGGTGACACTGTTTTGGGTGCACAGAAAATTGGTGAATTAAATGCGGGTGCCACAGCTAGCACTTCAGCTGCTGCAACCTCAGCAGAGACGGTAAGCAGTGATGAGCTAGCGAGTCCATCTGTTCGTCGTTTGATGACTGAGAAAGGTTTATCTGCAAGCGATGTAACTGGCTCAGGTAAGGGCGGTCGTATTTCGAAAGAAGATGTTGAAGCAGCTGCAGCAGCAAAGAATGCTCCTGCAGTACCAGCAAAAGCAGCGCCCGCTCCTGTAGCTCAAGATTTGGGTGAACGGACTCAAAAACGTGTACCAATGACACGTTTACGTAAAACGATTGCTACACGTTTATTAGAAGCTAAAAATTCTACTGCTATGTTAACTACCTTTAACGAAGTTAACATGAAACCAATCATGGACCTTCGTAAGCAATATAAAGATTTATTTGAAAAAACTCATGACACGCGTTTAGGCTTTATGTCTTTTTACGTGAAAGCGGTGACAGAAGCATTAAAACGTTACCCAGCAGTGAATGCATCAATTGACGGAGATGACATTGTTTATCATAATTTCTTTGATATCTCTATTGCGGTATCAACACCACGTGGTTTAGTAACGCCAGTGTTACGTGATTCAGATCAACTAAGCATGGCAGGTATTGAAAACGGCATTCGTGAACTCGCAATCAAGGGTCGTGATGGTAAATTAGCCATGGCAGATATGACCGGTGGTAATTTCACTATTACCAATGGTGGCGTATTTGGCTCATTGCTTTCAACGCCAATCCTAAACTTGCCACAAGCAGCTATTTTGGGAATGCATAAAATACAAGACAGACCGATGGCGGTTGATGGCAAAGTAGAAATTTTGCCTATGATGTATTTAGCACTTTCTTATGATCATCGCTTAATTGATGGTAAAGAATCTGTTGGTTTCCTAGTAACAATTAAAGAATTGCTAGAAGATCCGACACGTCTTCTTTTAGATGTATAGCTGACTGTTTGGGTCGTAAAAAGCCTAATAACTTTACGCTATTTAAATTTAGTAATTCGACTATAGTATTAGCTCTTTTGGCTATCGTCATTAGAGCTTTTGTACTATAATCGAGAGACTTTTCACAGGCAGACTTTCAGTATTTCCTAGAAATGCAATCGACTGTCATTTTTTACAGATAAATGGATAAAACACCATGAATTTGCATGAGTATCAAGCGAAACAATTATTCGCTGAATATGGTTTACCAGTTTCTGAAGGTTTCGCTTGCGATACACCTCAAGAAGCTGCCGAAGCGGCTGACAAAATTGGCGGCGATATGTGGGTTGTTAAAACTCAAGTACACGCGGGCGGCCGTGGTAAAGCTGGTGGCGTTAAGCTAGTTAAAACCAAAGAAGAGATCAAAGATTTCGCTCAACACTGGTTAGGTAAAAACTTAGTTACTTATCAAACTGATGAGAACGGACAACCAGTTTCAAAAATTTTAGTTGAAAGCTGTACAGATATTGCCAACGAATTATACCTTGGCGCTGTTGTTGACAGAGCTTCACAAAAAGTTGTGTTCATGGCTTCTACTGAAGGCGGAGTTGAAATTGAAACTGTTGCTGAAGAAACGCCAGAATTAATTCACAAAGCTGAAATTGATCCATTAGTAGGTCCTCAAGCTTATCAAGCACGTGAATTAGGTTTCAAGTTAGGTTTAAACCCTACACAAATGAAGCAATTTGTTAAGATCTTTATGGGTCTTGCTAACATGTTCAACGACCACGATTTTGCTTTACTAGAAATTAACCCGCTAGTAATTACAGACGAAGGTAATCTTCACTGTTTAGACGGTAAAATTGGTATCGATGGTAACGCTATATACCGTCAACCTAAAATCCGTACTTTCCATGATCCATCTCAAGAAGATGAACGTGAAGCACATGCTGCACAATGGGAATTAAACTACGTAGCCTTAGATGGTAACGTTGGTTGTATGGTTAACGGTGCAGGCCTTGCAATGGGTACTATGGATATCGTTAACTTACACGGCGGCAAGCCAGCTAACTTCCTCGATGTTGGTGGCGGTGCTACTAAAGAACGTGTTGCTGAAGCATTTAAAATCATTCTTTCTGACGACAACGTTAAAGCTGTTTTAGTTAACATCTTTGGTGGTATCGTTCGTTGTGACATGATCGCTGAAGGCATCATTGGCGCAGTTAAAGAAGTGGGTGTTCAAGTACCAGTTGTTGTACGTTTAGAAGGTACTAACGCTGAACTAGGTCGTGAAGTACTTAAAAACTCTGACGTAGATATCATTGCTGCTGAATCATTAACAGATGCAGCTAACAAAGTTGTTGCAGCTGCGGAGGGCAAATAATGTCTGTATTAATTAACAAAGATACTAAAGTTATCTGTCAAGGTTTCACTGGTGGTCAAGGTACATTCCACTCAGAGCAAGCAATTGACTACGGTACACAAATGGTCGGTGGCGTAAGCCCAGGTAAAGGCGGTCAAACGCACCTTGGTTTACCAGTATTTAACACAGTTCGTGAAGCAGTAGAAGTTACTGGCGCAACAGCAACGGTTATTTATGTTCCGGCACCATTTTGTAAAGATGCTATTTTAGAAGCTATCGATGCTGGCATCGAGCTTATCGTGACTATCACTGAAGGTATCCCAACTTTAGATATGGTTGACGTTAAAGCTAAGCTTGAACAATCTGGCGTTCGCATGATTGGTCCTAACTGCCCAGGTGTTATTACACCGGGTGAAACTAAAATTGGTATCATGCCAGGCCACATTCATAAGCCAGGTAGAGTTGGTATTGTTTCACGTTCTGGTACGTTAACGTACGAAGCGGTAAAACAAACGACTGATGCTGGTTTTGGCCAATCTACTTGTGTAGGTATTGGTGGTGACCCGATTCCAGGTACTAACTTCATTGACGTATTAGAAATGTTCCAAGCTGATGACCAAACAGAAGCAATCGTTATGATTGGTGAAATTGGTGGTACTGCAGAAGAAGAAGCTGCAGAATACATCAAAGCTAACGTTACTAAGCCTGTTGTATCTTACATTGCTGGTGTTACTGCACCAGAAGGTAAGCGTATGGGTCACGCTGGCGCGATTATCGCTGGTGGTAAAGGTACTGCTGATGAAAAATTTGCTGCTTTAGAAGCGGCAGGTGTTAAGACCGTTCGCTCTTTAGCGGAAATCGGCTCTGCACTTAAAGAGAAAACAGGTTGGTAATCAGCTTTTGATTGCAAACTGAGTTTTTAATAAAACCCGCACTTTCTAAAAGAGAATGCGGGTTTTTTGTTATTACTTATCCTATTTCATTGGCAATGTAACCGGATATGGTTAGCACATTTAATAAATAAGGAGTTATATGTACGGTAAATACCGGTTGGATCAAAATAATTGTAAAGATTAAATTTTAAATTAGTGTCACGTCGTGAATATCATTAATTTTTACTGAGAAGATAACATAACGCCAGCAGCTTCTTTTACTAACTTAGCCGCAACATAAGCCGTCAAATTATCGATATCCTTGTCAGGGTTATATTCAACAATATCAACACCAATAACGGGAGCCTTTATTTTATGTATAAAGTTGATAATGTCTCGAGTGCTCAATCCGCCAGGCTCTCTGTGGGAAACACCCGGTGCAAAGGCTGGATCGAGTGCATCTATGTCGATAGATAAATAGACTACCCCTTCTAGCTCAGGTACTTCGCAAGGCCAATCGAGCATGGTATTAACATTTACCCTAAATTTTTTTGCTTGTTGGGACTGGTGCTCATTTAATGTTCTTATGCCATATTGATGAAGTGATTTTGCCAAATTTTCTTCCATTATGCGGGCGAAAGGGCATGCGTTTGAATAGCGGTTGCCCTTGAAAACATCATATAAGTCTGGATGAGCGTCAAAATGAATAATATTCACCGGACCAAAGTGTTGATATATGCCTTTTACAATAGGGTAAGTAATGCTGTGGTCTCCCCCTAGACTTAATACCTGAAACCCTTGTGCAATGGCTTTTGACACAGCGAGCTCTATATTGGTATTGAAAGTGACTTGATCAAATATTGGTAATTTTGGCAATGTATGAATATTTTGGTTCCACTTTAGTAATACGCCATTTTCACAGGTTTTATTAAGAGAGCCTGATACAAGTATTTCATCAATTTTTGCGGGTGCTTTGGCAGGACCTTTTGTGAATGACGAATTATTATCGTACGGAATATGGAGTATACCGACAGGTTTAGGTCGCATTTAGAGCCCTCAAGATTAGCTATTGTGAACTCAGCTATTAATAACACACAACATAAAAAGTAAACAATGATATTTATAGTTGTAATTAATACTTTATGCACTGGCGTGGATAACATTAATAGAAAATTTAAGCGCCTCAATATGGATTGTACTGCCTTGCTAAATTGAGGCTACATGGGCTTCCAAAGAGACGCTAAGGCAATTTTTTCTTGGGAACTGTTGCTTTCTAGGCGTCAAACAGGGCAAACATTGACGTCTAACCAAATCTAATATTCACAATTACTACGTCAAATAGAGCGACTAACGCTAAGCTTTTCAAATTATTCAATAAGCTTCAATTCTTCCTGATAGCGCCGACCATTATGCACATAATGCTCAGCGCCACCGGCAATCATCGCCTGAGTTTTATCATCAAGTTGTTTAACAATTTTAGCCGGAGAGCCTAGTACCAAGCTGCCATCAGGAATAACCATATTTTCAGTTACTAAGGCATTAGCACCTATTAAACAGCTTTTACCTATTTGTGCGCCATTTAATATCACGGCATTCATGCCAATTAAACTGCCTTCATCGATAGTACAGCCGTGTAGCATGACTTTATGGCCTACGGTGACATTACTGGCAATAGTGATAGGGAACCCTTCATCAACATGCAGTATTGAACCATCTTGAATATTTGAATTTTCACCAATTGAAACTTTATCTAAATCTGCGCGAATAACCACATTAAACCAGACACTGGCGTTGTCAGCGATGTCGACATTGCCAATAATATTTGCACTAGGAGCAATAAAGCTCGTTGATGAAATACTAGGAGAATGTACACCTAATTGAAAAATCATAAAGTAATACCTGAGATGACATTTATATAAAGTAGCTAATGGCCTTAGCTACTGCTTAGTACCTCAGCACTATGACACTAAAAACTTTCGCTTTCGAGCTAAATAACAGCCTTAATGATCATGTTACTGTCATATTTTAGTAAAATATATGACACAAGGGTTCTTTACATTTATGTCGTTTATCAACTAAGAGTAATTATTATGGAAAATGACAACTGGCACTATATAGGCTTCGATTATGACGAATTTGAACAACCACCAGCAAAGAAAAAGGCAAAAAAGCAAACAAAACGTAAATGGCGTGAAATCGAGGACGTTAAAGAAAAGCAAAGAATAAGCAAGGTTTTAGATAATAACGAACATTATTATTCAATGTAATTCAAATTTTTCAGCTTTTAGAATAACTGTAATTGCCTGCACAGCCAAAAGTAGGTTTTTGCAAAGTTGCAGTTTATTCTATGGCTAGAGGAATACTATTCGTCCATTACTTCGACTCTATTTCTGCCTGTATTCTTAGCCTTATAAAGTAATTTGTCCGCATCATTCACCGCATCAAAAATTCTTTTGTGAGTCTCATTATACTCGACAATACCAAAACTCATGGTAAGTTTAATTGAATGCTCTGCTGCTAGTATTTCACGCTGTTCAATGGTCTTTCTAATACGTTCAGTAAAGTCTTTTGCGGCATGCATATTGTCTGCATGCAGTACAATAATAAACTCTTCACCACCTAACCGACCAGCGAAATCACTACCGCGTAGGTTCTGTGTTAAAAGACTTGCCATACACATGAGCACCACATCACCTGTATGATGGCCATAACGATCATTTATTTTCTTGAAATGATCGATGTCAGCAAGAATTATATAAACCCCACGAACATTATGTTCCGACGCCGTAAAATGTTTATTAAACTTTTCTTCAACCCCGCGTCTGTTTAACATGGCGGTCAAGGGATCTGAATTGGCTAAAAAACGCATTTTTGCAGATAGGTCATCGGTAAGAATTAGTACGGCAAATAGCCCTAAGCCAACATAAGATGCTGGCATGGCTAAAAAGTTAATCTGTTGATAAACCTCTTGATAGGCATCAACTCTATCTACGCCTTGAAGAAGCGCTGCGGTTCCGGTACTGAATTGCAAAACAGCAAAAATACAATATATGCCGATACAACTCACCTCAGCTAATCTTAATCGCCGCTTTGTATGCAAAATGGCATAGATGCAGCCGAAACACATCAATACTGCACTGTAAGGTATAAGGCTTACTCTAATACCAAAATGTGGTGATAATACAGTGAAATAACTTAATATGCAGAGAATGAAAGCTATATAGATTAAAAGCCAAGAGGGTGCCATTGAAAGGATTGAGCGTTGCCTAAAACCTGATAATGATAAAGCTTGTACAATTAAAGAGCTTAAATTGACGATTATCCAATACACTTCATTGGAAGGAAATAAACCTTTCATGGCGTTAATCAATATATTGATGGTTGCAACAGCGAAAGCAATAGCCCAAATTAACACATAGGGCTTTTTGGAGATGGAGACCCAAGCGACTACAAATACAAAACATAGCATTATGTTTGTAAATAACATGGCAACAAAAATATACTCTACTGCTTGATTCATCAATAATCCTAATTAGCGCACTTAGCTTATTTAGGTTTAATGGTGTTGATTAATCCATTAAAGTATTTTAAGTTTAGCTTGATATTGCTACTTTGTCAGAAGACCCCGTATTAAACGTGCAACTTCACCGTCATTTATATATTAATTTTCGGGTAAGTTTTGATGGCTAGTTTCTACAGAGGGAATATATTTGTTAATTACCGCTTTGTCTTTATATTGACGCTTATATATTGCTAAGTGCTGATTAAACATATCTCTTAAGATTTTATTATTGAAACCTACATGAGCTTTAACGGTAGGAATGAGTATAAACTCTTCAATTTCTTTAATAACTCCCGATTCATCAGGATTTTGCTGCAAATACTTTTGCAGGTAATAATAAAAGATATAGTAATCTAAAACGACAACTTCACACCTGGCTTTAATTAACATCTCTGGAAATTTCGACATATCATGTAATTCTGAATAACCGTTAAGTTTAGATACCTTGATGAATTCATCACCAAAGTATCCTGAAGCGCCTTGGAATGTCACTAAGTTTTTACCTGCCAAATCAGCAATACTATTGAAGTCAAAATCGCTGCTTATTAAACTAAAAATCGTTGGTCGGTAGTTTATAATGGGCGATGAAATGAAAAGCTTATCAGTATCATGTTGAAAAAAGGTAGGTAAGAACAAATCTGCTTGCTGATTCGCAACTTGGATCATGTTTCGGCTTAAAGGGGCATAATTTATTTTAACGGTATGTCCCATCTGTTCAAGTATTTCGCGGGTAATATCGACATCAATGCCACTGTTTGATGTCGCAATCATATGTGGTGGTCCATCATCAGTAAGCATCAATAATTCTGCTGCACCGACGTGATAAGAAAAACAAGCTTGTATCAAATAGAAAATAATAGATCTAAATTTAAGTGCGCTTTTTATCATGAGTTGTAATTTTTCATAAAAGACGAGGTTAAAATTGCCAATTTAGTGAACAGATATAATATAAATATAGTTTTTCTCTGGGCGTTTGCCTGAATATAAGGAAAAATTTATAGCTTGTGAACATCAACCAGATTATTTTGGTAAATAGTTTTTCCATAAATAGCTAAAGATTTTGCTTAATTGCAAAAAGCATAAACGGAAGTGAAAAAATTTTAAATTGAATTGCAAAATGGAAAGTTTCTTCAAAGCCAGAGCGCACTGAAAAATAAATTCACCATAAATCAGCTGTTTGTAACTGTCTTTAAATATGGCATATATGATGCTTTATTCATGTTGAAGTTAACAAAATAACGAGGGTAGTAACATGTTAAATAGTCAACAGTCAGCAAACAGAAGAATCGTTTTTTCAGCAAGTCAGTTATATTATATTAGCCAAAAAAATGAAACCAAAGAGCAGCACCTTAAACTAGAGAATAAAGATGAACGAGAAGATAGTAAGGTATTTGTGCTTGGCTATAATTAAGCTTCAAGGTAAAGCAGTAAAGTGAAGGCCTGCATAGGGCCTTCATAAGTTCTCTCAAAAAGAAGAAAGCAGTTAATGAATCAATTCGCTACTAAACCGTAGATGTTTGCAATTTTCAGAAATCACTGCATAGTCTTCATGCTTTATACGTAGTAAATTGCGATGATCTCCCGCTTCAATATAAACATAATCTAGCGTATCTAGCATTTCGTCACAAATCATGTGCATGTTAAAAGCATCTCCCACGGGTGGTACAGCGCCATGTTCACAATCTTTGAACATTTGGTAAACTTCTTGTTCTTTCAGCAACTTATAATTTCCCATCAAGTTATCATTTATTGCAGAAATGCTGATTTTATTCTTAGCAGGTAAAACGGCCATTAACTTTCTGTCTTCATGATCTTTTAAAATAACGGCTTTTGCTATCTGGTTTAAGGGAATTTGAGCCAAGATAGCGCTACCGATAGAACTAGCACTGTGTTCATGCTCAATGACTTGATATGGTATATTATGGTCAGTTAAATAAGAGTCAAGCCGAGTAGAAATAGTCATTATAACCTCCGCGTTATATTTGGCTTGCTTAAAGTATAGTATTTGACAGGGCTTTAACCAGTGAGTTTTTGTTCCGTTAAAGTATAGAATAGTGTAGTTTTGAGCTCGTTTAGCTATATAGCAAAGCGTTTTATCTAGTTAAGCATACCATTTTAACTAGATGAACTTGTCTCTGTTAATAATCATCAGCAAACAATTTTAATAGGAGTTTTACTTGGCTAGACTAGCAGGGAAAAAAGCATTAATTACAGGGGCCGCTCGTGGAATTGGCGCTGCCATTGCTAAACTATTTGTGGCAGAAGGTGCTACAGTTATTGTTTCAGATATCGATGTTGAAGGCGCAAAATCTTTAGCATTTTCACTAGGAGATAGTGCCTCTTTTATAGCATTAGATGTAGCAAAAGAATCAGACTGGATTCAAGCCGTGGGCGTATTACAAACAAAATTTCAAGGTATTGATATAGTAGTCAATAATGCAGGCATAACCGGCTTCCTTGAAACAAGCGGCCCTCATGACCCTGAAAACTTAGACCTAGCAAGCTGGCACAAAGTGCATCAAATTAATGCTGATGGTGTAGCACTTGGCTGTAAATATGCCATTAAGCTGATGAAGGACTCAAAAGCTGCCAGTATTGTAAATATATCCTCACGTTCAGGCATTGTCGGGATACCTGCAGCAGCGGCTTATGCTTCTAGCAAAGCTTCTGTTAGAAATCATACTAAATCAGTTGCCTTGTATTGTGCAGAGCAGAATTACCCAATTCGCTGTAACTCGATTCATCCGGGGGCAATTTTAACCCCTATGTGGGATGCTATGTTTGTTGAGGAATCTCAAAAAGCAGAGACAATTAAATCAATTTCAGCAGAAATACCATTGGGGCATATGGGAGAGCCTATAGATGTTGCCTTTGCTGCACTATTTCTTGCTTCAAATGAATCAAAATATGTTACAGGTATTGAATTGAATATTGATGGTGGGATCTTGGCTGGCAGTTCAGCTAGACCGACGAAGTAGTAACACCATTACTTTTGACGTTAATCAACTGCGATTATAACTAGGCTAATAGCCATTACACATACATACTTTTAAAAGTTAAGATCTATATTGACATGACATCAGCAGAATTTGTTACTAGCTTTGAACAGCCTAGCGTGAATAGCTTTATTCAATTAAGGAAAAAGATTGGTTGGGGCGACTTGAAATATGAGTTTGCTCAGGCAAGCATAGAAAACTCGCTTTACCATGTGTCAATAACACACCATTCAACACTTGTGGCAATGGGCCGGGTAGTGGGTGACGGCGTTATGTATTTTTATATTCAAGATGTGATTGTTGCCCCTGAATTTCAAGGTAATGGCTTAGGTACAATAATAATGGAACATATTGAATCGTATCTTGCTGGTAGCGCTGTTAAAGGTTCAACTATTGGGCTATTAGCGGCTAAAGGAAAAGAAGGTTTTTATAAAAAGTTTAGTTATACAGAGCGTAGTGGCGATCCGTTAGGTTTAGCGTTGTGTAAGTTTATTTAATATCGAAGCAGAGCATAATTGTTCCTACGGCTGTTTGTTTTTATCCGTACAAGAACTTTGGTTTACCGTACAAAGCTAAGTCAAATTAATTTAACAATTAAACAGCTTAGTTAGCCTTTATGGCCAATACTGGCTTGGTTATAGGTTTTATTTGCTCATGAAATAATATATTAATTGATGTTCTTTTTCAGACGAGCGGCTGGCAGAGTTGGTTACATGAAATTTCCACCACGGCTGTTTGGTCAACTCTTCATTAATTAAACTCCAAGTGTTTTTTTCGGTTTCTTTAATAAGAAGCTCACAGCTATGCTGTTTACACTTAACTGAAGTAAGCTGAACGTTTACTGTATTATAATGCGTTAAGATAAAGTCTGATATTCTAGTTTGCATATCGTAGCCCCAATCTAAATCTTCTTCCTGTTGGTGGAAATCGAAAATTCTATCTCTTTGCGCACCACGATAATCTCGTCTAAATTCGGAAAAATCATCCTTAACAAGCGTCATCATTTGGTCATCTGTTATGCTACTTTCATCTAATGTTTCCATTTCCATCGTTAACTGAATTAATCTATTGTTGTTTTTATCGTATTTGCTTTGTAGGTTTTTGAATTTGTTGTCTAGGTGTTCAATTTGAGCCGTTAGACCAGTAAGCTCCTTTTGTCTCATTGCAACAGAATCGTTAGTGGCCGAAGATGTACTTAAGCTTTGTTTTTTAGGTTGTTTGTTAACGAACGTAGTTTTAGCTGTTACCAAAGGAAACTTACTTTCTAAGCCTTTACTCGCATTAACTTCAATTGTGATTGGTGTTTTATTAACGATTGAATTAGCAAAATATCCAGATAGCATTCCAACAGCGAATACTAAGAATAAGATGATTTTTTGCATGTCTAATTTCCTTATTGTTCTTATATTCACTTACGATATCCATTTCATTTTTAGTCTATAGCACGTTATTAACTGAGCATATTTATGGCTCGAGTAGGCATTTCACTGTCGTTTCAAGTAAATTAGGTACTCTTTTGTACACATTGGATAATCCATTGTTTCATTTGTACTTCACTCAGCCCGCCTGAAATTCGGTCAACTTCTTTTCCTTGTTGAAAAAACACCAAGGTTGGTAAGCTTCGAATACCAGCATCAGTAGAAATTTGTTGGATTTGCTCTGTATTTACTTTGGCAAAGAGTATCGTTGGTGATGATAGCGCAACCTTATTAAAAACAGGGGCCATATTTTGACAAGGGCCACACCAAGCAGCCCAAAAATCAACAATGATAGGTAAATCATTGCGTTCAATAAAGGGATAAAACGTGTTTATTCCCAGTTCAACTGGTTTAGAAGAATATGCTGCTTTTTGGCATTTACCACAACTTGCTTGGCTGTGATCTTTGTCATTAGGAATACGGTTTGTGGTAAAACAGTTTGCGCACACAATATGCATAACACTTCCTTGGTACAGTTAGAAATCCATAAAACTTAAGATTAAACTATCTACTCTTCTTCATCTGATAAAGGTTTTGGCGTTCTATAACCAGGCTTTGCCAATATTTCTAAATAGAAGCTTGCTAACTCATGCTGTGCAGCATCATCAATGCTTTTGTTTAAAGCAGAGACATGAATAGTTTCGGCACTGCCTTTTGTGTGACCATATTTACAATCAAAATCACAAAAATCAACACCATCGGCTAGTTTCTTATTTCTTTCTCTTTTTAGATATTTTTTTACTTCATGCTTAATAGCATCAACTAGTCGAGGAGTTTTAATTTTTTCATGAGTTAATGAAAATATTTTTCGCATGGGATTACCTTAAATTATAAATTATAAATCATCATTATTTTGGTTAAAAAAGTAACTAACCAAAATTTCCGGCTAGTTTATCATAGTGAGGAGTTGCTTTTTACTTTATCTTGATGCAGATTTAGTATAAATATTTATATTTGAAATCAAGAAAATTAAAAGGATATTTAAATGAAAAAAACGAGCCTGATTTTAACGGTTATACTGCTAATGTATTCCTTGAGTAGTCAAGCAAAACAAGTCCTTAGTAAGGAATTGATACTTTCCTTTCAACAAGTGTCTCAACAGTGGCAGTTATTAGAAAAAGACTTTCCAGAGCTCAATTCGTCACTTGATGACTTAGATATTGCGAATCCAGAAAAACTTATCACAACCATTAAAAGTTCAGCGGCATACCCAAAAGTAAAATTATTGCTAGCCAAATCTAGTTTTGACTCCCTTGAAGAATATTATGGTATCGCGATGCGAATCATGGGAGGAATAATGGCCCATCAAATGAAAGGTGTAGAACAACTGAATACTGATTCAATGGGGAGCATGTTGAAGAATAACATTGAGCAGATGAAAGCGAGTAATGCACCTAGCGCTATGGTTACTGAAATGGAGCAGCAATTGGCCAAGATGGAAAGTAATATACGAGGAATGAAAGCTGCGATGAAGCATACCAGTGCAGTAGATAAACAGTTTATTAGTGATAATGCTCAATGGATTATGTCTATATTAGAGCAACAGTAGTGTAGTTTTGAATTGTGAAATTGATGAATTAAACAATAGTTTCTAAGGAAGTGAAATGAAAAAAGTAATTATATTTGTTGCTGTATTAGTAATACTAGCTGGTGGCGCATTTTGGTTTATTGCCGGTGGAGCATTAAACGGCTTAATTAGAGCAAAAATAGAAGAAGTAGGCACACAGGTAACGGGACAAGCTGTATCGGTACAAAGTGTAGATATAAAGTTATTCAAAGGTGTTGGCACAATCAAGGGGTTAATATTGCCTAATCCAAGCAAATATAAGGCTGATTCGTTGTTTACTTTGAACGAAATCACCTTGGATATTAATTTGGAAAGTTTAACTACCGATATCATTGTCATTGATCAAATTGTCATTGCTAGTCCACAAGCAACGGTTGAGTTTACTAATACTGCAGGGTCAAATATTCAAGATATACTTAATACTATTGATAACAACTTGCCTACTTCAACAGAGGATAAAAAAGCCGAACAATCAAAAACTAATCAAGATGAAGCGATTATTAAAGTCAAAGAGTTTGTTTTAGCAGGTGTAGCACTCAGTGTTGACTTAACTGAGCTTGGTAATAAAGTTCATCAAAAAACTTTGCCCGACATTAAATTAGTGAATGTCGGTGGAAATGAGGGCTTAGTAGCTAGTCAGCTAGGAGTTGAATTACTGAAACAATCCTTAAATTCAATTTGGAAACAGGCTAAAAAAGAGCAAAAGTCACAAGTGAAAGAGAAAATTGAAAAGAAATTGAAAGAAAAGGTTAAAGATAAATTGAGTGGCTTTTTAGATAAAATCGGCGGCTAGGCAAATGCGCAACTTCGTCAGGTATAGCAATGAATATTGAAATCCTAGATAAACCAGAGCAAGCATTCATTGATTTTTTAGATGCCCAAATAGCAGAGTTTAATTGGCAAAACTGGGAAGTGCATGAACGACTGCCAATTGCTGTACAAATAAAACAAGACGGAAGCGTTATTGCAGGTGCAGCAGGGCGCACTTTTGGTTATTGGCTACAATTAAGCACTTTATGGGTTTCAGATGATTTTAGAGGACAACAATTAGGCGCCAAGATTCTAGCTAAAATTGAAGAAGCAGCAAAAAATAGAGGCTGTAAAAAGTGCTTACTTGATACTTTGAATTTTCAAGCGATGCCTTTTTATAAGAAATATGGTTATGAAACTGTTTGGACGCAACAAGAGTATCCAAAAACTGGTTGTAAATATTTTATGGTTAAACAGCTATAAATTAATTGAGTTTAGTAAGGAATAAAAATGAAAGTAACAGAAGTAAGACATCCTTTAATCCAGCATAAAATGGGTTTAATGCGAATGGGTGATATAAGCACAAAACACTTTCGCGAACTTGCTTGCGAAGTAGCTAGTTTATTAACCTATGAAGCAACTAAAGACCTTGAGTTAGAGTCAATTTCCATAGATGGTTGGGATGGTTCGGTAGATGTAGAACAAATTAAAGGCAAGAAAGCCACCATTGTGCCCATATTGCGTGCGGGTTTAGGTATGATGGAGGGGGTTTTAGAACATATGCCCAGTGCAAGAGTCAGTGTAGTTGGCATTTACCGAAACGAAGAAACCCTTGAGCCAGTACCTTATTTCTCCAAACTTACCAGTGATATTGACCAGCGATTAGCGTTAGTTGTTGATCCAATGCTCGCCACTGGTGGTTCAATGATCTCTACTATTGACCTATTAAAGCATAATGGTTGTAAAACCATAAAAGTACTGATTTTAGTGGCTGCACCTGAAGGTTTGGCCTTGTTAGCAGAAAAGCATCCTGATGTGGAAGTTTACACTGCTTCAATTGACAGTCACCTTAATGATAAGGGCTACATCATTCCAGGGCTTGGTGATGCGGGCGATAAAATATTTGGCACACAATAACTTAATGTATGTGAGTAAACTCAAGATTAAAGCCCCCTGACTTCTTGGTCTACTCGACCATAACGTCTACTTGTCGCTTATTATCTTGTTGTGAAATAACTACACGCATAGTGTAGTCTGCTTGCTGATATGATGTTATTAAGCGACCTCGTTTTCTTTCTTGAAAAGTCGCGTCACCAAAACTCTCTTGATAAAAAGCAATAATTTGCTCTTCAGACGACGAAGTAAAATAATTCACAACGGCGGGCATTTTATCACTAAAATCTGCAAAAACTTTTGCGTCATCTATCATTGGAATGGCAAAGCCTGACGTGTCACTATTTGCAAAGGATACAGTGCTTACGCTGAATAAAGTTACCTTAGCGAAAAAGAGTAATTTACCTTTAAGTTTTAAGGTCATAGTGTTTCCCCGTAAATTTTTAACTATATCAATTGAGTATAGCCAATATATACGATTTTATCTTAGAGTGCGATACACATTTAGCTTTCAATAAAGTCGTCGCGATAATGGTCTATCCACAGAGCCGTAGCACCACAAATAGCAACGGGCATGATGACTAGATTAACAATAGGAATCATTGAGAATATCGCCACGGTTATACCGAAGCTATAACTTAGCCCTTGATGTTGTTTTAGTGATTGCTTCATTTCATCAAAGGGTACTTTGTGATTATCAAAGGCGTAATCTTTATATTGTACTGCCATCATCCAAGCAACAAATAAAAACCAAATAACTTGTCCCACTACTGGCAATAACCACATCAGTAAAAAAAAGCCTATGGCACGAGGAACATAATAGCTAAGCTTTTTCCACTCTCTTGCTAAAGTTCTAGGGGTATCTTTTACTACGGCCATCATACTGCCAGAAGGGCTTTTTTGGCCTAAAATGATATTTTCAACTTTTTCAGAGAGTAAACCGTTAAATGGCGCGGCTAACCAATTTGCTGCGGTACTAAATAAAAATGAAAAAATCACTAAAATGGTGAGCACAGCTAATGGCCACAAAATGGCACTAAGCCAATCTAACCAACTGGGTAGCCACTGCATTAGTGCAGTCATATAATATTCAAGTTCGGTGTACATATAATAAAACGCACTGCTAAAAAGAACTAAATTAATCATTAAGGGAATAAAAACAAAACGTCGAATGCCCTTCATTCGAACAAGTTCAAAGCCCATAAATAAATAAGCGGAGCCACTGTGTGCTAACGGTTGATTGGGTCTATAAAAATTATTTTTAGTAGATTGCGACATATAAAACACTAACTCATTGATTTTAATAGCTAGATTGTAAACTTAGCATAAAGGTATTTACAGCACTAACTTGTTACAAAATGCCACTGTTTCTGTTAGAGTTTATTTTGCATTTTTTATATAATAATAACAATTTCGATTTCCTTAGAAAGTATTACTCAACAGGCATAACAATGGAAGATAATTTCAGAAACGCATTAATTATTCTTAGCGGTGTGGTCATTGCTGCTATTTTTATCCATGGTATGTGGACAATTAGAAAGCAAAAAAATCCGTATAAACTCAAAGCGAGTAAAGAAAAAGTACAACCATTGTCGAGAGATTTTGATCGTAGCGGTTTTGACCAAGATGGCGTTGGTCAAGTAAAAGTTCTTAAACAAGATAATGAACCTGAAGTTGAAAGTGAAAAAGACTTTGAACAAAATATTAGCCTTGAAGAAATCAGTCATTTAGAAAATGGTCAAAGTAATGAAACATATAACGAGCTCAATTCAAAAGAACAAGTAGCTGAACACGATACTCCACTAGCATTCTCAGAAGAGAAAACGCAAGAAACACTTGCAGAAGATAATGCGAAAGAAGAAATAACGTTAGCGCAACCACTTTATCAACAACCCGTAACACAGGCGAAACCTAAAAAGGCGCCTAATAAGAAAAACGCTGCAAAAGCTGAAATTAAAAAAGCTGAATTAAAGCGAAACCAAATGGAAATTAATTTCGGTGAAGGTGTCGCGCTTGATGAAGAAGCAATGCCGAACATGAGTACGGATAAAACTGAAGTTAAAGCTAAGCAGGCTAATAAAGCAAAAACAATTGATATTGAATCACAAGTCATTATTTTAAGTGTGGTAATGCCAGAAAACCACCATATGTCAGGTGCAGCACTTCTGCCTAGTCTATTAACATTGGGCCTTAAATATGGCGAAATGAATATTTTCCATCGTCATCAAGACAATGCTGGAAATGGCGCCGTTACTTTTAGTTTAGCGAATATGCTCAACCCTGGCTCATTTGATTTAGATAGCATGGAAACATTTGCTACCCAGGGGGTGAGCTTGTTTATGACACTACCCAATGCGAGTGATCCCTTTGCGGCGTTTGAACAAATGTTAGCGGCAGCAAAACAGTTAGCCGTTGAATTTGGTGCACAGTTACTTGATGATAAGCGTAATATCATGACTAAGCAGACAGAACAGCATTATGTAAGTAAAATTCGAGAATTTGATAGACAATACCGTTTAGCTAGCGTTTAACCTGTCTGTGCATGTTTCACTTCAAATAACTAAATATTTTCACTCAATAAGCCTCTGAATAATTCAGGGGCTTATTTACAAGTAAAGAGTTAAATCTATGTCTGATTCACTTGCTGAATTAACTGCACAAGTTAGTGAGCTTCATCAACAAATTAATGATTATAATCATCAATATTATGTGCTTGATGAGCCGAGCGTTCCTGATGTTGAATATGATCGTTTGATGAAAACGCTGTTAACGCTAGAGCAAACATACCCTGAATTGAAAACCCTTGACTCTCCAAGTCAAAAAGTTGGTGGCCAACCGCTAAAAGCATTCAGCCAAGTAACTCATCAAGTGTCTATGTTGTCACTAGATAACGTTTTCTCAACTGATGAGTGGCAAGCTTTTGTTAAACGAATTCAAGATAGATTAGCAAGTCATAAGGCACTAGTTATTTGCGCAGAGCCAAAACTCGACGGCTTAGCGGTAAGTTTACGTTATGAACAAGGTGTTTTAGTACAAGCAGCAACGCGAGGAGATGGCAGTACCGGAGAGAATATTACGCAAAATATTCGCACCATTAAATCAATTCCGTTAAAGCTTATAGGTAAAGCGGGTATTGATTTTCCTAATATCATCGAAGTGCGTGGTGAAGTTTTCATGCCAAAAGCTAGCTTTGAACTGTTAAACGAATTAGCAAAAAAGAAAGGTGAGAAAGCTTTTGCTAACCCACGCAATGCAGCTGCTGGTAGCCTTCGTCAGTTAGATTCAAAAATTACCGCCAAGCGCAATTTGGCTTTTTATGCTTATGGCTTAGGTTTTGTTGGTGACTTGTCGACAGCATCAGCTCCGTTAATAGGTAAAAGCTATTTAAAGTCTTCCCACTACCAAAGATTATGTCAGGTTAAAGCGTTAGGGCTACCCATGTGTCCTGAGGTGCGATTATTAGAAACTCAGCAACAAGTACAAGATTTTTATCAAGATATTTTAACTAAGCGCGATAGTTTAAGTTATGAAATTGATGGCACAGTACTAAAAATAGATGATATTGCCTTACAGGAAAAGTTAGGCTTTGTCGCACGAGCTCCTCGTTGGGCTATTGCATATAAATTTCCAGCTCAAGAAGAGCTAACTATTGTGGAAGAAGTAGAGTTTCAAGTAGGACGTACAGGTGCAATAACGCCAGTGGCGCGTTTAAAACCTGTATTTGTCGGTGGTGTTACGGTTTCTAATGCGACTTTACACAATCAAGATGAAGTGGAACGCTTAGGTTTAAAAATAGGCGATACCGTGGTTATTCGCCGAGCGGGTGATGTCATTCCGCAAATTGTTTCTGTAGTTATGGCAAAACGTGAAAGTAATGCTCAAGAGATCGTTTTTCCTGCAACTTGTCCTGTATGTGATTCGAAAGTGGCCAAAGCCGAAGGTGAGGCCGTATTACGTTGTACTGCAGGTCTTTTTTGTCAGGCGCAACGTAAGGAAGCAATCAAGCACTTTGCTTCTCGCAAGGCTCACGATGTTGATGGTTTAGGCGATAAACTAGTTGAACAACTGGTTGACGAAAACTTGATCACTACGCCTGCCGACTTATTCACATTAACTGAAATTCAAATAAGTACCATGGAAAGAATGGGGCAAAAATCAGCGAAGAATTTAATTGTCGCTTTGGAAAACGCTAAACAAACCACCTTGGCAAAATTTATTTATGCGTTAGGTATTCGTGAAGTAGGTGAAGCAACCGCGACAAACCTAGCTAACCATTATTGCACCCTACCTGCAATCAAAGCCGCCAGTTTTGAAGCATTACAAGCTGTTGATGATGTAGGAGCTATCGTTGCGAAAAACATAGTGAACTTTTTTAAAGAAGATCACAATTTATCAGTCGTTAATGCCCTAGCAGCCATGATGACTTGGCCTGATATCATGGTCAGAAATGCTGATGAATTGCCATTGTCCGAACAAACTTTTGTGATCACGGGGACTCTTAGCCAGATGGGACGAAGTGATGCTAAAGCTGCATTGCAAGTTTTAGGTGCGAAAGTGTCAGGTAGTGTTTCAGCTAAAACTCATTTTTTGGTCGCGGGTGAAAAGGCGGGTTCAAAACTCACAAAGGCACAAGATCTTGGTGTAACGGTACTCACTGAAGATGACTTAATCGCTTTACTTGCGAAATATAATTAGGATTTTGAATGATATTAATTATTACTCGATTTGTTGTTACACTTCTTTTTATTAGTTCAATGACTATTTACGCTGACAATTTGACTAATGCACAAACTAAGCTGACAGATACGCAAGCTAAAGCGCTCAGATCTCTTAATGACTCTCGAGATATGCAATTAGCAACCGATTCAGATACCCAGCAACCAAATCAACTTAAAACAATACGCTTAACTGTCTCTAAATTGTCAGATAGCAAAGGACAACATTATTTAGGCGCAATTGTGAGTCGAGCGGAGTTGATGCCTTATTTAACAGCATTGGAAAAACTGTTAGGCGATGATTTTCAATCCTATCGCGCATTTCAAGCCGCTCGAGACCATCAATTATTTCATATGACTTTACTCAACCCAATGGAATATCAATTAGCGGACAAAGCATTAGTGGAGCAACTGGTTTCGTCAACGGTAAATGGTAATTTGTCTAGCCAGCTCAATGTATCATTACTCGGTTTAGGCAAGGTTGAACAAGACGGGAAAAAAACATTTTTTGTTGTTGCCCAAAGCGGTGAAGGGCAATTGATTCGTCAACGTTTCTTGCTTAAACAAAAAGACCTCCATGTTACGTTAGCCTTTAACCCGAATGATATTTATGGCGTCAAAAAAGATAGCTCTACCTTAGTGAAGTAATTATTTCTTGGTCATACGCCAAAAAGCAAAACCTGCAGTTACAAATAAAATGATAGGGTAGAAAGAATGGGAAACAACTGCTAATGGTGATATTCCTAAGGTTGCACCTAACAGTAAAGCTTGTGCGCCATAGGGCAGTAAACCTTGGTTTATACAAGCAAAAATATCTAACAAACTAGCTGATTGGGCGGGTGTTATCTCTCCATCGGTAGCCAGTTGTTTTGCTGTTTCTCCAGTTATAATTATCGATACAGTATTGTTGGCGGTAAAGAAGTTACAACAAAAGGTTAAACCCGCGATACCAAAGCCGCCAGCACGCTTTTTATTATTTGGGCTTAATTTTCTTGCCAATGACTCAATACCCTGTGTTAACGCGGCTAAGCCTCCTTGATGCCTTATCAATTCACTTAAACCACCAATGAATAATGATAAAATGAAGATATCTTGCATACTGGCAAAGCCAGCGTTGATATCGTTAATCCAGGCTGATAATTGATAGTCATTAGTTAACATGCCAATAATTGCAGCTAGCACTATACCAAGGGTTAGCACGACAAAGACATTCACACCAGACAGTGCTAACACTAAAATAACAACATATGGAATGAGTCCCACAAGCGCTGAGTCACTTGCGACTTCATAGTTAATACTTTGCCCTAATGTCGCAAAGATTATTAAACAAATGATGGCTGCAGGCACAGCAAATTTGAAGTTAACTTTAAATTTATCTCTCATATGTGCTCCCTGACTGCGTGTTGAAGCAATCGTGGTATCAGAGATTATTGATAAGTTATCGCCAAAAATTGCGCCTGAAATTAAACAACCAGCGACCAGAGCAGGGTCTATGCCTGCAGATTCAATAAAGCCTAAAGCAATGGGAGCAATGGCGGCAATAGTACCCATTGAGGTACCCATGGCAGTTGATAAGAATGCGGCTACTAAAAACAGGCCAGGGAGTAATAAATAGCTAGGAAAAACTGCTAAGCCTAATTGCACACTGGCATCAACACTCCCAGTCGCCTTCGCGACGGTAGCAAAGGCACCAGCAAGTAGGTAGATAACACACATAGTTATGATGTTGGCATGACCAGCACCCCTAATGAATTGCCCTATTTGTTTATCAATAGATTCGTTATTTTTTATTTTACCTAAATATAGTGCAACAAAAATTGCAGGAATTATGGCTATGCTCGCGGGCAGTTGATAAAAGGCAAAATCTGCACCTTGCAGCGTAAGTATGATTCCTGTGCCTAGAAACAAGCCAAGAAATACGGCAAAAGGGAGTAAAGCAACTAAGGATCTTTTTTGTATATCAGCTTGAGGTACTGCGGTATCGGACATGTCTGTAATTCCTAGCGCTTTAATGTAAGGCGTTAAAGCTTTTATTATTTTGGCTAAGCCTAACGCATTATAACGTTAAATAATAGTCTGTCACCGTGGATGTTTAGATGGCTGAAAACAGGATGATCTTATCATTCAGTTATGCTAGAATTGCGCAAAATTTTTAACACCCTATTTATTAGTAAAGTAAGTGAATTAATATGTCTGAAAATACATTTGAAACAATTGAGCAACGTGTAAGCTATGGTGTAGGTCGTCAATTAGGTGATCAACTTCGCAACAACCCTTTTAAAGACTTTGATATTACTGCAGTACAAGCAGGAATTGCAGATGCGTTAGCAGATGCAGCAAGCCAAGTATCTGATGAAGATTTAAATGCAGCTTTTTCTGTAGTGTCTAAAAAACTACAAGAACAAGAGCAAGAAATTGCTAAAGAAAAAGCAGCTGAAGGTGAAAAGTTTTTAGCTGAAAATGCTAAGCGTGATGAAGTTACAGTTACTGAGTCTGGTTTACAGTATGAAGTTATTGCAACTGGCGAAGGTGAAAAACCTACTGCTGATAGCACTGTTCGTGTTCATTACCATGGCACATTTGCTAATGGCGAAGTATTTGACAGCTCGGTTGATCGCGGTCAACCAGCAGAATTTCCAGTAGGCGGCGTTATCGCCGGTTGGACTGAAGCATTACAGTTAATGACGGAAGGCAGCAAGTGGAAATTAACTATTCCTTATAATTTAGCTTATGGTGAGCAAGGCTCACAAGGTGCAATTCCTCCTTATGCTACGTTAGTATTTGATGTGGAATTACTTAGCATCGTTAGCTAAGTTAGTTACTTTAAAAGCCCTCATTTGAGGGCTTTTTTTTGATTGTTTTTTAATTACTATTAGCAACTTATCAAGATCAATATAATGAAGAAAAAAGTTGAAGCTTTGTTCAGCCAATATTTGGAAGCGTTTGTAGGCTATGATCTTAATAGCGTATGTGCTTGTTATCAGTTGCCTTGCACATTGAATACTCCAGATAAAATCGTGCTGCTAACAAATGTTGAGCAGTGCAAAAAAGAATTTAACGAAATCTTTACTCAGCTACAGCAAGCCAACACCAGTAAAATAGTTGCCCAAAAGGCGAGTTTCATGCAAATAAATGCACATTTACTGCTGGCTTGCATTGATTGGGAGTTCTTAGATGGAACTAATCAGACTTTTGCTGATTTTAGTGCTTTTTATCATATAAGTATTGTGACATCAGATAGTTCAGAAGTAGCTAAACAAGAATTAAAAATTATGAATGTGGTTTCCCATGAGTTAGCTAACTCTATATCATTAACCCATTCATTTTCAGTAAACGCTAATGTGTTGAAATAGCGTAAATAATAGTTAAAAGAGAAGTGTCATGAAAGTTAAAGTAGCAATATTAGGCTGTAGTGGTCGCATGGGGCGAAACCTTATTAAAGCAGCCCATGAGCATGAAAGTATCGACTTAGTCGGTGGCAGCGTACGTGCAAGTTCATCATTTTCTGGTTTTGATCTTGGAGAACTCGCTGGCATTGGCGCAATTGGCTTAACAGCAGCAACTCAATTAAGTGAATTAACTAAAGCGGATGTTTATATAGATTTCACTTCAATAGAAACAACGTTAGAGAATATTGATTGGTGTATGCAACACCATAAAGCCTTAGTCATTGGTACTACAGGTTTTAGCGATGAACAAGTGCAACTAATTGAAAATGCAGGAAAATCAATGCCTGTTGTTTTAGCGCCGAATACTTCTGTTGGTGTGAACCTAATGTTTAAGCTGTTAGAAGTAACGGCAAAGGCGATTGGCGACTATACTGATATAGAAATTTTTGAAGCCCATCATCGATTTAAAAAGGATGCGCCTTCAGGAACTGCCGTAAAAATGGGACAGGTAATTGCTGATACATTAGGACGAGATCTTAATAAAGTAGCGGTGTATGGTCGTGAAGGTATAACAGAAGAGCGTAGCCGAGATACTATTGGTTTCGCTACCGTTAGAGCGGGTGATATTGTTGGCGAGCATACCGCTTATTTTGCAGATTTGGGTGAGCGAATAGAAATTACCCATAAAGCAAGTTCACGTATGACGTTTGCATTAGGTGCGATGCGTGCTGCTTTTTGGTTGTTTGAAGCCAAAAATGGTTTTTACGACATGCAAGATGTTTTAGGTTTAAAAGATTAGATAACTATTGTTTTTGACCGTTTGGTCATCAAAATAGTTCAAATCACATAAAAGTAAGAGTTTTTACATTTTTTACTAGACGAAAGAAGGCTACAAGCGTAAAATAAGTGGATTTTGTCAAAAATTTAACGAAAGGTTGGTTTTTGACATTTTTTATGTGCAAATTTTATGTTTAATTTAAGAGGAATTAACGCTTGTTGAGCTACTCTTAAATGGTTTTTATAAAATAAGAACTTTGCGTTTCTTTCTTCTTTTTGGAGGTTACATTGGCTATATCTGCTATTTTGGTACTTGAAGACGGTACCGTATTTAAAGGCACCGCAATTGGTGCACAGGGAACGGCTGTTGGTGAAGTGGTATTTAACACTTCTATGACAGGTTATCAGGAAATCCTAACCGACCCTTCATATGCAGAGCAAATTATCACCCTGACATATCCACATATCGGTAATACAGGCACAAACTGTGAAGATAAAGAGTCCGATACTATTGTGGCCAAAGGCCTAGTAATTCGCGACTTACCTCTTTTGGCCAGCAACTTTCGAAATGAGCAAAGTTTAAGTGACTATCTAAAAGACAATAATATTTTGGGCATAGCTGATATTGATACACGAAAGTTAACCCGTGTGTTACGTGAAAAAGGCGCGCAAAATGGCTGTATTCTAACGATTGATAACGCAAGTAATGACAACTTACAAGCAGCGCAAGATAGTGCCTTTGAGCAAGCTAAAGCATTTCCAGGCTTAAAAGGAATGGATTTAGCAAAAGTCGTTTCAACTAAAGAACAATACCAGTGGACTTCAGGTAGTTGGGCTTTAGGTAGTGCTATGGGAGAAGGCTTTTCAGAGCCAGAAAGCTTTGACTTTCACGTGGTTGCCTATGATTTTGGTGCGAAGAGTAATATTTTACGTATGTTAGTAGACCGTGGTTGTAAACTAACCGTGGTACCCGCACAAACATCTGCCAGTGATGTCTTAGCAATGAAACCCGATGGGATATTTTTGTCAAATGGCCCTGGAGACCCTGAGCCTTGTGACTATGCAATCTCTGCAATTAAAACATTTTTAACGACAGATATCCCTGTGTTTGGCATTTGCTTAGGTCATCAGTTACTTGGTTTAGCTAGTGGTGCAAAAACCATCAAAATGAAATTTGGTCATCATGGTGCCAATCACCCGGTAAAAGACTTAGACCGTGATGTCGTTATGATCACTTCTCAAAACCATGGGTTTGCCGTTGATGAAGCTAATTTACCCGATAATTTAAGAGCGACGCATAAATCATTATTTGATGGCTCTTTACAAGGTATTCATCGTACAGATAAACCTGCTTTTAGTTTCCAAGGCCACCCTGAAGCAAGTCCAGGACCTCATGATGCAGCGCCGTTATTTGATCATTTCATTGAGTTAATTAACGAATATAAAGCAAAGCAAGCTTAATCCGACAGACAAGATAAGAGAGAATATAGACATGGCAAAAAGAACTGACTTAAAAAGTATCTTGATCTTAGGTGCAGGCCCAATAGTAATTGGTCAAGCTTGTGAGTTTGACTATTCAGGTGCTCAGGCTTGTAAAGCATTACGTGAAGAGGGCTACCGAGTTATCTTAGTTAATTCTAACCCTGCTACCATTATGACTGACCCAGAGATGGCCGATGCAACGTATATTGAACCAATACACTGGGAAGTAGTGCGTAAAATCATTGAAAAAGAGCGTCCTTGTGCTGTACTGCCTACCATGGGTGGCCAAACTGCGCTTAATTGTGCATTAGAGCTAGAAGCTAAAGGGGTCTTAGCAGAGTTTAATGTTGAAATGATTGGCGCAACTGCTGACGCGATTGATAAAGCTGAAGACAGAAGTCGTTTCGATAAGGCAATGAAATCCATCGGCCTAGATACACCGCGTGCTGAAATTGTTCATACTATTGAAGAAGCCCATATTGCTGTTAAGCATTTAGGTTTCCCTTGTATTATCCGCCCTTCATTTACTATGGGTGGCACAGGTGGTGGTATTGCTTACAATACTGAAGAATTTACCGAAATTTGTACACGCGGCCTAGATTTATCACCCACCACAGAATTATTGATTGATGAATCATTAATTGGTTGGAAAGAATATGAAATGGAAGTGGTACGCGACAAAAATGATAACTGCATCATTATTTGTGCTATTGAAAACTTCGACCCTATGGGTATTCATACCGGTGATTCAATAACTGTAGCACCAGCGCAAACCTTAACCGATAAAGAATACCAAATCATGCGTAACGCCTCATTGGCTGTGTTGCGTGAAATTGGCGTAGAAACCGGTGGTTCAAACGTGCAGTTTGGCATTTGTCCTGATACTGGCCGTATGGTTATTATTGAGATGAACCCACGTGTTTCTCGCTCATCTGCGTTAGCCTCTAAAGCAACAGGTTTCCCTATTGCTAAAATCGCTGCCAAATTAGCAGTAGGTTATACCCTTGATGAATTAACCAATGATATTACTGGCGGCAAAACACCAGCATCATTTGAACCAACCATTGATTATGTGGTTACTAAAATCCCACGTTTTAACTTCGAAAAATTTGCCGGTTGTGAAGATAGGCTAACGACACAGATGAAGTCTGTGGGTGAAGTTATGGCGATAGGTCGTAACCAACAAGAGTCTATGCAAAAAGCATTACGCGGCTTAGAAGTGGGCGTAAATGGTTTTGATCCTCATGTTGATGTTACTCAACCTGGCGCCAAAACAAAAATTATGCACGAGCTGCAAGAAGCGGGCTCAGACCGTATCTGGTATGTTGCTGATGCGTTCCGTTTAGGCTTAAGCGTTGATGACGTATTCCGATTAACGAAAATTGATCGTTGGTTCTTAGTACAGATTGAAGATATCGTTTTAGAAGAAGCGAAAGTACGTGACGGCGGCATGAAAATTCTAACGCCTGAATATTTGCGTAAACTTAAGCGTAAAGGTTTCGCCGATGCTCGTCTTGCTGATGTTATTGGTGTAAGCGAAGCTGAAATACGTAAAAAACGCCATAATGCTGATATCTACCCAGTTTATAAACGTGTTGATACTTGTGCTGCTGAATTTAGCTCTGATACTGCTTATATGTATTCTACTTATGATGAAGAGTGTGAAGCCGCACCAACAGATAAAGACTCTATCATGATCTTAGGTGGCGGTCCTAACCGTATTGGTCAGGGCATTGAGTTTGATTACTGTTGTGTTCACGCGGCATTAGCACTGCGTGAAGACGGCTTTGAAACTATTATGGTAAATTGCAATCCTGAAACGGTTTCAACGGATTATGATACTTCAGATAGACTTTATTTTGAATCAATCACCTTTGAAGATGTGTTGGAAATTGTGCGCATTGAAAAGCCTAAAGGCGTTATTGTGCAATACGGTGGTCAAACGCCACTTAAGTTAGCACGTGCTTTAGAAGCGGCTGGTGTACCTATTATTGGTACTTCACCTGATGCAATTGATAGAGCTGAAGATAGAGAGCGTTTCCAACAAGCGGTTGACCGTTTAGGTTTATTACAACCAGAAAATGCTACGGTGACTTCGCTTGATGAAGCCATGGCAAAAGCTGAAACTATCGGCTTCCCATTAGTTGTTCGCCCATCCTATGTATTGGGTGGGCGTGCCATGGAAATTGTTTATGACCTAGATGATTTACGTCGTTATATGACTGAAGCAGTAAGTGTTTCTAACGATTCACCGGTATTACTTGATCACTTCCTTGATGATGCTATTGAGGTAGATATTGATGTTATCTGTGATGGTACTGATGTGGTCATCGGCGGTATTATGCAACATATCGAACAAGCAGGTGTGCACTCAGGCGATAGCGCCTGTTCATTGCCAGCGTATAGCTTGAGTCAAGAGATTCAAGATGTAATGCGTAAACAAGTAACTGACTTGGCGTTTGAGCTTGGTGTTATTGGTTTAATGAATACACAAATGGCGGTCAAAGATAACGAAGTTTACTTAATTGAAGTAAACCCACGTGCTGCGCGTACCATCCCTTTTGTTTCAAAAGCCACCTCAATACCGTTAGCCAAAATAGGTGCTAGGGTAATGGCGGGTAAGTCGTTAAAAGAGCAAGGCATTACTGAAGAAGTTATTCCAGATTACTTCTCAGTGAAAGAAGTGGTTATTCCGTTTAACAAATTCCATGGCAGTGATCCTCTAGTTGGTCCAGAAATGCGCTCAACGGGTGAGGTGATGGGCGTGGGTGATACGTTTGAAGAAGCGTATGCCAAAGCTAATTTAGGTGCAGGTGAGTCAGTGCCTAAATCGGGCCGTGCCTTAATTTCTGTACGAAACTCAGATAAAGTACGAGTTGTTGAATTAGCAAAACAAATGGTTGAGTTAGGTTATGAACTAGATGCAACACATGGCACAGCCATCGTTCTTGGTGAAGCTAATATCCCCGTGCGTTTAGTGAACAAAGTACACGAAGGTCGTCCGCATATTCTTGATAGAATTAAAAACAGCGAATATAACTACATAATTAATACAACTGAAGGGCGTAAAGCCATTGAAGATTCAAAAGTATTACGTGGTGGTGCATTACGTTATAAAGTAGCTTACACTACTACATTAAACGCAGCTTTTGCTGCTTGTAGGGCTCATGCTGCAGATGATCGTAATACGGTTACTTCTATCCAAGAGCTACATAAGCGTTGTATATAAATTAACAAGATAAGATTAAAATTATGAGTCAATACCCAATGACAGTTCATGGCGCCAATGTATTGCGTGAAGAGCTGAATCATTTAAAAACCGTTAAACGTCCTAGAATAGTAGCTGATATTGCAACAGCTCGTGAACATGGCGATTTAAAAGAAAATGCTGAATATCATGCTGCTCGTGAGCAGCAAAGTTTTTGTGAAGGCCGTATTCAAGAAATCGAAGGTAAGCTGGGTAATGCTCAAATCATTGATGTCACTAAAATTGCTAACAATGGTAAAGTGATTTTTGGTGTTACAGTTACCCTGTTAAATATTGATACTGAAGCAGAAGTAAAATATCAAATTGTTGGTGACGATGAAGCCGATATTAAACAAAATCGTATATCAGTGAATTCTCCTATTGCACGCGGTTTAATTGGTAAAGTGGTCGATAGTGAAATTGAAATCACAACACCAGGCGGTATAGTTGAATATGAAATTATGGCTGTAGCTCATATCTAATGCTTTAGAGAGTTAACTTTTCGTTGTATTCGACATGTTAGGCAAAAAAACCTCAAACTAGTTTGAGGTTTTTTTATGGATTTAATTTGACAAGAGGAAAAATACAGGTATATTTAAATGATATCACTTTGATATCATTTTGTTAGGTCAGGGAGTTTTCATGCAAGAGAAAAAAGGTTTTTCATTTAATGGCTATGGTATGTTTATCGCAGTATTGTTATTGATTGCATTTATAGTTAATCAGATATTAGGGCAGCATTTTAATGCGTTACTTTTTACCGCGATAGTGTTAATGATTTTTACTTTACCTGGTTTTTTTATGGTGCAGCCCAATCAGGCTAAGGTGATGACATTTTTCGGTAGTTATGTCGGTACTGTTAAAGAAAATGGCTTACGCTGGACTATCCCGTTTTTTGTTGCCAGAACAATTTCATTAAGAATAAGAAATTTTGAATCGAGTCAAATGAAAGTGAATGATAGCCAAGGTAACCCTATCGAAATTGCTACTGTGGTTGTTTGGTCGGTGAATGATACTGCTGAAGCTACTTTTGAAGTTGATGACTATGTCAGTTTTGTAAATATTCAAAGTGAGTCAGCGTTACGTAACATGGCAATCTGTTATCCGTATGATCAACATGAAGGTACAGAAGTTGCGCTTAGAAGCCATCCTAAAGAAGTTTCAGCAGCATTAAAGCGAGAAATACAGGACAGATTGTCTAAAGCTGGTGTTATGGTACATGAAGCTCGTATAAGTCACCTGGCTTATTCACCTGAAATTGCCAATGCTATGTTACAAAGACAGCAAGCTTCAGCGATTATTGCCGCTCGAAGTAAAATTGTTGATGGTGCTGTCGGCATGGTAGAAATGGCGCTAACTCAATTATCGGAAAAAGGCATTGTCGAGTTAGACGAAGAACGTAAAGCGACCATGGTGAGTAATTTGTTAGTGGTGTTGTGTAGTGATAAAAGTACTCAGCCTGTCGTTAATGCCGGCAGCCTTTATTAACAAAGTTAAGTTAAGTAGGAAATCTAATGGCAGCTAAAAAAAGCTTTCCTTTGCGTATTAGTCCTGATGTATTAGCCGCGGTACAGCGTTGGTCAGACGATGAATTGCGTAGTGTAAATGCACAAATTGAATATGTACTCAGGCAAGCGCTAGTTGATTCTGGTCGAGTAAAGGTTATTCAAAAGGCTATAACTATTGTTGAAGATAAAGATGATAAAAGTAGCTGACTTTTATCATCTTTCATTTTCTTGATTGAGTATAGGAACTTAAAAGGGGTCTTTTAAAATTTCATCAATGACCCATAAGCCCTCATCGTTTTGAACTAACGACAAACGTTTAACGTTTTTTATTTTACTTTCTTGATAAAAGCCTTCTAAATAAACAGTGACCACGGCTTTATCTTTAAATCGCTCTCTTACTTTAACGCCAGTATCATCTGGCTTTATATCAGTAACTTTATCAAAAGACATATTAAACATGTGTCTAGCAACAGATTGTGATGTGCGATAATGCAATAATAAACGTGAAAGCTTAGGGCCACAAACTGATGCCGCCTTGTTTATGTCTTTTTCATTATAAATGGCTTCAAAGAAAGCGATGGCAACAAGTTTAGGATTATCTATTTCGCTAATTTCTTCTTCGCCACCGCCACAAGCGCTAAGAAAAACGATTAACAATAATGAGATTGAGAATTTTTTATACATAAGTTAATTATTGGCTATGGTAGTTAATACTATTGCCATAGCATAGCGCAGTTATTGTAGAAAATTCAATAATTAGGCAATAAAAAAGGTGCCTAAGCACCTTTTAGCATGACAACAAGTAATATTTATTGCACGAGTTCTTTTTCAGAAAAACTATCACTGAAAAGCGCGCTTGACAAGTAACGCTCAGCTGAGCTCGGTAAAACAGCAACAATTGTTTTTCCTGAATTCTCGGGTAACTCGGCAAGGCGTTTAGCAGCGATAATTGCTGCACCAGAAGAGATACCTGCAAGAATACCTTCTTCTTTCATTAAACGGTGTGCCATAGCCATAGCATCTTCATTTGATACTTGTTCAACACCATCAACCATTTCTAAATCAAGGTTTCCAGGAATAAAACCGGCACCAATACCTTGAATTTTATGAGGACCAGGCTTAAGTTCTTCACCCGCAAGTTTTTGGCTAATTACTGGAGAGTCAGTTGGCTCAACTGCAATACTGGTAATCGCTTTACCTTTAGTTAATTTTAAATAACGGCTAGTTCCTGTAATTGTGCCACCAGTACCCACACCAGCAACTAAAATATCGATTTCACCCTTAGTATCTTCCCAAATTTCAGGACCCGTTGTTTTTTCGTGAATTTGCGGGTTGGCAGGGTTATCAAATTGCCCCAATAATACATACTTATCAGGATCAGAATCTTTGATCTCTTGTGCTTTGGCAATAGCGCCATTCATACCTTTAGCACCGTCAGTTAATTCTACTTTGGCACCTAAGGCTGACAGTAGTTTACGACGCTCTAAACTCATGGTACTTGGCATAGTTAAGGTAATACCGTAGCCTCTTGCTGCTGCAACGAAAGCAAGCGCAATACCAGTATTACCACTCGTTGGCTCTACAATCTCTTTGCCTGCAACTAATAAGCCTTTTTCTTCAGCGTCCCAAACCATGCCAGCACCAATTCTACATTTAACACTAAAGCTTGGATTTCTCGCTTCTATTTTTCCGTAAACGGTTGCAGTAGGGGTGCCATCACTGTTCTTTTCAGCAATTACGCGATTTAGTTTCACTAAAGGTGTGTTACCGATAGAGGTTGAATTATCTTCAAATATATTAGACATGGTTAAATCCTGTGGAATCTTTTGAATTAATTAAAAATTACTCATGTGTTCTCAAGTTATTCAATAACAGGCGAAACTTGAGCTAGTTTGAGTATTACTGTTAAGATTAGCCTCTTATGACATAAAAAGAAGTTATTTTTTGTTATAACTTATATACATTTATGGAATAAACAACTCTATTTCTAGCACAAATGTCACTTTATAAATATACAGGTTTTGGAAAACAACTATGAGCGCATTTCAAGGTACAAACAACTACATAGCTTCGAGTGAATTACAGTTAGCGGTTAATGCGGCTATCGCATTAGAACGTCCCTTATTAATAAAAGGGGAGCCTGGTACAGGCAAGACTATGCTTGCAGAGGAATTGGCAACTAGTTTAGCTGTAGAGCTTATCCCATGGCATATAAAATCTACTACCAAAGCACAGCAAGGTTTATATGAATATGATGCGGTTTCACGGTTAAGAGACAGTCAATTAGGCGATGAAAAAGTGAAAGATATCGCAAATTATATTATTAAAGGAAAGTTATGGCATGCCTTTACTGCAGATAAGCGACCAGTACTGTTAATTGATGAAATCGATAAAGCGGATATTGAATTCCCAAATGATTTACTGCTAGAGCTAGATAAAATGGAATTCTATGTCTATGAAACTCAAGAGAAAATAATAGCAAAACAAAGACCTATCATCATTATCACCTCAAATAATGAAAAAGAGCTGCCGGATGCTTTTTTAAGACGTTGTTTTTTCCATTATATTAGTTTCCCTGAAAAAGCTGAGATGCAAGCGATTGTTGATGTACATTTCCCTAAAATAAAGCAAAAGCTGTTAGATGAAGCGCTGGCATTGTTCTTTGACTTACGTGACATGCCAGGCTTGAAGAAAAAACCTTCAACATCTGAACTTATTGACTGGCTTAAACTGTTACTAGCTGAAGATATTTCACCAGAAACGTTACATGAAACCAGACAAAAGAAAGTTATTCCACCTTTACATGGTGCCTTGTTAAAGAATGAGCAAGATGTTCATTTATTTGAAAAGCTTGCTTTTATGCATCAAGGTCGTCGTTAAGTTAGGGTGCAAATTACATGTTAATTGATTTCTTTTGCAAGGTTCGTGACTACAAAGTGCCTTGTACTATCCGTGAACTATTAGATTTGATTCGCGCGCTTGAGCAAGGTGTAGTGTTTGCCAGTATTGATGACTTTTACAGTATTAGTCGCACGGTATTAGTTAAAGATGAAGCGCATTTCGATAAATTTGATCGTGCTTTTGCGGACTATTTTAAAGGTGTTGCCAGTCTAGAATTGGATTTATCCGAAATACCTGAAGATTGGCTTAAAAAGCAATTAGAAAAGCAATTAAGTGAGGAAGAAAAAGCCAAAATAAAATCATTAGGTGGTTTGGACAAGTTAATGGAAACCCTTGCTGAACGTTTAAAAGAGCAAGAAAAGCGACATCAAGGTGGAAATAAATGGATAGGAACTGGCGGGACATCGCCTTTTGGGGCTTATGGTTATAACCCTGAAGGTGTTCGAGTAGGTCAAGACAGCTCAAGGCATCGTCGTGCCACGAAAGTATGGGATAAACGCCAGTTTAAAAATTTAGATGCTAATGTTGAAATAGGTACACGCAACATGAAAGTTGCCTTGCGAAAACTACGTCAATTTGCGCGTACTGGCAGTAGTGATGAGCTTGCTCTTGATGACACTATATCAGCTACAGCACGTAATGCTGGTTACTTAGATATCAAAATGAAGCCTGTACGACATAACGCTATTAAGGTGTTAATGTTTTTTGATATTGGCGGTTCAATGGACGATCATATCAAGGTGTGTGAACAACTCTTTTCTGCCGTGCACGGCGAGTTTAAACACTTAGAGTTTTTTTATTTTCATAATTGTATATATGAGAGTGTTTGGCGAGATAATGCTCGTCGACACAATGAAAAAATAGACCTACTACAAGTGCTTCACACGTATAGCCGTGATTATAAGGTAATTTTTGTAGGGGATGCCACTATGGGTCCTTATGAAATCACTTACCCTGGCGGCAGCGTTGAGCATTGGAATGAAGAGCCTGGTAGTGTTTGGATGAAAAGACTGACAGATCATTTTGACAAGGTCGTGTGGTTAAACCCTCAAGCTGAAGTGCAGTGGCCATATTATGGCTCGATAAACTTAATGCAGCAATTGGTTGAACATAAAATGTATCCGCTCACCTTGGCAGGTTTAGGTCAAGGTATTAAAGCACTTATCTAGCAAAGTATTATTAGGTTTATTAAGTATGGCAAGTATGCTGCCAAGTAGTGATGTACAAAAAAAGAGTCATTCACAAGTATTATCCGATGAGGAAACCAAACAATATTTAACGCCATTTGCTTTTAAAATGGATGAGACCTTGTTTGGCTTACCTCTAGCCTCTCCCGCTAAGCGGGGGATAGCTTTGTTGATTGATTTTAGTCTGATAGCTGTACTTAGTGGTACATCTGGCGATATTCTTACTCTTAGTGTTGCGTTTACGCTTTACTATTTAGGCAATAAAAAAAGAGCATTGGAACAGGGTAAGAAAAAAGGCCATAAACGACGAGCAATAATGCGCTTTATTGCCGGATTGATGCTGTTGGTTATCATGTTAAGTACTTTGCCTGATTTACTGGATTATGCTGATACGGACAAAAATATCGCTGAAGATAATGTTTCAAATGAAACCATGTCATTTACTAACACTTTAGCGCTGACTGCAACAGCATTAGCTGCAATAGAAACGATAGCGGATAGCCAATGCTTAATTTTTTCATGTTGGCAAAGTGAGTTAGATTCAGTTGCCGTTAAAATGGCTACTATTAGTTTCGAAGCAAATATTAATATTACTCAAGCTAAACTTGATGATATTTTTAGTAGTCTTGTTGATGAAACCGCATTAGCAGTCGACGAAAAAGAACAGTTAACTGCATCTATGCGCCGTAGTTATGAACAAGAGTTTTCTCAACTTTCGGGTATAAAAGCCGTATCAAGTTCAGCTCAATTAACTAAGGATGGCAAAGCAAACGACAACGTGCATAAAGCTCCCATTGATAAGCAAGTATGGGTTTTAGATAAAAATGACCTAGTAACCGACACTAGAAAAGTACTAGAAGAGAAGCCGAATAAACCAGTCTATTCAATTATTGAACTAGTAAAAGGTATTATTGACGACTTAGGTTTGGGTTTTGGTTGGGCTACATTTTATTTCACTGTGTTTATTTCGGTAGGTAGAGGACAAACCATAGGTAAGAAATTACTGGGAATTAAAGTGTTGCAATTAGATGGCACACCACTTTCGCTATGGGATAGTTTTGGTCGTTATGGAGGCTACGGCGCGGGTTTAGCTACAGGATTACTAGGTTTCCTACAAATTTATTGGGATCCGAATAAACAAGCAATTCATGATCAAATCTCTGCAACTGTTGTGATTGATATCAGAAAGTCACGTATTCAAGGCAACGAAAACTTCATTGGCAAAAACTCATAAGGCAGTTAAAATGCCAGCAGCAGTATAGTGAAGATAAAAAGTATGATGGAAAGACAAAAGTCGATTGGAATATTTGATTCAGGTGTAGGCGGGCTTTCAATTGGTAAAGCCATTCAAGCCATGCTACCAGAGGAAAATTTAGTTTATTTTGCAGATTTAGAATGCTCACCATACGGAAATAAGCCTAAAGATATTATTATGAAACGCTCAGAAGATATTATTACTTTTCTGAGGGATCAAAGCTGTAAGCTTGTTGTCGTTGCATGTAATACTGCCACTGTTAATTCTATTGCAGACTTACGTGCCAAATTATCTATCCCAATTGTTGGGGTTGAACCAGCGATAAAGCCTGCAGCATTACTGAGTGAATCAGGTGTTATCGGTGTATTAGCCACAGCACAAACGTTGCAAAGTGAATCTTTTAAGATGCTTAAGTCAAGATATGCCAGTAATGTGAATATTGAGACTCAAGCTTGTCCTGAGTTTGTCTCTATAGTGGAACAACTTGAGCATAATGATGAGAGTGCAACACAAATTGCAGAGCAATATATTCGTCCGCTTTTACAGCAAGGTAGCGATCAAATTGTGCTGGGTTGTACGCATTTTTCATTTTTACGAGCTGCAATTGAAAGTGTTGTAGGCAATAAGGCAAATATCATAGATACCGCAATACCCGTTGCCATAGAAGTGAAAAGAAGGCTAGATATGCTTAAGTTACATAATAGTAAAAGTAATCCTGGTGGCATTAAATTTTGGGCCAGTGCAGATTCGGCAAAAGCAGCTAAAACAATCAGTGAACTATGGCAGCAAGATATTGAAGTATCGCACGCTAAGATTTATTAAAAGACCAAGCTAAACTAGCCTAATAAATGAGTAAACTCGCAACGGTCTTATTGTGCCCAAGCATAGCTGATTTTGGTAAAGAACGTCCTTTGAGAGCGTTCTAGCTTAGTTAAATCATTATCTTGAAAGCTATTATCAGAATAACCTAGGAAGAAAACTGTTTGTGGGTTGATCTTATAGGCATAAATTAGTTGAGTTGATAAATCCTTTGTCTTATCACCTTGATTCCTATCAATATCGCTATAAATCATACTCAATTTTAAATAACTGCGCACATCAAATTGATAGGCTAAACGAAGCTCAGAAATCTTTGCAACATAGACGTTTTTTTCTATGCCCGTTTCATGTTTTGCATCCAATTTGCTATAGGTTTGATAAAAATCAAACTCGAGATGATCGGTAATGAAGACAGTAATATTACCAGCAACTTGAGCTAAATCTCCTAATCTGTCATTGGCATAATCGATTTTATCTCCAAGGGTGAGATCGAGTGATACATAAGTACGGTTATTTACATAAGCTGTGGCATATAGCTTGAATTGATCTTCGTTAAACAAGGTGGTGTTACTATCAATATCACTAATACTATCGTCATACCGTAAGCCTACTTTTTCAGCGTGAACATAATCTAATTCCAATTTTGACTGTAATGGTCCATCAATATTAAAACTTGCGCTTAACTCTCGCTTAATTAATTCATTATCGGTGTTATGAACTATTTTCCATTCGGCGCCGATAGCGGCTTCTTGCCAGAGGCTTTCTTGCTCAGCATAAAAAGTTCTCTTTACTAATATGTCATCAGTTTTAATATCTGCTCTAGGCATAAAACCTAAATCAGCACGAAAACTTTCGCCTATGTTGCGGTGATCTATATCGACTAACCAATATTCAGAATTATGCACAAAGTTAACTTTGTAGGCTTGATCAGTAAAACTGCTATTATTTGGTTTGAAAAAGTCATCTACTTGGTCGGGATATAAAGTATCGGAGTTTAAAAACTGTGCTTTGATAGCATTAGAATCGGATAATCGATAACGAGCATCTATCCCAAACACATAGTTGTGATAGTCATCAGCTGTACGCAGTGTTGTTATAGTACCAACCGATATTTCTTCATCATAATCATAACGATAACGTAAAACCCCTAAGTTACTTTCTTTAGCTAATGTTGTTAAGCTTGAGTTTATGTTTCCGGGCAACAATATATTCGTTTCGGTATCATTGGTGGTGAAAATACCATAACTGTGTTTATCACTACGGCCTGTAAGCTTAGCGCCATAGTCTGGATCGGCAATGTTTCGGGTATAAACTAAATTGAAGTCACTACTGAAATAATCACTATTATCTAGGAAGAAAGCCCTTTTCTCTTCATAAAATAATGAAAAGTTGGTGTTCACATTGAGCTGACCGCTATCGCTTTCTACAGTTGAAAAGTCAGGGTTTATTGTGGCATTTAGTAAATTGTTAGCGTTAATTCCCCAACGAACATCCAGACCTGCCTCAATATCATTTCCAGCATGCCAGTCATCATTAGCATAAACATTTCTCATTTCGTTGCTAGTGGCGGTGATTGCCGGTGTTATTCTTAAGTTTTGACCTACTTCGGCCTTTTCAAAACCGATAGCTTCAGGGTATTGGCATAACCAGCAAGGATTATCTCTATTTAAAGGCACATGAGAAATGCGTAATTTAGTATCTCTCGGATAAGTTCTTACCAATTCTATTGCCCATTTCTTTTCTTGCCCATCACTTTTAAAATTCAAAATGTTATAAGGAATAGCAATTTCTACTTGGTAACCTTGGGGGGTTTTCTTACCGAAAGCATACCAAAGGCCATCCCATGATGAATTAGCTTTTCCGGTGATTTCATTAAATGTTGCATCATTTTGCACACCATAGGGGTTGACAAAAAACTCATAATTCAACCGGCGATTATTGTGCGTATCTAATTTAATACCAACAAGATCATGGAACCAAGCATCATCGCGGTCAGTTAGAAAACCTTGAATTTTTTCCGGTTGTGGATCTATAGCAATAAACGAAACATAAAGAAATTTACCATTTTCAATGAGCTTAGCCGTAGTTTTTATAGGACTAGGTAAATTATTCCATGGACTATTGACTAGGTTTAAATCAACCAATAAAGCCTTAGTCCAAAGTTTGTCGTCTAATTCACCATCAAGGACTACATCACCTTCACTAAAAGGAATATTCAAAGCAGGTAAAGAGACTGTTGTCTTCTTTTCGTGGGCATTGGTTGCTTGAGTGGCTGAGATTGGAGATATCAGTATTAAAGCAACAAAAAGCACAAATAAGTCATGACAACTTAGCTTTTTCATACACTATCCGTAAATTTATCGTTATTATTGAGGATGCACTTTAAAACTGGGCTAGTTGAGCTATAAATAGTTAATAATAGCTAGTGCGTATTGATATGAATTGTTACAAATTTACTCTGTTAACACAATATTTACTTTTAAAAATGTTTAAATTATCAGGGATGTAGCTTAAATATTTATTTTAGCCAAGCATAACTTAATTTTAAAAAGGCACTTCTCGTGTCTTGTGTTAAATCACGAAAACTATTTTCACTTTGTAAATGATCAGAGTAGCCTAAATAAAAAACTGTTTGCGGGTTTATTTTATAGGCGTAAAGCAATTCAGTTGAAAAGTCTTTACTGACACTTGCTATTTCATCTGGCTCATCAAATAAATAATTATTAGGGTTTCTATGGGTATTGTTGTATATAACACTCAATCTTAAAAAGCTTAATATACTGAACTGATAGGTAGCACGAAGATCCGTAAGGCGGGCTATAAAAACGTTGTCGTTATCGATGTTTGCATTTTTGGCGTCTAGTCGTCTAAAAGTATGGGTTAGTTTAAGTTCAAGATGTTTGTTGATATTCCAATTAATTGTTGGTGAGAACTGTTTTCGCTTACCGAGTCGATTACTATTAAAGTCGATAGTATCACCATATGAAAAAAATGCTTTAAACTGTATGCCTAGTGCGGGTTTTATTTCACCGAAGAGCGAGAGGCTATTTTCTCTGAAAATATTGGTATTGTTGTCTATCGAAAGCAAACTTTTATTTAATCGACTACCAACTTTGTCACGAATTGAGTAAGAGAGCCTAAAATATGAGTTAAAACTAGCTTTTAAGTGCGCCTTAATATCAAACTCTTCTTCAATAAGATCACCATGGTCGTTATGGCTTATATCCCAATCAGAATATATTTTGAACTCTGTCCACCATTGGTTTTGTTCCGCATACCATTTGTGACTGCCACCAATAGCCGCTCGGTTAAAGTCTACTCGCGAGATAAAGCCTAAGTCGCCACGAAAACCTTGGTTTTGTTGATTATATCTGGCGAAATAATGCCAATTGCTATCATTATGGTAATAACCCGCTTTAAACGCGTTGCCACTAAAAGGCGTTGAATTGATTGTTCTTAATAGAGACTCGTTGTATGCGCAGTTCTCGAGATTACAATCATCTGTTGGTGGCGAAGTACACTCCTCTAAATTGTTACTATCACAGAATTGCTCAAATAAATCATTGGGGTATTGTGTTTTAGAGAATAGAGTTTGAAACTTGAAAACATCTTCTGTTGATAACCTAAATCTAGCGTCAAAACCATGCACTGAGTTTTCATAATCATCACTGGTTCTTAAGGTACTCAACCAGCCTAACGTAATGTTGTCACTAAAATTATTACGATAACGTATTGCGGCAGCTTTTGATTCAGCGTCGATGTTGGCAATGGTAGAAGACCGATTTCCAGGTATTAAGATATTGGTGTCGGCATCATCTGTTATAAATAAACCGAAAGAGTGTGTTTTATGTCGTCCCGTTAACTTTGCTCCATAATTTGGCGCATTGATATTTCGGGTATGAACAAGGTTGTAATTTGAGTCGAAATAATCTTGGTTATCTAAGAAAAAAGGTCTTTTCTCATCAAAGAACAAGGCAAAATTATTATTGATATTTAACCTAGCATCGTCTGTTTCTACGGTGGAAAAGTCAGGATTAATCGTGCCATTTAGCAATAAATCAGGACTAATGCCCCAACGAAGATCTAAACTAGGTTCAACTTGCGTGTCTTTTTGCCAATTATTGTTGCCATAAGTTGCTTCGTCACGCTCTTGAGTAATACTGTTAACCAGTGCCGGCGTAATAGTGAGGTTTTGACCTTGTTTTGCACCGGCAAAGCCTACCGCAATAGCGAGTTGACATAATTCACAACTATTTCCTCGGTCAATGGGAACATTAGAGAGGCGGAAAAACTGCGATCTGGGATAAAAACGCATAAATTCAATGCCCCAGTGTTGTATATTTTTACTTTCATCAAAATTTAGCATACGTAGGGGAAGTGCCATTTCGACAATATAACCTTCATTTGTTACTTTACCAGAGCTTTGCCAAATACCATCCCAAGCGTCACTTTCCTTATTGGTAACCTCGCTTTCTATACCATCAATTTGCGCGCCCAAAGGATTAGATAAAAAACGGTAAGCAGTACGTTGGTCATTATAGGTATCAAGTTTGATGCCGACTAAGTCATCACCCCAACTGCTATCTCTGTCTTTTAAAAAGGCGCGTATTTCACTAGGGTTCGGGTCTTTGGCAATAAAAGCAACATAAAGGGTTGTACCATTTTCTATTACTAATGCATGGGTCTCGACAGGACTAGGAGCGTTGTTATAAGGTTTGGTTGCTATATTCATGGCAACTTGTTTCGCTTGTTGCCAATGCGGCTCACTTAAATTCGCATCAATAGTCATTTCGCCTTGAAAGCGAGGGATTTCAAGTTTATTAGCATTGTAACCTGTGTGAGGTGATTCTTGGGGTAAGCCGACTGAACTATAAGATAAACTTAATAAAAAGAAAGCTTTAGTAAAAAAGTTTCGCCAAAAAAACATTACCGTGCCTGTAATAAAAAGTGATGCTTAAAAACTGAGTGTTAGCAATATCCTGATTGATGTTGCTTATGAAGTCAAAGCATTGTCAATAACTTGCTCTTTTACGTGCTAACCGCTATTAATCCTTGATATTTTGTTGCAGTCTTTAGCTAACCAGTTAATATTGGCTAGTTCCTTTTATCTTACTGTTTGCTATGTCATGAATCTTCAAATGCCTTTATCACTTATTGATGTTTTCGCTTTAGTTATATTTTTCATCTCTTGGTCTGGTTATACTTGGTTTGCTCGTAAAAAAGCAAAAACCACCAACTGTATTGCCCGCAGCTTACATCAGCATAGAATTTACTGGATGTATGAAACCATGACGCGAGAAGTTAGGGTAGGTGAGGCAGCGTTATTAGCTAACTTAGAGCGAAATATAGCCTTTTTCGCCTCTAGTACTTTGCTAATATTAGCGGGTTTAATAACCTTGTTTGCTCAAATTGATACTTTAGAAAGCGTTATAGCGTCAATGCCTTATGCTGATCATGCCAATCATCTAACCATACAACTAAAATTAAGTTTGCTTGCCTTTATCTTCGTTTTGTCATTTTTTCAATTCACCTGGTCTATGCGCCAATATGGTTTTGTTAATGTGATGATAGGCGCAGCTCCAATTGAAACTTCGGTGGTTAGTGATAATTTAAAAGCGTATGCGAAACAAATAGCAATAGTGCAAGATCAAGCCGCTCATTCATATAATTATGGATTACGCTCTTATTATTTTGCCTTAGCGGCAATGTGCTGGTTTTTTCATCCTATTTTATTCATGCTAATGAGTGTTTGGGTGGTCTATACCTTGTATGCTCGTGAATTTAACTCTAAGGCGGTTAAGGCGATTACGGCAGGAAAAAATTATTTGCAGCTTGAACGAGCAGCTAAATTATCGAATAAAAATTTAGAATGAGTGTAAGCTAGATGAAAAGATATCAGCATTACTCAGTAGCAGACTTTGACAGTTACGATTGCCTGAAGTTGTCTAAACGTTTTTATTTGGTGCTGCTATTTGTGCTACGTGGCTATATTGTTTGGCTTATGTCGGTTACCAATATGCGAGATAGAGTAAGTATTATTTCATGGATTTACCCTGAAACATCTTTATTCTATTTAAGCTTAGCTTCAGGTGCTGTTGGTTTGTTTGTTGTGCTTATTATTAGTTTACGCAGACCGGAAGCCGCAAATTGGGTACAGAAAAGTTGGCGACATTGTAGAAAAATTTTAATTACTGCGTTGTTGTTTGATTTTATCACCCATATGGTTGGTTATTTTTATTGGCAATTATTGTCATTTGAATGGTTGGTTATGCAAGCTATCATTACAAGTACGCTAATTATTTTATGTTATAAGAGTGAACGTTTTAAAATTAATTTAGAAGAATTCCCGCAGAAAATGCCTCAAGAATAAATTTGAAAAGAGAACAATATAGTGAATAACAGTAATAATCCAGTGCAAAACCAAGATGAAGATAGCGCGAATAAAGAACAGCGCTTGATTATTCTTGATACGGAAACTACCGGTATTAACCCTAGAGAAGGGCATAGAATTGTTGAAATTGGTTGTGTAGAAATGATCAACCGTCAGCTAACCGGTCGAAGCTATCATGCTTATATCAAACCACTTGACGCTAGAGGACAAGTGTTTCAAATGGAGCAAGAAGTTATTAATGTTCACGGTTTAACCAATGAATTTTTGGATGATAAACCTATCTTTTCACAGGTTGTTGATGAATTTGTTGATTTCATTCGTGGAGGGGAGCTGGTTATTCATAATGCTAAATTTGATGTTGGCTTTATGAATAATGAATTCTCGTTACTTAATTTTGCCGAGCGATCTCGTAATAAAGTCCCGATGACTGAAGACATTTGTACAGTAACGGATACGCTAAAAGTATCAAAAGATGAGTTTGGCTCACCAAAAACGTTAGATTATTTAGCACGGTTTTACAAAGTAGATGGCTTAATTGATCGTACCTATCACGGGGCCTTGATTGATGCTCAACTGCTTGCTTTTGTTTATATAGAGATGACCCGCAAGCAGTCTACCTTTAATTTGTCTGTTGGTGACGGCAGTAGCGGTGAGGCTAATGCGATCAGACGCTTAACAAATGATAGAGAAAAATTAAAGATTATCACGGCTTCTGCCGATGAAATAATAGCACATCAAGAAAGGTTATCTGTTGTTAAGCAAAAAGGGGGAGAGCCACTTTGGAAATTGCCAAATCATTAGCATTTTACTTTTTTATATTCATCAATGTAAATAGTGCTTTTGCACAAACTTCTGCTGAATCAGATACGAATGCAAAAGGGCAAATAGACTTTTATCAAAGTGATAATGTGACTAATCAAATTCCTTATTTTGATAACCGTTTTCGAATTGATGCTGAACTCGATGAAATAACCTTATTATTTTATCGAAAAAGAGGCAGTAAACCCGTCATCTTAATACAGCCAGATGGTAGTAAATTGCGTATTAATGATTACGATCGTGAAAACGTGCAATGGCATGATGATCGAACTTTTGACATGATAAAAATAACTAAACCCATGCCAGGGCCCTGGCAGGCTGTGGGTGATATTTTACCTGAAAGTAGAATATTAGTGGTTTCAGATGTGAAAATTGCTATTGCACCTTTGCCTGAAATAGTGCTTTCAGGTGAAACGTTGAAGGTAGTGGGTAAGCTTTTTAATGGTGATGAAAATATTGATACGCCTCATTTTAGGGATGTTGTTAAGTTAGATGTAAATTTTTATAGTACGAATAATTCTGCTTATGACAATTTTGGTGCTGATGCACTTAAATTGACTTCATTTCGTGATGATGGGCAGGATCTTGATGAATATGCAGCGGATGGCTTATATACTGGGGAATTCTTGTTAGATTTTGCTGCTGGAGAATGGCAACCTGTTTTTCTAATAAAGTTACCTATGGAAACCAGAGAGCTCAGACAAAAGCCTATTTTATTACATAAGTCTCCCATCAATATTGCTATCGATACTTCAGAGGTAGAAGATACCCCTCATAAAATGATTTTGACAATATCTCCTGATTTTGTTGAACCTAAAAGCCTGATTTTTCAAGGTAAAATAACATTTCCTGACAAGCAAAGTAAACCCTTTTCAATTATGGATGATGAGTTTAATAGCGATGTACTAACGCGAATAAAAGATATTCCTTATACCGAGCCAGGCATTCATCGTATTAATTTAAGTGCGTTTGGTAAAACCACCTCTGGCAGAGAGTTTAGGCTTGTTGTTCCTGAATTTACCTTTAATGTGAAAGGTGATCCAACCAGAATGATTGTCACAACAATTAATGATGATGGTGAAGAGCAAACTATCACGGTTGATAGGACAGCACAAATGCTTGCAGATAAAGAAGCTGAGCTAGAAAAAGCGAGAATTGAACAACAGCTAGCGGAAGAAGAAAAAAACACCCAAACCATGATACTGATTGCTGCAGGCAATGGGGTAATAATACTTATTGCCTTAGTATTGTTCTTTGTTATGCGTAAGAAAAAAGCAAAGTAATTTAATTTTTATCGATTAGCTGTTACAACATTTAAGACCAGAATAAACAATGTGACAGCGAGTGAAATATTGTTTTAAAGCTATTTCAAGTCGTTCATTTATACCTCATCAAAAGCAATATCAACAGTTGTTAAACACAACTTAGAAACTGTTCTAATTATAAAATAGTCTTGCTTACTTTAACTTCTTATTTAAGTTGTGGCCGAAACTGGGCTTAAACCAGCGAGTGGCGTGGGTGATAAAGAGTAGAAGGTACTCTTACGCTTAGTAATATTCTGATTAGCCTTAACAGCAGAAAATATATTTAGATGGTGGACGATACTGGGCTTAAACCGGTGATTGGCGCGGGTGATAAAGAGTAGAAGGTGTTATTAGGCTTAGTAATATTCTGATTAGCCTTAACAGCAGAAAATATATTTAGATGGTGGACGATACTGGGCTTAAACCAGCGAGTGGCGCGGGTGTTAAAGAGTAGAAGGTGCTTTTACGCTTAGTAATTTTATTATTTATTTTAAAGCAGAAAATGTATTTAGATGGTGGACGATACTGGGCTTGAACCAGTGACCCCCGCCTTGTAAGGGCGGTGCTCTCCCAACTGAGCTAATCGTCCGAATGGGGTTTTCTTTGAATCTAGATGATGGTGGACGATACTGGGCTTGAACCAGTGACCCCCGCCTTGTAAGGGCGGTGCTCTCCCAACTGAGCTAATCGTCCGAAATCATATTAAACAAGTGGCGGAGTGGACGGGACTCGAACCCGCGACCCCCGGCGTGACAGGCCGGTATTCTAACCAACTGAACTACCACTCCGCAAAATCTTGCTTAATTTTCGATAAATATAAGTGGCGGAGTGGACGGGACTCGAACCCGCGACCCCCGGCGTGACAGGCCGGTATTCTAACCAACTGAACTACCACTCCGCAGAATATATTTATCTCCGAGTTTTCCACTTATAGGTGGACGGGACTCGAACCCGCGACAAAATCATCCGATGTGACAGGCCGCTTGTGTTAAAACAAAAGCTAACCAACTGAACTATCACTCCGCAAAAATCTTGCTTAATTTCATATTTTTAACCAGGTTATGTTCCTGTGCAAACAAAAGTGGCGGAGTGGACGGGACTCGAACCCGCGACCCCCGGCGTGACAGGCCGGTATTCTAACCAACTGAACTACCACTCCGCGATATTTGTTTACTCAAAGCACCTTTCAAAAGAAAGATGGTGGACGATACTGGGCTTGAACCAGTGACCCCCGCCTTGTAAGGGCGGTGCTCTCCCAACTGAGCTAATCGTCCGTCTCTGTGGGGGCGTATTATAGGGAGATCCCAAAAGCTGTCAACATAAAAGCTGTTAAAATTGCTAATTATTTTCAAATAACTTGTTGTTTGATTTATTTTTGTTCATTAAGGTGTTTTTGTCTGCACTATTATCCGAATTCTTAACTAATAGTTAGAAACTTCTCTTGTTAATAGATGAATTAAGCTAGATTCAGTGTTAAAATGCCGCCAATTTTTTATACCTATTTACTTTCCTAAGCTGTTGTTTCATTGCTTAGGCCCATAATGCCGAGATTCATATGACTTTAACTACTCGTTTTGCTCCTAGCCCCACTGGTTATTTACACGTTGGCGGTGCACGTACCGCTTTATATAGCTGGCTTTATGCTAAAAAGAACGGCGGTGATTTTATCCTTCGTATTGAGGATACTGATTTAGAACGTTCAACTCAAGCTTCTGTTGATGCAATTATGGATGGTATGAACTGGTTGAACTTGGAATGGACTCATGGTCCGTATTTTCAAACAAAACGCTTTGACCGTTATAAAGAAGTCATTGAACAATTACTTGAGTCAGGTAATGCCTATCGTTGTTATAGCACAGCTGATGAAGTTGACGCTATGCGTGAAGAAGCAAAGGCAAAAGGTGCAATAGAGAAATACAACGGTTTATGGCGTGATCGTACAGATCATCCAGCAGATAAGCCTTATGTTATCCGTTTCAAAAACCCTTTAGCGGGAGATGTTGTTATTAACGACATGGTTAAAGGCGATATCACTATAAGTAATGAACAACTTGATGATTTAATTATTGCCCGTACTGATGGCACTCCCACTTATAATTTAACTGTAATTGTTGATGATTGGGATATGAAAGTTAGTCATGTGGTACGTGGTGATGATCATATTTCAAATACCCCTAAGCAAATTAATATTCTTGCAGCATTAGGTGCTGACATACCAGCATATGCGCACATTCCTATGATTCTAGGTGATGACGGTAAACGCTTATCAAAACGTCATGGCGCAGTAAGTGTGATGCAATATCGTGATGATGGCTATTTACCAGAAGCATTACTAAACTATTTAGTACGTTTAGGTTGGTCACATGGCGATAAAGAAATATTCTCTCGTGAAGAAATGATCGAATTGTTTGATTTGAAAGATTGTAATCGTGCGCCTTCTGGTTTTAACACTGACAAGTTAATCTGGGTAAACCAGCATTATATGAAAACAATGGACTCAGAGTATGTTGCAGAACATCTTGCATGGCATATGGCAGAGCAAGGTATTAACACTGAAAACGGTCCCGCGTTGAGTGAAGTGGTTAAAGTGCAAGCAGACAGAGTAAAAACGTTAAAAGAAATGGCAGAAATTTCACGTTATTTCTATGAAGATTTTTCTGAACTTGATGCAAAAGCGGTGAAGAAGCATTTGCGACCAGTGGTAAAAGAGCCGTTATTATTGGTCAAAACCAAATTAGCCGAATTAGCTGAGTGGGTGCCTGAACTTATTCATGCAGCAATTAATGATACTGCAGAAGAGTTAGCTGTTGGCATGGGTAAAGTTGGTATGCCATTGCGGGTTGCGGCCACTGGCGGTGGTAACTCGCCATCACTCGATATTACTTTAGCATTACTCGATAAAGACAAGGTGCTTGCTCGTATTGATCAAGCATTAATTGTTGTTGAAGCAAGAATTGCTGCAGGCTAGACATGAATATAAAGAATAGGGTTTGGGAGAAATAAGTGCAATTTAGTGATCTTGGTTTAGAAAGACGTTTAATGACTACAGTAGAGCACTTAGGCTTTACAGAGCCTACTGAAATTCAGCAGCAGGCAATACCTGCTGCTATGCAAGGGCATGATTTAATTGCCTCATCAAAAACAGGCTCAGGAAAAACCTTAGCGTTTATCATTCCTGCTCTGCAGCGAGTAGTTAAAAATCGTGCCTTATCTAAGCGTGATCCTCGTGTGGTTATATTAACACCAACGCGAGAATTGGCTAAACAGGTGTTTAGCCAATTGCGCTTATTTACCGCGAACACGCAATTTAAAGCGGTGTTAATTCTGGGCGGAGAAAATTTTAACGATCAAGTGAAAGTGTTAGAAAAGGAGCCGCATTTTATTGTCGCTACACCTGGGCGGTTGGCAGATCATCTCACCCAAGGGCACTTTTATTTAAATGGTTTAGAACTACTGATTTTAGATGAAGCCGATCGTATGCTTGATTTAGGTTTTGCTAAACAGTTAAGTCAAATCAATAAAGCAGCTGATCATAGAAAACGTCAAACCTTACTATTCTCGGCAACCTTAGATCACGCGCAAGTGAATGATTTTGCAAAAGAGCTATTGAAAAAGCCTAAACGAATTGCCATTGGTGGTGCTTTTACTGAGCATAAAGATATCAATAAACGTTTCTATTTATCAGATAATCTAGATCATAAAGAAGCTTTATTACAGCATTTCTTAACCGCTGAAAAATACCAACAGGCCATTATATTTACAGCAACACGCAGTGATACTGAACGTTTAGCCGGAATTCTAACAAAGCAAGAATTTAATGCAGTTGCGTTAAGTGGCGAGCTAAATCAAAGTCAGCGAAATCAAATTATGGAAAGCTTTAGCAAAGGCCAGCATAAAATTTTAGTGACCACTGACCTAGCATCTCGAGGTTTAGATTTAGTTAATGTTTCCTTAGTGATAAATTTTGATATGCCCAAGCATACAGAAGAGTTTATCCATCGAATTGGCCGTACGGGTCGTGCGGGTAGCCAAGGGGATGCGATTGCATTTGTTGGCCCAAAAGATTGGTTAAGCTTTAAAAATGTTGAAGGTTTATTAGAGCAAACGATTAGTTTTGAACAAGTCGATAGTTTAAAAGCTAAGTTTAAAGGCTTAAAACCGAAAAAAATCAAAGCTAAATCAACCAGCAGTAAAGCGAAAAGCCGAGTAAAAGAGCAACCAATTAAAGTTAAGAAAGCCACTAAAAAGGTCTTTCATGCAGCACAAGATGTTGGTGATATGCCGATAATTAAACGTAAAAAACCTTTGTCGGCACAACAGCTAGAAGACAGTGATTTAAATGAAGCTGACTAGTGTTTTATCCGCTTTTTGTATTATTTCGTTTTTGACAAGTTATGACTTACAAGCTGAAAATAAAGTTACTGTAAATATTCGTATTGCCGCACCGAGTAGTGAACCCTATGTTTATTTAGATAAACAAAGCAAACCAAAAGGCTTTTTAATCGATTTTTTTTCGTTAATTGAAAAACAAACAGGTATTAGTGCAAGCATTACTGTTATGCCTTGGGTTAGAGGAATGCACGAGGTTAAGTTCGGTCAATTCGACGCTTTAATACCAACGCTTTTTACCCAAGAACGAGAAAAGTTTCTTGTTTATCCAGATGAATCATTAATTGATTTTCAAATGGTATTACTAAAACGAAGCGAAGATAAATTTACTGTCAATAATATTGATGATGTGGGTGTTGAAAAGATCATTGCTAAAAAAAGAGCGATGAGCTTAGGAAAACATTTTGACGATGCCGAGCGTACTGGAAAAATTAGTGTTAAAGAAGTTCGTGACCACGAACATGCAATTCAAATGCTAGTACATTCGCGGGTTGATCTAGTGGCATGTTTTGAAAGTGTTAGTTATTACGCACTGGACAAACTTAAGCTACGGGATAAAGTTGAGGTGTTAGCGCTTTCAAATAATAGTTTTCCGGCCTATTTGGCTTTTTCAAAGCCTTATGCAAATGAACATGATGTTAATGATATTATGCAGAAAATTAATCAAGTTAAAGCCACACCTGATTATCAAGCTTTGGTTGATAAATATCTACAATGAATACATAGAGAATATCAATACAATGAAAAATATGGGTAGTTGTTTATGTAAAAAAATCACTTTTGAAGTGTTTAAATTTCAAGGCCCAATAGGGCATTGTCATTGCAAAATGTGTCAGAAGTTTCATGGCGCTGCGTTTTCTACGTTCGCTGAAACAAAGGTGAGTGATCTTCACTGGTTATCGGGGCAAGTTTTCCTTAAAAGCTATCGTGCAGAAAACGAAACTGTCAGAGCATTTTGCGCGTGTTGTGGTTCAAGTTTATTATTTGAATCTAAGCATAATCGTGTCGAAGGTACCATAGAAATAGCTTTGGCAGCTTTTGATTCTATTGAACCTGTTCATGCGGATGCTCACATTTATACTGAGTCTAAAGCTGACTGGTATAAAATCAGTGATACTCTAACTCAATTTGGTCAGTACAGACGTTAAGCCATAATTTTCAAAGTAATTGAGCTTGCTGCCTTCTTTATTATTCAACTATTAACTGCTCCACCTTAAAGGTAGAATTTTCATTCCCTATTTTAGCTTTTAAATAAGGTAGTGTTTTGTCCATTTGTTTCGCTAATTGCCATGGCGGGTTTACTATAAATAATCCTGTTCCTGTCATACCATATTCATCGGTGTCAGCTGATAAGCAAAACTCAATTTGTACTAAATTTTTTATTTCACTATTAACAAAACTGTTGGCCATTTGTTCGACAAGTGCGCGTTTTACAACAGGGTACCAAAGAATATAAGTGCCTGTTGAAAATTTCTTATAGGCTTTTATTATGGTAGTTACCGCTTTTTGGTAGTCATCTTTTAGCTCATAAGGTGGGTCTATTAAAACTACACCACGGCGACTTGGTGGAGGTAGTAACCCTAAAACGCCTTGATACCCATCGCTTTGTTTAATAAACACCTTTTTCCAACGATGACTGAAGTCAGTTAAGTGCTGTATGTCGGTCGGGTGTAGCTCAAATAAATGACTACTGTCTTGGCGGCGCATAAAGCGTTTTGCAATGCCTGGTGAGCCAGGATATAAGTCTAAGGTATCACTCGGATTAAGTGCTTTAATTAAATCCACATATGTTTGTAATAGCTCAGGTAAATCTTGCTCATTAATTAATTTAGCAATACCCGCTTTGTACTCATTTGTTTTTTGCGCATAATCATCTTGCAGCTGATACATACCTGCGCCAGCATGACTATCAATGTAATGAAATCCTTTATCTTTTCGAGTCATATAATCGAGCACATGTACTAATACACTGTGCTTAATAACATCGGCAAAATTTCCTGCATGGAAGGCGTGGCGGTAACTTAGCATAATAATTTCTTCGAAATAGTTTACGCATTTTTAAGCGTAGTTGATGTGCTAAGTTGTAAGCAGAAAGCTTCCTTTCTAACTTACAACTTAATTTATAGCCTGTTTATATCACTAGTTTCGTTTTAGCTTTGACTTGCTAAATACTCATCGTAAGTACCAGCAAAATCAATATAACCTTCTTTGGTTATTTCAATTATGCGCGTGGCAATTGTTGAAACAAATTCCCTATCATGGCTGACGAAAAACAAAGTGCCTTCATATTGCTCAAGCGCCATATTCAAGGATTCTATTGATTCCATATCCATATGGTTAGTAGGCTCATCAAGCACTAATATATTGGGCTTTTGCATCATTAGTTTACCGAAAAGCATTCTGCCTTTCTCGCCACCAGAGAGTACACTAACCATCTTTTTGATGTCATCAGCTGAGAATAATAAACGGCCTAAATAACCACGAACGGCTTGTTCATCATCAGTTGGTTGACGCCATTGGCTCATCCATTCGAATAAGGTCATGTCTGTTTCAAATTCATACTCGTGATCTTGGGCGTAGTAACCAATATTTACATTTTCAGACCAGGTATATTCGCCCGAACTAGGTTCATAGCCAACTTCATTCATTAAGGTGCGTAGCAAGGTTGTTTTACCTATACCGTTTTCACCAATGATAGCGATACGCTCACCTACTTCAATCAAGGCAGTAAGATCTTTCAAGATATGAGCATCGTCAAAACTTTTATTTAACTTGTCGATAACTAAGGCATTACGAAATAGCTTTTTCTCTTGGTCGAAACGGATAAACGGATTACTTCGACTAGAAACTTTTACTTCCTCTAATTGAATCTTATCAATTTGTTTTGCACGAGAGGTTGCTTGTTTAGCTTTAGAGGCGTTAGCTGAGAAGCGTGCTACAAAGGCTTGAAGTTCACCGATTTGTGCTTTTTTCTTCGCGTTATCAGATAATAGGCGAGCTCTAGCTTGCGTTGCAGCAAGCATATATTCATCATAATTGCCTGGGAAGACACAAAGTTCACCATAATCTAAATCGGCCATGTGAGTACAAACACTGTTTAAAAAGTGCCTATCATGAGAGATAATGATCATCGTTGAGTCACGTTCGTTCAAGGTGTCTTCAAGCCATTGAATAGTATGTATGTCCAAGTTGTTAGTTGGCTCATCAAGTAATAAAATATCGGGATCAGAAAACAACGCTTGTGCAAGTAATATACGTAGCTTAAAGCCAGGTGCTATTTCACTCATTAAACCATAATGTTGCTCAACAGGAATACCTACGCCAATGAGTAATTCACCGGCACGGCTTTCGGCACTATAACCATCCATTTCGGCGTATTCAGATTCTAAGTCGCCTACTTTCATCCCATCGGCTTCACTCATTTCAGGCAAAGCGTAAATTCTGTCACGCTCTTCTTTTACTGCCCATAACTCAGTGTGTCCCATAATAACGGTATCTATAACGCTATATTCTTCAAAGGCAAATTGGTCTTGACGTAACTTACCTAAACGTTCACCGGTATCTAAACTGACATTGCCTGAGGTTTGTTCTAAATCACCCCCAAGTATTTTCATAAAGGTAGACTTACCACAGCCATTGGCGCCGATTAAGCCATAGCGGTTTCCACCACCAAATTTTTGTGAAATATTTTCGAACAAAGGCTTAGCGCCAAATTGTTGAGTTATGTTATTTGCACTGAGGATATGCCTTCTCCTGCTAAAGATATTTAATGGCGCATATTATACATGGTCTTTTGGTTAATTCCCTCTTTTAACGATAAATCTCGCCCTGAAATCAATAAAATCGATCATTAAATACCAACCTATGGCTATCAACTTTGGTGCGTTTTTACCGCGGTATAACCGTTAAAAACCTAATAAATAACACGTTATCCGTATTAACCTTAGTCATTGCTATAACTCCATCATTTATCCACATTCTCACGATATTATTCGTACCTAAGTAAAGTTATATATTGCCTTTATGCCAGCTGCATTTTAAGGGGTGGGTAACGTATTTATTTACTTAACAAAATAATCAGAAAATGTTTGATTGTGAAAAAAAAGAGGGCGCAGCTTCACATATATCTCCGTAATGAATGGTTAGCGATAGGCATGATGTATTAAATGAGACTCATTAAATTAAGTAATAAAAAGAACAGGAATTAGAAATGAAAACCAAACACAAGGCAACACAGTTATCTATCAAAAATATGATTTTGAAGGGGATTAATGAATGAAAATTTTATTGTTATTGGCTGCTTTAGGACTTTCAACGGTTTGTGTTGCGAAAAAAATCGAAACCGAGGCTTTAATTGCTAGCTGCACTAATTTTGAAGATTCAGCACGAGCAATGATGCGCTACCGACAAGAAGGTATAACGCTTGAAGATATATTGGAAACAAAGGCATTAAGAAGGAGCGTAGCATTACGCAGAATAATAAAAGACGCGTACAGTAAACCGTTATGGCATAGCAAGGTGAATAAGCAAAAGGAAATAGAAGCGTTTTCTCAGGAATATTACTTGATTTGCCTTCAGAAAAACACGTTAAGTTAACAATAAATATTCCCCCTTTTTTATGCAGGCAATGAATAAATTAACTAGCGCAGTGTGTACAAAAGCATCTAACGAGGTAAGGGCTTGTCTGACAGTTAACTTGCTATTAACAGCCCTTAAGCGAATTCGATAAATGACTGGCTTTTGGTTCGCGAGTGCGTTAAATCCCTGCTTCAACTAATAACAATTGATAACAATTTCTTACTCGTATACTACATATCAATAGTTACATTTCACTTACAATCTCACCATTACCAAAACATCAATAGTCATTTATTTAGGGTTTATACTATGAAAAAATTATTAATCACATTATCAGTGTTATCAATCACAACGATCTCCACAGCACAAGCACACCGAAATGGTGTCATTCATACACACCCAAAGAACAAGGTTGTAGTAATTCAACCGAGACGCGTAATCGTTGCCCCCGTTTATAATCATCATCATGCTTGGCTCGCGGTTGCTGCAACGGTTGGTATCATTTTATCGTTAGATGCGAATGGTAATACAGTAGACAATAACGGTAATCAAGTGGTTGTCTTAGATAGTAACAATCATTCAGAAGAAAAGGCGCAAGTAATACAGAAGAATAATGTTACTTATATTTTAAAGTAGTGGAAATTATCAATTTATTTTTTTGCTACCTTGATAATATCCATGTTGCTGCATAAACTTTTTTATAAACCTAACTTTAGGTTAGCTAGTTTTACAATTTGGAGATGTAGATGAGCAAAATAATTTTAGTTGTGGATGACAGCATGGTTTCTCGCATGATGATAAAGGAAATTCTGCACAATCATCAACCATCAGCCACGATAATTGAAGCATCAAGTGGTGATAACGCATTAGAGCAACTTAATCATGAAAGTGAAGTCGATATTGCTTTGGTTGATTATAATATGCCTGGTATGACAGGCCTTGAATTATTTCATGAGTTAGAAGGTATTGTGAAAATTGAAAAAAGAGCACTGTTAACTGCCAATATTCAAGATGAAATCAAAGAGAGAACGCTAAAAGCGGGCATTGAATTTTTAAATAAGCCAATCTCTGAAGATATTATTGCACCTTTTCTTAATAGTTAAGCGAGATCCAAATGAAGGATGATTTATCCCCACTTGAAATAGACGCACTAACAGAAATCTTTAATATTGGCATCGGCCGTGCAGCCAACTCTTTAAATAAAATGGTTTCACAACTGGTTGATTTGACTATTCCTGAAATTGAAATTTTGCCCAATGCAACGGCAAAATCAAGACTTTGCTTTGAATCGGATATGGAAATTAGCGCCGTTACTCAACGCTTTGATGGGGATTTTAAAGGGCAAGCATTGTTGATGTTTGGTAAAGAAAGTGGTCTGAAATTAGTTAGTACTTTACTTGGAAATAAAGTCCCTTTAGAAGCACTCTCTGAATTAGAGCAAGACTCTTTAGTAGAAATAGGTAATGTTATTTTAAATGCCTGTTTTGGCACCGTTATTAACTTTTTAAAATCGTCCATTACCATTGAAATGCCTGAGTTTACTCAAGGAAATATTGATAAAGTTTTTACCTATAGTAGCGAGCAAGACTGGTCACTTTATATTAAAGTGAAGTTTTCTTTACCGAATGAAAAAATAGATGGGCATATTTCATTTTTAATGGATATTACTTCTTTAGAAGTATTTCAAGAATCGGTACGTCAATTTGTGTATGGCATCGAAAAAAGAACAAGCTAACTTTGTATGAAGCATTTACCCAGTGATATTCTATTTAGTTCATTAAATCAGCTAGAGGTCGGCGTTGTTATTATTGATCACGATTGTGAAATTGTATTTTTTAATCAGTGGTTTAGTGATCATTCTGGTGTGACATCTCAAGACGTCATTGGGAAGAGTATATCATCCATATTTAGTGAGTTTACTGATACACGCTTAGAGGAAGCTTGCCTCTGCGCATTGAACTTAGGTTTGCCGGCGAAATTATCGAATACTTTCAATCCTAAGCCTTTACCTTTATTTTTGAAAAACCATATTGGTGATAATCATTATCGTATACATCAACAGATCTCAGTTAAAAGTATTAGTAGTGAAACTAATGAAAAGCTGTGTGAAATTTTAATAGACGACGTTACCAGTACAGTGAAAAAAGAGCTAATGTTGAAAAAGCTGGCAGATGAAAATAAACAGCAGCAAATAAAAGCAGAACTGGCTAACTCGGCAAAATCACAATTTTTGGCAAATATGAGTCATGAAATTCGTACCCCAATGAATGGCGTACTTGGCATGTTAGATTTACTTTCGGCAACCTCACTGACAAAAGAACAGGAATATTTTAGTAAACTTGCCAAAAGCAGTGCTGATACTTTATTAGTACTGATAAATGATATTTTAGATTTCTCTAAAATTGAAGCAGGTAAGTTAGAAATTGAACTGATCGACTTTGATTTGCGCAGCCACCTAGGTGATCTAGCACAATCATTATCAATAAAAGCAAAAGAAAAAAATATTGAAATCATTTTAGATGATATCGATGTGGAACAAACTATGGTTGTGGGGGATCCTGGACGAATAAGACAAATAATCACAAACTTAGTGGGCAATGCTATTAAATTCACTAAAGATGGTGAAGTCATTATCAAAGCTATTTTATTTCCAAACTCAGTTGATAGCTCCAAAATAATGCTTGATATTAATGTTTCAGATACTGGCATCGGTATTCCTCAAAGTAAATGTGAAACTTTGTTTGATGCCTTTACTCAAGTCGATGCCTCAACCACAAGAGAATATGGCGGAACAGGTCTAGGCTTGTCAATTGCTAAACAGTTATGTCAAATAATGGGCGGAAGCATAAGTGTTAGTAGCGAAGTTAATGTGGGCAGCACATTTAATTTCACTATAGCACTAGCACAAAGCGAGCAGCACTTAGATATTTTGCCTATTGAAAATATCAAAGGATTAAGAGTTTTACTTGTAGATGACAATAGAACAAACCGTAAAGTAATAACTAACCAATTAGCATTATGGGGAGTGGACACTGTAGAAGCAGATAGTGGTGAAGCGGCGTTAGAGCTTTTAATTAAATATGATGAGAATTTTTTCTCAATGGCTTTTATTGATATGCAAATGCCGCATATGTCTGGTGATGTACTCTGCAAAAAAATTAAAGCAATACCAGCATGGTCATCATTGAAACTAGTTATGTTAACGTCTATGGGAAAACGGGGTGATGCTACATATTTTGCTGACTTAGGCTTTTCTGCCTATTTGATAAAACCTGTTATTGCTTCAGATTTGCATAGCACAATGGAGATCATTGTTAATGACGGTAAAGTGTTAGCAAAAGCAACACCACTAGTCACCAAGCATTATATTTCAAGCTTGAAAAAAATCACTAAAGAGAACTGCGGGAAAGTATTGCTAGTGGAAGACAATCGCATAAATCAACAAGTTGCCATGGGAATACTCAAACGACTAGGCTATAAGTCTGAAATTGCGGTTAATGGCATCGAAGCATTGAAAATGCTTAAAAATGTAGGCGAAAGCTCACCTTTTGAAGTGGTTTTAATGGATTGCCAAATGCCTGAAATGGATGGATATCAGGCTACCCGAGCAATAAGAAGCTGTAAGGATGGTTCTATAAATAAAGATATTCCCATAATTGCCATGACTGCAAATGCAATGGTTGGGGATAAAGAGGCCTGCTTAGACGCAGGCATGGATGATTATCTCACTAAACCGATAGACTATAAATTATTAGAACAGAAAATTAATCATTGGTTGAATAAATCTTAACTTTTTAAATTTACAACACCTGCAATTTAGTTATTTGTTTTTACTATTATTCAGCTACTTGCCTTTTTTAAATTGGTTTTCGCTAAAGCGTGTTAAGCCTTTTTGAGAACTTTTGCTTTTGTTACCGTTGCGACTTTGCCCTTTTTTATTCTGCCCAGGGCTAGTTTTAAAGCCTTTAGCATTATTTTTTCCTTGGCGCTTGTTGGTGTCATTATTTCGCTGTTCACTGCGAGTTTCTCTTGGTACCAAACAACTAGGGGTAGAGCCTATTAATTTGCTCAAGCCCATTTTTGTTAGGGCTTGACGTATTTCTGGCCAATTAAGTGGATCATGGTAGCGTAAAATTGCTTTGTGTAATCGCCTTTGAATTGCTCCTTTTGGCACTGCAATTGTACCATCAGCCTTGGCTAAATTTTTGCTGGTAACATTACGGAGCGAATTTAGCTCGGTATGATATAACGTGGTCGCATTAGCTAGTGGTGAAGGGTAAAAATTCTGAACTTGATCTAATTTAAAGTTGTTCTCCTTCAACCAAAGTGCCAAATTAACCATGTCTTTATCGGTTGTACCTGGGTGTGCGGAGATAAAATAAGGAATTAAATACTGTTTTTTTCCAGCAAGTTTTGAGTAATGATCGAACATTTCTTTGAACTTGTCATAACTGCCCATACCCGGTTTCATCATGTTATTTAACGGGCCTTCTTCGGTATGTTCAGGTGCAATTTTTAAATAACCGCCAACGTGATGACTTGCTAACTCTTTAACATATTCAGGGTCTTGTATTGCTAAGTCATAGCGAACGCCTGAAGCAATCAATACCTTTTTAATGCCTTTAACTTTTCTTGCTTTTCGGTATAGCTCGATAGTAGGAGTATGGTCGGTATCTAAATGACCGCAGATAGTTGGCCAAACACAAGAAGGCTTACGACAAGTTGCTTCAGCTTTTTCACTCTTACAATTGAGTTGGTACATATTTGCGGTAGGACCGCCTAGGTCTGAGATAACGCCAGTAAAGCCAGGCACCTTAGCTTTAATGTCTTCAATTTCGTTAATAATCGACTCATGAGAGCGAGATTGAATAATTCTCCCTTCATGCTCCGTAATAGAACAAAAGGTACAACCACCAAAGCAGCCACGCATTATATTAATGGATGTCTTTATCATATCGTAGGCAGGAATTTTTGCCTTGCCGTAACTTGGGTGTGGTACGCGTTGATAAGCAAAACCAAACACCCCATCCATTTCATCTTGAGAGAGTGGCTTTGCCGGTGGGTTTAGCCAAATGAGTCTAGAGCCATGGTTTTGAACCAGAGGCTTGGCCGATGTTGGATTAACTTCTTGATGAAAAATTCGAGAGGCATGTGCATACATGACTTTGTTATCTTTAACTTGCTCAAAGGTAGGCAGGTTTATATAAGTATTTTCCCATGGCTTAGCTTTTTTTGCCCAAGTTTTATTACGCGTATAGCTTATGATCCCTTCCGTCTTAAGCGTGTCATTTGGTGATGCGATCTGTACAACTTGAGCTGTTTTGGTGACATCTTTAGCTTCGTCTGTATTTGTTAGCTTGTCTTTATCACTACAACTACTTGGCGTAATCTCTTCATAGGGGCTATGAATAGGATCAATCTTACCGGGGCGATCTATATCTCGAGAATCTATTCCTTGCCAACCGGGTAAAGCCTGATTCGCTAAAAAAGCGCTACCGCGAACATCGGTAATTTTTTTTACGTCTTCGCCGCGCGCTATACGATGAGCTATTTCTACTAATGGTCGTTCTGCATTACCATATATTAATAAGTCTGCTTTTGAGTCAAATAATACTGAACGTCGTACCTTATCCGACCAATAATCATAATGAGCAATACGGCGCAAACTAGCTTCTATTCCTCCAATAACAACAGGTACCCCTTTGAACGCCTCTTTACAGCGTTGAGTATAAGCTGTTACTGCTCTGTCAGGTCGCTTGCCACCTTCATCATTAGGAGTATAGGCATCATCATGACGCATACGGCGTTCAGCTGTGTAGCGGTTAATCATGGAGTCCATATTACCGGCAGTTACACCAAAAAATAAATTTGGTTTACCTAACTGCATAAACGCATCTTTTGAGTGCCAGTCTGGTTGTGCAATGATACCAACCCGAAAGCCTTGAGACTCTAACATTCTGCCAATTATTGCCATGCCAAAACTTGGGTGGTCAACATAAGCATCGCCTGTAACAATAATAATGTCACAACTATCCCAGCCTAGAACATCCATCTCTTGTCGAGACATAGGCAAAAATGGTGCGGTACCATAGCACTCAGCCCAATACTTGGGATAATCGAATAAGGCTTGGGATTGCAATTGACTCATAGTGTACTCTGTAAGGTAAAAAACATAAAAATTGCTACAACAAAATGTAGGCGCGCGATTATAACAAAAATGAGCCTCATTTTCTAAAGGAATCTATTACTCTGATATTCTTCTATTTTATGACAGAATATTAAAATAATATTTTGTATACAATTTTAGGTTTGGATATTTACAATGAGGCTGGCTTTTGCTCTAATCAAATCACAAAAATAAATCGAAAGAGATATCAAGAATGAAACTAACCCTTGTGAGTAGTGCAATTATAGCAACCATTGTGCTTGCTGGTTGTAGCAAAAATGATGATGCAGATGCAGGTAAATTAGCAGCAAAGCCGGCTGAAATATTAAAAAACCAAGCGAGTGCTGCAACTACGATATCGGTTGATGAGCTTTATCAACAAGCATCACAACAGTTTTTTAAATTACGAGCACCAGAAGCAACAATGTTTGGCTTAACCAGTAAAGATGTTGGTGTTGACATTAATGATCAACTGGCTGACTTTAGCCCAAAAAGTGAAGCAGACTTACGTAAAAAAATAGCGCATTTATCTAAAAAAATTAGTGATTTTGAATTATCTCAACCCACAAATACTGATATTGATAATCAGCAAGTTATGACAGGGATAACACAATATTTTGCTGGTCATGTTGATTTTCCTATTGGTTATATTGATGCTTGGATGGGGTTGTCGCCTTTTATTGTTAACCAAATCAATGGTCCGTTAATTGATATACCTCGTATAATGCAAAATGATCAAGCAATCACCTCTGAACAAGAAGCACTTAATTATATTAGTCGCCTTGGCAAGTTTGATAAAATGGTCGCGAGTATTGAAGAAAAACTTCGGTTTGACAGCGCGCAAAATTGGTTACCTCCAAGAAGTACGGTAACCGGTGCAATACGTTATTTGAAAGGCTTTACTAGTGCCGAGCCAAAATCTCATGTGTTTGTCACCAGCTTTATAGAAAAGTTAAGTAAAGTAAATGCGCTTTCTAAACAACAACAGCAGCAATTAACTGAACAAGTTATTGATAAAGTAGCGAATGTTGTTTATCCAGCCTACCATTCAATAACTGCGGTTACTGAGCAATTGTTATCAAAAGCACGTAGTGAAGCGGGAGTTTGGGCACAGCCTAATGGCGAAGCTTATTATCAAGAAGCGATTCGCCAGTTAGGTGACAGCAGCTTATCAGCTGATGAAATTCATCAAGTTGGTTTAGATGAAGTTAAGCGTATAAGTACCGAAATGAACACTATTCTCGCTACAGAAGGTTACATTAATGGTAGAGTTGGTGCTCGCATGGTGGCACTAAATGAAGAACAGCGTTTTTTATATCCTGATTCAAAAGCAGGAAGAGCACAATTACTGGCCGATATTAACGGTTATATAGACGAAATTACCATGAAAATGGCGCCAGTGTTTAAAACTAAACCAACTTATGAGGTACAAGTTCGCTCTTTCCCTGTTGAAATTCAAGATGGTGCTCCCGGTGGCCAATATAGCCCACCTGCCGTAGATGGTTCAAAACCCGGCATTTATTGGATTAATTTACGTGATATGAAAGCTAATCCAACATTTGGTTTAAAAACATTAACCTACCATGAAGCTAATCCTGGGCATCACTGGCAAGTTGCACTGAACATGGGACAAGCTTCTTTACCCTTTTTACGTAGAATAGCGCCCTATAATGCTTACGCTGAAGGCTGGGCACTTTACTCTGAGAAAATTGCCAGTGAACTTGGCCTTTATGAAGATGATCCTTTTGGTGATTTAGGCCGACTACAAGCAGAGCTGTTTAGAGCGGTACGTCTAGTCGTTGATACGGGCATGCATCATAAACGTTGGACGCGAGAGCAAGCAATAACTTATATGAGTGATATTACGGGTACTGCTGAGTCTGATGTTGTGGCAGAAATTGAACGTTATATTACTTGGCCAGGCCAAGCATTGGGTTATAAGTTAGGCATGCTTAAAATACTATCGTTACGTGAGCAAGCAAAAGCAGAGCTTGGCAGTAAATTTGATTTAAGTGCCTTTCATGACGTGGTGTTACTTGGTGGCGCTGTTCCCATGGTGGTATTAGAACGAAATATTAATCAATGGATAGCTACACAGTTGTAGACAATATTTTTACATATTAGATTGAAAGTATGAATTGAAAGCCACTAATAGCGATATTGGTGGCTTTTTAATGAAGCACACTTTTCTTGAGTAATACGCATTGTGTTCTTCCTTGACAAGCTGAACTTTCAAGTTGAGTAATCTCTTCGTTGTTAAAGTCAGCATTTGACAAAATTACCGCTGAACAATTGCCTTTGCTTAAGGCTGACTTTATATGTTCTAACGCTATTTTTGTATGTGATTTTTCATTATCTTTATAGTTCACCAGGAGTATTTTAGATACATCGACCCCGTGTGTTTTACTCAGTTGTTCTATTGAACTTTCTTCAGGGTTAATAAATAAAACCCATTTTTTTTCTTGCTTAAATTGTTGGCAAATATGCGCATATTGGTCAGATAATTCAAAGTTATCATTTACTTTAGTACGCTGTAACCAATTTGCACTTAACTGAACTGTGCTTTGATTGATGTTTTCTATCTCATTAATATTTCTATGATTTTTGTTATACACAATACGTTGCCCCGATGTTCAATTAAGTAAAATACATACACTGTATAGATGTACAGTATATGTATTTTGGATAATATTCAAGCATTTTAAGATATTAATTTTTTAACTTCTATTGTGCGTCTATAGATAGATAATGTATGAGAAAATATTGCGATGAGCTAATGAGAATTAAATTTTTTATAAGGCAATATCTGAGCAATTGAAGAGTAGACTGTTTTACTTAAAGTAGAGTAGACATTTGTTAACTCGCTTCAGGAGTCGCGATGAGTAAAGTGCGGTATGAATAGTTATTTATTGGGAGGGTAGGTGAGTAAATGTAATAAGAATAATTACTTTAAATGTGGCATTTTACTCTTCCATTTTAATAGTATTTTCTCATAACTGCCATCAAGGTGAATCTTGGCGATATTCTTTTTTAGTTTGTTAATAATATCTTTATCAGTATTTTTGTTGCAGGCTAAATAGAAATTCAATGACAGGTTTGTCACTTCAATCACACGATTTAATAAATTTACTGATACACCAGCAAGTTTTGCACGGTGTGGAATGGTAATATCATCTGCCACAATAAAATCAATCTCTGGTCTAGTCGCAAGTAAATTAATTAATGATTTTGTATGTTCAACGACATATAAATTTTTACTTTCTATCAAGCCGATGTCTAACATTGCGGTGTGTGTGACATCATTTTTATTTACTGCAGTGGTAAAGTGTTTTAAGTCATCTAGAGATTTTACTTTGGCTGCATTTTCATTGCTTTTTAATGACCAAACTACGGCATTGTTTTTTTCTGTTACTTGACCTATCCATGTGAATAGTTTTTCTCGTAACGGAATTCTAGCAATTGAAAATATACAGTGATTGGCTTTTTTTAGCGCAAGGTTATAAGTTCTTACCCAAGGATAGCCAAGTAACTCGTAATCTAGATTTGAGCGTTGTACAACTTCTAAGACAATTTCAGTGGCAAACCCAGCTACCGTAGAATCTTCTTTAATGATTTGATAAGGAGGTAAATGTTCAGTCACTAGGGTGACTTTTTGAGCGTGAGAGGAAGTACAATAATTTGAAATTAAGATGACTAACAGTGGTATAAAGCGTTTACTCATGTATTACGAACTTTGACATCAATGATGTAAATATTACCTAATCATAACTTGCTGAGTAATACCCGTCCAATCTTTAAGGGTATTTATAGTTCATTTGCAAAGCGCCAAGCAATAAAACGACTTATTTTATTACCCTGAGCCATGTTAATAACTTTGAGTTCTGCTACGTTTGCCTTTTTAAGTTTTAGCTTCAATTTTGAGACATGGTCTTTCTTAGACACCAGACAACTAAACCATAAAACTTGCGATTGAAATTTTTTACTCTCTTGTATCATTTTATTAATAAAAGCTAACTCTCCACCTTGGCACCAAAGTTCAGCTTTCTGCCCTCCAAAGTTTAACGAGTCTTTTTTAGGTGAGGTATCGCTTTTATTCAGGTTTTGCCACTTTCGGTTACTACCTTGTGTCGCTTGTGCTAACGAGTTATGAAAAGGCGGGTTACACATTGTTAGGTGATAAAATTCATCGGCTTTTATTATCTCTTCAAATATAGCCTTACTATTTTTTTGTAACCGACATTCTATTTGTTTTGAGATAGCTTTGTTAGCACTAATGTTAAGTTTTGCTGTTTTAATTGATACAGGATCAATATCTGAAGCAGTAAACTGCCAACCATATTCTCGAGCTCCTAAAATAGGATAGATACAGGTGGCGCCAGTGCCAATATCTAATACTGAAATCCTTTTATTTACTTTATTTGTTGTTGCTTTTAATAAATCTGCAAGGTAATGGATATAGTCAACGCGTCCAGGAATAGGAGGGCATAAGTAACCTTTTGGAAAATCCCAAAACTGTATTTGATAATACTTTTTAAGCAAAGCTGAGTTCAATGCTCTTACCGCATCACTACAGCTAAAATCGATTGTTTTTTGTTGATTATACTTATTGATAATAATGAAAGCGGCTAAAGCTGGATAAGCTTTCACTAATGCTGAGAAGTCATATCCTTGGCGATGTTTATTATTGGTATGCAAAGCGATTTTACTTATCATACCTTAGGCTTATTACCGATTTTAAAATAGCCATTACTGTTAAATTGCACCGTTTGTAGCCGTTTTTTGCCTATAAGGATAGGTCCGTCATCCATAAATAAAAAGTTTTTCCAACAAGATTTAAAGGTAGACCATGTCGTTTCAATAACATTTTCTCTGTTTGAGCAATAATAAACCACAGTATTATTATCCCATTCGATATGGGTAGTGATTAGCTCAGGTAGCTGTTCTTCATTACTATCCCAAATGCCTTCCCATTTGCCTTGTTCATTCCAATTACCGTTATCAAAAGGCCAGTCACCTTTTTTGAAAAAATCAGGGTGATCTACTTGGCGGCTAATAAAAGTATCCCATAATACATTAGCTCTTGTTGCTGTCATTGGTTTTATTTTGGCTAGGTCAATGTCAGCGATGGGTAGGCTTTTATGTTTGAAAATCCAAGCATTTTTAAGTTGCTCTAGCGGAAAATAACTCATTAATTTACCCAGTCTTATTACTAATTGAAAATAGTTGAACGAAAACACTTAAATGATAGCTGCTTAATTATACCGAGCTGATACAAAATTAGTAGCTTGTTGACGACAACATAAAGGGTTATCTGAATATAAAAACAAAAAAGCCACCATAAGGCAGCTTTTTTGTATTTTTAAACATAAATATGGTGCGCGGTAAGTGATTCGAACACTTGACAACTCGCAAGTCAGGCGAGGACTCTACCACTGAGCTAACCGCGCAGATTTTTACTTCATTAACATTTGTTGAGAGACTCAACGAGGCGCTATGTTAGCCGCCAACTTATGTGCTTGCAAGTGCTTTTATCTAAATAAGCAGTAAAATTAAAAAAATTTAACTTGTTTGCTTATTTTTAAATCAAGTTAGCACGCTAAAGCCAGTCGACGCTGAACTATTTTTAATCGCCATGCCAGTAAGATTGCTGCGGTAGTTAAACCGGTAATAAAGCCTATCCAAAACCCATAAGGGCCCATTTTAGGTACAATCCAATCAGTTATTCCTAAGATCAAGCCAACCGTTAGACCTATAAGCCAATAGGAAACAAAAGTAATGTATAAAATGGATTTAGTGTCTTTGTAACCTCTTAGTGCACCGGCAGAAACAACTTGAACGGTGTCTGAGAATTGATACAACGTAGCAAGTAGCATTATATTTGCAGCAAGTTCTATTACAGGTGCTTCAGTAGTATAGATACTTACAATAGGTACTCTAAATACAACCGTAATAATAGCTGTGAAAACAGCAAGTAATAATCCAAAAATAATCGCGTGAAGCGTATAGTCTCTAGCTTGTTGATGATTATTATGACCAATGGCATAACCAACTTTGATGGTAGTTGCCATAGCTAAGCTTAATGGCACCATAAAAATCAAGCCGCTAAAATTAAGTGCTATTTGATGGCTGGCGACTACTTGTGCACCAAAAGGCACTAAGATAATTGCCACAATAGCAAATAAACTTACCTCAAATAATAACGACAAAGCAATTGGGATACCTACCGCTAATATGTGTTTGATTTCCTGCCAATCAGGCCAATAAAACGTCTCAAATAGTGATGTTTGTTTTAACACCTTTGAGCTAAAAACATAAATTAACATACTAACAAACATGGCCCAATAAACTATTGCGGTAGCTATGCCGCAACCAGCACCACCCAACGCAGGTGCGCCAAATTCACCATAAATAAAAATGTAATTTGCCGGTATATTAACAATTAAACCGATAATACTAATTACCATGGTAGGTTTTGTAAAAGACAAACCTTCAGAATAATTTCTCAAGACTAAATAAAGACAATAACCGGGCGCTCCCCAAACAATATATCTTAAGTAATCAAACAACAAAGGTTTCAAGTTACCATCTAATTCAATGTTTGGTTCAATAATGGGAGCAATTAGATAGTATAGTCCAATAAGTAAAATACCTAGTGTTAAAGCTATCCAGGCTGTTTGGTAGGTTTGCTTGCTAATTGCAAGGTAATCCTTCGCCCCTGCTAATTGAGAAACTATAGCGGCAAGTGCCATGATCAAACCGTAAACGGTTAGAATAAGTGGTAACCAAATACTGTTTGCAACGGCAACTGCTGCCATATCAATAGCGCTTACACGACCAGCCATGACAATATCAACAAAACCCATAAGGTTTTGAATAAGTTGAGCTATTAAAATGGGATAAGCCAGTTTAATTAAGCTTTTAGTATGAGCAAGAAAAGAAGTTATATTCATTAATTATTGCGGGTAAATTAACTTGGAAAAGGAGAACGTTCAGCCATCATATTGAAGAAGGCTTAAGCAAGCAACTGTTAAAAAATTTGTTCGTCGTCACTATCAACAGCGAGCTGAATTTTTTGATGGTATTCATCTATATGAAGATTGTAGTGGATTTCTCTGCAGCAGGCAGGACATTCATCATAAAAGTTTTGATCACCACCAGAAGAATCTAAAGTGATACGTAAATGATGACCACAATGGGGGCATGAAATACGCTCTTCGCTGATATCTTTGGTCATGGGCAGTACCATTAAAAAATACTTTACTTGGTAAGTATGGCAATTCTGACTGAAACTGCCACTTTTAAGGCGTTATTTTGCTCATAGGCTAACCATGATTAGTGCACAGTTAATGATATGATTCTCGCTAAAGTGGCTTTGGCTTGCTCTATATATATACCACCAAAGATGTTGGCATGATTAAGTATATGGTAAAAATTGTAAACCAATTTCCGCTGTTCATAGCCTTCATCAAGTGGATACTGAGCCTGATATCCATGATAAAAATCATCAGGAAACTGACCAAATAACTCTGTCATGGCAATATCAACTTCTCTATCACCATAATAGCAAGCAGGATCAAATATCATACCTTGTTCAAACGTAAAGCCAGTATTACCTTGCCACAAATCACCATGAACTAAACATGGTGTAACATAGTGATGCAATAAGGCGTCATGACAAACTTTGGCAATATGGTCAATACTACCTAATAGAATGGATTTTTCACTTAATAGTTGCAATTGCCAAGCAATGCGTTGTTCAGAAAAAAAAGTTGTCCAATTACTGCTCCAATGATTTGGCTGAATAGTGTTGCCAATGAAATTGTCATGCTGCCAGCCAAATTGTCCATGGGAAGTCTCTTGATGCATTTGTGCTAACTGCTGGCCTAGTTGATACCAGAGCACAGGCTTTGCTTTGCTAAAAGCAATATAATCGAGTACCAAAAAACTTTTATCTAAACTAATGCCAATCGCTGTAACATCAGGGCAAGCTATATGCGTTAGTTGTTTTAATTGATGTAATGAATATGCCTCAGCTTGAAAGTTGATCAAGTTCTCTTTGCTATTTAACTTGACAAAGAAATCTCGCTTGCCATCGGAGACTTTAAATGAAAGGTTTAGTGGTTGATCATTGGCATTCATCGGACTACCGCTAGATAATCCTGCAGATAAAGGTGTTTTTTCGCAAATATTGAATTCTATACCAGTTTCAGCACTAATAGTTTGTTCTATCTGATGCCACATAGTAATCACCAAGGTTGAGATGATTTTCAAAACATAAATGAAGTATAGCTGCTTTTGTAGAAAGGAGTTATTTGTCGTCTAATTGTCGTCTAAGTCTAAATATTCAAGCTTGTTTTCAATACCATCCCACTCTTTTGCATCTTTGGGCGGTGCTTTTACTTCCGTGATTCTTGGCCAAATTTTAGCAAGATCTGCATTTAATTGAATAAAACCTGCTTGTTCTTCCGGTACTTCGTCCTCTTGATATATGGCACCCGCAGGGCATTCAACAGGACACAAATCACAGTCAATACAATCATCAGGGCTTATTACGAGGAAATTTGGGCCTTCATAAAAAGCCTCAGCAGGGCACACAGCAACGCAATCAGTGTATTTGCAGCGAATGCAATTATCAGTAACAACAAAAGCCATGTGAAGTTTCTATAAGCAAAGAATAATGTTGGCGATCATACCTTTCTTTTAGTTAAATTCAATCTCTTGTTTCATTGGGGGATAGGTATCAGGTAAAATGGCGCGATATTTTATGCTTTCCTGTTATTTTGGACTTCAAACCATGTTGCGTTTAACCGATATTAAATTACCTTTAGATCATCAAAACGATGCCATTGAGCAAGCGATACTAAATAAGCTATCGATAACTAAAGCGGAATTAGTTAACTTTACGGTGTTTAAGCGTGGTTATGATGCACGGAAAAAGAATAACATTTTGCTCATTTATACGTTAGATATCAGCACAATTGCCGACGAAAAATTCTTAGCTATATTTCGTAAAGATCCCCATGTTAAACCTACTCCAGATATGGAATATAAATTTGTCGGTCAAGCGCCTGAACAATTGAAGCAACGCCCGGTAGTTATCGGCATGGGACCTTGTGGGTTATTTGTTGGTTTAGTGTTAGCGCAAATGGGCTTTAATCCCATTATTTTAGAACGTGGTAAGGAAGTGAGAGAACGCACTAAAGACACTTTTGGTTTTTGGCGGAAGAAAATTCTTAATACGGAATCCAATGTACAGTTTGGTGAAGGTGGTGCAGGTACATTTTCTGACGGTAAGTTATATAGCCAAGTAAAAGATCCTAAACACTACAGTCGTAAAGTGCTCCATGAATTTGTTGATGCCGGAGCTCCTGCGGAAATTCTATATGTTAGCAAACCTCATATTGGTACTTTTAAATTAGTAACAATGGTGGAAAAAATGCGCGCCACTATAACTGAACTTGGTGGTGAAGTGCGTTTTGAACAAAGAGTTGAGCATATTCAATTTGAAAATGATGAAAGTATTACTTTTGAAGATGCTGCTTTATCAGGTTTTACTGCAAAGCAAGTAACAGGCTTAACTTTATCAAGTGGTGAGTATATTAAAACTAACCATATTGCTCTTGCCATAGGACACAGTGCCCGTGATACCTTTAAAATGATTAACGATGAAGGTGTATATATTAAAGCCAAGCCTTTCTCTGTTGGTTTTAGAATCGAACATGAGCAATCCGTTATTGATGATGCACGTTTTGGTAAAAATGCCGGTAATGAAATATTAGGGGCCGCAGATTATAAATTAGTACATCACGCCAGTAACGGTCGGAGTGTTTATAGCTTTTGTATGTGCCCAGGAGGAACAGTCGTGGCAGCTGCATCAGAAGAAGGGCGCTTAGTGACAAATGGCATGAGTCAGTATTCCCGACATGAGCGCAATGCAAATAGTGCAATTGTTGTAGGTATAGAGCCGAAAGATTATACCCAAGGGAAGTTCGCTGCTAGCAATGATTCTGTGTTAGCAGGGATCGAATTTCAAAGGCGATTAGAAGAGCAAGCTTTCCATATGGGAGGAGACAGTTATGATGCACCAGTACAATTAGTTGGTGACTTCCTAGCGGGAAGAAAAACAGGTGAGCATAGCAGTGTGGTGCCATCATATAAGCCCGGTGTGACTTATTGTGATTTAAGTGAAGCGCTACCTGATTATGCCATTGACGCTATTCGTGAAGCGTTGCCCGCTTTTGAGAAGAAAATTAAAGGCTTTTCTATGGATGATGCCACATTAACTGCGGTGGAAACGAGAACATCTTCTCCAATACAGATAACTCGTGATAAACAAACGTTACAAAGTTTGAATACCAAAGGATTATTTCCAGCTGGAGAAGGCGCTGGCTATGCTGGCGGTATACTTTCCGCCGGAATTGACGGCATTAAAATCGCAGAAGCAATGGCATTGTCTATTTTAGCTGATAAACAAGCGATCATTTAAGTATCAAATATATGTGTAAAATCGAAGCTATTGCTTAATAGCTTCGTCATATCATCTACAGGCAACGGTTTGCTAAATAAATAACCTTGACCGAAGTCACAGCCTAAAATTCTTAATAGTTCATGTTGTTGTTGCGTTTCAATACCTTCCGCCACAACTTTTAAGCCAAGGGCGTGAGACATTGAAATTACAGCATTAATTAATGATTTATCTTTCATTGACGTAGTCATTTCGTTAATAAAACTTCGATCAATTTTTAATACATCAAAAGGATAAGTTCTCAGATAACTCAATGAAGAGTATCCAGTACCAAAGTCATCCATGGCCATTTTTAATCCCATATCCGTAATGCTTGTTAGCACTTTTTTTACATGGTCATGTCCAGATAATAATACGCCTTCAGTTATTTCCAATTCGAGAGCGCTAGGATGAACGTTGGCTTGAGTCAAACTGTCCTTAATAACATTAATTAACTGAAAATCTCGAAATTGCCTTGGTGATAAATTAATTGCTATCTGGAAGTCTTCATTAAAGCTCTTTTGCCAAATAGCCGTTTGTGCCAGTGCCTCTTTAAGAACAAATTGTCCCAAGTTAATAATTGCACCTGTTTGTTCAGCGACACTAATAAACTCATCAGGAGGGACGTTGCCTAAAATAGGATTTGTCCAACGCAATAAGGCTTCAGCGCCCATGATTTTAGAATTAATCAGATCAATTTTAGGTTGATAATGAATGTGAAATTCATTTCTAGTTAAGGCGCCATGCAGTTGCTCTTCTATGGATAATCGCCTTTGAGCACATTCGTTCATTTGACTGGTATAATAAGAATAGGTATTTCTACCACACTCTTTAGCAGCATACATAGCTGAGTCTGCATTTCGCAACAATTCTGAAGAGTCATTAGCATCATTGGGGAAAAAAGCGATGCCTATACTGGTCGTTAACAGTAGTTCTCTTGAGTTGATTACAAACATATCTCTAAATTGATTGAGCAAATTTTCCACGATTGGTTGCACTTCTTTAGTGGCTTTCAAACCACCCAAAATAATAATAAATTCATCACCGCCCAAACGACCTACCGTATCAATGTTACGAACAACATGGCGCAAGCGATTTGCAGCATCTATTAGTAGTTGATCGCCTACATCATGCCCTAAGGTATCATTTACTTTTTTAAAATCATCTAAATCTAGAAAGAGTAAAGCAACCAGTTCGCCATTCCTTTTGGCTTCTTCACAAGCAATACTGAGTCTATCAAGAGATAAAAAACGGTTTGGTAAGAAAGTTAGCGAGTCAAAATGCGCTTGATGAAGAATCTTTTCTTCATGCTCTTTTTGAACGGTGATATCAGAGTGTGTCCCAATAAAGCGAATAGGATCACCGTTTGTATCGCGGCAAACAATTTTACCTTTACCGCGAATCCAAATATAAGAGCTATCTTTACAGAGAAACCTAAATTCAATATCAAAATTGCTTGTGGTCCCAGCGATATAAGATTTAAAACAGTTGGTTGCATGAGTAATATCATCTTTATGTATGCGTTTTTGCCACTCTTCAAAAGTAGGAGGGAATTCATCCTTCTGATATCCAGCCATCGTGTAATAGCGCTCATCAAATTCAACAAGCCCGGTATCAAGGTGCCAATCCCAAACACCGTCATTGGCAATTTTCATTACCATACTATTGCGCTGTTCATTATTGACAAGGGTTTGCTCAATGGCAATTCGCTTACTTATATCTTGTACTATTCTCATCACGTAAGTGCTATCAGCAACACTAATATTACGACTAGCAAACTCTGCGATAAAAGTAGTACGATCTTTTCGTTGCAGTAACTCTTGTACGACAGAGTCTTCGTTGGTGATATTCGTTGGCTCAAATGAGGAGTATTCTTGCGCAGGAGCTTTTATCTCGAAAACGGACATCGATAGCAGTTCGCTCTCACTGTAGCCCATCATTTGGCAGAAATAAGGGTTAACAAAGACATATTTACCATTTAAATCTGCAACACTAATCCCTTGACTCGATTCATTAACGAGACATTGAAAAAATACTTTGCACTGTACAGATACATTAGAATTATCTAAAGGCATAACACCATCTTGTTAAAGTTAGCATTGTTGTCCTAACTAAATAATAGCTCACTTTTTGGTGTTTTTTTTTCGTTTTTTAAATATATTCTGCCAATAGCTCTTGTTTATATGTTGTAAGACTTTTACAATCAGCGCTAATTAATATAAAACTTAACTGTAAAGAGCTGCTCAGCTCTTTTTCTGTTTTAAAAACTACGACTATATTTCAAGCGACGCTTCGTATGCGCCGCCACTGATAAGGAAAATTTAATGCCTGTAATTACTCTCCCTGACGGTTCAACTCGTTCTTTTGATAATGCTGTATCGGTAATGGATGTTGCTTTAGATATAGGCCCTGGTCTTGCTAAAGCCACTATTGCGGGGCGTATTAATGGCGATTTGGTTGATGCGTGTGAATTAATTGAATCAGATGCCAATCTGCAACTTATTACCAGCAAAGACGATGAAGGCTTAGAAATTATCCGTCACTCTTGTGCGCATCTTTTAGGACACGCTATTAAGCAGCTATGGCCTGACACAAAAATGGCGATAGGTCCTACTATCGATAATGGTTTTTACTATGATGTTGATTTAGAGCACACCATTACCGAAGATGATTTAGCCAAACTTGAAAAGCGCATGACTGAATTAGCACGCTCTAATTACCAAGTAGTTAAAAAAGTTGGCTCTTGGCAAGTTGCGCGTGACACATTTAGCGATCGCGGTGAGAGTTATAAAATAGAAATATTAGATGAAAATATCTCACAAGATGATACCCCAGCGTTATATCACCATGAAGAGTATATCGACATGTGTCGTGGGCCTCATGTGCCAAGTATGCGTCATTGCCATCATTTTAAATTAATGAAGCTAGCCGGTGCTTATTGGCGCGGTGATAGTGACAATAAAATGCTACAACGAGTTTATGGCACGGCATGGGCAGATAAAAAACAATTAAAAGCCTATATCCAACGTCTTGCCGAAGCGGAGAAACGTGATCATCGTAAAATTGGTAAAACACTCGATTTATTCCATTGGCAAGAAGAAGCGCCAGGTATGGTGTTTTGGCATAATGACGGCTGGACTATTTATACCGAGTTAGAAAAGTTTGTTCGTGAAAAGTTACATGAATATGACTATGACGAAGTAAAAGCCCCTATGATGATGGACAGAAGCCTGTGGGAAAAGTCAGGGCATTGGGACAAATATGCTGATGGTATGTTTACTACCACGTCAGAAAAGCGCGAATACGCTATCAAACCGATGAACTGCCCAGGTCATGTGCAAATTTTCAACCAAGGCCTAAAGTCGTATCGTGATTTACCACTGCGTATTGCTGAATTTGGTTGTTGTCATCGTAATGAGCCATCAGGCTCATTACATGGCTTAATGCGCGTCCGTGGTTTTACCCAAGATGATGCCCATATTTTCTGTATGGAATCACAAGTACAAAGCGAAGTAACCAAGTGTATTGAAATGGTATACGACGTATATGGCTCATTCGGCTTTGAAGACATTGTTGTTAAATTATCAACACGCCCTGAAAATAGAATTGGTAGTGATGAAATTTGGGATAAAGCTGAAGCAGGTCTTGCGCAAGCATTAACTGACAGTAATATTGAATTTGAATATTTACCAGGTGAAGGCGCATTTTACGGTCCAAAGATTGAATTTACCTTAATGGACTGTTTAGGCCGAGCATGGCAATGTGGCACAGTGCAACTTGATTTTGCTTTACCGGAGCGTTTAGGTGCAACTTATGTTGGTGAAGACAACGAACGTTACACACCGGTAATGATTCATCGCGCTATTTTAGGATCATTAGAGCGCTTTATTGGTATTTTGATTGAAGAATACACGGGCAAGTTTCCAACTTGGTTATCGCCAATTCAAGTCACAATTATGAATATTACCGATAAACAAGGCGAATATTGTAAAAAAGTTGTTAAAAAACTAAAAGAAAATGGCTTTAGAGCAAAACTAGACTTGAGAAATGAGAAAATAGGCTTTAAAATCCGCGAGCACACTTTAAAGAGAGTTCCTTA